>Ga0209483_1000827_pt1 | contig 25210 bp, 25 predicted proteins | sample NGEPerA_FD_184508 | JGI IMG/M metagenome (GOLD analysis project Ga0209483, IMG submission 184508) | Arctic peat soil microbial communities from the Barrow Environmental Observatory site, Barrow, Alaska, USA - NGEE PermafrostL2-A... | ecosystem: Environmental > Terrestrial > Soil > Wetlands >... | reverse complement strand
TATGGCATCCTTCCAACACGCCAAACCACAATTTCTGTGCTTAATTGGCGCAGACAAAGCCGATCTCGGAACTATTTGAACCTACAAACGTTACCCGTCCCTCAGCTGCCACCAATGCGGTGTGATCGGCTTTGGGTTTGCGCTATCAACTTTGCTCATCTTTATGGCTATGGATGAGTTCAAAGTCCTCGACTATAATTTTTTTAAACGTTTCAGGCTGAGGAGGCACTAAGTGTCAGAGATCAAAGAAATTGAAATTGGCGATATGGCATTTTTCGTGGATGGCGGTGCCCCCGTTGGCGCCATACGCAAAATCTCCAATGGCTCAGTCTCCATTTACGTCGAAAACGCCGGAGAGTTTTATATCCCGAACTCATCCATCGGCTCAGTGCATTCACATAAGGTGATTCTGAATCACGAAATGATGACAGAACAATTCCTTGCCGCAACCCGCCACGCGCATGAAGGTGAGCATGACGCCGAATGAACCGGCCGCGCCCTATTCGGCGCGAAGTCAGCTTGCGGCTATGTTGATTTAATATGGGGCAGGCGTCTTATTTGCTTTTGCTTACCGCACACTTATTAGCGTCGGCAGCTGTTACTATTCATGTTCTGTTGAACAAGCGCAATGTTCAGTCTGCAATTGGCTGGATTGGATTAGCATGGCTCACACCGTTCATTGGCGCGGGGTTATATTTCGCTTTTGGCATTAACCGCGTTCAGCGCCGAGCGCTGACTTTGCGTCGCTCGTCGAAAAAGCCGAGCGGGAAAATGGTCAGTGACACTTCATCTTCTGAACCATTCAGTAGCTTGAAAATAACTATCGGTGCACTCACACAACAAAACTTGATGAATGCAAATATTTCCATGCCGCTGCATGATGGTGATGATGCTTACCCACTCATGCTTGCAGCCATCCATAATGCCAAAGCGACGATCGCTCTCTCCTCATATATATTTCGATCTGACAGAATCGGGCATGAATTTATCGATGCTTTGTCAAAGGCGGTGCAACGCGGAGTATTGGTGCGCGTATTAATTGACGGATTTGGAGGTGGCATATTTTCAGCCCCCACCTTCCATGCATTCCACACCCAAAATGTTCCTGTTGCCCGGTTCATGTATTCGGTTCTGCCATGGAAAATGCAATTTCTGAATTTGCGTTTGCACAAAAAGATTCTTGTTATTGATGGCGCAACTGCGTTCGTTGGTGGGCTCAACATCGCCGATGAAAATACCACGCGCCGGCGTCAGAAGATCAGGGTACGCGATACTCACTTTAAGATAAGCGGGTCGGTTGTCGGGCAGATTACATCCGACTTTATCAATGATTGGTTATTTGCAACTGGCGAAAAATTGGATGAGTCAATTTGGAATCCGCAAGTACAAAAGACTGGCACCGTGCCGTCGCGAGTCATTGTCTCTGGGCCAGATCAAGAAACGGACAAACTATCACTTGTTTTATTCTCGGCAATCTCTGCTGCACAGAAATCTATCAAAATTGCTACGCCCTATTTTTTGCCCGGTGACGGATTGATGACGGCGCTGCAACTTGCGGCCATTCGTGGCGTTGATGTGCAAATTGTTATTCCTCAACATAGCAATTACATGCCGATGGACTGGGCAATGAATGCCCATGTCAGCCCCTTGCTGCTCGCAGGTTGCCGCATTGCTAAAGCTCCTTTGCCATTTGATCATTCCAAGCTCATGATTGTGGATAGTACTTGGTGCCTGTTTGGCAGCCCGAATTGGGACACCCGCAGCTTGCGTCTCAATTTCGAAATAGCAATCGAAGCCTATGATCCAAAGCTGGCAGCACAGCTCTCTTCCATAATTGAACAGAGCAGTGTGACGCCGCTTAAGATTGAGGATTTGGAGACACGCTCCATCATGGTTAAGTGCCGTGATGCAGCAACAAGGTTGTTGATGCCGTATCTTTAATGGAATACTCAAAAGACTGTCATGAAAGTTGCATCCTACAATATCCACAAGTGTCGCGGAACTGACGGGCAAGTAAAACCTGAACGCATTATTGCAGTGATCAAAGCAATGGATGCCGACCTTGTGGCACTTCAGGAAGTAGATCATCGCATCGGGCTTAGAACCGGACTTCTCAACCGCGCGATGCTTGAGCATGAGACCGGCATGAAGCTTTTGGTTCAATCTGACATTGTTGATGGGCACGGTTGGCACGGCAATGCGCTTTTGGTGCGCGGTGAGCCTGCGCATTATCATCGCTCGCGCATACGCCTTCCGGGTATTGAACCGCGCGGCGCTGTGTTCGCTGAGCTTGATCTTGGCGAAGGGCTATTTCGTGTGATCGCTGTTCACCTCGGATTATTGAGGAGGTCACGCGTTGCGCAGGCAAAGGCTTTATTGGACGCATTTCTGAAGATGACGCCAATGCCAACCATCATGCTTGGTGATTTTAATGAGTGGCGGCGGGTTAGACGATCTGCACTTGCGGTTCTTCATCCCGTATTTGGATCACCGCCTATGCTGTCCAGCTTTCCATCGCGCCTTCCTCTACTTCCGATGGACCGCATTTTCGATTGGCCAGCGGGTGTGATCACTCATCGTTCGGTTTATAATACGCCACTCACCAGAAAAGCTTCCGATCATTTGCCCCTCGTTGCAAATTTGGATTTAAACTGCACTCTTCCAACATTGCGCACTGCCGATTGAATAAGCGCGCTGCGCGAGGCATGCCTCGGTTCCTAGCCAGCGGTGGACGAAATTCGATTTATCACGATTGATCGCGCGTGATTTTTAATCAAGATAAATCATTGAAAACAAACACGCATTTCTCCGATCTACCGAAACAAAACGCCGATAATTATCATCACGCACGGAAGATCGAACCGGAAGATGGAACCATTTTTGATGGCTCGCGTTTTAATACCAATGCCGATCGTGAGATAATCACGAACGCAAAAAAGGAAACTTAAAATGACACTTTCAACTCGGTCAATATTACTGAAATCAGTTCTAGCTGTTGGCGTTGTAGCAGGTCTTTCTGGCTGCGTATCGGACGGATACGGACCAGTCGGCTATTACGGAGACGGTATGAACGGCCATCACATGTACACCCATTGGGATAGACATTTGCATGGCAATCGCTGTCTCACTCCCTTCGGCACCTGCAACCGTTTCTACCGTGGATATTATTACGAAAACCCATGGTGGACGATGTCTTACTAAACTGCACTCATCAAATAATTTCACATTTAACTTGTAAGGAAGCAAAAAATGGTCACTCCCGTAAAAGCAAAAACCCACCCAATAAATATGCCTGAGACCAGGTACGAGAATGAATTTGTACGCGCTTCTAGCGCTACCGATCCCCTCAATCCTGGTCCAACACTTAATCAAAAAATTGATTATCAAGACAAACCGCAAACCGGTAACCCGTTCGTTTTTGTGGTCTTAGCAATTGCAGTGCTCATCGGCGGTTATTATCTCTACACCGCTGAATGGCCCTCAACCACTACGACCTCGACAATAACCAAGACGGATATGGCGCCAGCGGCAAATGCTCCAGCAACATCCACAACGGTGGCACCAGCTGCACCGATGGCAGCAACACCTCCAGCGACGGATACGCCAGCAGCACCGCTAGCGGTCGCACCGCCAGCACCAGCCACGACTGATGTGCCTGCAACGCCACCAGCAGCAGGAACGACGCCCGCACCTGCCACGAAAACAACACCTTAACGATACCCCAAACGAATAGAGGCCTTCAGCAATGAGGGCCTCTTTTTTGATTTGCGTTCCATTAGCCAAACCAATTTAATACAGGGTGGAACCGGAGCTTTTTAAAGTTTGGATTTTTCCGTCCCTACTCCATGACGGCTTCCATGATGTCATCCGGCACCGCTTCGGATTTAGCGATTTTCTTCTTCGGTGAACGCAGAAGAAAAATCAAAGGCGTGGCCGCGAGGGTGATCCACATCATCAGGCGAAAGTCTTGCAGATAAGCCAGGTTGGCCGCTTCAAGAGTTACTTGCGCATCGATTGTGGACAGCCCCAAGGTGGTAGTTAAATCCAGTGAGTTTTGATTGATCGCAAATTGAGCAGCAGGCCTGAAGGGTGTGATGTAAGCAGCAAAAGCTGCATGGTTGATCTGGGTGCGCTCAGCCAAATAGGTGATGACAATTGAGATGCCAATGCTGCTGCCGATATTGCGCACCAGACTAAAAAGGGCTGTGCCTTCATTGCGGTAGTGGCTTTGCAGTGTTGAAAAGGTGAGCGTTGATAATGGCACAAAGATGAAGCCCAAACCAAGGCCCTGCAAAATGCCCGTGGTAACGACATGACTGCCCGACATGTCCAAAGTGAAAAAGGTCATCAACCAGAGCGAAAAGCAAGTGAGGCCAAGGCCAAAGCCGATCATCAGTCTTGCATCAAGCCTGCCGGAAAGACGCCCCACCATCAGCATCGCAATCATCGTGCCTATACCACGCGGTGCCAGAAGCAAGCCCACATCAATAACGGGATAACCGCCTAACGACTGCAAATAAGGTGGCAGCAGCGCCATTGTGGCAAGAAGAATTACACCAATGATGAAGATAAAAATCAAGCCGACACTGAAGTTCCTGTCCTTAAATATAGCCGGCTCAATAAAGGCATGCTCGGTGGTGAAAATATGCGTGATGAATAGATAGAACGCGAAGACGGCCATCATCGCTTCAATTGCAACCTCGCGGCTGGCAAACCAATCGAGGGATTCTCCTCGGTCGAGCATCATCTGCAAGGCACCGATCCCAAGGCTCAGAAAGGCAAAGCCCATCATGTCAAATTTACGCTTCGGGTCCAGCGGCGTTTCGCTGACATAGGCCATGATGCCAAGCCACGCAAGAATACCGAAAGGCAGGTTGATATAAAAAACCCAGCGCCAATTATAGTATTCGGTCAGCCATCCGCCCAGCGAAGGGCCCAGAATGGGGCCCACCATCACGCCCACGCCCCATAGCGCCATGGCCGAACCATGTTTTTCGCGCGGATATGAATCGAGCAAGACCGCTTGTGACAATGGCACAAGGCTGGCACCGAACACGCCTTGCGCGAGGCGGAAAAACACAATTTGGTTGAGGCTCTGCGCAGCGCCGCACAACATTGAAGCGATCGTGAAGCCAACAACCGACCATAAAAAGATTCGCTTGCGGCCAAGTCTTGCCGACAAAAATCCAGTGAGTGGCGTGCATATCGCGGCCGCGACAATGTAAGACGTAAGCACCCAGGAAATCTGATCCTGAGTGGCACCCATACTGCCTTGCATATGCGGCAGGGCCACATTGGCGATAGTCGTATCCAGCGCCTGCATGATGGTGGCCAACATCACAGCGATAGTGACCAGTATCCGCTGGCTGTCGCTTGGCATTGAAATCGCTGGTGCGGCCAAAGTCATGATCCGGTGCGATCAGAAATGAAAGCCGAAGAGGTCGCGCTGGTGGCCCGTGTCGATGGCGACATTAGCACTCATGCCAAGGCGCAACTGCGGGCCGTCAGGGTTCGGATCAAGCTTGATGCGCACCGGCACACGCTGAGCAATTTTTACCCAGTTGCCCGTGGCGTTCTGCGCCGGGATAACAGAATATGCAGCACCCGTGGCGGGGCTCAAGCTTTCCACCACGCCTTTCCAGGTCGCACCCGGATAGGTATCCATCGTAACAGTCACCGGCTGGCCGGGCTTCACATAGGTAATTTCCGTTTCAGTGTAATTGGCATCAACCCGCATGTTGTTTGATGTCACCAACGCCAGCGCAGCAAGGCCCACCGTTTCATAAAGGCCAACAACTGGTATCTTGCTTACATAGCCTTCGGCTGGAGCCTTAAGCACAGTGCGTTCCAAATCAAGCTTGGCTTGGGCAAGATCAGTCTGCGCTGAAAGATATGCAGGATATTGTTCAATGGGTGTGTCTAGCTTGCCGCCCAGTGATGCAACAATCCGGGTGAGATCACTCTGCAGCATGACTGTTTGTTCCTCAGCCACCTGTGCGGCTTGGGTGGCGTCATCAATTGCCGAAGGCGCGGTAATTTTCAGGGTCGCCAGCTCCGCCTGCCGATCAAGCGCCTTTTTCGCAAAATCTTGCTTGGTACGGGCTTGGGTGATTTCAGCTTGCTTTTCGGCGTAGCTGACTTTGATCCCCTCAAAATCGAGTTTCACTTGCTCCACTTTGGCTTTTGCGCGTTCCAGTGCAACTGTGAATGGAGCAGCGTCAATCTTGAATATGACGTCGCCAGCTTTCACATGCTGGTTTTCCTTGACGGCCACTTCGCTGACCACGCCAGATATTTCAGGGCTGATCAAAATCATGCTGGATTGCACATAGGCGTCCTCAGTCTCTGCGTAACGTCCGCCTTTTAGATAGTAAATCCCAATAACCAAAAGCGCCAGCACGGGTACGCCGACGAGCAACAACAGTCTTTTCATTTGTTTTTCCTTGAACCAGTCTTGGCAGTGGCGGCTTCAATGCCAGCGCAGTTTTCTTGCCAGCGAATGTCATGCAGAATGCATACAATGCATTTAGCAAATTGACCAGATTCGTAAAAGGCACAAATCAGTGAAGAGCTCGACGCTCGGCAAAAAACGCCGCCGGAAACAAGTTGCCTCCGACGGCATCAGATCAGTGCAATCAACTCTCGCGGTAAGTGCCACTTTTCTTGGCCGCAACAGTGGCCATATAGTCCATCAGCCCTGGATTAAGCGCGTCATATGGCTCTAATCCCAGCTGTTTCAAGCGCTTGCGGATAGCAGGCATCTTGGAGGGCGGAACACCGCTTTCAATCACAGATGAAACAAACGCCGCAAAGCCGGGCGGTGACCAGCCTTTGTCTTTCGAAAGCTCGGTATGAATGAAAGTTAAACCTTGGAAAGCATGGCCCTCGCGCTTCACGGGCCCGTGCATATGAGCCCCGCAACCGGTGCATGCATGACGCAGGATCACGGCATTTTCATCCACGATCTTCAGCTTGTGGCCATTTTGCAAAACGCTCACTTTGTCGGTTGGCGCAACTGCGACAACAGAGAAAATCGCACCTTCTGGCTTCCAGCATTTGGTGCAGCCACAGGCGTGATTATGCGCGGATTGCGTGGCAATCTCCACGACAACGGGATCAGTGGCACAGTTGCAGGTGAGCTTGCCGCCTGCAAAACCTTTCTTGCCCGATTTAGCAAAGCCCTTGTCGATGCCCGGGTGAAGCGCAATCGCAGGAGTGCTGCGTTTTGCCGCCTTTTTCTTAGTTGGTTTCTTGGTCTTCTTCGCTGCTTTTTTTGCCATGTCCTATTTCTCCCTTGTTGGTTGAACCGGCCTTCACTGCTTTAGAAAATTACCACGCTGCGGATCGACTTGCCCTCATGCATCAACTGAAAGCCCTTGTTGATATCTTCCAGGGGCATGGTGTGAGTAATCATCGGATCGATTTTGATTTTGCCCGCCATATACCAATTTACAATCTTGGGCACATCGGTGCGGCCACGCGCTCCACCAAAGGCCGTGCCCTTCCAGGTGCGCCCTGTGACCAATTGAAATGGACGCGTGGAGATTTCTTGGCCTGCACCTGCCACACCGATGATGATGGATTGGCCCCAGCCACGATGCGATGCCTCCAATGCCTGGCGCATCACCTGTACATTGCCGGTGCAATCGAATGTATAATCTGCGCCACCAATCTGATCTGCGCCGCGTTTGGTCATGTTGACGATATGTGCCACCACATCGCCTTGAATTTCAGATGGGTTGACGAAATGCGTCATGCCGAAACGCTCACCCCATTCCTTCTTGCCATTGTTAAGATCAACGCCAATGATCATATCTGCACCAGCAAGTTTGAGGCCTTGGATCACGTTAAGACCAATGCCTCCAAGACCAAACACTGCAGCCGTCGCTCCGATTTCCACTTTAGCAGTGTTGATCACCGCACCAATGCCTGTGGTCACGCCACAGCCGATGTAACAAATCTTATCGAAAGGTGCAGCTGGGTTCACCTTAGCCACAGCAATTTCGGGCAACACCGTATAATTCGAAAAAGTTGAGCAGCCCATATAGTGATGAATCTTCTGGCCTCTATAGGAGAAACGCGATGTGCCATCAGGCATCACACCTTGGCCTTGTGTAGAACGAATGGCGGTGCAGAGGTTGGTTTTGCGTGACAGGCAAGACGGACATTCGCGACACTCTGGCGTGTAGAGCGGAATCACGTGATCACCCTTCTTCACCGAAGTAACGCCCGGCCCCACATCAACAACAACGCCCGCACCTTCATGGCCCAAAATCGCGGGGAACAGCCCTTCGGGATCAGCGCCGGAAAGCGTGAACTCATCCGTGTGGCAAATGCCCGTGGCCTTGATTTCAATGAGGACTTCACCAGCCTTCGGCCCGTCCAGATCAACCTCAACGATTTCGAGAGGCTTACCCGCTTCAAAGGCCACCGCCGCGCGCGACTTCATGATGCCTCCCCATTATTATTATTTTGATGAGGAGACTATTTCACAGGTTCGTTGGTTTGTCCATGCGGTGAGCTGCAGGGCAGCCTGAGCCGCCATCTCGCCCAATCTGTGCTTTGCCTGCCTTGACTTTACCTCCAGCCAATCGCATTGCTGGCCGTAATGTCCATGCCTCCCCTCACCATTTTGCTTGCCGCACCGCGTGGCTTTTGTGCCGGCGTTGTGCGCGCCATTGACATCGTGGAACGTGCCCTCAGCCTTTATGGCGCGCCGGTTTATGTGCGCCACGAAATCGTCCACAATAAATTTGTGGTCGATGATTTACGGGCGAAGGGCGCGATCTTTGTGGATGAGTTAGATGAAATCCCAGCTGGCGACAGGCCCGTGATTTTCTCAGCCCATGGTGTGCCAAAATCCGTACCGGCGGCAGCCCAAGCTCGCGCTCTATTTCAGATTGATGCCACCTGCCCGCTGGTCACCAAAGTGCACATGGAGGCGCAGCGTCATTTTGAGCAGGGCCTGCATATCATTTTAATCGGCCACAAAAACCACCCCGAGGTGATCGGCACGATGGGTCAACTTCCGCAAGGTGCAATCACCCTGATTGAAACACCAGCAGAAGCAAAAGCCCTTGTCGTGAAGGATGAAAGCAAACTGGCCTTTGTTACCCAAACAACACTGTCTGTGGATGATACGCGTGATGTGATTGAAGCACTTCAGCTGCGTTTCCCCGCTATCAAGGGGCCAACGCGCGAAGATATTTGTTATGCCACCACCAACCGCCAAGAGGCGGTGAAATCCATCGCCGCCAAGATTGATGCATTGATTGTGGTGGGCGCACCTAATTCTTCCAACTCAAAACGTTTGGTTGAAGTGGGCGAGAAAAATGGCTGCGCTAAATCTTTTTTGGTTCAACGCGCCGCAGATATTGATTGGGCCACGCTTGGCGAGATTAAAACCCTCGGCCTCACGGCGGGTGCCTCAGCGCCAGAAATTTTAGTCGACGAAATCATCACCGCTTTTCGCGCACATTATGAAGTGACGGTTGAAAAGGTCACCCTGCGCGAGGAGAGTGTCTCTTTTAAATTGCCGCGTGAATTGCGCCCTCAAACTTCACCTGCCGCATGAGCACGCAAAAAGTAATCATCCACACGGATGGGGCGTGTTCAGGAAATCCCGGCCCCGGCGGCTGGGGTGCTATTCTTGATTACAACTCCACGCGCAAAGAACTTTATGGTGGCGAGGCTGGAACCACTAACAACCGCATGGAACTAACAGCTGCGATTGAAGCCCTAAAAGCCCTCACCCGCCGTTGCCTCGTTGAGATGCATGTTGATAGCCAATACGTAAAAGATGGTATCACTAAATGGATATCCAACTGGCAACGCAATGGCTGGAAAACGGCTGACAAAAAACCTGTGAAGAATGTCGAGCTTTGGCAAGCTTTGGCCGAGGCCATTAAACGCCATGATATAAGTTGGCATTGGGTTAAGGGCCACGCTGGCCACCCTGATAATGAACGCGCTGATGAATTGGCTAGGCTTGGCATGGCACCATTTAAAGACACAAGTTCTAAATCTTAACCGCGCCGCTTGGCTTTTTTCTTAACCCGTAACGGCGCCTTCTTCTTCGCTTTGCGCGTAACAACAGGCTTACCATCCAGTTCCAACGCGAAGATTGACGGCAGCAAATCGGTTTCGGGATAAGACATTCTGGTTACTGGCGGCGAAGACTCCAAAGGCACGTAAAGACTGCGCGATTGCGTCGGCGCTTCAATAGAAGGGGCCGTCGCCACGACATTTTGCAGCCTTGCTCCTGCTATCTCAACTGGTTCTGGCCTGCCAATAAAATACCCTTGGCCGTAAGCAACGCCCAGTTCAGCCAATTTGTCGATCTGTTCTTGGGTTTCAATGCCTTCAGCCACCACCACCATTTTGAGGGCATGAGATAAAGCCGTGATCGATGAAATAATCCGGTCGTTGCGATCATCCACATTATCAAGGCTGATAAATGAGCGGTCCATTTTCAATGTGTCAAAGGGAAAATCGCGCAAGGATGAAAGGCTGGAATAGCCTGTGCCGAAATCATCACACGCCAGACCAACACCAAGCGCCTGCAACTGCCTCAGCAGCACCACACTGCGTTCTGGCTGGCGCATCAAAACTGTTTCTGTGATTTCCAATTTCAAACTGCCAGATTCCAGATTTTCACGCATCAGCACCTGCTGCACCTGCGCCGGAAAATCCGGATTGTTGAGCTGTGATGCGGAAACATTGACCGAAACAAAAAAGCCAGGTCCCGGGCGGTGCAAGCGTTGCCAAATGCCAAGCTGCCTCGCCGCATCTTGCAACATTTGCTGGCCAATCTCGCGCATCAATCCAGCAGTTTCAGCCACATCAACAAATTCAGAAGGCTGCAGCAATCCAAGTTCTGGATGCTGCCAGCGTGCCAAGGCCTCAAATCCTGCCACTTCCAATGTGCCGAGATAAACGATCGGCTGATAATAGATGATAATCTCATTTTGGTTTATGGCACGGCGCAGGTCGCTTTCAAGGCTGATTAAGCGTGCACGGTCATCGCGCATTTCGGTGTGATAAAACACAGCCCGTGAGCCGCCCTCACCACGCGCCTCTAACATTGCCACTTGTGCCTGATCTACCAAATCTTGCGGCTTAACCTCACCCTTGCCAGAAGGTGAGACACCAATGCTGGCCGTCACCACAATCTGCTGGCCAAGATGCTCAGTGGGCTGCGATACGGTTGCCGCAATTGCCTCAACCAGCTCGCTGAAATCACCTCGCGCTTTGCTTTCTTGCGCCATCAAAGCAAATTGCCCACCAGCTAAACGCGCCAGTGTCTCTCCGTTCAGCACCAAAGCTTGCAGTCGCGCAGCCACGGTTTTGAGAATACTATCCCCCGCTTCATGGCCTAAGCCTTCGTTGATCAGTTTGAAGCGGTCAATATCAATCACCACCAGCCGCGTGGCCATAGCGCGCGGATTGGTTAAAGCCCGCTCAAGCCTGTCCAGCAAGAATCCCTTTGTGGCAAGGCCAGTTAACTGGTCTTGTAATGAATCACTGGCCAGTTGCGTTTCAACTTCTTTCAGGCGGCCAATATCTGTCAGCGTACCAATACACCGATCAACCACGCCGGCTTGATTGGCTAATGCGCGCGCCTGTAATTCAAACCAACGATAATTGCCATCGCCCTGACGCAGCCGCATCTCAAGGGTCACCCGCTCGCCCGGCTCAAGGTCATGGCGCTCCGCCAGCTTTTGATACGGCGGCACATCGAGCGGATGAATAATGTCACGAAAGCCATTACCGCTTGATTGCATCAAACTCGGCTCATCTAAATCTAACAAGCGCGCCAATTCTTTGCCAACTTCAAGCTGGTTGGTTTGTGGCTGCCAGTTCCACATCACATGGCGACCTGAAGAAAGCGCAAGGCTTCGCATCGTAGCATCATTGATAAAGGGGCGTGCACCTAGGCCCCGCGCCGCGCTGATGCGCAGCACCACAAAGCAAAGCACCAACAACACTGCGGTGCAAAGAGCCGCAAATTGAGCGCCCAAGACTGGCGCAGTGTCAGACATCAAAGCTGCAAAACCAGCAATAATGACCCAACCGCACAGCACTAACCAAAATAGAATTGATTTCATTTTGACGGATTTGTCACCGCCTGTGGGCATCACACACAAGCCAAGCCCCGCGAAGCTGACGATCACCATGGCAATGCGCGCCAGGCCTGAAGCATAGCCGGGTTCTGCCAAGGCATAAGCCAAATTGGCCAAGACCAAAAGGGCTCCAGCTCCTAGCAAAATAGATTGTATCTCGGGTTTTCGCGGCAGATTTAGAAATGTGATCAGGCAAAATCCGGTTGCGCCAACCAGAAGGCTTTCCGCCATGGGCTGGAACCAATCACCAAAACCAAAGTTAAACCCCGCCCGCGCCGCCAACACGCCAATGTCGCCTTCAACAAACAACGCCATGGCAAATGAAAATGCGATCCCCGCAATCACCGCTCGGCTCGGCTGGGTTGAGAACAATGCTACAAGCCCAACCAGCATCAGCAGGATCAAGCCTTCCAGCAAGCCTTTGTAATAGGCCAAACCCAAATGGCTGTTGTTGAACTGGTCAAGCTGCCAAAGGCTGGTGGCCAGTTTCGGCCCCAAGGTTTCAATCGCTACATTGACCGTGTCCTTAGCTGGGATATGCAGAATAACGGTCTGCACCCCGTCGATCACTTGCAGTCTGCCTCTGCTGCCATCGCGCGTCAGCATGACGTTAAGTGCTTGCGGGCCAGCCTCAGCCACCGGCCAAAGACCCGAGCCTGGAAAGCGCTGTGGTTCAATCGCCAAAACGAAATCCAGCGCAGTGCCTTCGGCGTTCTGAAATGAAAAGAGTGACCAATAATAGCGCGGGCCCGGCCCTTGCGCTTTCAATATAGTGTTGTCTTTTTCTTGCGGCCCCAAGACACTAATTTCACTTTTATCACTGACAATGGGGTTGCGATTGGCGTTCAGCGAAATCCCATTGGTGCGCGCATCAACGGACATAGAAACATTCTGCGCTGTGGCAGGCAAAGTGGCCGCCAAAAGCACAAGCCCGACAATGCCAGACAACAGCATCTGCAAAAGACGAAATACAAGCCGATGGTGTTTAGACACGAGCTTCAATCCAACACCCGTCCAAACAACAAATGATCCTCCCACTGGCCAGCGATTTTAACATAGGCCTTGGCATAACCCTCAGCCTCAAAACCACAAGCTAAAAGCAAGTACCGTGAACGATCATTATGCGGAATGCAGGCAGCCTCCAACCTATGCAGTGCAAAGCGGGATTTGGCCACAGTGATCAATGCAAGAATGGCATCCTTCATCAAACCCATTCCGACATAAGGCTCGCCCGTCCAATACCCCAATGTGCCGGATTGCGATACACCGCGTCTGATGTAACTGAGCGTCAACCCGCCAACCAAGGCATCAGTTTCATTGTGGAAGAGATAAAAACTATGGCCCTCATCATTTGCGGCCCGTTCATTGTAAGCGTTGACGCGTTGACGAAAGGCCGAACGTGAAAATTCGTTATCGTCCCAAGTCGGCTCCCACATCTCCAGATGCTTGCGGCTCGTTTGGCGCAAGGCCTTCCATTCTTCAAAGTGGCCTAAGCGCGGGCGGCGCAAGACTACTTTGTTGCCGTGGATTGCTTCATCGCCTGTCCCAAAAGCCAAGCGCAGGAAAGACATCAGACGTTCTTCCTAGCAAAGCGCGCGGCCAAGGCCTCATGGCTCTCGATTGCCGATAATTGCCCAACGGCACTCATCGCCGGAATATGGTCTCCAAAAATCTCCGCCGCCAAGGCTTTGACTTCTTCGGCCGTCACGGCTTCGATCTTAGCAATCAAAGTTTGCATTTGCGGCACTTCACCAAAAGCCAGATATTGCCGCGCAATCTGATCGGCGCGTGATGATGCACTTTCGAGGTTCATCACGATCGACGTTTTAAGCTGTGCCTTGGCACGGGCAATTTCTTTTGGCGTGATGTCATCCATCATCGAATGCATTACTTGTGCTGTCACATTTACTAATTCAGGCGTGTGGTCTGGCGAAGTTGCCGCATAAACCCCAAGTTGGCCTGTGTCTTCATAGGTCGTGCCAAAAGCAAAGACGCTGTAACACAGCCCGCGTTTTTCACGCACTTCTTGGAACAGGCGCGATGACATGCCACCGCCCAAAATGCTAGCCAAAACCTGTAATTGATAGACCCTTGCGTCGCGGTAATTGGGTGCGGGAAACGAAACCACAATATGCGTCTGATCCAGAGGTTTTTGCTCAGACAATGCGGTGGCCGAAAAATGCGGTGGTTGGCGCTGTGGCATGTGCCCTCGTGGCAAATGAGCAAAATGTTTTTTCGCCTCTTCCACAAAAGCCGCGTGTTCCACCTGGCCAACGCCGCACACCACCATACGAGACGCCCAATAATTGCGCTCACGCCAGCCAAGCATTTGCGCGCGCGTCATTTCCTTCACCAATTGCTCGGTGCCTAAAATACTGCGGCCAAGGGGATGCTCACCAAAAGACGCTGTCTGTGCCAGTTCAAACACCAAATCATCGGGTGTATCCTTGGCAGCGGCTATTTCTTGCAGGATCACTTCGCGCTCGCGCTCAAGCTCTTCATCATCCAATGTGGAGGAGCTGAAAATATCAGCCAAAATATCCATGGCCAATGGCCAATCGTTTTTCAACGTGCGCGCATAGTAAGTGGTGGTCTCCATGCCTGTTGCGGCATTGATCTCGCCACCAGCGCTTTCAATCTCTTCGGCTATGCCTTGAGCGGTGCGCCGTTTGGTGCCTTTGAAGGCCATGTGTTCGAGAAAATGCGCCACACCATTTTCACTCGGCAACTCATCGCGCGCACCCGCTTTCACCCAAATGCCAAGGGCAACCGATTCTAAATGCGCCATCATTTGCGTGATGATGGTGAGGCCGTTGGGCAGTGTGGTGATCTCAACTGACAAAATAGCTTCCTCTTAGCGCTCCTTATTGGCGAGGATGAACTCCTTCACCACTTGGGCGCTATTAGGCAACACTTTGAAACTTTCTTTAGCAATCAGCAAGTGTTCCAATCGTTGGGGTAAACGCGGTGTAATGCCTGACGCCGCCTTCACTGCATCAGGAAATTTGGCAGGATGGGCCGTGGCCAGCGTTATGAGCGGTGATTTCAACTTCTGCTGGGCAGCAACATAGAGGCCAACGGCGGTGTGCGGATCCACCAACTCCCCAGTTTCATGCAGCACGCGCGCAATTGTTGCAGCAACTTCGAGTTCTGATGCCGCCCCTGAGGTGAATTCAGCGCGAATGGCCTTCAATGCGGATGATTTCAACGTGTAAGCGCCTGATTGCGCCAAACTACCCATCGCAGCACGCACTGCATCAGCGTTGCGATCATTGGCCAGATAAACCAACCGTTCAAAATTGGATGAAACTTGAATATCCATCGACGGGCTAGACGTGGGGTGAACGCCTGTCACCTCATAACGGCCCGTCTTCAATGTGCGGTCAATGATGTCGTTGCTGTTGGTGGCGATAACAAACTGATCAACCGTTAATCCCATGCGCTTGGCCACAAGCCCTGCAAACATATTGCCGAAATTAGCCGAAGGCACACAGAAGCTCACGTCACGGTCAGGTGCCCCCAAGGCTAGCCCTGCGTAAAAGTAATAAACAATCTGGGCCATGATGCGGCCCCAGTTGATGGAATTAACGCCAGCAAGGCCAACGCCATCACGAAATTCGAGATCATTGAACAAGGATTTCACAATGGCTTGGCAATCATCAAAAGTGCCTTCCACAGCGATATTATGCACCGATGGGCTGTTCACTGTGGTCATCTGGCGGCGCTGCACGTCTGATACACGGCCATGCGGATGCAAAATAAACAGGCTGGCGTTTTGGCTTTTCTCAAAGGCCGCAACCGCTGCCCCACCTGTGTCGCCCGATGTGGCACCCACAATCACGGCGCGGCGCTTGTGCTTGGCCAGGCTCCAATCCATCATGCGCGCCAGAAGTTGCATGGCCACGTCTTTGAAAGCTATCGTGGGTCCGTGAAATAGCTCTAACAAAAACTCATTGGCCCCCAACTGTTTAAGGGGTGTAACGGCGGCATGATCGAAACTCGCATATGCAGCCAAGATCATCGCCTTCAGTTCTTTGGCGGGGATGGAACCGGCGGTGAATTTAGAACACACCGCAAAGGCAACTTCCGTATATGGCAACCCGCGCAACTTGCGCATTTCAGCTTTGGTGAATTTAGGGAAATGTTCAGGCACATAGAGGCCGCCATCACGCGCCAAGCCAGAAAGCATGGCCCCTTCAAAATTCAGCTTCGGCGCAAGGCCACGCGTGGAGATGTATTTCATGGGCCGCTCCTTAGCGCCGCTCACGACCAAACACAAATGCCCCGGCAACACCAGCCAAGGCAGCGGCAAGACCAAACCAAGTAATGGCATAACCTAAGTGGTTATTATTAAGCTCCACTTTTGGCTCGGCAGGCTGATAAGGGCTAGTCCCATGCTCGCCCACCAACTGTAAAACCACAGGCGGAGCGCTGTTCAGTCCCAGCGCCTTTTGCATGGCGGACAAATCCCACCAATGCCAGCGGTTTTCGGCCACGGCATTGTTTGGATCAAATATCCCTTGCCCCAAACCATGCCGGCGTAACAATGCTTCAAAATGCGCAGGACCAGTGATTTGTGTTGGCCCGGCTTCGCTGGCCCCTAAATCAACCAGAACCTCTGCGCCATCATTACTGTGATAACCTGCTATGCCTTCCCAAGCGGCCTCAGAATTGGCCACCGTTTGCTTGCGCAAAACCAGGTGGCTTTCGTCGGTCGCATCAACGGCCACACGCAAATATTCCACATCTTCGCCGGCCTTCATGCGCGACAACGCATCGGCCAATGTGGTGGGTTTGGCTGAAACCCGCGCCTCAAGCTGGGCAATTAAAGCGGTTTTCCAAGCCAGGCGTTTGACCTGCCAAACCCCCAGCCCGCACAGAAACACAATGCCAAGTGCCGCGCAAATGAGAACCGGGCCAGCGCCCTTCCTCATTGTTTGCCCTCTTGGGCATTCATCTTCCATTGCTGGGCCAAAAGCAGCCCCTTCACCGGGCGCAACAAAAGCATTGGCACAATGATAATGAACACTAAGGCATCTAAAACATGCACATAGATCGGCGGGCTATAGGCCGCTTCTAAGCCAAAGATCGAGCCCACACCCACCACACAAGCAAACAGCATGACGAACCATGTGGCACCATCTCCGGCATCGGCAAAATCGTATGACAAGCCGCAGTTGGAACATTTCTTGGCCACTGTCAGATAGCCATCAAACAAACGCCCCCGCGCGCAGCGGGGGCATTTACCTCTCATGCCCGTTTTAAAGGGTGAGAAATCTTGATAATAATTTTCGCTCATTCCACTGGGAACGTGCCGCCATGGTTGCCCCAGACGTAAATGCAAACAAACAGGAACAGCCAGACCACGTCTACGAAATGCCAATACCAAGCAGCAGCCTCAAAACCGAAATGTTGTTTCGGTGTAAAGGCCCCGTTCAATGCGCGGATCAAACACACGATCAAGAAGATCGTTCCAACAATCACATGAAAACCATGGAAACCCGTGGCCATGAAGAAGGTAGAACCATAAATGTTGCCACCATTGGCGCTGCTAAAAGCAAACATGGCATGGGCATATTCATAGGCTTGCACACTGGTGAACAGCAGGCCCAGAATAATGGTTAAAACCAAACCCCATACCAAACCTTTCCGGTCACCACCCAGCAGCGCGTGATGCGCCCAAGTGACGGTAGTGCCCGAAGTCAGCAAGATCATGGTGTTGAGCAGTGGCAGATGGAACGCATCAAAAACAATGGTGCCCTTGGGTGGCCACATGCCGCCCGTGGCCAAAACCCGCGCTGCAAGTTTAGTTTCATTGGCAAACAATGAGGCATCGAAGAAAGCCCAGAACCATGCCACAAAGAACATCACTTCAGAGGCAATGAACAACAGCATCCCGTAACGCAGATGCAACGAAACCACTGGCGTGTGATCGCCCGCATTGGCTTCATTGATCACATCGCGCCACCACATAAACATGGTGTACAGAACCATGGCAAAGCCAATGATCAGCGGCCAAGGTGTTGAGCCATGCATCCAGTTAACAGCGCCCACCGCCGTAACAAAGGCAGAGGTCGCGCCAACGATGGGCCACCAAGATGGGCTCACCAGATGATAGTCGTGATGTTTGGCATGTGCATCAGCCATTGCTATTTCTCCTCAATTCGCATTGGCCTGCTTTTGTGGCGGAACCACTTCAGCAGGATAAAAGGTGTAAGATAAAGTAATCTCGGGGATCAACTTGCCGTCTGGGTCTTTCAAAATATCCGGATCAACAAAGAACGTCACCGGAAATTCAGCAGACTCACCCGCCTTCAAAGTTTGGCGCGTGAAACAGAAACATTGGATCTTGTTGAAAAAAGCACCTGCCGTGGGCGGTGAGATATTATAAACCGCACTACCAGTATTTTCAGTTGTGCCGTTGTTGCGTGCTTCAAACAGAGCAATGTTTTGTTCACCAATTTGCACACGCATGACATTTTGTTTTGGCGCGAAAGTCCAACCTAGCTCTGAGGCACTATTGGCATCAAAGCGCACATTGATGAATTTATCGGTGGCTTGCCCTGGCGCGCGCGTTGCGCGAAGTGCGGTGCCGTTAAATCCCGTGCTTTGGCAAAAAATGCGGTACAGCGGAACCGACGCATAGGCCATGCCGATCATGCCAAAAAAAAGCCCCGCAGCCATAAGTGCAACACGTGTGTTGCGGTCATATTGAATTTTACGTTCATCAGGGTCCTGCATCAGGTGCCGCCCTTCATTTTGACAATGGCGGTGATGAAAATAATGACAACAAAGGCAACCAGCGCCAAAGCCATTGCAACTGAACGGCTGCGGCGGCGCTTCATATCCTCAGGCGAAAAAGCTTTCGTCGGAACCTTATCTGCCATCACAACACCTGCGGCAGGGCAGCAAGGCCCAACAGTTTTTCAGCGAGGATCAGAGCAAAGATCGCAAACAACCAGATGATTGAATAGCCAAATAGTTTCTTGGCAGCTTTGTCTTCCGCGGCAGCGTCTTTCGTGCGGAACAAAACCAAAGCGCGGTAGATAAACCAACCCGTCAGCAGTGTTGCACCAACGGCGTAAACCACGCCGCCCACACCACACAACGCAGGCAGTGCGGCAACCGGCGCACAAAGCAGCGCATAAATCAAAATCTGTTTACGCGTCTCAGCACGGCCAGCAACATTAGGCAGCATGGGAATTCCAGCTTTCGCATAGTCACCTTCGCGAAACAGTGCCAGCGCCCAGAAATGCGGCGGTGTCCACATGAAGATTAAAAGGAAAAGCGAAATCGCACCAAGATCAGCGCGACCGGTGACAGCCATCCACGAAATCATCGGCGGAAAAGCGCCAGCTGCGCCACCAATCACAATGTTTTGTGGCGTGCGGCGTTTAAGGCCCATCGTGTAAATCACCACATAAAAGAAAATGGTGAAAGCCAGCAACGCGGCGGCGGCCATTCCCACATTCATGCCCAACATAATCACAGCAGTGAACGAAAGTGCCAAACCAAAACCCAATGCTTCCCCAGGTGCGATAGCACCCGATGGCACCGGCCGTTTAAGCGTGCGCTTCATCAGGGCGTCAATGTCAGCATCATACCACATGTTGAGAGCACCCGATGCGCCAGCGCCAACAGCAATACAAAGAATAGTCAGAAAGCCAATCCATGGATGAATATGGCCCGGTGCTGCAAACAATCCAACCACGGCGGTGAACACCACGAGTGACATCACCCGCGGTTTCAACAGTTCATAATAATCTCGCGCCATGCCTTGGCCACCATCAGTGGCAGAAGGCACAGGCACATGAATATGTGGTTGGTGAAGGCTCATGCGCCTTACTTAATCACAGGCAAGTCGTTGAATTGGTGGAATGGCGGAGGGGAAGACAATGTCCATTCCAGTGTCGTTGCACCATCACCCCATGGATTAGCAGGCGCAGGCACTTTTTTTACATAGGCACTGAACATGCCATAGAGGAAAATCAACACGCCAAAGCCTGAAATATAAGAGCCAATTGATGACACTTCGTTCCAGCCAGCAAATTCTGCCGGATAATCAACATAACGACGCGGCATACCAGCAAGACCGAGGAAATGCTGCGGGAAGAACACCAAGTTTACGCCGATGAACGTCACCCAAAAATGCAGATGGGCGATTTTTTCGTTATACATATAGCCCGTCATTTTAGGGAACCAGAAATACCAGCCTGCGAAAATTGCAAACACAGCACCGAGTGAAAGCACATAGTGGAAATGTGCCACCACATAATAGGTGCCGTGCAAGTCACGGTCGAGGCCGGCATTGGCCAGCACCACACCGGTTACACCACCTACAGTGAACAGGAAGATGAAACCAAGCGCCCACACCATCGGTGGGCGGAACGTGATAGACCCGCCCCACATGGTGGCAATCCACGAGAAAATCTTAATGCCGGTTGGCACCGCGATGATCATGGTTGCGGCGGTGAAGTAAGCTTGGGTGTCAACCGAAAGGCCAACGTTATACATGTGATGTGCCCACACAACGAACCCAACAACGCCGATAGCCACCATGGCATAAGCCATGCCGAGATAACCGAAAATTGGTTTGCGTGAGAAAGTTGAGATCACTTGGCTGATGATGCCGAAGCCTGGCAAAATCAAAATATAAACTTCAGGATGGCCGAAGAACCAGAACAGATGTTGGAACAACACTGGGTCGCCGCCCTTGGCAGCATCAAAGAATGAAGTGCCAAAATTGCGGTCCGTGAGCAACATTGTGATGGCCCCAGCCAGAACGGGCAAGGACAGCAGAAGCAAGAACACGGTCACCAGAACTGACCACACAAACAGCGGCATCTTATGCAGCGTCATACCGGGCGCACGCATATTGAAAATCGTGGTGATGAAGTTGATGGCACCGAGAATGGATGAAGCACCGGCAAGATGGATTGAAAGAATGGCAAAATCCATTGCCGGGCCAGGCTGACCTGCGTGCGAAGAAAGCGGCGGATAAAGTGTCCAACCACCTCCCACGCCGTGCATGCCCGGAGCAGATTCCGCAAACATCGACATCATCAGCAGCAGGAAAGATGGAACCAACAGCCAGAAAGAGATGTTATTCATGCGCGGGAATGCCATGTCTGGTGCGCCAATCATCAAGGGCACAAACCAGTTGCCAAAGCCGCCGATCATCGCAGGCATCACCATAAAGAAGATCATGATGAGGCCATGCGCAGTAACAAAGGCATTGAACATAAACTTGCCTTGGTCAAACGCTTCGGCAGGCTTGGCACCGTAGAACACTTCTGCCAGATGGTTAAACACTTGCACACCTGGGGTTTGCAGCTCTGCGCGCATAGCGATGGAGAGCAAGCCTCCGATAACACCTGCGAAAATCGCAAACCACAGATACATCGTGCCAATGTCCTTGTGGTTGGTGGACAATAGATAGCGCCGCCAACCAGTTGGATCCGCATGATCGTCTGCATATTCGCCGGGCGCTTTTGCCATTACTTGTGCGTGTGACATTTGTGTGAGCCTCTAATTTCTAAATTCAGTTGGACGCGACTTTTGCAGGCGTCGGGCGAATAGTTTTTAGGAAAGCATTCAGCTCATCCGGCTTAGGTTGCTTGAGCTCAAGATCAGACCAAGCCTTGTAATTCTCTTCAGATACGGCCCACACTTCGATGGGCATATAGGCGTGGTCTTTGCCGCACAGCTCTTCGCACTGGCCGTAAAAAACACCTTCTTTGTTGGCCTTGAACCAGTCTTCATTCAGACGGCCAGGAATAGCGTTAATCTGCATGCCAAACGCGGGCATGGCCCAAGAATGAATGATGCCTTCCGGATCTGAAGTTACAATCAACTTCACGGTCTTGTTGACGGGCACAACCACCGGCGTGTCAGTTGCTAAGAGATAGGGCACATTGTCGGCCTTGGCCTTGTCTTCGGGCAGCAAATAAGAGGTAAAGGAAACCTTGGCGGTCTTATCATCATTCACGCCCAGATCAGGATATTCGTAAGTCCAGTTCCAGCTTGGATTTCCAATCACCTTAATCGTCATATCGGCAGCTGGAATCACGCGCTGATAGAACAACAGCTTGAATGAAGGGATGGCCACCGCCGCAAGAATAAGCACGGGCACCAAAGTCCACACCACCTCAATCAGCGAATTATGTGTGGTCTTGGACGGCACCGGATTGGCTTTGGCGTTAAATCTCACCATCACATAAATCAACAGCGCCAACACGAAAAGGGTGATCACGGTGATCAGAACTAACAACCAGTTATGGAAAGAATTGACAAAATCTTGCACTGGCGAAGCAGAGTCCTGCATGCCCATCTGCCAGTTTACGGGTTTGCCCACGTCAGCCATAGCTGCTGATGGTATGGCAAGAAAAGCCGAAATTCCAGCTAAAATCCGTATCTTGAGTGATGTCATCGCGTCCAAATCCTAAGCTTAAGCAGGCGCAAATCGCCATGGCTGGTGAACCACATATCAACCAGCGCTGCAACTGAACAGGGCGCGGCAAAACGTCATTGGGAAAAGCCATAGATTGTGAACCGGAATTTAGCCGCAATCACCACTCTAATGCGCCATCAAGGGGTTGTTTTTCGAGCCTCTAAAAGCTATGCCGCGCTTGATTCATTTTTGCTTGAAGGATTTGCACATTGAATATCCGAATTCTGTCTGGGCTGGTTTGCACCGCCGCAATAGTCGCCTCCTTGGCAGGCGCAGCACTTGCCCAAGATAAAACTGACCTCAACCCCACAGGCCAAACCCCGCCGCCGCCTCCAGGCCTAGGGCCTCGCGCTGCACCAGCTGGTGCGCCCCAACAAGGTGAACAACAGCCTCCTCCAGTAGAAACCATTGCAACTTTCAATGGCTGGGCGGTACAATGTTCTGCTGTGCCAGTGGCTGCGGGCCAAGCGCCAGTGAAAGCCTGCGGGATGATTCGCAATTTGAAAAGTGATACCGATCAAACCGCCAGCATGACGCTTATCATTCGCCGCGCCAAAGGCGAAGACGGCAAGGTGCATACCTTCATGGAAGCTTGGACGCCGGTTGGCGTTTATCTGCCCACGGGCGTGGCCATGGAAGTTGACGGCACAGCCATTGCTGGCCGCATGCCTTTTGTGCGCTGCGCGCCGCGTGTGTGCCAGGCCCAAGGCGAAGCACAAGATGAAACCCTCAAGAAGTTCACCAAGGGCAAACAAGCAACATTCTATATTTATGATCGCCCTGGGCACGGCTTTCCTATGAAGTTCCCTTTGCAAGGTATCGTCGAAGGCATTGCCGCTCTTGATAAAGTGGCGCTGAAGTAACACATGTTGGTTTAATGTTTCACATTAAAGCCCGCCTTTTCAACGGCGGGCTTTTTTGGCTAGGGAGAACGCATGACAGTTTCAAAAGATCAAGACCTCGCGGCATTGGGCGGCGCTAGCGCGCAAAAGCTGGTCGCTGACACCTTGAAAAATGCTGATGATGGTGAACTCTATATTGAGCGCAGCCAATCAGAAAACCTGGTGTTTGATGATGGCCGCTTGCGCTCTGCAGGTTTTGATGAAGGCGAAGGCTTTGGCCTGCGTGCGGTTTCTGGTGAAACCGCTGCCTTTGCACATTCTTCAATTCTAACTCCCGAGGCATTGAAGCGCGCCGCTGAAACTTGCACTTCCATTTTGGGCGGTAAGCCTAGCGCATCAGTTGACGTCTCTCCTGCCACCACCACAAAGCGACTCTATGGTACGAACAATCCTGTTGAAGCCATGGGTTTTGCTGCCAAGATCAATCTGCTGGAACAGGTGGATGCTTTTACGCGCAAACTTGATCCTCGCGTAAAGCAAGTCTCGGTTTCGATAGGCTCCTCATGGCAGAAGGTCTCAATCTTGCGCGGCGACGGCAGTTTTTATCATGACGTGCGCCCCCTCACCCGCTTTGGCGTTTCGGTAACCACAGAAGATAACCGCACCTCCGGCCAAGGTAGCCATGGCTTTGGTGGGCGCGCAGATCCCATGTCTTATTTCACCGAAGCCTTGTGGAAAGATGCGGCGCGTGAATCAGTGCGCCAAGCCCTTGTTGGTCTTGAAGCTGAGGCGGCACCAGCAGGTGAAATGGATGTTTTGCTCGGGCCTGGCTGGCCCGGAATTTTATTGCATGAAGCCATCGGCCACGGCCTTGAAGGTGACTTCAACCGCAAAGGCACATCGGCTTTTGCAGGCCTCATGGGCACGCGCATCGCCTCAGATGAAGTAACTGTGGTTGATGATGGCACCATCCCAGATCGGCGCGGCTCCATCTCTATTGATGATGAAGGCACCAGCCCCAATTGCACCACGTTAATTGAAAACGGTATTTTGGTGGGCTTTATGCAAGATAGGTTGAACGGCCGCCTGATGGGTGTGAAACCCACTGGCAATGGCCGCAGGCAATCTTATGCCCATGTGCCACTGCCCCGCATGACCAACACCTACATGTTGAATGGCAAGCGCCATCCCGATGAAATCCGCGCGTCCATTAAGAAGGGTCTTTTTGCCAAGTCCTTCGGCGGCGGCCAAGTTGATATTACATCCGGCAATTTCGTGTTCACCTGCACCGAAGCCTATCTGATTGAAGATGGCAAAATCGGCAAACCTGTAAAGGGCGCAATTCTCATTGGCTCCGGCGCTGAAGCGCTAAAACGTATCACCATGGTGGGCAATGACATGGCGCTTGATCCCGGCATCGGCACTTGCGGTAAGGCAGGCCAAGGTGTGCCCGTTGGCGTAGGCCAACCAACACTTCGTATCAACAATTTGACTGTAGGCGGCACCCAAGCGTGACAAGGCCGAAACTCGTCATCTTTGATATGGATGATGTGCTATGCCACTATGATCTAGGCCGCAGGCTTCGCGCCCTTGCGCGGCTTGCTGATGTTACAGCGCGTGACGTGCGCGCCGCTGTGTGGGATTCAGGATTTGAGGATTTGGCCGATCAGGGCGGTTATGCCGAGATTGAAAATTACCTCGCGGAATTCAGCACCAGATTAGGCCATAAAATAACTTTAGATCAATGGATTGAGGCGCGCCGCATCGCCATGCAGCCCAATGAAGATGTGCTTGAT
>Ga0209483_1000825_pt1 | contig 25247 bp, 28 predicted proteins | sample NGEPerA_FD_184508 | JGI IMG/M metagenome (GOLD analysis project Ga0209483, IMG submission 184508) | Arctic peat soil microbial communities from the Barrow Environmental Observatory site, Barrow, Alaska, USA - NGEE PermafrostL2-A... | ecosystem: Environmental > Terrestrial > Soil > Wetlands >... | reverse complement strand
CAAAAAAATCGAGGCCAAAGGCTGCGTGATCGTGGACACGACCTGCGGCGACGTGATGAGCGTGTGGAAGCGCGTGCGCCAATACTCCAAGGAAAGCGTCACGAGCATCATTCACGGCAAGGCCAAGCACGAGGAAACCAAGGCCACCACGTCGCAGGCGCGCGCCTATGGCAGCGGCCATTATCTCGTCGTCTTCGATCTCACCGAGACCGAATACGTCTGCAATTACATTTTGAACGGCGGCGACAAGCACGAGTTTCTGGAAAAATTCAAGGGCGCGCACTCCGACGGTTTTGATCCCGACCTGCATTTGCAGGCCGTCGGCGTGGCGAACCAGACCACGATGCTGCGCGGCGAAACGGAGGAGGTTCAACGCCGTTTCAAAGCCGTCATGGAAAAAAAATTCGGCGCGGCGGCGCTGGAAAAACATTTCCGCTTTTTCGACACGATCTGCGGCGCGACGCAGGACCGGCAGGACGCATTGCAAAAAATGCTCAAGGAGCCGATGAACCTGCTCATCGTCGTCGGCGGCTACAATTCCTCAAACACGTCGCATCTCGCCGAAATGGGCGAACAAGTTTTGCCGACGTTCTTCATCAAAAACGCGGCGAAGATGCAGTCGGACAAGCTCATCGTCCACTACGACCAGCACAAAAAACAGGAGGTCGAGACGCGCGACTGGCTGCCGTCCGGCAGCATCACCGTCGGCATCACCGCCGGCGCAAGCTGTCCGAATAATTTGATTGAAGACACGCTCCGCCGGCTGTTTGAACTGCGCGGCATCTCCGTCCAAGAACTGGTCAAAAACTGATGATGTTTTTTGTGTTGACAAATGATGAAAAAAGCATCATTTTAGGCGCATGAGAATTACTGTTGAATTGGACGAAAAAAACTTGGACGACTTGTTGAAAGTCACCGGCCACAAAAAAAACAGCCCAGCGGTGGCGTTTGCCGTCCGGGATTTTATCAACCGGAAAAAATCAAAAGATTTCGGGCGGATGTTGCGGGAAGGCAAGTTTGACTATCCGGCCACGAACGAAGAAACCGAGTCGCGCGACATCTGATTATGGTGCTCGTGGACTCATCGGTTTGGATCGAATCGCTGCGCCGCGACGGCAACGTCAATGTCAAGCTCGCGCTCGAAGGGCTTTTGGAAGAATACGAGGCCGCGTGGTGCGGGCCGGTGAAACTTGAGGTTCTCGGCGGCGCGCGCGCGCAAGACCGAAAATCGTTGGAAGAACAGTTCAGTTGCATTCCGTATTTTCCGATGGCTGACGCCGCGTGGGATTCGGCGAAAATGCTCGCGTGGCGGCTGCGCGACAAAGGCTGCATCGCGCCGTGGAACGACATTTTGATCGCCGCGCTTTCCGTCAAGGCGGACTGCCGCGTTTATGCCGTGGACAAGCACTTTGAACTGATGTATCACGCCGGCGCCGGCATCCGGCTGTATCGTCCCGGCTACAACGGCCAATACGACCCGAATTAAATCATGCCCCGCACCCGACAGGAATTGGAGCAAATCGAACGGCAGATTCTCGCGCCCTACGCGCAGTTCAGCGGCGACACGCGCGGACGCGAACATGCCGAAGTTCCGCCCGAATGGCGCACACATTACCAGCGCGACCGCGACCGCGTCATCCACTCGCGCGCGTTCCGCCGGCTCGAATACAAGACGCAGGTTTTTCTCAACGGCACCGGCGATCATTTGCGCACGCGGCTCACGCACACGATGGAAGTCGCCGCCATTTCACGCAACATTGCCAGCGCGCTGAAATTAAATACCGATCTGGCCGAAACCATTGCGCTCGCCCACGACCTCGGTCATTCGCCGTTCGGCCACAAAGGCGAAACCGTTCTCGCACGCCTGATGAAGGGTCACGGCGGTTTTGAACACAATCAGCACAGCCTGCGCATCGTCGAGGAGCTTGAGCAAAAATATCCAAATTTTTCCGGCCTGAACCTTTCGTGGGAAGTCCGCGAAGGTCTGGCCAAACATCACACCGCCTACGACCATCCTGGCAAGCGCAAAGGTTTTGACGCGAAAAATTCCTCGCTCGAAGCCCAGATCGCCAACCTCGCCGACGAAATCACCTATTACAGCCACGACCTTGACGACGGCCTTGATTCCAATTTGCTTTCCGAAAAAAAACTTGCCGCCAACGTCCGCGTCTGGGCGCACGCCGCGAAGCTCGTGAAAAAACAGTTCGGCGAGCTGGCCGACGAGTCGCGCCGCTACATCATCATCCGCACCATCATTGACATGCAGATTCACGACGTGGTCGAAAACAGCGAACGCCTCATCGCCCAGGCCGGCGTCCAGTGCGCCAACGATGTCCGGCTCTGCGCCAAAGCGCTCGTGCAACACACTCCCGAACGCCGTAAATTAAATTTGGAACTGCGCCATTACCTTTACAAAAATCTTTACTACAATCCCGTGGTCCACCAGCCCAACCTGCGCGCGGTGAAAATGCTGGAGCAGCTTTTCAAATACTTTCTCGCGCATCCGAAGGAAATCGGCGAAAGCTCCCGGAAACGCATCAAAAAAACCGGCCTGCACCGCGCCGTGTGCGATTATCTGGCCGGCATGACCGACCGCTACGTCATGCAGGAATGTGAACGCATCTTCGGCGAAAAAATCACAGTCGCGTGACCGTTTCGCCGGCTGGAAGTGCGGCCAGCAATTCTGAAACGGTTTTGCGCTGTCCCGGCAAAATCAAATCCGGCGCGATTTCGCTCAACGGCTGTAGAACAAATTTTCGTTCGTGCGCGCGCGGATGCGGCAAAATCAGTTCCGCCGAATTGCGGATTTCATTTCCGAACGCGATCAAATCCAAATCCAGCGGGCGCGGCTCGTTGAGAATTTTCTTTGCCTGACGGCCAAATTCTATTTCCAGCCCGCGCAGTTTTTTCAGCAACGATTCCGGCGTTTCATCTTTTTTTGGAACCAGGCCGACGACCGCGTTCACAAATTTCGGCGAGTCCGGCGGACAATCCACCGGCGTCGTCTGCCACAGCGAAGATTTCAAAATTGGCGCGCCGGAAAAACTTTGCAGCCGCGCCATCGCGTCCAAAATAATTTGCCGTGAATTGCCGAGATTTGAGCCAAGCGCAACGTAGGACAGGCTTCCAGCCTGTCTCTGAATTTCTGGTTGCATGAAAAAATGAAACGGAGACAGGCTGGAAGCCTGTCCTACCTTAAGCCCAGCACGTCCTGCATATCGTAGAGGCCGGGTTTTTGTTTCACGACCCAGAGCGCCGCGCGCAACGCGCCGTTGGCAAAGGTGTCGCGGCTCGAAGCCTTGTGCGTCAGCTCAATGCGCTCGCCGGCGTTCGCAAAAATGACCGTGTGATCGCCGACAATGTCGCCGCCGCGAATGGAATGAATGCCGATCTCGCCCTGCGTGCGCGCACCGACAATGCCCGCGCGACCGTGCCGCGCCGCCTCGTTCAAGTGCAGCTTGCGCACGTCCGCCAGAATTTCCGCGAGCGATTTCGCCGTGCCGCTCGGCGCGTCTTTTTTCAGGCGATGGTGCATCTCGATGACTTCGAGGTCGAAGTCCGGGCCGAGAATTTCCGCCGCCTTGCGCGTGAGCCAGAACAGCGTATTGACGCCGGTGGAAAAATTCGACGTCCAGACGATGGGGATTTTCGTCTGGTTTTTTTTGATCTCGAACGTGTCGGTGTCCGTGTGGCCGGTAGTGCCGATGACCAGCGCCTTGCCGTGACTGGCGCAAAGCCTGGCGACTTCCACCGTCACCGAGTGTGCACTGAAATCAATCACCACGTCGCCGTGGCCGATGACGGCGGCGAGATCGTCGCCCTGGTCAATCCGGCCGGCGACCTCAAGCGCGCTGAAGTTTTTCGCACAGGAGGCGAGTGCCTGTCCCATGCGGCCTTTCGATCCAGTTATGATTATCCGAGTCATTTTATTCAACGCAGAGTCGCAGAGACGCAAAGGAAAATAAAAGCAAATGTTTCTCCCGCGACTCCGCGTCTCTGCGGCTAAATTACTCCAGCACGTCGCACCGCTTGAGCGTCGTGCGCAGCACGTCCCAGTTCTTCGGGTTCATCGGCACGAGCGGCAGGCGATATTCTTCCTCGATCAATTTCATCATTGCCAGCGCGGCTTTCACCGGCGTCGGGTTCGTCTCGATGAACAAATCCTTGAACAGCGGATAAAACCGAGCGTGCAACGCCAGCGCCTTTCTCGCATCACCGCGCGCGAACGCGTTCACCATCTGCGAAACTTCGCGCGGAATCACATTGGACGCCACGCTGATGACGCCGTTTGCGCCGACCGACATGAACGGCACCGTCAGCGAATCGTCGCCGGATAAAATCTCAAACTTCGGGCCGAGCGCGGCGCGCAATTGCGAAACGCGGTCGCAGCTCCCGCCGGCTTCCTTGATGCCGACGATGTTTTTGCAGTCGTTCGCCAGCCGTTTCACCGTGTCCACGGCGATCTCAACGCCGCAACGGCCCGGAATGCTGTAAAGCACGACGGGCAGTTTCGTCGAGCGCGCGATGGCCTTGAAATGTTGATACAAACCTTCCTGCGTCGGCTTGTTGTAATACGGCGCGACCTGCAAGGAGCCGTCCGCGCCAACTTTTTCGGCGGTCTGCGTCAGGGAAATCGCCTCGCTCGTCGCGTTTGCGCCCGTGCCGGCGAGCACCTTGATTTTTCCGGCGGAAAATTTCACCGCGAGTTCGATGATGCGGATGTGCTCCTCGCAATTCACCGTGGGCGATTCGCCCGTGGTGCCGACGGGCACAATGCCGTTCACGCCGCCCTTGATCTGGAATTTGACGAGCCGTTCGAGCGCGGCTTCATCCAGTTGGCCGCCGTGGAACGGCGTGACAATCGCAGTGTAGGTTCCCGTGAACATGATTTTAATCCGGCGGACAAAATAGCCGAAAACCGCCGCTTGGCGAGAATGAAATATCAAGGCGGCTTTATTTTGGGATGAAGATCGAAATAACAACACCAGCGGTTTCTGAAATTAACGGGATTAAGAATGTCGTCGCGATTCTCCATTCAATTGATTCATTGCCCGAAAAATTTCTGAATCTCCTTCACCACTTCCACGAACCGGTCCACTTCGGCCTTGGTGTTGTAAAAATAAAAACTCGCGCGGGCGGTGGATTCCACGCCGAGCTTGTGCATGAGCGGTTGCGTGCAATGATGCCCGCCGCGCAACGCCACGCCCGCCTGATCCGCCAGCGTCACCACGTCGTGCGCGTGGACGTCCTTGAGCAGAAAGCTCACGAGGCCGGCGCGGTTGACGGAATTTAATTTCGGGCCGAAGAGCCGGACGTCGCGCAGCGCGAAAAGTTTTTCGCAGGCGTAGTTCGCCAGTTCCTGGTCGTGCCGCCAGATATTTTCGCGACCGATGGCGTCGAGATAATCCATCGCGGCGTGCAGGCCGATCGGGCCGAAAATGTCGGGCGTGCCGGCCTCGAACCGGTGCGGCGCGTGCTTGAATTCCGTCTTGTCGTAGCCAACGGACAAAATCATTTCGCCGCCGCCCTGATACGGCGGCATCGCGTCGAGAATTTCCTGGCGTCCCCACAAAACGCCGATGCCGGTCGGCCCGCAAATCTTGTGGCCGGAGAACGCAAAAAAATCGCAGCCGATGGCTTGCACGTCCACGGGCAGATGCCCGGCGCTTTGCGCGCCATCCACGAGCGTGACGATGCCAAGCTCGCGCGCGCGGGCACAAAGTTCAGCGACGGGATTCAGCGTGCCGAGCGAATTGGAAATGTGAACGAGCGAGAAAATTTTGACCTGCTTCGTCAGCAACGAGTCGAGCCTGGACAAATCGAGCAAGCCTTCGTCGCCGGTGACGGGAAGATAAGAAATCTTCGCGCCGGTTTTTTGCGCGAGCAATTGCCACGGCACGAGGTTGCTGTGGTGCTCCATTTCCGTGAGCAAAATCACGTCGCCGGATTTGAGATTTTTTGTTCCCCACGAACTCGCGACGAGATTGATGCCTTCGGTCGTGCCGCGCACAAAGACGATTTCGTCGGCGCTTTTGGCGTTGATGAATTTCGCGGCGCGCGCGCGCGCGGCTTCAAACGCGTTCGTGGCGCGGTTGCTCAACTCGTGGATGCCGCGATGGACATTGGCGTTGTCGTGCTCGTAGTAATGCACGAGCGCGTCAATCACCGCGCGCGGTTTCTGCGACGTGGCGGCGTTGTCGAAATAAATCAGCGGCTTGCCGTGGACTTTCTGATCGAGGATCGGAAAATCTTTTCGCAGCGCAGACCAGTCTGGTGTTTGTTCGGACATGGAAAATCAGTAACCGACGCACAATGCGATTGCCGCCGCGATCAATTCAGTTTGCTCGTCCGATATTTTTCCCAAGCGGCGCTGCAATCTCTCTTCCGAAACGGATTTGACTTGAAACGCATCGGCGCCGGAATCTTTCGTCAAACCATTTTCATTAGTTGGCGACAGAAACACAAACCACGAAAATTCCGCGAAGACAGATTTCCATTCCGTGACGGGAACGACAATGCAAAGCGGCAAGCGTCCGATTTCCGGCGAATTGATGATCACGGCTGGACGGATTTTCCGAATTTCCGCGCCGACCGCCGGACGAAATTCCACTTCCCAAATTTCTCCGCGTCGTGCCTTACTCATGTTCCAGCGGCGGCTCGTTTTCCTCCGCAATCAAATCGGGATTATCACGATATATTTTTTCGGCGCGGACAACTTGTTGCGAAAGAATTTTTCGACGGATGTTTGGCGGCAAATTCATCAAATCGCGCGCGGACGGCGCGGGATTTTCAGCCAGTGCGTCCATGCAGGCCAATATCGTTTCCGCCTGCACTTCAGTCAGGCGGCGCGACCGTTCGGCAATGAGTTCTGTCGCAGACATGGTTTAATTGTAAATCCAAATGGCGCTTCTGCAAGCGAATCATTTGCGACGTGGCGGCGTTGTCGAAATAAACCAGCGGCTTGCCGTGGACTTTCTGATCGAGGATCGGAAAATCCTTTCGCAGCGCAGACCAGTCAATTGTAGCACTCATTCAAAATAATTTAACCACAGATGGGCACGGTCTGTATATCTCAATCAGATTTTAATAAACTAGCGAAAATCATTGATATTACAATGCAAATTCGCTCTAACTCGTCACTATTTTATCTAACTTTCTGCTGCTTTAACTGACACTTTCACTGACAGTTGGCGGCTACTGGTAAAAATAACCAAGAGCGCGAAGTGATGAAAAATTGCCGTTGCCGATAACAACATGGTCAATCAATTTCATTTTCAAAAGCTGACCGGCGCGGATTAAATCGCGGGTCACTTTGATGTCTGCCTCTGACGGGGTGCTTTCCCCGCTTGGGTGATTGTGCATGACAATCAATGCACTGGCGGCGGTCATAATTGCAAGGCGGAACACTTCGCGGGGGTGAACTAAAATTGTGTCCATCGTGCCGATGGAAACGATTTGATGCCCTTTGACTTTGCGGCGTGTGTTCAAAAGCAGCACGGCCAAACATTCGCAATCGGGGTTGAAATGCGGATGGCTGGCAATGTGCATCCGCCAATAATCGGCGGCTTTGTCGGGCGTCTCGCAATGCTGCAAGCTGTCTGGCGTCGGACATTCGCGCAACGCGGTCACGCGGTATTCATACGGGCTGGCGGCAAACTTGAACGGTTTCACCAGCGTTTCAAATCCGGGAAAAGTTGCGGTGGTATTCATGGCAATTTTCCTTTCAGGCGGGTTTCTGGTCTGCTGCGAAATAGCTGCCGTAACGCCTGCGCGGGTCATAGGTCGCCCGTTCGTCGGGTATCGTGCCGCAAGGGTGCTGCCACGTCTGGCGGGTGTTGTTCCAATGAAAGCCAAGCTCCGCCAAAACGCGGGTGACGGTCGGGGGCTGCTTGTCGGAAAACTGAATCCAAACCCACTTGCCAACCACTTCGGCAATGTCAAAAAAGTTCGGTGTTTCGCTGCGGAGCAAAGCCAGCAATTTGTCTGTGTTCAAATTCCGATTCGCCTGCCTGCGGGCGGTGTTAATTTTTGCCCGTTTGTCGGTTCTATTTGATGATAGCTGATCGGCGTTTGCTGGTGCTGCTGCTTCACCTGATATATTGTTTTTCATAAGCTTTTTTTTGATGTTCGCCGCTCGTGTCTCGCCGTATGCCGCTTGCTTCACCCCCGGCGCAGACATTTTTTGAGCTAAATCAGTTTTATTTTCGGCGTGCATGGGGCATGACAGCGAAAGTTTCGGCGTTACCTGATAGCCGGGTCGCTGGCGTGACCCATGCCCTTCGTCGCTGGAAATAAAACGCCCCGCGAAAGCGGGAATTAAGAACCTGAAAAAGATGGCGTAGCAGCAAGCGCGCTACGGTGAGACCTCGGCGGCGTTCCTCCTTAAAAAACGCGACATGTCAAAAACACTAGACAAAAATTCTCTAGCCTCGCAGAGTCGCCAAAGGCTCAAATCCGGTCGGCTCTGACTTTTGGCTGGCGGTGAGTAGCCGGGAGCCGTGGCTTGGCGGGGGTGAACCACGGCAGCCGGTCGCGCTGACAGCCGCACGGAAAGTCTTTGTTTTCATGCAATATGTGAACGCAGAATTGACGCTGACAAATTTGCCGCGCAAACTTGCCGCCAGCGAATATGACAGCCAGCGAATTCAAAACGAAGTGGTCTCGCGTTCAAGGCAAGGAAACTTCCATCTATCAGGAGCATTTTACTGACCTTTGCCGGTTGCTCGGCCAGCAGACGCCAAACGAAGCCGATCCCAGTGGCAAAGATTTTTTCTGTTTTCAAAAGCTCGTTACCAAAGACGCGGAGTTTCTGAATCTTGATGCACCCGACGGCGAGCCAGTCGAGCGCGGGTTTGCCGACGTTTGGAAAAAAGAACACTTCGGCTGGGAATACAAGGGCAAGCGAAAGAATCTCGATGAGGCTTACCGACAACTACAACAATACCGTGAAGACTTGGAAAATCCGCCGTTCCTGATTGTCTGCGATTTTGAACACTACATCATCCGCACCAATTTCACCGGCACGGTTCAGAAAACCTACAAATTTTCCAACGCCGAGATTGACGAGCCGGAAAACTGGCGCGTTCTCCTCGCGTGTTTTGAGAATCCCAAATCGCTAAAGCCGAAGCAAACGACGGCGGAAGTCACGAAAGAACTCGCCGCGCAAATCGGCAAAGTCGCCAAGTCTTTGCAGGAACGCGAAAGCGTTGAACTGTCCAATGTCAAAACGCGCAAGGAAATCGTCGTCGCAAAAAATAAAAATCTTTCCATCGCGCGGTTTTTGAACCGGCTGGTATTTTGTATGTTTGCAGAGGACACCGGCCTGCTTCCCGAAAATCTTTTCACGAACATTCTCAAAGCATCGCTCCGCAATCCGAAACATTTCACAGAAACAGCCGCAGACCTGTTTAAGAAAATGCAAAAGGGCGGACGTTTCGGAAACGATCCGATCCGCCATTTCAACGGCCATCTGTTTGACGATTTCACCGTCTTTGAACTCACCGAAACGGAAATCAAAGACCTGCATGAAGCGGCCACGGCACAATGGCAATTTGTCCAGCCCAGCATCATGGGAACGCTCTTTCAACGCGCGTTGGATTTTGAAGAAGGCGGCAAGCTCCGCGCGCAACTTGGCGCGCACTACACGGACGAGGGGGAAATCAAAATCATTGTCGAGCCGGTTCTCATGTCCCCGCTGCGTCGGGAATGGGCGGCACTTAAAGCCACGCTCCTAGCATCCTTGAAACGCGGCAAAGGCACGGCGGACGAACGCACCCGCATCCAGAAATTTCTGAAAAAGCTCCGCGCCATCATCGTGCTTGACCCGGCTTGCGGCAGCGGCAATTTCCTTTACGTCTCGCTTCAATTATTGCTCGCACTGGAAAAGGCCGTCATCAATTTTGCCGCGCAACTTGGCTTCGTCTTCGATTTGGAAGTCAGCGTGAAACAACTCCGCGCCATTGAAATCAATGCCTACGCTTTTGAGCTGGCGCAAGTGTCCGTGCAAATCGGCTATCTGCAATGGCGGCGCGACAACGGTTTTCCAAACGAACAAACGCCCGTGCTGCAAAATCTCGATGGATTCAAACACGAGGACGCGCTGCTTGAACAGCGGTTCAAAAAGAAAAAGAGTTTGAAGGCGGCGCGGAAAAAAGAACACGTCGAAAATGAAGCCGTCGAGACTCACTATATCGAACGAGCTTGGCCGGAGGCTGACGTGATTGTGGGGAATCCACCGTTTCTCGGCGGCAGCAAACTTTGGGAAGAACTTGGCCGTGAATACCAAAACCAGCTTTGGGATATTTTCAGTGGCCGTGTGCCAGGCGGCGCGGATTTGTGCTGCTACTGGTTTGAAAAAGCCCGGAAGCAAATTAAAAATGGCAATTGCAAGCGTGCCGGATTGCTGGCGACGCAAGGGATTCGCGGCGGGTCTAACCGCAAAGTTTTGGAGAGTATAAAAGAGACAGGCGACATTTTTTTTGCCGAAAGTAGCCGCGATTGGATTCTGGACGGCGCGGCGGTGGACGTGAGCATGATTGGTTTCGATAATGGAACGGAAGCTGAAAAGATTTTAGATTCAAAGCGCGTTGCAGAAATCAATGCAAACCTGACTGCTTCAGCAGACACGACAGAAGCTAAAACCCTTAATTCAAATCTAAACCTTTGTTTCATCGGCTCAAAAAAAGCTGGTGAATTTGAAGTGTCAGACGAAATCGCCGCTGGATGGCTTAAGAATCCGAATCCACACGGGCGGCCAAATTCAGATGTTTTGCGAGTTTGGGTAAATGGCGATGCACTAATTAAAACGCGCCGGTCTTGGTGGATTGTAGATGCTGGCGACAGACTTCCGCTAGACATGATGAGCGGATATGAAAAACCGTTCGCATGGATTTTAGAGAAGGTAAAACCTGAACGAGACAAAAATAATGAGACGCGAACTCGTAATAATTATTGGATTCATAAACGCTCCGGTGCGGATATGCGCGAAGCCGTTGCGCCGCTGTCTCGTTGTCTCGCGGTCGTCAGACACGCGAAGCATTTAATTTTTTCGTGGCTCAATCCTGTCATTTTGCCGGATGACGGAATTTATGTTTTCGCCCGTGATGAAGATTGGTTTATGGGCTTGATGCAGTCCCGTATTCACCGCGTTTGGGCATTGAATCGCGGAACATTTCTTGAAGATCGCCCGCGTTACACGCCGACAACGTGCTTTGATACTTTTTCGTTTCCGCGCGCAACGCCCGCACAGGAAAACGCGATTGCCGCCGCCGCCAAAGAATTGAACCAGTTGCGCGAAGGCTGGCTCAATCCGCCGGAATGGACGGAAATCCGCACGCTGGAATTTCCCGGCACGCCCGGCGGCGTTTGGGCGCGCTACATTGATCCGGCAACCGTCAAAGACGTGACTTTGCCGGGGCAGGACAACATTCCAGCAAAAGAGCGGCAGAAAATCAAAGTCGGCACGGTGGTTTATCCGCGCCGTGAACCGAAAGACGCCAAGTGCGCCGCCGATTTGAAAAAGCGCACGCTCACGAACCTTTACAACGCCCGCCCGCCGTGGCTGGACAACGCGCACAAGACGCTGGACGCCGCCGTTGCCGCCGCCTACGGCTGGCCAGCGGATTTGAGCGACGAGCAAATCCTGGAAAAGTTGCTGGCCTTGAACCTTGAACGCGCGGCGGAAGAAGCCAGAACATCGGAAACGCAAAAGCGCAGAACCACGCGCGAGAAGCACGCGGAAGAAATGATATGACTTTTGGCACCGAGCAAATCAAACCAGTCACCGCCCCGGACGTGCCAAAGAATTATCCCGACGCAAAAAAGTTGGTGCCGAATGATTGCATCAAACAATAATATGATTTTAACAAATGCGTTCAACGTCCACGAAATTTTGGACGAGGAGATTGGGAAAGAGCTACCATGACAGCCAATGATTTTACAGAAATTGTCCGAAAAGGCTCTGATAAATTGCGTGTTGATAACATAGCTTTGAGTTTTGGTGGTCAGGAATTTCATGGAAGGGGAACGATGCAAATTGAACAGAAAGCAATCAAACTGGTCGTTCATCTGAATGAAGGGGGAAAATTTCCCGACCCAAAATTAGGAATTCACACAAAAAGGGACACATGGCAAATAAAGGGAGTCATCGAATACGATTTAGAGTTTCAGTGCGATAGAGCAGCGATTGTCAGCCCAAGGGATTGTTTTGACCGTTGGCAAACATTCGGCCTTAATCCCGTTTATCTGATTCCTTCGGGTTTGGACGTAATGACGACGCAAGAACGCGATGTTTTTTTAACTCAAGGAGAAAGTGAAAACCAACCGGCAACCAATGGAGACATTGTGATACGTTTTTCTGCCGTGCTTCAAGAATATCCATTTTTTGAGCCGCTTTGCGGTAAACGGTGGGAAGGAGAAATTGAAGGTTTCAATTTTACACTCGAAAAGGAAAATGAAGCGGCGGATTTTCGCGTGACAATGATTTCCAAACAAGGATATGCCTCCGTCGGGCAAGCGGAAGACGAGGTAAAATTTCAAGCGTTGTTGTTTTCCATTGCATTTGTGGTTGGGGCTAACGCTTGGCCTTATCGCATTGAACACTGGCGAAATGGCAAGAAAATATCTGATATGGTTAGAGCCACAGGCAAAATAGCTCGAATTTCACATACTCCATTTTCCAATGGATTGGCTTTTGATGCAGTCGTTGGAAATCGGCAATGGAACCTTGTGGAAGTTATCAAAAAAGGGGCGGCTTTTTTTGAAGCGAATTCTACGTTGACCAAAGAAATTTCATCTCTTCTCTACGAATTTCGTGAAGCTGACGCACCGGGGGTTCATCCTTATGTTACTATGATTGCAGTGTGCGCATTGTTTGAAAATTTGGTGCAATTGCTTTTTCGTGAATTCAAATTTGAGGAAAATGCCAAAGACGAACAAGGAGTATTCAAAGACGCAGCTTTGCAGGCCTTTGTGCGTATAAAACAAAATCTCAAGTCAGAACTCAGTCCGAGGATTTGGAAATTAGCGCGCCAGCTTTTCAAAGACGAGAATTTGAGTGTGCTGGAGCCGGAAGTGGGTGATGGCTCAAAATTGTTTCAAAAAGCAAAAAATAAATTAGGCGAACAAATTGACAAACAGATTGCAGACGAATGTGAGGGGTTAGGAAGAATGTATTCAAGAGTTGCGAGCACGGAAATTTTTTCTATGCCGAAGAAATTTCAGGCAATTTTGAACCACCTTCAATTTGATTCGCATTGGCAAAGTGAAATGAAACTTGCTTTTTCGACTTGGTATAAGGCGCGAAATGAGCTTTTTCACGACAAGCAGAGAACTATGTTGTCAGAGGATCAACAAAGAAAGAATTCGATGGATGAATGTCAAATCGCCGCCGCAGTGAATGTCTTGATATTAAAATTGATTGGATATTCTGGTCTGATGCGACCTAGCACTCTTTGGGGCGATTATCGGCAATAAAAAAGCGGCCTCCGTTACCGAAGCCGAATCATTGTTTGCTTAATTTGAACATCCGTATCAGGTCGCGGTTTAGGCGGTCGTTTGCCAGTCCAATACGGGCCAAATCTTTGCTGGTTTCCAAAGCGTGTTCCCGGATAACGGGATCGTCAAACGCATCGCGGCTGATTTGTTCCGAGGCCAAACTGGCCGTTAGTTTGGTCATTTGGGAGTGCGCGTCTTGCAACGCCATTGTCCGGCTGTTGGCGTCAGTTTCGGTTTCCAAAACGCGGACGAACTGGTCAATGCTGCCGAGGCGCATTATCAATTCCTGTTTGGATTGGGCGAATTTTGAAAGCTTGTCCTGCTGGTTGCCTTGCTCGTCCATGTTCTGCATCTGCTGTTGAAACTCGCGCTGCTCGCGCTGATTTTGCGCCTCCTGATTCTTTTGGGCCGCGTCTTGTTTCATGGACACCTGAACTCCTGCGATGATGTGGGCAACGATGAAAACCAAAACCAGCCCAAAAACACCGCCCATGATTATGCCCATCCGGGCATTGTCGGCGTCACTATTCATGATGCCGCCGCCGCTTGACCAGAAATGGGAAAAGCCGGTTTTCGTTGCGGTTTGTGCTGCCGCCTTGTCGTAGGCGTTGTTTGCCATGCCGATGATCCACCACATCCAAATAATGGAAAGCGGGAAAAACCAGAACCACCGCGCTTTCTTTTTGTAGGCGTCGTAATCCATTGTTAATTCCCTTTCACCACTGCCAGCGCCTTCTGGTCTTCGCTGGACATGGGCGGCATGGAGCCGCCAATGATGAGAATGACACGCATCATTTCCCGGTATAAAGCCGAAGCCTCGGCGCGGATGTTGGTTAAGTGGAGGTCAATTTCTGACAGCCGCGTCCGTATGCTGGCACGTTCCAAGGGCGTGGCCGCTTTTATTTCGGCATCAGCGTATTTATCCTGCTGGGTCATGTAATGACGGGCCTGCTCCGCATACATTGTCAGCGTTTCACGAAAGCCCTGTTGCACCACGTCAACCCGACGTTCGATCAAAGCCCGGATGAGGTCGCGCACCAAACCCGTCTTTATCTCAAACACATCCTTTTCGTGTGTCAGCCGGGTTTCCAGTGCCTTCTGGTTATGCACAAGTTTTGCATCCAGCGCCCGCAATTTGGTTTTGCCATGCTCGACCTGGGCCACTGTTCCCGCGATGCTTGTGGCCGCGCCAAGTGCGGACATCAACATTTGTGAATTCATTCTCATATTTTTTATTTTCTGCGTCGGCGGTTTATGTGTTCCCGAACATCATCCCCCAAGCCCGTAGGAATTCCGGTGGGCTGCTGGTGCTGGCGGGGCTGGTTGACATTTTCAAATTGCTCGACGGTCTGGCCTTGATTTTCGGCATTGATGAGGCCGTCAATCGTGTCCATGTCTAAATTACGGTCGCGCTCGTAGATTATGAACTCATAAGCCCGCAAGCAGAATGCCGAAAAAAATAGCCAACAGGCGAGTGCGTGCGACAAGGGATAACAAGCAGCACCCACGAGAGCGCAAAATAAAGGGTCAATGAAACGGGCGACGCGCCTGTTCCGGTGCATGAAGGATGGCAGCCAGCGAAAAGCAAAGGGCGATGTTCCAATATAAAAACTGTGCTGACGCACGGCGCGATTAAATTGAAACCAGCGTTTGATACGCTGGGCGACTGCCAAAACAAAAAACGCTCCGCCGAAATAGAACAAAGCGATGGGTTCGGCGCTTTCGTTTCCGGGTTGTGCCAGCACGCCAAAGAAAACTAAAAAAATGGTGATGCCCAACACCCGGAGCGGGTCTAGCAGCCGATACCCCAAATCATGTCGGAAAAAAACCATTACGGACAGCGCGGGAAACTGCATCAGCCATTTCGCTCTCGCGTAACTTTCAAAAAAGTTCGGCCCTTGCTGTTGTTGTGGTTGGGGTGGCATTTTATCGCTGGTTAAAAGTCAGCAAGCGGAACGGCAACGCCAGATTGCCCTCGTAAAACAGGTTGCCGCCGTTATAGACAATGGCCTCCACCTGAAAATTGTGCATTTCACCCCCGCGCTTCAACGTGGTGAAGATCGCTGGCTCCACAAAAAGTCTTTGTTCTTCTTTGCGGTTCACCCCGGAATTATGGCTGCGCTGTTCTTCCGGGTTTTTGGGTGACGGCTCGTTCCTTTGATGTCCCGCGCTTGTGCTCGTCTTCATAACCCAGCGTTGGCCCAAAAGTCTGGTCGCCCAATCGTTGGTGTCACCGCTGTTCTGGCAAAAGAATTTGCACTGCAAATTTCCGAGCAACGATTCAACGGCGGGGTAGCTATCCAGCACACGGATGTAACTCGAAAGATTTTGTGTAAGATAAACCGTGCATCCGCCAGCGGAGCGGGCGACGGCCTGATATTCTGCATCAAATTTGGTGACGAAGTTTTGGGCTTCGTCCGCCCAAAGAAATACGGGGCGCAAAAAGCTCTGCCGGTCGGCGGGCTGCATCCGTCGCAAGACGGCGACTTGAAAACAGTATTTCCAAGCGAGGTTGGCAATCCGGCCAACGAGCCGGTATTCCTGAACGGGAATGTCCACGATGATAATCTTGCCCTCGAATGTGTCCTCCGGTTTGATGTTGGTGTCGGCGGAAAAGATTTCCCGCAATGGCCGCGTGAGGAGCGGCTTTACCAGCATCGAAAAAGTCAGGACAATCAGGCTGCGTGTTTTCTCATGCAGGTCGGGAAATTCCTGTTGCCAGTAATTGCGGCATTCCTCGAAATCCGCCCGCGCCTTTGGGTCGCCCTTTAGGGTCATCTTGTCGGCCTCGGCAATCATTGCCCAGCAAGTGCTGTTCTTCTGCCATTGGGGGTCGTTGACCTGCTCCCGGCTGATGGCGGCTGAGGTCAGGATTGACCGGAGCAGCGGCAGGGTGACATCCAGCCCTGCCAGCAGGGGCAGTTCGACCAGATTGGTATTCATGTGGTGCAGGCTGTCCTCCCAAAACTTGTTGTCCCCGCCCTTGCCGTCGCCTTTGCCGGAAATCGCCGTGGCGATCTCGTCAATGAGGTTGACGATGTTGATGCTCAAGCCGCCGCCTTCCCCCGGTCGGCTGGCTTCCCAATCAAGGAAATTGAATCGCCAGTTACCGGCTGTATCAACGATGACAAGGTCATCCGTCCGGTCTGTTTCGGCTGCCCACTGTTCCCACTGCCGGCGTTCTTCCTTCTTGGCGCAAAGCACCAGCCCGCCGAAACCGGCGGCTAGGTAGCCGTAGGCCAGGTGCTTGGCAGGGCCGGAAGTTTTTCCACTGCCGGTTGCACCGAACACACAGACGCCCGTAAGGGCGTCGGACAGGCGGAAGCCTTCCCCGTTGCCCCAATCCCGCAACACCGTTTGCGGGTGAAATTCGGGCAAGCGTTGCTGGCGTTGGGTCAAGCTAACAGCGTGGCAAGACCCGGATTCCCCGGCAAGGGAAAACGGCTTCGGGGTATCAGGGGCTTGCCCCTGCCAGAGCGTCAAGGCTCTGGTGGCATCCAACCGGCAGACGGTTGGGCATGGTTCCAAGGGTGGCAACCTTTGGGCAGGGTCTAGGGCGGCACGCCCTTGTGCCGGGGTTTAAGGGGCGGCAAAGCCCCTGCCGGAGCGTCAGAGCGGAGGCGGTGAAAGCGGGGTCTAGGGGACGGATTTGGAGTCCCCTTGCGCGGTCAACATCGGCACGATGTATAACCGCGCCATTCCGGTTTTTTGCCTTTTGCTTCTTTTTGACCGGAAGGAGCGGCGCAGCCAAGCCGCGCCGGTCTGGATTTGGGTGAACTGGGCAATTTTTTCTGCCTGTATCGAAACGGCGCAAAGTGGCTCTGACAGCCACTCTCCGAGGGACGCAGCCGTTAATTTCTGATATACTGTTCTAAATAGAGCCAAGGCAAAGACTGGTGTGGTGAATGGCGATATTCAGACTAGAGGCGAAGGTTTTCAGCCGCGAGAAGCGGGGGCGGTCGGTTGTCGCCGCCGCCGCTTACCGGGCAGGCACGAAGCTCAAGGATGAGATTCGGGACAAAATCTTCGACTACGCCCGCCGCACGAAGGGCGTCATCCATTCGGACATTTTAGCCCCCGACGGTGCGCCCGGATGGGTGCATGATCCGGGGCAGCTTTGGAACAAGGTTGAGGCCGGTGAGAAACGAGTAGATGCACAACTGGCACGCGAGTTTATTCTGGCCGTCCCGAAAGAATTGTCGGCTGCCGATCAATTCAAGACGGCGGTGGATTGGGCGCAAAAGGAACTCGTTCAAGCGGGCATGGTCGCCGAAGTCTCCCTCCATCATCCCAAAAACAGCCCTAATCCCCATGTGCATATTTTATGCACCATGCGGAAACTGGATGGCGACAGCTTCGACGCCAAGAAATTCCGGGCATGGAACGACAAAGCCATGTTGCTGCGCTGGCGCGAGTCATGGTGTGACGCCGAAAACGCCGCGCTGGAACGCGCTGGCCGTCCCGAACGGGTTGACCATCGTTCCCTCAAAGACCGGGGCATAGACCGGGAGCCGGAGCCGAAAATCGGCGTGGCGGCAACGGCCATGCAGCGCAAGGGCGTCCAAGAAGAACCGGAGCGGTTCAAGGTCGTCCAAGATGTGCGGATGATGAACGAGATGCGTCCGCTGATGAAAGCCATTTTGAAAAACGGCGAAGTGACGCAAATCGGCATGGGCAATACATGGTGGGAAAAATCCATCACCTTCATGTCCCGCATCCGTGAGCAGGCCGCGACGGTCGTTAAAAAATCGTGGCATCGGTTTTTGGATCACCCACGCGACGGTAAAGACGAACCGGACATAACGATGTAAAGAATTATGAAAATACCTAACGAAATCAAAAACCAAGCTGTTGACGCCTTCAGTTGCGCCGAAACGGTGGCGCAAGTCGGGCTGATTAAACTAACGGGCGGCATTGCCCTGTATGCCGCCCATATCCGGCAAATGGATCGGCAATCGCCGCCGCCGCCGCGACAAGTGCGGCGGGATGCCATTGGGAGGGAAGTATGAACGACCCGCTCGCGCAGTATCGGCGCAAGCCGCCAGCGACGGCGGCAGGCACGACGGGGGCGACGGGACAAACGCCGCCGCCCAAAAGCCCGGACGGTTACGTTGCATTTGACACAAAAGACCGGGTGGCGCGTTTGAAGATTTTCAAAAAGAACTACCCGACGCACACGCCGGGGTATCACTACCTGCTGGACGTGGTTTATAGCGGCCAGAACGTGACGCAGATCGTCCTGGTGTTCACCTTCCTCATGGTCTTCATCAAAGGGAAAAATTTGCAGCCGATTGTGTCGGCGCTGGAATTGGGGACGGCAGACTTCATCCGCGAATTTGACGCCACCACTTGGCCGAAGCCGGACGACTCGCAAGCCACGGTGATAGAAAACATCAAAACAGTGGTCAAGGAAAACGGGTCGGGGCAGCCGGAAGATGACGGCCACGTCATAGACGAGCCGGGTTTGAATTTGCATTGAGTTGGACGGAAATGGAAAAGGAGTTGGTTATGCACGATTTGCCAGAGACAGGTTTCTTGCGGTTGCCGCAAGTGTTGGAATTCATCCCGCTCGGTCGGACAAGCTGGTGGAACGGCGTCCGGTCAGGACGCTTTCCCCAGCCGGTGAAACTGTCCGAGCATTGCACCGCTTGGCGGGCGGAAGATATTCGCGCCCTGATTAAGCAGCTTTCGGAGCAAACGCCCCGCAACAACTGACACCGTTGTTTTTTCCTAAATTTTCTGTTACAACTTGTGGCAGTTATTTTAGCCCGAATCCGCGCCATACGGCGCGAAATTTTCGGGGGTAGATTTGGGGGTAACATCATTTTCAAACTTCGGTTTTTTTCTTATTTCTCAAATCGTTGTTTGACCATTGTGGATTCCATCCCCTCCGCCAACTACCTGACCAGCCCCATCCATTCCGGGTCACGAAACGCAGGGAAACAGCGGGTCACAGGGATTTCAGCGGCCATCCCTATTCAGGCCGGGCTATTGACAACCACCGGCAAATGGGGGTAAGACGGAAGGCAAGTTACCCCCTCATGCAAAGGAGTTACCCCATGCCCCTGTCCGATACGGCGATTCGCAAAGCCAAACCTAAAGCCAAACCCTTCAAGCTGGCCGATGGCGGCGGCCTGTATTTGCTCGTGCAACCGTCCGGCAGCAAGTGGTGGCGTTACAAATACCGCTTTGCTGGCAAAGAGAAATTGCTGGCCTTGGGTTCCTACCCCGAAACCAGCCTCATGGAAGCAAGGGAACAGCACTTGCAAGCGCGGAAGCTGCTGGCGGCGGGCAACGACCCCGGCGAGGCCAAGCGGGTTGCCAAACACCTTGTTTCCATCAAGGCGGAAAACACTTTTGAATCCATTGCCCGCGAATGGCTTGAACAAAATAAAAACAAATGGTCTAAACTTTACGCTGCTGATGTCACCAAGCGGCTGGAAAATCACATTTTTCCGAAGCTTGGACATAGGCCGCTGGCCGAAATTACGACCACGGACATTCTGGACGTTCTGCGGGTCATCGAAAAATCGGGTGCGCTGGACATGGCGCAACGCATGATGCAGGTATGCGGGCAGGTTTTTCGTTATGCGATCACCACTGAGCGCGTTGACCGCAATCCGGTTACGGACTTGCGCGGAGCGTTAAAGACGCCCGTTAGAAAACACCATGCCTATCTCAAGGCGGGCGAATTGCCGGAATACCTGCAAAAACTGGAAAACTATGACGGCAACTTGGAAACCAAGCTGGCCTTGAAATTCCTGTTGCTGACGTTTGTTCGCACCGTTGAATTGCGCGGCGCGGAATGGCCGGAAATAAATTTCGACAAGGCTGATTGGCGCATTCCTGCGGAACGCATGAAAATGAAAGACCTGCACATTGTTCCCCTTTCCACACAGGCAATGGCCGTTTTGGAAGAACTTAAAAAACATACCGGCAACCGGAAATATCTTTTTCCGAACCAGCACAAGCCCGCAGGTTTTATGAGCGAGAACACCGTTCTTTTTGCCCTGTATCGCATGGGGTATCATTCCAAAGCCACTGGTCACGGCTTCCGTGCCACTGCCAGCACGATCCTAAACGAGCATGGATTCCATTCGGACGTGATTGAACGCCAGCTTGCCCATGTCGAGCGCAACAAAGTTCGCGCCGCCTATAACCATGCTGAATACCTGCCGGAACGCCGGAAGATGATGCAATGGTGGGCGGATTATCTGGATGGCATCGCGCCGAAAAAATAGCTGGCGCGGTTAATCCCTTGGCAACTTGAAATCAGGTTTTCCCTGTCTGCCGCCTCTGGCGTGATTCGCTTTTTTATAGCCGGTGCTTCACAACGTCCAAGGCTGTTTGCTTCCGCGCTGCGCTTGTGCAGCTTCACCCCGTTCCCCGGCGCTGCGCGGCCTTTCCCGTTCTGTCCTGCCACCGGCTTTCAACCTCGCTCACGTCACGCCAATCAAGGCGGACAAAAACGAGGAGAAAACCATGAACATTATCAACATCGCCTTACTGCTTAATGCAATCGCCCAACTGATTGCCGCCTTTGCAAAATTCATCAACGCAATCCGGCACCGAAGATAAAAGGTGTTCCCGCTGTTGCCATAATGTCACTATCGGAGATTTATGCCCCGGTTTTGGCTCCGCTTTGATATTATCGCTGTCATTTTTGGTCACACTTCTATTAAGCTCCTCCCCGAAAAGGCTATTTAGCCATTTCGGGGCGTTATACTGCTTATCGTGTTCAATGGTAGGTTTTATCTCCCTCGCCGCCAGAAATGGCGGTTTTTGCAACATTTGACACAAGGGGTCGAACAATGAAGCCTATCTTTGCCACAGCTATTATTGCTGCATCACTACTAACCAGTGCCGCGTATGCTGCCGATAAATCAGCACCGGCCAACACAACTCTGGCCAGCACAGCTTCGGCCAACGGCTTTTTCTTCAAGCCATATGTTGGTGCCGATTACGATTATTTGAGCATCAATTATTCGACCATTCCCGGCACCAGTAGTGATTTTGGCACATTGGCGTCAAAATCGCTGAATGGCGGTGATTTCCATGTTGGTGCTCGCGTGCATAAATACCTTGGGTTTGAGGCCAGCTATTTGGCAACTGCCAGTTCAAGCAAAGACAACATTCTTGGAAGCGGCCTTAACAGCTCTGTCAAGGTAAGCGGTTTTACATTTGACGCGATGGGGTATTTGCCCATTGAAGCGATGCCAAAATTAGAACTGATTGGCACTGCTGGCGTGTCCAACCTGAAAGCTACTCTTGACTTCTCTGGCGTAGTGGCGGGATCGGGAAGTAAGACGGAAACCAAAGGCCGCGTTGGTGCCGGTGCTCAATATTGGTTGACGGATAATCTAAACGTGCGTGGCCTTGTTCGTTATCAGGGCGCAAATTTTAGTGGGGTCGTTGACAACGCTATCGTGAGCAGTTTCGGACTCAACTGGCAGTTTTAAGACTGAAAGTTTTCTTTAGAGCATTACCTTGGGGAGCGTGAAAGCGCTCCCCTTTTTTTATTTCGGCGCTAAATCTGTTCCTGAAAATCTCACCGCTCTATGTCCGGTTCCGGCGGCTTCGGCTGCCGGTCTTTGGTGGGACTTGGCGCGGGCTTGCTTATACGGCTCACGGCCTGCTCCTGTTCCCATTGCTCGCGCACGGTGTTCTTGACCGACTCAAGGCTTTTATCCGGGATGGGATGTTTCTTTGCCCAGCCAAGGCGCACCCGATGCCCTAGCTTTTGCAAGGCGGCTTCGGCGTCTGTGTTTTGGTTTGGCATGGTCAGGCAACGAGCGACTTGGCTTCTTCCAAGCACCGCCCGATTTTCATTCTCACGTTATCATAATTCAGGTTTTGTTCCTCGGCAATCTCGCCGTAATCGAATCCGATCACATAATGATTCCAGAGATAACCCCGGCATTCGGGTTTTGAACTATCCAGCAAATTCAGTGCGTATTCCAAATCGTGCCGGTCTGCCGCCGTCAGGGGTTCGGCCTGCTCTGATGCGTCCAACAAATCCAGAAGTTCCTCATGGGGCATGGGCTGCAAGCGGTCACTGTCCCTTTTTTTAATATGGTCATAAATCCTACGGCGGGCAATTTTGTAACACCATTTCCAAAATTCCCCGTTTGAACTGCCTTCAAATGTTTTCAAGCTGGCTGTGATGCTTATCAAAACCTCCTGCGACACGTCCTCGGCGGCCTGCGGCACAATGGCGTTGAATACGAAAGCGCGTAAATCCGGCGCAATCAGGTGGAAGATGGCTTCCGCCAGCCGGAGCCGTTCCGCCAGCCCCGCCGTCACACGGTAGGTGCGAACAAGTTTAATCAAGTCGTCCACGATATTAAATATAGTGCCTGAATGGTAAAGGAGCGTTGGGAACGGTCGGGCCGCTTATCAAGACCTCGCCAACGGCGTCCGCGAATTTCAAGGTCACAGGCACACCGTCTGCAAATTTGCAGGAATTGTAATTCAATTTTGTCAATGCAAGCACGTCCTGAAGAACCGTTTCTAGTGACGCTTCGCCGCCACATATTTCAACTTGTAGGGGGCGTGGCACTTCTTTTCCGGGATAGGTTTGCAAGCGTGGGATGAATCCCTTGGTGAGCAAATAACCGTTATTGCTATCTTGGAGCCATGCAAGCCCTCGGATTGCGGGCATACTGCCCGCCTCGCGGAAAAGCCGGAAATCTTCTGCATCTGCAATTTTTACGCCTACCACGTTTGTCTTTGAACCAGCCGCTTCTTTGAATCCGTGCCACTCGGCTTCGTTGAACTTAACCTTGCCGTGGACAAATAATTCCTTGGGTGCTTTGCCATCATGCTTTGCACGGTAGGCTTCAATTGCTTGGGTCAATAATTCATTCGCCGCGTGGGTGGTAAGATGAAAGTGGCCGCGTTTTCCCGTCATCCAAGGCCCAACATTGCCCTTGAAAACAACACCGTCACCTGAATCAAGAAACATTTGCGCCGCGCAGCAAGCCGCTTGCGGGTTGGGGTTTTTTTCGTCGCGCTTGAATACCAAACCGACATAGCAGACACCTTCGCGGACGCCTTTTAATTTCCAAGGCCGTCCGCCAATCTTGTAGTAAATGGCGGAACTCAAGTTCCACGCGATTTCTGATTGGAGCTTTTCCAAGTGGCGCGTGGGCTTACCTGCCTTGTTGAGAAAATCTTGAGGCGCAAGCGTGCTCTCGCGGACGATTTGCGTGAGGATGCCATGTGAAAGGAGCCTACCCTTAATTTGGTTCCGAAAATCGGGATCGAATTGGTAAGCGGTGGCCGCTTGATTCCGGTCTGCGAACAAATCCGGTTCGCTTATCAAGCGTCGCGCTTCCGATGGTTTCATCGTGCCTTCGACCGTAATTCGCTGTTCCTTTTCGACAGCGGATTGCGGGCGGCAGTATTTATAAACGTCTTCCGGCGCGATGATGAACCATAACTCCGGCCTGTTTTCTTCATTCCGAACGGCATCAATAATCCGCTGCGTAAAAAAACCGGCGGTCTCGTATGTCCGTTTGTGCCTATCGCCAATGTGAACGTATTTGCTAAGGTCAGCTTCCGAAAATTCAATTTTGACGGTGGGTTTAACCGGAAACGGAACACCAAAAACTGCCTCGAAACCGGGAAACGGCGGACGCAGGCGCGTCAATGGCTCGTCATAAACTGGCTTTTGGATTTTTTCAATCCACTGGCACATTCGCTCAATGCCCGCCTTGGTGCCGATCAATCCATAACGCACCCCGAATGTCTGCGCCGGATCATACGGGCCGAAAAGGCTCAATCCATCTCGTGGGTCTTCAACGCATTGGCCGAGGCCAAATACCAATGTCGGTTCAGGAATATGGATGAGGGATTTCATGCTATTTCCTCCTCATCTTCAGATATTCCAACTTCGTCGGCATATTCAATGCCCGGAATTTCCACTTCCGGCTGTTCCTCAACAATCTGGTAAGTAACAGGGCTTTCAAAAAGCATCGGCAATTTTGAGACGGTCACGACAGAATCGGCTGAAAGTGGGAAGGTAATCACCTGCGCCCCGTCCCCCGCTAAAAATGACATGACGGCAAGGATTCGGTCGAGCCAATCGTCGTTATACCAACTTTTGCACTGACTGCGGCGTGCCGCATGTTGTTTGGCTTTGCTTTCGTAAAGGATGCCATTTTCTGTGAAAGCCACATGGGGCTTAATTGCCAAGCCTGAAAACGGCCAAGAATACACTTTGGCTTGAACGCCGAAGTGCCAGTTGCGAATCCGCGTTGTTCCGATCAACGAATGGATGGACTTGAAGCCAATCATTGCCCGCCAACTGCGTTTTCCGGCAGGGTTGAGAAAAAAGATTTTGTCGTTTTCTGCAAAATCTGGTTTGAACCAATGAAAGATGGAGCGATTGGACAATTCGTAAGGAAGCAATCCTTTGGATGCAGCGAACCGGTCAAACCCCTGTTTTAGCAAGGCGGTGATGATGTTCCTGGCTTCCCTGCGTTCAATCTTGGGATGTTCAATTCCGGCTTGTTGGAATTTGGATAGGTCAAGATCAAGTGAGTTGCCGATGCTCAATCCGTATTCTTCAAGCGGCGCAAGCACCTCATCCGCTGTGGCAAAAGTCAGTAAATAATTTTCCAAACGATACGTCGGCACATTAAATTGGATGTTTGCATCCTCGAATCGTTTCCTCGGCTCAACGGAATGAAGCCGCAGAGTTGTTGGCAAAGCCTGAAACTCAAACCAGTTTGAGCAGTAGCGTTCCGGCT
>Ga0209483_1000824_pt1 | contig 25272 bp, 21 predicted proteins | sample NGEPerA_FD_184508 | JGI IMG/M metagenome (GOLD analysis project Ga0209483, IMG submission 184508) | Arctic peat soil microbial communities from the Barrow Environmental Observatory site, Barrow, Alaska, USA - NGEE PermafrostL2-A... | ecosystem: Environmental > Terrestrial > Soil > Wetlands >... | reverse complement strand
GATGACCGCGAACAGAATTGCCAGGGCCACAGGCAGACGCCAGCCGCGGCGCAACGCGCCCCAATAGTTGACTCGCTCAATCATGCCCCTGGATCACTTCCCTTCGTGTCCCGCAATCGTAGTCGATAGCTCACCGATATCGCCTCGGTCACCAGGGACCCGCGGCGTGGCCGACCAGTTGACCTCTGAGTGCACCGCCGACCGGCGGGGCGGCTCGAATCCTGAGTGCTAGCTGCAGCAAGAGTAGACGCCGCGAATCGGCAAGAACAGTCAGACATCCTCTGAACGTGGATCACCCTTCCGTTCCGAACAAGACGAACCGCCGCCCCTCCGCTGCCCGGCACCTGTGAATCGTCAATCTTGAGGATGCCGAACGGGCTTGTTCCGGCTATCCTCCAAGGGGCTAGCCGGCGGCAGGCGTGGACGGCTAGGGACTCCCAAGCGCCCTGCGTGGGATTTCCCAGTGGCAAGGGGTAACGATACATGGGAGGGTGTCGATGGGGGCGGCGACACCTATGGGGGGGCAGCGTGTCCGAGGCAGAGGATCGTGGAAAGCAGTTGACGTCGACCAAGGACATTCGGCAATTCGCGATTCTCGCCAGCCGAGTGCGGGCCGGCATCGTCTTCCTACTCCTTGACTTCGTCTGCGTGGTCGCAGGGTACGGGCTGGCAGAAGTCACCTACTTTCGAGATCGTGCCCCGGCTCATTACTGGATGCACTTCTCCGGATTCCTCCTGGTGGCGGTCATCGTCACGTTGGCGTCCAACCGGCTGTTCGGGCTGTACGGTCGAATGTGGCGCCATGCAGGCGCGGACGAAGCCCGCCAGCTGGTCCTTTCGACAGCGTTCACCCTATTCGTTCTCATCGCATTCTGGCCGATCGGCCGCTCTCTGAAGATCGAGCTCGTGCCTCCCCTTGTGGTAGTCGTCGGCTGCATGTTCACCTCCGCCGGCATGGGGGTCCTGCGATTCCACTCCCGTCTCTTCGCATGGCAACGAGGTTCGAAGCGTCTTGGCCTGCGTGTCGCCGTTATCGGCAGCCGCGATACGGGAGCTGCCGCCATCCGCGAAATGCTCCGCAGCCCCGGCGCCGGACTGGTTCCTGTTGCCGTGTTCGACGATGACCCACGGGCGCATGGACTTTCACTCCTGGGCGTTCCCGTGGTCGGAAGGATTGCGGATATCCCCGAAGCGGCCAGTCGCTACACCGTTCAGCAGGTGCTCCTGGCCATTCCTAATCCCCCGCCCGAACTGGTCGAACGTGCACTCCGATCATCGGAGATCGCTGGCATCTCCATGAAGATCCTCCCCGGTGTCAAGGAGATGCTGAACGAGCCCGCCCACATCGCGGCGATTCGCCAGGCCCGCGAACCGCGTATCGAGGACCTGCTCGGAAGGACGCCCGTTCCCACCGATCTCGAATCGGTCCGCAGGTCGGTTGCCGGTCACCGGGTCCTCATCACCGGGGCCGGCGGCTCGATCGGATCGGAGATCTGCAGGCAGGTTGCGATTTTGGAGCCCGCTCTCCTGGTCCTCCTCGACCACGATGAGACCCATCTCCACGATACGGCCGCGACGTTGTCCATGCCGTGTGAGCAAACACTTGTAGACGTCACCGACCGTGCCGCCGTCTTCGAGACGTTCGAACACTTCCGACCTGAGGTCGTCTTCCACGCTGCGGCCCACAAGCATGTCCCGGTGCTCGAGCAGCACCCGTTGGAGGCCGCCAAGAGCAATGTGCTCGGCACCCTCAACGTCGTGGATGCTGCCGCCGCGATCGGCACCAAGAGGTTCGTGCTGATCTCGACCGACAAGGCCGTGCGCCCGGCGAGTGTCATGGGTGCTTCGAAACGCCTCGCCGAACAGACTGTTCTGTCTCGCGCCCCGAAGGACGCTGCCTACTGCACCGTACGGTTCGGAAACGTGCTCGGAAGTCGCGGAAGCGTGATTCCCACATTCGCCCGACAGATCGCCCAAGGGGGTCCGGTGACCGTCACCGATCCCCGAATGGAAAGATTCTTCATGAGTGTCGAGGAAGCGGTTCAGCTCGTGCTGCAATCGTCGGTGCTCTCTTGCGGGGGCGAGATTTTCATGCTCGAGATGGGCAAACCGGTACGTATCCTCGATCTGGCAGAACGCATGATCCGGCTGTCCGGTTGCCAGGTGGGGATCGACATTCCGATCGAATTCAGCGGCATACGGCCGGGGGAGAAACTGGTTGAGGTGCTCAGTACTCCCGATGAGCAGGTTCTTGGCACCAGCCACCCCTACATCAACCGGCTGGTTCCGCTCAAGGCGCCGACAACGGTCTTCGCAGAGGAGCTCGCCCAATTGGAGGAAGCCGTCCTTCTCCGCGATCACGAGACCGTGCGAACATTGTTGTTCACAGCCGCGGCGACACGCGAGATCGAACCACCCGTCCGAGCTGAATCGCAGTCGGCCACCAACCCCGCTTTCGAATGGCCCGAACTCGCCGCCTCCGAATCCGCCTTCGGCCTCCGAGGATCCATGGCTTCGTCCGTCGTCCCACCGGAGAACGACGCCGACCAGGTCTCGGCGTGAGTCCCTGCACCGACATCGACAGTTGAGCCCCGAAGCTGGAATTGCGAGACTCGTCGTCGTCGGTCAAGGATACGTGGGGCTTCCTCTGGCCTTGAGGGCAGTCGAAGCTGGATTCGACGTGATCGGTTTCGATCTCGACGGCGACAAGGTCAAGCGCCTGGCTGACGCAGATTCGTACGTCGAAGACGTCCCCGATGAGCGCTTGGCCGATGCGCTCGCCACGGGCCGGTACCGACCAACTGATGATTCGGACCACATGGCCGGCTTTGACGTGGCAGTCATCGACGTTCCCACGCCGCTACGTGAAGGCAGCCCGGACCTGTCCTATATCGAAGAGGCTGCCGCCACACTGGCGGGCCACTTGCATCGCGATGCCACTGTCGTCCTGGAGTCCACTAGCTACCCGGGCACGACCGAAGAGCTCATCGTTCCCATCCTCGAAAAAGGTTCGGGCCTCCGTGCCGGACGTGACTTCCACGTGGGTTACAGTCCCGAGCGCATCGATCCGGGAAATCCGACCTGGCACCTCGAGAACACGCCCAAAGTGGTTTCGGGAATCGACGGACCATCCCTTCACTCTGTCCAGGGCTTCTATGGGCGCCTTGTGGAAACGACGGTCGCCGTTTCCGGAACTCGTGAAGCCGAGCTGACAAAGCTGCTCGAGAACACCTTCCGCCATGTCAACATCGCGCTGGTCAATGAACTGGCGATGTTTGCTGCGGATCTGGACATCGACGTGTGGGAGGCGATTGACGCTGCGTCGACCAAGCCCTTCGGATATCTGCGCTTCACCCCGGGGCCCGGTGTGGGCGGGCACTGCCTTCCCATCGACCCGAGCTATCTCTCGTGGAAGGTTCGACGTAGCCTGGGACAACCGTTTCGATTTGTCGAGTTGGCCAACGACGTCAATGAGCACATGCCTGACTACGTGGTGCGACGCTTGATGCTGGCACTGAATCGTATGGGGCGCTCGATCAACGGGTCCCGAGTGATGCTTCTTGGACTGGCCTATAAGCGCAATACGGGAGATGCCCGCGAGGCTCCGGGCATGGTCATCGCCCGGTCGCTCGTCTCCCTCGGAGCCGAGGTCCTGGTAGCCGACCCCCATCTCTCGGGTGAGTCGCTTCCCTTCCGTATGGTCGAGGTCACCGCTGATGAACTGGCCGCCGCTGACGCCGTGGTACTGGTGACCGACCACGACGCCTTCAACTACGACGTCGTTCGCACCCACGCACGCTACATCCTCGACACCCGCAATCGATTGGACGGGCCGACGGTCGAACGGCTGTAATCCCGCGTGCGACTCGTAAGCCTGCACCACGGACTGAACTACGATGGTCGGATTCCGAGCACACGTCCCGACATCCCACGATGAACGTCCTAGTCACGGGGGGGGCCGGCTTCATCGGAGCCAATGTCTGCCGAGTTCTGGCGGACGCGGAATTCGTGGACCAGATCGTGGTTCTGGACGATCTGTCGACCGGACGGAGCGACAATGTAGCTGGCCTCTCCCGCGTCGATCTCGTCCAGGGGTCGATACTCGATGCGTCCCTGCTCAACGAAGTAGTGCACGGGGTCGACGCCATCATTCACCTGGCTGCCCGTCCATCGGTACCGCGCTCGTTGCAGGACCCGATGGCCAGCCACGATGCAAACGCGACGGGCACCATGCAGGTCTTGGAGGCAGCACGCCGGCATGGCCCGATCCACGTAGTGGTGGCCTCGTCATCTTCCGTGTACGGCGCCAATCCAATGCTTCCCAAACGGGAGGACATGGTGACCATGCCCGTGAGCCCCTACGCGGCGAGCAAGCTGGCCGCCGAATCCTATGCCCTCGCTTACGGCAGTTCGTTCGGCCTTCCCGTACTCGCATTCCGCTTCTTCAATGTGTTCGGCCCATTGCAGGCTGCCGACCATGCCTACGCCGCCGTGGTGCCCACGTTCCTGGCGGCAGCTCTTCGTGGCGACCCGTTGCCCGTGCATGGCGACGGCCGTCAGACCCGCGACTTCACCTTCGTGGGTACCGTGGCCGCGGTGTTGGCCGATGCCGTTCGCCGCAACGTGACCGACAACCGACCCGTCAACTTGGCCTTCGGCACCCGGATCTCGCTCCTTGATTTGATCGGCGTGATGGAGAAGCAGCTCGGCTTCCCATTGGCCCGCGACCACTCGGGTCCCCGGCCCGGCGACGTGCGGGACTCCCAGGCGGACCAAACCAATCTGCGCCGACTGTTTCCCGGGATCCAGCCCGTGCCCCTGGAGGAAGGCCTACGCTCCACCCTGGACTGGTTCCAGCACTCATCATGACCTCCGTGGGCCCTCCGACGCAGACCAGCCCCAGGACCGGGATGTCGGGTCGGAACGAGACGACCGCCGGGTTGGTTCTCGTCGGACTGACGCTGGTGGCCGGCTTGGTCGTCTGGCTCCATCCAGGTCGCAATGTCCTCGACAGTTGGGGATTCTCGGCGCTGCCCCATTCGCCGCACTCCTCCTTCCTCCTTCGGATCGCCGACCTGGGCGGGCTTCCCCTCTTACTGGGTGGATCCGCCCTGGCCGCATTGGTGGTGATGGGAGTGGACCGGCGGAGGGCGATTGCATGCCTCTGCGGCCCGCTTATTGCCGCCGTGCTGATCGAGTGGGTGATGAAGCCGCTGGTGGGTCGTCGATATCTCGAGGTGCTCTGCTTCCCTTCAGGAAGCGTGGCCGTAGTCGCTGCGGTCTCCACCAGTTGGTTCCTGGCGGTGCCTCGTTGGCTCCGATGGCCGGCGATCGTGACCGGAGCGGCGCTGGTCGCGCTGATGTCGGTAACTGTCGTCGCAGTGCGATGGCACTATCCGAGCGATGCCCTGGCCGGCGCGAGTTTCGCAGTAGGTGTCGTTCTGTTGTGTGACGGCCTCATTCACGTGCTTGGAGGTCAGCAGACGCCGCAACCGCTCCGACGTAGCTGAGGCCTCGACATGTGAGTCGCGACCAGAGAACTTCGGTGCACCCCCAATAGTGACGAGGACCGCTTGCATTACGTCTCACGGTGGGTAGAGTTGATGAGCGAGACGGCTGTGATCTGCTTGGCGAGAGGGTGGCGCGGCAGGACGGCCTACGCGTGTGGGGGCAACATGCAGAATGATTTCGATTGCGTTCCTCGTGAGCAGGCCGTCGCTCAAGCGACTGGCACGGTTGCCTACGTTGATGTCAGGGTAGCGGAGGTCGGCATACGAGGGAGCCATGAGGCACCTGCGGCCACTGCGCTCGAGTTCGCAGTACGACAGATTCAGATGGCTGTGAGGGCGGACGACCGCGTCTGTCCTATCGGAACCTCCCTGGTGGCTGTCGAATTCGGTTCGGTGGCGAACGAAGTCCTGCCGCAGGTCCTGGGTGATCGGTTGGCACGAGCAGTTGTCCGGAACAGGAGGTCCAACACCTCCAGTTCCCGTCTCGCCGTGTCGGTGGGAATCGCCACAACCGGGCACCATCTCGGGCCCTCCGACACCACCCGGCGAGCACTGTCAGCAGCGCAGGCCGGCAGATCGCATCTGGAGCAACGACTGTATGCGGGAACAGACGAGTCCACCACCGTCGTGACGTTCGATCGGCCTCTGGGCAGGCGTTCTCCAGGCTTTCGTTCAGGTCACGTCGTCCGATCGATTCGTCGACGGCGTCTCTACCGGTACGAAGCGGGACTCAGCAGTGCCTCCATGACCCAGGCGTCATCCGCTGAAGTGCCTGGCCAGATCTCTCTTGTCCTCGATAGCAGGAGTGCCGGCCTGACCGTGCTCGTCGTCGACCCGGTCACCTCGAACCATGGCCATTTCGGGCTTGCTGCCACGACGGCTGCTTCGCTCACGGAACGTGCTGGTTGCCGGACCGCGTTGGTGGCCTTCTCTCCAGACGATCAACTTGCGTTGGCGGTCGACGGAGTCGCTCTCGACCTGGTTGTGCTGGTGCTGGACGGTGGGACCGTGGGCTGCTCATCCGCTTGGTCGTCCGGCGTGTGGGACATTGCCGCTCGTTTGGCCTCCTCGTATCGAATGGCTGCCGTGCCCGTGCTCGCGATCAGCGCCGGGGCCGGGGCCGGGGCCGTCGCCAGCTGCGTGGCCAATGGTGCACACGCCCTGTCCAGCCTCGATCGACTTCCCGAATTCCTCCGATCACTGGAGCAGTGCAACGGCGATGGACCTCGCCACACCGTCGACGAGAGCCTCCCACCCCGGTTCATGGCACTTGTCGGGCTCACGGCCAGCGAACGGCGGGTCCTCTACTACCTCACCAAAGGATGGGTCGCACAGGACATCGCCGAGCACTTGGTTGTGTCACTGACCACAGTGCGTTCCCATATTCGGTCGGTACTTCGCAAATTGAGGGTCCGGTCGCAACTTGCCGCAGTGGCCATTGCCAACAGCAGCGACCTCGAGAACCTTGAATCCGGCAAAGCCTCGTAGAGGCGGAGCGGAGTGTCAAGAACATCACCGGCTCGAGAAGGCACGGTCGTACTACTCGCCGGCACCGGCGACACGACCGACATTGTCGCCAACTACCTGGCAACACGGGTTCCCCGCCTAGAGGTCATCGTCGAGGAGCCGCCGTCTCGCATCCGGATGGCTCGGCGGCGGGCCAAACGGGTCGGATGGCCCGCGGTCGTCGGCCAGGTTCTCTTCGTAGCCGCGGCGCTCCCCCTGCTGCGGTGGAGAGGAAAGCACCGCATCAAGGCCATCGTGGCCGATGCTGAACTGGTCACCTCGCCATACCCCGGAATACACCACGTCACGTCGGTGAACGAGCAGGACACGGTCAGATTGCTGCGAACGATGCATCCGACCGTGATCGTCGTAAACGGAACTCGAATCATCTCCTCCGAGATCCTCGACGCGATGGACTGCCCGTTCATCAATACGCATGCCGGGATCACCCCCCGCTTTCGGGGCGTTCACGGAGGGTACTGGGCGCTGGCCGAAGGTCGACCGGAGATGGTCGGTACGACCGTGCATCTGGTCGATGAGGGAATCGACACAGGGGGAGTTCTCGCTCGGGCCACGTTCGACACGTCACTCGACGATTCGGTGGCCACCTACCCCTACCTGCATCTCGTAGCCGGTCTGCCGTACTTGGCCGATCAAGTCGAACGGGTCTTGGCGGGCGAGAAGCCTTCCCCGCTGGTGGAAGAGATCCCGCCGGGCGGGACGCGCCTCTACCTTCACCCAACTCTCTGGGAATACGTCCGTCAGCGGTTCGTCAAGGGCGTACGATGACGGGGATTTCAATAGATGCCTGCGGGCCGCCAGTTCGCGTATGAGTGTCGGGGGAGTGGACAGCCGGATGGACGAATCGCCATGGCATTGAAACATTCGACACGGCCAGGAGCCTTGGTGATCTCGCTCGACTTCGAGCTTCACTGGGGTATGCGCGACCACCTTGACCGCAGCGACCCGGCCTTCGCCCAACTCTCCTCCTCGCGCCAGGTGGTGTCCGACCTCGCCTCGCTGTTTGCCAACCGAGGGATCCGGGCAACCTGGGCAACGGTCGGATTCCTGTTCGCGTCCACCGGCACAGAGCTCTCTGCGTACCTGCCCGTGGCGAGGCCGTCCTACATGCGCACGGAGTTCGACCCCTACTCCGAAAAGTTCGGCCGCGACGAGGCGTCGGACCCCGAGCATCTGGCCGGATCACTGGTTCGGCAACTCGCCTCCACCCGGGGGCAGGAAGTTGCGTCCCACACGTTCTCGCACTTCTACTGCCTTGAGGACGGCCAGAGCGAGGCGGAATTGCGGGCCGACCTGGCTGCGGCACAGGCCATCGCCGGACTTCACGGACTCCAGTTGACCAGTCTGGTACTCCCTCGCAACCAATGGAACCCCCGGTACGCGGACGCGGTGCGCGAGAGCGGCTTCACCTGTTTTCGGGGTCCTCAGCCCTCGCGGGGCCATCATGCACGCCCCCACCACGACCACGGCCTTGGCAGCCGCATAGCACGCCTCGTCGACACCTACGGCGGATTCTCCCCACCTCCGACATTTGCCTGGGAACAGGTCTGGCGCGAGGACGGGTTGTGCGATGTCCCCGCCAGCGCATTCCTTCGGCCCTATTCGCCCGGACGCAGCCAGCTGGAATCCCTGAAGATGCGCCGCTTGGTCTCCGGACTACGGGACGCCGCACATCGTGGCCGGATCTTCCATCTGTGGTGGCACCCGCACAACTTCGCCCGTCACCCAGCGCAGAGTTTCGCATTCTTGAACCAGTTCCTCGACGAATTCGACCAGCTTGCTGACAGCGAGGGCATGTGCTCCCTCTCGATGCGAGATGTTACTGCATCCCTTCTTGAGCCGAGTCATTCAGCTCCCCATGACTGACATCCGGGAACGCCACTTCCGGGGTTCCCCCGCTGCGACGATGGTCACTTGGCAACTGCTGCCACCCGACCGGCCGTGAAGTGGCGTCGCGCCGCCGTGGCGACCGGGTCGCACCAAGTCGACCGACTCGTCAGCGTCCAACCGGAGATTCTGCGCGGGTCTTGGACCCATCATGCAGCGCCTAGACCCTTCAGTCACCGTTCCGACTCCGTTTGTCGCAGGGGATGCGACGGGAACGACATGGCGACGGGTGAGCCAAGGGGCCGAGGGGTGTCCAGTTGATGATTCACGTAGCACGGTTCATCAGAGGTCGGAGAAGTGGATCGACGCCCGACTGGCCTACTTGCGGCGCCATCTGAAGGAGCAGGACCGGGTGGTCGCAAATCTCGAATCTGTCCCCGGGGCAACACGCACACAAATTCGATCGCGCGATACCGGCCGAGGAAAAGCAACCGGCAAGCTCAATCTTCTAGCGGCGGAAATCGTCGCAGAAGTTCTCCACGATGGCTGATCATGTTCCTCGACGGTGACGCATTCCCGATCGAGGATCCGATGCCCACGGTGCGCAAGGCCCTCGAGACATGAGTACGGTCGGTAGTTCCTGCGGCGTGGGGACCTTGCTGACGAACCGCTCGGAGTGAGCGGCGTAGGCGGCGTGGAGCATGTGAGCCCGCTGTTCTCGGACCCGCTCGGCCCGTGCGTAGTGGACGTCGAGCGGCGTGTGGAATCCGAGGCCCGAGCGGCGGTGATCGTATTTGTACCAACCGAAGAACCGGCCACAGTGGGCATAGGCGTCCTCGTAGGCCCCGAAGGCCGCGGGGAAGCCGGTCGGTACTTGAAGGTCCGGAAGTAACTTTCCGAGTAGGGGTTGTCGTTGCTCGTATGCGGGCGGCTGTGAGATTTGGTGACGCCGAGGTCGGCCAGCAGGTGGGCGACCGGCTGGGCGATCATCGGTGATCCACGGTCCGAGTGGATGGTGAGCTCGCCTGGCCCGATGCGCTGGTTCTCGATGGTTTCGGCCATGAGAGCCTCGGCCAGGCTGGCACGTTCGTCCCGGGCCAGCATCCACCCGGGGACGTAGCGGCTGTAGATGTCGATAATCGTGTAGAGGTAGAAGTAGGTCGTAGGTCCACTTGGCCGGACCGTGGAGTTTAGTGATGTCCCATGAGTAGACCTGGTTGGGCCGGGTGGCCGAGCTCGGGCTTCGCCCGGGCCGGGTGGGTGGCATGGCGCCTCCGGTCGCCCACTTCGGCGTGCTTCGGGCTGTTCAGCACCGTCCGGATCTCTCCGGCTCGGCCTCACTGAGCGCCCGAGGCTGGGGCGTCACCGCCCGATCGGGCCGCCGGCAAGCGGAAACTGCAGGTCACTGGGTAGAATCATGCGCAGATCACCCATGGACCGAACCCGCCGACTGGCCATCAGCCTCGCCCTCAATCTAGGCCTGGTCTTCGCCCAGGTCGGTTTCGGTTTCCTGGCACACTCGACCGGCCTGCTGGCTGACGCCGGCCATAATCTGACCGATGTGGGGGCACTGGCCCTCTCACTGGTCGCCGTGCGGTTGGCGCTGCGGCCGGCCAGCCGGGCACGCTCGTTCGGCAACCACCGGGCCACCACATTGGCCGCCCTGGCCAACGCCGTCCTGATCGCCGTGGTGACCATCCTGATCGTCGTCAGTGCCGTCCACCGCCTCCTCCATCCGGTCCATGTCCAGGCCGGGATCGTGGTCGTCGTGGCCGCAGCCGGGCTCCTCGTCAACGGGATCGCGGCGCTCGTATTGACCGAACAGGGCCACGACCTGAACATGCGCTCGGCGGTGCTCCACATGATGGGCGACGCCCTGGCCTCGGCGGCTGTCCTGCTGGCCGGCGTCGTGCTGCTGTTCACCCCCTCGGCCACGTGGCTCGATCCGATCTCGTCGATGGTGGTCGCCGCCATCATCGTGATCCAGGCCACCGGCATCTTCCGCTCGAGCATCGCCGTGCTCCTCGAGTCCACTCCCGCCGACGTCGACCTCGACCGCCTGACCACGGCCATGGTCGGGGTTACCGGGGTGTGTGGCGTCCACGACCTCCATGTCTGGAGCCTGTCGAGCGAGGTCCGGCTGCTCTCCGCCCATTTGGAGCTGACCGGTCACCCCACGCTGGAGGAGGCCACTGTGGTCCGAGACCGGGTCAAGCTCACCGTCGCCGTGCCGTTCGGGATCGCCCACAGCACCCTCGAGCTCGAGTGCGAGCCCTGCGTCGATGTAGATGTCGACCCGTGCGCCATGGAGTCGGCGCCCGTCAGCGGGACCCACCGCCGCCACTGACTGCTGCAGAGCGGTACCGGCGCCACCGCTCGGCGAACGCGACGCGGCCCCGAGTAACCGAGCGGTCGAAGCCGCCCCAGCTCCTCGGGGCCACGTACTGGTGGTCAGGCTCCACCCGTCGCAGGTCGTGTCGGACAACCCGCGCCAGGCGCCCGTCCCGGCATGCCCAGGGGCACCCCGGTCCGTCCCCCGACCTCCGTGCCGGTCCGCCTCCGGCCGTCCCGTTACTCCCGGCTCGCTCCCGGCCGCCGGTCTGGGACCGGTTCCTGGGGGCTCACCCGGAGCCCCGGAGGGCTTCGGCTTCCCGACACAACTCACTCTGAAGGGGGCGCTGCGGAGGGTCAAGGGGCTCACGCGAAATCCTGAGCTTTTCCGCCACATTTCCCGGGTCGTCCCCAGCGGACGACGAGATCTCCACCGTTCGTCCCCAGGTCCGCACCTCCCCGGTCGGTCGGTCGCGGCCACCTGCCGGCGCCGGCTCAGGGCGCTAGCCTGAGTGCCTGTCGGTGGACCCGGGGGACGCGATCGGGCACCGGAGCGACCGGGGCGACACCGCACGGGGGGACGGAAGAGCGCAGTGACGAAGGACGACGAGGGGGAGGTCCGGCGCCCGATGGGTGGCGGACGCACGCACACCGGAACCCGGCGGACGCTGGCCTGGGCGACACTGGCCGTCGTCCTGGTCGCCGCCGTCGTCGGCACGGCCGCCGCCGCCTCGTCGGGCCGGGCCAGCGCCGTGGACCGGCCGGCACCGGCACGGCACACCCGAACAGCTGCGACGCCGGGCAACACCCACGCTCCGCGGACCTCCCTCCTTACTTCGGCCACCGCACCGCTCCCGACGTCGACGGCGGCGGCCCCGGGCACCCAGGTCACCGGCGGCTCCGACCAGTCCGACCCATTCCTGACCACGGCCGGGGGCCGCTACCTCCTCCTCACCAGCGGCAGCTCCGGGCCCGACGCGGTCAACGTGCCCGTCGCCACGAGCGTCGACTTCGTGCACTGGACCGCGCCGGTCGACGCCCTGCCCGCGCTGCCCGCATGGGCCGCGCCCGGGTTCACCTGGGCACCGGACCTCCACCGGTTCGGCTCGCGCTACGCCCTGTACTTCACCGCCATGCTGGCCGGGTACTCCCCGCAGATGCAGTGCATCGGTAGCGCCTTCTCGTCGTCGCCGAGCGGGCCATTCACCGCCCGGCCCACGCCCTTCATCTGCCAGGTCGACCAAGGGGGCGACATCGACCCCCGGGTCTTCGTCGACACCGACGGCACCCCCTGGATGGTGTGGAAGACCGACCAGAACATCGGCGGGGCCGACAGGCCCACCAAGCTCTGGTCGGAACGCCTCTCCGCCGACGGGACGCAGCTGCTCGGCAGCCCGTCGTTCCTGCTGTCTCCCGACGAGGCCTGGCAGGGCACCATCGTCGAGGCCCCCGACATGGTGCAGGTCGGCGGTGCCTACTGGGTCATCTACTCGGGCTACTGGTACAACCAGCCCACCTACGCCATCGGCGCGGCGCGGTGCGACGGGCCGGCTGGGCCGTGCCGGGACGTCTCCCCCACCCCGCTGCTGGCCTCGAACCTCCAGGGACAGGGGCCCGGCGAGGCGTCGGTGTTCCAGGACGACGCCGGCGTCTGGCTGCTCTACAGCCCGTGGCGGTCGGCAGCCCCCCACCCGGACATCCCGGCGCGACCGGTCTACGTCACCCGCCTCGGGTTCGGCGCGTCCGGACCCTACCTGGCCGCCGGACCGCTGCCCTCGGCCGCCGACCTGCTCGCCCAGCCCCTCTGGTCCCCGACGCCCTGACGGGCGCGACCGGCCCCGTCCGAGGAGCTCCGGACCGGCCCGGTCACAGGCTCAGCCCCGAAGACGCCGGAGCTCGGCGGCCACGGCCTTGCCATTGGCCTGGCCCTTGGTCGCCTTCATCACCAGCCCGGTGAAGAACCCCGCCAGCTTGTCGTCGCCCTCGCAGAACCGGGACCACTCGTCGGGGTTGGCCGCGACCGTCTCGGCGACCGTCTCGGCCAGCGAGTCCTCCGACATGGCCTCGAACCCCTTCTCGCGGGCGATGGCCGCCGGGTCACCACCGCCACGCTCGAACAGCTCGGCCAGGACGGCCTTGGCCTGGGTGGCCGACAGGCTGCCCTGCATCTCGAGGGTCAGCAGCTCGACGTAGGCCTTGGGGTCCAGCTGACGGGCGGCGTCGGCGTCGGTGGCGGCCTCGTTGGCCGTGCGGGCCAGCGCCAGCGCCGTTCCGACCCCGGCGGCCACCGCCTCCACCATCAGGTCGTCGAGACCCAGGCCCACCACGGTGGCCACCTGCAGGAGCTGGGAGTCGGTGGCGCCGCCGGCATCGTCCAGGAGCGAGACCAGTCGGGCCCGGCGCGCGGCGGGCATCATCCCCAGGGTGTCGGCCACCGCCCGGATCCACTCGGCGTCGGGCACCAGCGGCACCAGGTCGGGCTCAAGGAAGTACCGGTAGTCGTAGGCGTCCTCCTTGGAGCGGAGGGCCTGGGTGCGGCCGGCCCCCTCGTCCCAGTGGCGGGTCTGCTGGACCACCGGCTCGCCCGACTCGATCAGTGCGATCTGCCGCTCGGCCTCGTACTCGATGGCCCGGCCCAGCGATCGGACGGAGTTGAGGTTCTTGATCTCGCAGCGGGTGCCGAAGAGGTCGTCGACGCTGCGGCGCACGGACACGTTGGCGTCGACCCGCATCGACCCCTCCTCCATCTTGCCGTCCGACGCGCCCGAGGCCACCAGGATGGCCCGCAGCTCGGAGACGTAGGCCCGCGCCTGGTCCGCGTTCCGCATGTCGGGGGCGCTCACGATCTCGACCAGGGGCACGCCGGAGCGGTTGTAGTCGACGAGCGAGTAGTCCGCCCCGTGGATCCGGCCCGAGGCGCCGGCGTGGGAGGTCTTGCCCGTGTCCTCCTCCATGTGGGCTCGCTCGATGCCGACGCGGAACCCGTCCGGCAGGTCGAGGTGACCGTTCACGTTGATCGGCTCGTCGTACTGGCTGATCTGGTAGTCCTTGGCCTGGTCCGGGTAGAAGTAGTTCTTCCGGTGGAAGGTCGACGGCCGGATGTCGCAGTGGAGCGCGGTGCCGATGGCCATGGCCAGCTCGACCGCATGCTGGTTGAGCACCGGGAGCGAGCCCGGCAGCCCGAGGCAGTTGGGGCAGACGTTGGTGTTCGGCTCGTCGCCGAACATGTTCGGGCAGCCGCAGAACAGCTTGGTTTTGGTCTTGAGCTCGCAGTGGACCTCGAGGCCGATGACCAGCTGCCAGTCGGCCCTCATGCCGGCACCCCCGTCCGGAGGCGGGGTGCGGCCAGGGGCGGTGCGGCGGCCTCGACGGCGGCGCCGACCTGGAACAGGGTGCCCTCCGACAGCGCCGGGCCGAGCAGCTGTACGCCGATCGGGAGCCCGTCGTCCCCGGGCCCGAAGGGCACGCTGATGGCCGGGTGGCCGGCCAGGTTGGACGGGATGGTGCAGACGTCGGACAGGTACATGGTCATCGGGTCGTCGACCTTGGCCCCGATGGCGAAGGCGGTCGTGGGGGACGTGGGCCCGAGGAGGACGTCACAGCGCGTGTAGGCGGCGGCGAACCCCTCGATGATCCGGGTGCGGACCCGCAGGGCCTGGTTGTAATAGGCGTCCATGTAGCCGGCCGACAGCACGTAGGTGCCCAGCATGATCCGGCGCTTGACCTCGGCGCCGAACCCCTCGGAGCGGGTGGCGGTGTTCATGCCCACGGTGTCCCCGGCGTCGACCCGCAGGCCGTAGCGGACGCCGTCGTAGCGGGCCAGGTTGGAGGAGGCCTCGCCGGGGGCGATGAGGTAGTAGGCCGACAGGCCCAGGGTGACTTCGGGGACCGACACCTCCTCGATCCGGGCGCCGGCGGCCGCCAGGGCCTCGGCGGCCTCGTGCACCCGGGCCGCCACGTCGGGCGCCGCGCCGTCCAGGAACTCGGTCAGGACGCCGACGGTCATGCCGTCGACCCCGTCGTCCAGCACGGACAGGACCCGCGGCGTCGGGCGGTTCAGCGAGGTCGAGTCCAGCGGGTCGTGGCCACCGATGGCATCGAAGAGCAGCGCGGCATCGGCCACCGAGCCGGCGAACGGCCCGATCTGGTCGAGCGACGAGGCGAAGGCCACCAGGCCGTAGCGGGAGACGGTACCGTAGGTCGGCTTCATGCCCACCACACCGCAGAGGGCGGCGGGCTGGCGGATCGAGCCGCCGGTGTCGGAGCCGAGGGCCAGGGGGGCGAAGCCGGCGGCCACCGCGGCGGCCGAGCCGCCCGAGGACCCGCCGGGCACCCGGTCGGTGTCGTGCGGGTTGCGTGTCGTCCCGAACGCCGAGGTCTCGGTGGAGGAGCCCATGGCGAACTCGTCCATGTTGGTCTTGCCGATGGCTACCGCCCCGGCAGCGGCCAGGCGGGTGACCACCGTCGCGTCGTAGGGCGGCTCCCATCCCTCCAGGATCCGCGACGAGCAGGTGGTCGGGACCCCCCGGGTGCAGAGGTTGTCCTTGAGGGCGACGGGCACCCCGGCGAGCGGTCCCGGGTCGCCGCCGGCGGCGACGGTGGCGTCGACGGCGCGGGCCTGGGCACGGGCCCGGTCGGCCGTGACCAGGTTGAAGGCGTGGACCGCCTCCTCTCCTACCTCGATGACGGCCAGATGGTGCTCCAGGACGTCGACGGCGCTGAGTTCGCCGGCCCGGACCATGGTCGCGGTCTCGAGCGCCGGGCGGGGGGCGGTCACGGCGCCTCCCCGAGGATCCGGGGGACGCGGAAGCGGTGGTCCTCGACGGACGGGGCCTGGGCAAGCACCTCGTCCCGGTCGAGGCACAGTGCGGGCTCGTCCGGGCGGAGGACGTTGGTCACGGTCATGGCGTGGGCCGTGGGCGCCACCCCTGCCAGGTCGAGGGACGCCACGTCGGCGGCATGGTCCAAGACCTGTGCGAGCTGCCCGGTGAAGAGGTCCAGCTCCTCCTCGGTGAGGTGGAGGCGGGCGAGGGCGGCCACGTGGGCCACGTCCTCACGGGTGAGTCGGGCCGGCTCGGACATCAGGCGGCTCCGCCGAACACCGAGGCCACGAAGGCCACGACCTGTGACTCGATCAGCGGGGCGTCGTTGTCCAGGGTGGCCACGTGGTAGCTCTCCTCCAGCCAGATCCGCTCGACCGGGCCGCGCACCCCCTCCACGATGACGTCGCCGGAGACCGACTCGACCACGTGGTCCTCCCGGCTCGAGAGCACCAGCACCGGGCAGTGGATGTCGGCCAACTTGGCCTCGACCTCGTCGGCCCCCTCGAACAGGGACAGGACGGCGGCGAGCGGGGTCCCGTTGTAGGCGGCCTCGATGCCGCCCTCCTTCTTGATGTCCGAGCCGATGCCGTCGATCGACTCGGTGCCGGCGTCGAGCAGGCCCTGGATGGCAGCCCGGAACTCGGCGTCGGGGGCATGGACCAGGGGGTTGACCACGGCGATGCCCGAGAGATGGGGGTGGCGCTCGGCGAGCCAGCACGTGAGCGCGCCCCCCATCGACAGGCCGACCACCGCCACGTGGTCACAGCGGGCGGCCAGGGCCTGGAAGTTGGCCTCGGCGGCACCGGACCAGTCGTCCCAGCGGGTCGGGACCATGTCCTCAAGGGCCGTGCCGTGCCCGGGCAGCAGGGGCAGTTCGACGGTGAAGCCGGCGGCGGCCAGGGCCTCGGCCAGGGGGCGCACGGACTGGGGGTTGCCGGTGAAGCCGTGGAGGACGAGGACGCCGTCGGCGCCACCTTCCGCGGACCACGGCTCGGCGCCTTGCAGGATCGGAGCGGTCACGGGGGCGATGCTATCCCCCCCGGGAGGTCGCCCGGCCCCGCCGGCGCGCCCGCCGGAGCGGCCGTCGGGGTGACTGCCGGAGGCAGATCGGCCCGGGGGCGCCGGATAGAGTTGCGCCACGATCGACGACGGGCAAGGAGCACCACCCCGATGGCCACCTATCTGTTTCTGAGCGACGACTGGCTCGACGAGGCCCGGGCCATCCGCGCCGAGTACGAGGGGCGGGGCGGTGTGATCGAGCACTCCATCAGGATGAACCTCGTGGTGATCGAGGTGCCCTTCGGCGAAGGCGCCGTCCACGCCCACGTCGACACGTCGACCGGCGAGCTCGTCCTCGACGTCGGGCACATCGACCCGGTCGACCTCAAGGTCACGATCGGCTACGACATCGCCCGGGCCCTGCTGGTGGAGGGCAATCCCCAGGCGGGTCTCCAGGCCTTCATGCAGGGGAAGATCAAGGTCGAGGGGGACATCGCCAAGCTCATGGCCCTGCAGACCGCCTCGCCGGACCCGTCGGCCGCCGAGATGGCCGCGCGGATCCAGGCCATCACCGAGTAGCCGCGACGACCGGACCGGCCTGGTTCGGCCCGACCCAGTCCGGCCTAGCGGGCCGCCACGTCGACCGGGGGCGTGCGGGCACCCCGGGGCGTGTCCTTGACGAAGAAGCCGCACACCACCGCGCCGAAGGCCACCAGGGCGCCGACCAGGTAGGCGGTGTGGAACGAGGCCAGGTTCCCGGCGCCCCCGTGCGAGGAGGCCTGGACGGTGACCATGGCCTGGATGCCGGCCACGATCCCGATCTGGGTGATGAGCAGCTGTGCGGCGCTCATCACCCCCAGCTCGTCCTGGGCCACCTCGTTTGCGGCGGACGAGGCGGTCGACGGGGTCGACACGCCGTTGCCGAGGCCCGACAGGGCGAGTGCCACGATGATCAGCACGACCGACGGGTCGGCGCCGACCTGGGTGAAGACCAGCATCGACACGCATAGGGCGCCGGCGCCCGCCACGATCGACCAGCGCTCCCCCACCTTGACGGCGGCGTAGCCGGCGATGGGGGCGGACAGCGAGAACATCAACGGCCGGGCGGTCGACAGCAGTCCTGCGCTCGTCTCCGAGTACCCGTAGATGCGTTCCATGAGGATGGGGAAGAGGAAGAACCCGCCCATGTAGGCGAAGTTGACCATGGCCCGTGCCCCGAGCGGGAACACGAAATTGCGCTTGCGGAAGTAGTGGAGCGGGATGAGCGGGCGGGGGGCGGTCCGCTCGTGGAGCACGAAGGCCACGAGGAGCACGGCGGACGTCGCGAACAGGGCCACGGTCTTCAGCGCGGCGAACCCCCACGAGGGGGCCACGTTGAGGCCGAGGAGGCCGAGGGTCACCGAGCCCGACAGGGTGGCCGAGCCGATCCAGTCGAGCTGCTGCCACGGGCTCTCGCGCGGGGCCGAGGGGTCGAGCGGCTCGGGAACCGGCTCATCGGACCGGCCGGTCCGGCGCTGGGCCTCGACGGCGGTGGTGGCCGCCCGGTCGTGGCTGGGCAGCACGATCACGGCCAGGACGGCTGCGGCGGCCATGAGCGGGAGCTCGCCCCAGAACAGGGCCCGCCAGCCGTAGAACTGGATGATGGGGGCGCCGATGGTGACGCCGAGCACGGGTCCGCCGGCGCCGACCAGCGCCCACCAGCCCATGGCCTTGACCCGGTCCTCGTGGGAGAACGCCTGCAGCACGAGGGCCATCGAGGCGGCGCCGGTGGCCGCACCCTGGACGCCGTCGAACAGCCGGGCGGCGATCAGCACCCCGGCCGTCGGCGCCGACGCCGTGAGGACCACGCTGAGGGCGGCGCCCGACAGGCCCCAGAGGTAGAGGCGCTTGTAGCCGCGAAGGTCGCCCAGCTTGCCGAGGATCGGCGCCGCCACACCGAACGCCAGCAGCGGTCCGGTCGACGTCCAGGTGAGTGTCGTGACCGTGGTGTGGAGCTGGCGGGCGACCTGGGGCAGGGCCACCACGAACACCGTGAAGGTGATGTTGACCGACAGCAGGCCGGCCAGCACGGTCCACAGGACCCACCACTGGTACCGGTCGGAGCCGGCCACCTTGCGGTGCATGCGGTGCCGGAACAGCAGGGGCCACGGGACGGTGATCCCACCGTCCCCGCCTGATCCGGTGCCGCTCAGGAGGTGCTCGGCCTCACGCAGCTCGTCGGCGTCGAACCCCTCGTCCGGGTCGGCCGGGCCGGGTCCGTCGGCCCGGGAGACCACTCAGCCCCCGAGCTTGTGCATTTCGCCCTGGAGCTCCGCCACCGTCCAGCGATCGTCCTTCTCGATGGTGTCGGTCAGGGTCCAGGGCTGGAACAGGCGGATCTGGCCACCCAGGATGAAGTACACCTTGCCGGTGGCCGGGCACTCCTCGGTGCCGAGGTAGGCGACGAGGGGGGCGATGTTGGCCGGGTCCCAGGCGTCGAACGCGCCGGCGTCGGCGGGGGCGGCCACGATATCGGCCAGGCCGGGCGTCTCGACCGTCATGCGGGTCCGGGCGTTCGGGGCCAGCGCATTGACGCGCACGCCGTAGCGCGACAGCTCGGTGGCGGCAATGGTGGTGAACGCGGCGATGCCGGCCTTGGCCGCTCCGTAGTTGGTCTGCCCGGGGTTGCCGAACAGGCCGGAAGTCGACGAGGTGTTGATCACCGACGCCTTGACCTCCTTGCCGGCCTTGGTCTGCTCCCGCCAGTAGGCGGCGGCGTGCCGGGTCGGCACGAAGTGCCCCTTCAGGTGGACGTGGATGACGGCGTCCCACTCCTGCTCGGACATGTTGACGAGCACCCGGTCCCGCAGGATGCCGGCGTTGTTGACCAGCACGTGGAGGTCGCCGTAGGTCTCGAGGGCCGTGTCGATGAGGCGCTTGCCACCTTCCCAGTCCGTGACGTCGTCGGTGTTGGCCACGGCCTGGCCGCCGGCGGCCGTGATCTCGTCCACCACCTGCTGGGCGGCGCTGACGTCGCCACCCGAGCCGTCGAGCGTGCCGCCCAGGTCGTTGACCACGACCTTGGCCCCTTCGGCAGCGAACAACAGGGCGTACTCACGGCCGATGCCGCGACCTGCGCCGGTGATGATGGCGATCCGTCCGTCCAGTGCTCCCATGTCCTCAACTTCTCTCGTACGGGCCGCCGGCCGATCGGCCGGGCGGCGATGTGGGCCCCGCGTTGTGGTGCCGGGGCGTCGACGTCCTCCCGCGTCCGTCACCTGACGGCGCAAATGGGAGGGCGTACCCGCCCCACGTTGTCATCGGCACGATGTCGCGGTCAAGCCGGTCGGTCAGGCGGCGGGCACGGGGACCGGACGGTCCACCCGCGCGCCCAGGCCGGCCGACTCGACGGCGCCGACCATGGCCCGGACCCGGTGCCGGGGGCCGGCAAGCACCACGTACTCGGTGTTGCGGAGGTGGGCCACGGTGCCGACCTTGTGCCCCGAGGGGCTGTGGATCCCGATGCGGGCCCCCACGTAGCGGGCCGAGTCAAAGGCCAACACCTCTACGTGGCCCCGGGCTGCGCACACGTCGTGGAGTTCCTCGTAGGTCAGCCACGACTCGTTGTTGTAGGAGAGCGCCACAACGTCGGCGGCCACCCGGCCGACCACATCGGCCAGGGCCACCGGCATGGTCCGCCGGCCGTTGAAGGCGCTCCGGGTGGCCGGGTCCCGCAGCTCGGCCCGCTTGCACGCCACCCCGTAGTGGTCGGGGGCGTCCCACGCCACCAGGGTCTCCCACACGTGGTAGTTCGAGTCGTAGCGGTGCTGGTTGTAAGGCGGGTCGAGGTAGGCGAGGTCGACATCGGGCAGGGCCGCGGTGCCGACCAGGCTGCAGGCGTCACCCCGCACCGCCCGGCCGGGCCCGGACAAGAGGTCGGGCACCCGTAGGGTGAGGGGATTGTCAGCCCGGGGCGCCCACTGCTTCAGATAGGCCATCTGTAGTCCGGTGGTCGAGTCGACCCGGTCAGCGGCCTCGAGCAGGCTGGTCAGCAGCACCGGCCACAGCGGGGTTCCGGCGTAGTCGGATTCGATCACCTCGCGCACGGCGTCGATCCGCGCACCGTTGGCGGGCCGGAAGTAGCGGGCGTCGGAACAGAACGTCTCGGTCACGTAGCCCGGCACCCCCGGCACCTGGTTCAGCCGGTCGACGGCCCGGGCCACCGCTTCCCCAAAGGTCGGGTCGGCGTCGGGGTCGGTGCCCACATAGCACTGGGCCAACACATGGGCGCAGCGGGCACTGTCGACCGCGGTCACCTCGATCCCGAGGCCTTTGAAGGCCTGGGAGACCCGGGTCGTCCCACAGAAGAGGTCGAGCGCGGTACGGGCTCCGGACGCTCCGGCCATGGCGACCAGGGCCGGCACCAGGCGCCGCTTCGATCCGAGGTATTTGATCATGCGGAGGTCCGTGCCTCAGTGAGGATCAGGGGCTCGACCGATCACGAACGGCCGAAGCGCCGGGCCCACCACTGGGGGTCGCGGGCGTGGGCGTGGAAGTGGTCGGGGATCTGGCGCATCACCCGATCGTAGGACCAGACGCCGTGGCCGAGCACCCGGTCGGCCACCGTGCCGAGCTGGGCCAGCATGTGCTCGACCTCGGTCTCGGGGGGCTCGTTGCCGTGCCGCTTCCACACCACCATCGGGACCCCGCACACCTCGCAGTCCGCCACCCAACAGGTGTCGTCCTCGTGGTGCCACTCGGTGATCCGGGCGGCCTCGCACAGCTCGCACGACCCGTCGGCAGGGCTCACTGGGTGTACACCAGGACCGTCGAGCCCACCGGCACCGACGTGCCACCTGCGGGGGACGTCGAGATGACGGATTTCGAGTTCGGTGGTCCATAGGGACCGCCCACGAGGAGGCCGAGGGCGGTGAGGGCGGCCACTGCCTTCTGTGCCGCTTTACCGACCAGCGAGGGGATGGTCACCGGTTGCGGCCCGAGCGAGACCTGGACGGTCACCTGGGACCCGAAGGCCACCGGGCCGGCCGACGGGTCGGGGACCGTGGCGATCACCTGGCCGACCGGTGCAGTCGGCGAGTAGATCTGGGCCTGGACCGGTCCGAGGCCCGCAGCGGTCAACGCGGCGGCGGCCGAGGTATAGGTGGTGCCGGGCCCCGATACCGGGGGCACCGCTACGGGCGCATGACCCTTCGAGGTGACGACGGTCACGGTGGAGCCGTAGGGGGCGCTGGCGGCTGGTTCCGTGCTCACGACGCCACCGGAATTCACGTTCGAGCTGTAGACGGCGGCGGCGGGCGGACAGACCCCGACCAGGTGCACGGCGGCCAGGGCGGCCACCGCGTCGTGGCAGTTGGAGAAGTTGGCGACGTTCGGCACCGCCACCAGGGGCAGTCCCGTCGAGACCACCACCGAGATGGTGGACCCCTGCTTGACGCTCACCACCTTGTCGCCGGACCGGGCATTCGGCTGTTGGGAGATGATCACGCCGGTCGGCACGGTGATCGACGAGATTCGGCTCGAGACCCGGACTTCGAGATGGGCGGCCTTGGCTGCGGACGCGGCCGCCGGCAGGGTTCGGCCCACGAGGACCGGCACCGGGCTCGAGGGGGTGAAGACCTTGGCGTGGACGGCCCAGGCGGTGCCGCCACCGACCAGCCCGGCGAGGAGGACGCACAGGGCCACGACGAGGGGCCACCTGCGGCGCGGTCGGCGGCCGGCTTCGGTGTCGGTGTCGGCATCGGTGGCCGACACCTTGGAGTCCGACGCCCGGGCACTTCCCGGATGGCCGAGCTCGGTCAGGTCGGCCACGGTGCCGGCCTCGGCGGCCGTCGGCACCCGCGGGCGCTCCGGTCGCTCGGTGACGCCGGTGAGCCCGACGGCCGCCGCCATCAGGAACGGGTCCTGACCGGCGCGCTCGGGAGTGACGAGGCCCAGCGGGGCGGCTTCGGGCAGCGTGGCAGCCAACTCGGCCAGCTTCGCCCCGAACTGGGCCGCGTCGTAGCGCTCGGTGGGATCCGGGGCGGCGGCCCAGACCAGCACGTCGCCCAACGGGCCCAGTGCTTCGTGTTCGGGCAGCAAGGCACCTAGCCGCGCCATCAAGGTGGCGATGGTGGTGTCGCCGATGAACGGGGACTCGCCCGTGACGCCCTCATAGAGCACGAGGGCCAGGCCGTAGACGTCGGCCTTGCCGTCGAGGACGCACCCCTCCACCTGCTCGGGGGCGGCGTAGCGGGCGGTGCCGAGGATGGCACCGTCGGGCTCGGTCCAGGCGGCCTCGGCCAGCGCACGGGCCAGCCCGAAGTCGGCGATCCGGAGGCGGCCATCAGCGTCGAAGAGGATGTTGGCGGGCTTGATGTCGCGATGGATGAGACCGCGGCGGTGGGCATAGTCGAGGCCGGCGCAGGCCTCGATGCCAATCCGGACGGCCTGCTCGGGGGTCAGGAGCCTGCCGGTGTCGTAGATCTGGCGAAGGGAGCCACCGGCCAGGTATTCGAGGACCAGGTAGGGCTCCCCGTCCTGCTCGCCCCAGTCGTAGACCCGCAGGACGTTCGGGTGGTTGAGGGCGGCGACGGCCCGGGCCTCGGCCCGGAAGCGCTTCAAGAATGCCAGGTCGCCGGCCAGTGCAGGATGCAGGACCTTAATGGCGACCTGCCGCTTGAGCGAGACGTCGTCGGCCAGGTACACGTGTGCGGACGCACCGGTCCCCACGGGTGTGACGAGTCGGTAGCGGTCGCCGAGGACGCGCCCGATGGAGTCGGTCAGACTCGGCATGGCTCCTTCAGGCTAGTGACCGTCTGCACCGAAGCGGTGGAGGGTCGACGCCGGTCTGTTCGGCGCACCGGAGGGCACGAGTCCCCTGCGGAACTGCCGGCGCCCGCACCGGTGGGGCCGGTTGGGACTCCGACGGGCGATGGAGGTCGGGCGGTGCTCCTGGTATGGCCGGACACCGTCCGCGTCGCACGGAGTCTGTTCTCTTTGCACGGAGTCCGTGCAGGGACGCGTCAGAGGGCGGGGTCGAAACCCCGCCCTCTGACAGACGTCGCTCTACCGCCGAGAGGCGGTGGATTGACTAGCTGATGGTGAGGGTGCTCTGTGTCCCGTCCACGAGGGCCTTGGCGATATGGGTCGCGTCGGACGTCGTCGTGGTGTCGTTGTGGGTGGCAACCAACTCAGCAGTAAGGTCGTTGATGAAGCTGTTGGTCGTGGCCGTACCCGTGTCTCCAGCCAAGCAGAGCTTGGTGCTCCAGTGATGGGTACTGGCACCACTGACGGTACCGGTAAAGGTGAAGCCCGCATCGCTGCCGCAAGCGCCACCGGGGTTAACGGCAGCCACCGTGCTCACCAGGAGCGTGAGGAGGACCCCGTTGTCCTTGTACTTGATACCTGCGTGCAACGCTGTCTTGATGCCGCCTGTGGTGCTCACGTACACACCACTCTTCTTCACGCCACCGGCGAAGCCCCACCCGGAGTTGGACTGACTAAACGTGGGATGGGCGACGCACAGCGGGAACTTGGTATGGCCCGGCGTGTAGCCCGCCAAAGCGCCCGAGGGAATATTGGCGAGCGTAGTCACGCTGCACTTCTGGGTCGGCTGTATGACCTTGATGGTCTCCGTCGTCGACTGGCAGGAGGTGGTGCTGCCCGCGAGCTTCGTGAGCGCGCTGGTCGACGTGCTGGTCGTCGCGGTGGTGACATTGGCGCCCTCGGAGATACCCCCGGTGCCGAAGGTCACCGAACCTCCAATGACGCAGTTCGCGGTGTGTACGACTGGTGCTGCACCTGCGACGCCGGAGGCGACGATTGCGCTGACTCCAGCGAAGGCAGATGCGGGCATCGCCACCGCTGCAGCGATCACAAGCATTTTGCGAATCATATAGTTGCTCCTTGGTTTCCCCCGCGAATACGGGCTCTACGTCGGGGACGGTCGCCCCCGAGTTGTTCAACCACCGACCCAAGAGATCCAACGGACAAGCACCTCAGGGAATCACGAACGAATTCCCCATGACGCCTACAGAGTTGTCGACACGACTGGCGGTGACGTAGGTACTGCGAGATCGGTATCGCCACTATGACGCCCCCCGATGCCCCTGAACCGTCACTCCCAGTCGGGCCCTCCCCCTGTCCTGCGATCTTTGGATCGGTGAGAGCACAGTAACAACGCAAGCGGTCGATAGCAAGTAGTCCTACTCGAGATCAAGCACGTGGACGGCAAGAACCTCCAGGTCTGGGTCTGCCCGAGACCGATGGCTTCGCAG
>Ga0209483_1000823_pt1 | contig 25282 bp, 21 predicted proteins | sample NGEPerA_FD_184508 | JGI IMG/M metagenome (GOLD analysis project Ga0209483, IMG submission 184508) | Arctic peat soil microbial communities from the Barrow Environmental Observatory site, Barrow, Alaska, USA - NGEE PermafrostL2-A... | ecosystem: Environmental > Terrestrial > Soil > Wetlands >... | reverse complement strand
TCGGGAAATGCCCCGCCCTGGGGAAACAGCGTGAGCTGCCCCGAAACATCCTCAGGACCATCCGCGAGATACGCTGCGCCGATCGAGTGCGGATGATTCGCCTCGATCGAGAGCGATGACGGCTGAATCGCATTCAGCAAATCGGGGTTCGATTCCCCGTGGCTCCAATGTGTCTCTTTCTTGCTCGCCCATCTTTCGTCCTTTCCGCCCCCTGAGGTGTTTGGGTGGCCGCGCGATCCGTCGCGCCGCCCGAACTCGACGAATTGAACTATTCGTCGCGCTGCTCCTTGATCCAAGCGTCCATGTTGAATTGTCGCAATTCCACCGATGATCGCGTAACGAACGGAACAGGCATCAAGTGTATCGACCAGCGATCTAAACGCCTTTTTCAAGGCTTGCCCGCTGGGTGGCAAGGAATTGTCTGCATCGGACACGCCATTGCTCCCGGTTGAATCGCCGCACTGATTCCGCACGCTGTCGACGCTGCTCGGCCTTAGGTCCTACTGGCGATATCGATCGAGCGAAGTCCAGCAATTCGCAAAGCGATTCGAGGCGTTGGCTGGGCGTGCGCGACCGATTCAGCGCGATCTGTTGATCTATGCTTCGCTGGAACATTTCGTTCTCCGGCATTGGCGCAATCATAGCATGCTTTTCGTCGCCATCCGCGTCGAAAGGTAGTCCGTAGCCTGCCTTGAGTAAGCAGAGCGCATCGAAGGGCTTTCCCACGCCCCCTTTGCTTGACCGAGATGCGCGATGGCTGTAAGGTCCGCCACGATGGAACGGCGCGATCCACCAATTACAACCCCGCCCGCCGTTCCGAACCCCAACATTTCGGCAAGCGCACATCGTTGCAAGTGCCGAAAAGGAGCCATCATGCGAACCTCTCGTGCCGCATTCGCCTGCCTCATCGTCGTATTCGGATTTCTCACCACCCTCTCTTCCTTCGCGATCGCCAAGGAGGCGACGGACGATCTGGCGAAGTATCAGGGGTCGTGGGAATGGGTGGCCCCGGCCAGGAACACCGGTGAGGTGCGGCGCACGGTCAAGGAGATCCAGGGAAGTAAGGAGACCGTCACGCAATACGACAAGGACGGGAAGGTAGTCGAGGCCCATGTGGTGGATTTCAGCCTGGAAGACCGTGACGGGGTGAAGGTATTTACTTTCAAGAACTGGGAGACGACAGGCGGCCCGAATAAGGGGCAGAGGCGCGCATTCACGTACTCCTACATCTACCGCCTCAGCGACGACGTATTCGTGGAGGCTAACGGCCTGCTCCCGCAAGAGGCGATGGTCGCCAGCATTAAGAACTACGTCAAACAGGTGCCGGTGAAGGACGCGGATGGGGCCAAGAAGGCGTTGGAATCGCTGCGTGGGAACTGGAAAATGGTATCGGGCGAGGAAGACGGGAAGCCGATTCCCAAGGAAGCAATGGGCGAACTTTCTTTCGATGGACAGGCCGTAACCTTATCCCCGGCCGGCCGGCCCGTGCAACTAAAGGGAGAGTCCCGCATCGACCCCTCCCAGAGCCCCGGGCTTCTCGACTTGGTCCTACGGGAAGGACCGGACGGGGAGCCTGTCGCCCTAGTGCTCCACGCGATTTACCAATTGGAAGGCGACGAGTTGAGAGTCTGCGTCGGCCTCAAGCGGCCAACCAGCTTTGCCGCGCCCGCCAGCTCGGGCCAGACCCTAATGGTGCTTAAGCGAGGGAAGTGAGTAACGGCGTAAGGCGAAGAATGATACCGGGCGCGTGAATGCAGCAGCTTCGTGCCGGTCGGCCTTGGCGATAGCCCTCAAGAATTGCGCCCGGTATCCCGCTCGCTCCATTCAATTTGCTGCGCTCGCTCCCCGCGGATGCTCCCGTTGACCGCGGAGCGTTTGAACCCTCAACCCTCCATCTTCCCTCCTGGGGGATTTGATTCCGCACCGGCACTGTGATATCCGCTTGGTTATGAGAAATGCGCATCCCGTAAATCTGCTCTTTACCATTTGCATGACTTTAACTTTCCTTGCCTCGCGCACCGTTGCCGCGCGGCCGGCCGACCACCCGCTGAGTAGCGGGATCGACCGCGCGGATTTCGACACGTCCGTAAAACCCGGCGACGATTTCTTCCACTATGTGAATGGCAATTGGATCAAACACAATCCCATCCCTCCCGAATACAGCCGATGGGGCGCGTTCCCGAAGCTGCGGGACGACAACCTCCTGGAACTGCGCGAGATCGTGGAGGATCTGGCGAAGGCGCAAATCGCTCCGGGCGACAATCAACGCAAGATCCACGATCTGTATGCCACGGCCATGGATGAAGCCAGGCTCGCCCAGCAGGGTGATTCGGCCCTGGCGGATAAGCTGACGGCAATATCGAAGATTCAGAACCGCGATGATCTCGTAACTTTGATCGGGCAGTTTCACGCCACGGGAATCAGGGCGTTGTTTTCGTTTTCCGTCGGGCAGGATGAAAAGCAGAGCGATCGGTATGCGGTGCACCTGCGGCAAGGGGGCCTGGGACTGCCGGAGCGCGGCTATTACCTGGGCAAATCCGACGACTCGAAGCATATTCTCGCCGAGTACCGCGAGCATGTGGCCAGGATGCTGGCGCTCCTGGGGGACGCGCCGCGGGTTGCCGCCGCCGAGGCTGACGCGGTGGTCGATATCGAGACGAAGCTGGCCCAGGCCAGCCGCACGCCCGTGCAACTCCGCGACCGCGAGGCGCAGTACAACAAGAAAACCTTCGCGGAATTGGCGGCGCTGACGCCAAACCTCAACTGGCGTCTATATCTGAGCGCCATTGGTTCGGGCGCCATGAACGAGGTTATTGTCGGACAGCCGGAGTTTTTCGAGCGCGTCAATGAAATGTTGGGATCAGTGCCACTTGCCCAGTGGCGCGCCTATTTGCGCTGGCATCTGATTCATTCAACCGCCGCCTATTTGAACGATGCATTTGAGAAGGAGAACTTCCGTTTCTACAGCACCACGATGCGCGGCGTGGCGAAAATGCAGCCGCGATGGAAGCGCGCCATCGGCGCGATCGATGGCTTAATGGGCGAGGCGCTGGGCCGACTGTATGTTGAGAAGCATTTCCCGCCCGGCGCCAAAAAGCGCATGGACGAATTGGTGCGCAACATTCTCGACGTCTATCGCGCCCGCATCGAATCGCGCGACTGGATGGGCCCTGAAACCAAAAAGCAGGCGCTGGCGAAACTCGCCACCGTGATGCCCAAGATCGGGTACCCGGATAAATGGCGCGACTATTCCAGGCTGGAAATCAAGCCCGATTCGTATGTGCTGAACGTATTGCGTGCCGAGGCGTTCGAGTTCCACTACCGGCTCTCAAAGCTCGGCGGCCCGGTTGATCGCACCGAATGGCACATGACGCCGCCCACCGTCAATGCATATTACAATTCCTCGCTCAATGAGATCGTCTTCCCCGCGGGGATTTTGCAGCCGCCGTTCTTCAATCCGAATGCGGATGATGCCGTGAATTATGGCGCGATTGGCTGCGTGATCGGCCACGAGATCACGCACGGATTTGACGATCAAGGCAGCCGCTCGGACGGCTCGGGCAATCTCAAGAACTGGTGGACCGCCGACGATCGCGCCCGCTTCACCGCCAGGACCGACGGCCTGGCCCGGCAATTCGATGCCTGCGTGGCGGTGGATGATCTTCACGTCAATGGCCGCCTCACGCTCGGCGAAAACATCGCCGACCTGGGCGGCGTCAACATCTCCTTCGCCGCCTACCAAAAATCCCTCCAAGGCAAACCCGCCCCCGTCATCGACGGCTTCACGGGCCCCCAGCGATTCTTCATCGGCTTCGCCCAGGTCTGGCGCGGCGACGTCCGCCCCGCCGACCAACGCCTCCTCCTCCGCACCGACCCCCACTCCCCCCCGCGCTTTCGCACGCTGGTGCCGCTGTCGAATATCCAGGCGTTCTATGATGCCTTTGATGTGAAAAAGGGGGATGCGATGTATCGGGCGCGCGATGAGCGGATTGAAGTTTGGTAACGCGTTGGGAACCGCCAACGCGGCTTTCGAGCACAAACTGGTGATTGAGTGGACCCCCCAAGCCACCGCATCGGAAGCTGTCCCGGTTCTATCTATCCAGCCTATTTCGCTAGAAAGGTGAATACGGTCGTTTCTTTCAGCGGCACTCCGGGCCTCACCACGATTGACGGAAAATTGGGGTGATGGATGGCATCGGGATAATGTTGAGTCTCCAGGCAGACGGCGGTATGCCCCAAATGGTTTGCGGTGTACAGCTGCACCGCGGGCTGGGTGGTGCGCACTTCCATGATCCGCCCGCTCTTGGGATCCACCAAACGCGCGGCCAGCTTCATGACGCCATCTTCGCCGAGAATGTAATTGTGATCGTAGCCGCTCATGTGCGGTTTAAGTTGGCCGATGCGATCTCCGATGTGGGTCGGTTTGCTGAAATCCATGGGCGTGCCCTTGAGCGGCAAAATCTCGCCGGTGGGAATCGAATCAGCATCCGATGGAGTGTAGCTCGTGGACCCAATCCACAAGATGTTGTCGAGACAGCTTCCACCGCCAGCCAGATTCCAATAGGCGTGATTGGTGAGATTCACAATCGTGGGCTTGTCGGTGTTTGATTCGTATTTGATTTGAAACTCGTTGTTGTCGGTCAACGAGTAGGTGACAGAGTTCTTAAGATTGCCGGGAAACCCTTCCTCGCCGTCCTTGCTCAAATAATCGAGCGTCACCGACGACGCGTTGGCGGCGGTGGAAGTTCCGGCGACCGCCCACAGGGACTGCGCAAACCCTCTGCGTCCGCCGTGGATCGTGTTTTTGCCCGAGTTCGCGGTCAATTTGTAGATCCTTCCATCCAGTTCAAATTGCGCGCCGCGAATCCGGTTCACTACCCGGCCTGTGATGGCGGCAGCACCATTAAAACCATGCTCGAATTTTTCGATGGTGCCAGCGGTCAGCAGGACGTTGGTGAAATTTCCGTCGCGGTCTGGAGCCAACAATTGCTTGATGATCGCGCCGTAGGTGATGATTTGAACGCTCATGCCATGGGCGTTTCGTAGTGTAATGAGTTTGACATCCGCACCCTCCTGGGTTTTTCCGAAATCACTCTGCTCGACGCGCTTCAGGGTCTGGGCTTGGACTGATCCAACGAAAACAAAGGCAACCAGGGGAATGATCATTAGTCGCCAGAAAGAGCTTTGCCGAGCATGATTCATATATTGGCTTTCCTATTGCCATCCAAGCATGTGGCCGAACGCCCGAAAATTCGCGCGTTTGCTTCTTGTCTTATACCGCGCGCGGTCATGGACGGCGCCGTCAAAGACGCCGAATCCGATTGCCCAGGACAGGATTTGAACCTGCACGCCTTGCGGCGCTACCACCTCAAAGTAGTGCGTCTGCCAGTTTCGCCACCTGGGCGGGTTGCGGGTGAATTATACGCGCCGGCGGGCGGGTGTCGAGGGTGATTGAGCGGTTTGCACCTGAGGCGTCAGACTGCACCTAAGCGGGGCCTCCGTCAGGCGTTCTCTTAGGCATAGGCGCAGCGCTACCGCAAAGCGACGAGGACGTCGCTTCTACGCGTGCCGCGGAGCGCGTTGACTAACGAAGAAACTGCTTTCATGCGAACCGTAGAAGCGGCGTCCCCGCCGCTTTTCTTTGGTTTGCATGGCGGGGCAATGTATTGGATTTCCTTCTTGTCGCGCGGACGCCAGGCCGCGCCGGGAGGAAGTCGATGACGCGGAATGCGACGATAACGGGTGTGGCGGTCGAGGCATTGGAGGGGCGGATGCTGCTCAGCGGCTCGCCGCTGAATGTCAGCGAAATTCCGTTTGACGGGGGCGTGGAGCTGAAGATTATCGGCACCGGCGGCAATGACCGGATCGGCGTGACGCAAACGCCCGCGGGGTTGGTGGTGAGCAACGGCAGTTGGAGCCAGACTTTCGCGGACCCTCTCAAGGGCCTGTCGATCGATGCGGGGGCGGGGAATGATTCGGTGATCATTGATTCTTCGGTTCACGTCAACGCGACCGTATTTGGCGGATCGGGCAACGATACGCTGCATGCCGGTTCGGGCGATGATACGCTTTATGCGGGCACTGCCGGCCGGAAGATTCTGATGGCCGGCTCGGGCAACGACACGCTGGTGAGCCTGGGCGCGACGTCTGCCGTGCTGGCGGGCGGGGCTGGGGTCGATAGCTTCTGGGCGGACAGTTCGCCGAAGGAAAAAATCACCGGCGTCACGTCAATGGAAAATGCCAGGGGGTGTGTGCATCGCGTGTCGGGATTCATCAACATGAGCCCGGCTGCGGTGGCCAAATCCGCCGGCGGCAAGGCGCGCAAGGCCGCGCCAAAGTCGCCGGCCGGCATGGCCCAGGTATTGGCCTCGCGGAACATCAGTGAGCCAATCAGTGAGGCCGGCACACATTACGCCGGCTACACCGGCGATCCGCTGTTTTCCGACGCCGGCCCATCCGCCGACGATGTGTTGCAGGGCGACGTCGGCGACTGCTATCTGCTGGCGGTCTTCTCCTCGGTGGCCAAGATCGATCCCCAGAAAATTCGCCAGAGCATTTTGGATTTGGGGGATGGGACGTACGCCGTCCGGTTCGAGCAGAATAATCACGATGTGTACGTCCGCGTGGACAGCCAGCTTGCGACATGGAACGACGACAACAGTGTCACCTACGCCAAACTGGGCGCGCAAAGCAGCCTGTGGGTCGCGCTGATGGAAAAGGCCTGGACGTATGTGCACACCTTGGCCCACACGTATGACTCGATCAGCGCCGGCTGGATGGACGAGGCGTACGCCGCGCTGGGCGCGCAGCCCACCTCGGTTTACTCGGCAGACAGCGCCGCTTCGCTGATGTCCATCGTCAAGCAACAGTTGGACGCCGGCCACAGCGTGACGCTCGGCACGCAAACCGCGCCGGCCAACTCATCAATCCTCAGCGATCACGCATATTCGGTTGACAGCGTCACGCTCAACGCAAGAGGCGACGTGACCGCGCTGCGTCTTCGCAATCCCTGGGGCATAGACGGCGCCGGCAACGACGGGCTGGATGATGGATACGTCACCGTCACTCCCGCGCAAGCCTATGCCGCCTTCGCCGGAATCGTGTACGCGGCGGTTTAAGGAAGCCGCAGTCTTCGGCCGCAACCAAAACGGATCGCGCAAAGGCCGCAAAGGCGCAGAGGTGCAGAGAATTCAAACCTCAGAAAAAGACACCAAATTCGTATCTATCTCAGTTCATTATTTCGACCTTCTAATTAGCCGTGCGCGAATACGCGCCATTGACATCGGGCAGGAATCATCTGCGTCCGACATTGCAATTCGGCGACCGGATGCCATTCGTGGATTCAGATTGTTCAATGTGACACGGGCGTCCCGCCCGTGCCGATGACTGTCGAGTACAAAAATTGATGTATCCTGAGTTCCATGCAACACGCACGGGTGGGACGCCCGTGTCACGATTATGGGCCCATTTTCCGGCTCTGACACCCTGGTGGCTTTCCCACAGATGGATAGCGCGTAGTCGCGCACGGCTATTTAAAGGAGGAACAGGTCTCACGCAATAGCAACCTTTCCCGACTCTGCGCCTCTGTCACTCTGTGGACTCCGCGCGAATCTTTTCGCCTCGATTCTCTCAGCACTCAGCACTCAACTCTCGCTTATCCCCGCATCTCCTCCGGATCCAGTCCATTGTCCTTGCACCATTGGCGATACGCCAGCGGCGAAATCTCGCTGGGCTTGATCTCGCTGCGGCCCCCCCAAAACACATTCGTGTAGGAAATGGGAATGCCCACCTCCGCCAGGTGCTTGTCGATGGCGGCTTTGTGGGCGAGGACTTTTTCTTTTTCGGTGCCGTGGGCAACGCCCATGACGTTGACGTTCTTAAACTCCGGGCCGCCCTCGCGCCAATATGCGTGAGTCATGATGTGGAACCGGCCCACCTCCCGGCCCGCCTCGATCTCCCGCCCCGGCGGCACCGCCCAATGAAACAGCGCGTTAAACTTGGTGACCCGCTCGCCGGTGCTGAGCGGCTTAACGTGCTCGAGGAAGGTGGAGAAGCGTCCGATCACGCCGCGCTCGTTGAGCGAGCGGGCCACTTCCAGAAACGTCTCCATCGCCACGTCCGCTTCATCAGCCCGCGCCCGCCAGAGGTCCGGCCCGATTTCGTCGGCCTCGAATTCCCGCTTGAGCGCGGTCAGCACGCGCCAATCCAAATCGCTGAGTTGCACGATGTGCGTGTCGAGCACGACGGCAGGTTCATCGGCCTTGCTGCCCGGCTCCATCCCGCGCCGCCGAACGTGCCCCACGCCCAGCGCGAACAACCGCTCGGCGGGCATCAGCCGAAACAACGTCGCGCCCACCTGGTCGGCAAGAAACCGGGCATGCTTCTGGATCGAATATCCCCGCGGCACCTTGATCGTGGTCCAAAGCCGAAAGCGCGAGCCGGCCACCTGGGTATCGGTGGAGCGGATGACAACGTGCCCGCTGAACGGGTCCTTCTGGAACATGTAATCGAACGCCTCGGAGAGCCTTTCCTCCGGCACCGCCCAGGCCACCAGCGCGCCCTGCGCCAGGTTGGTCGCCATCAATGTCTGGCGAACCCGGCGGATCGTGCCCGACCGCAGCATCGCCGAGATGCGCTCAATGACCGTGGATGAATCGATCCCACTCAATCGCGCGATCTCCCCCATCGGATCCGCTTGGAATCCCTGAATCCGATCCTCCGAAACCGAAAGGATTTTCTTGTTGATCGGATCGTCAAGCGTAACGGGAATCGTGGCTGTGTTCATGAGAAATACCAAACCCGAAGAAAAAATCACCACGGAGACACTGAGGCACGGAGGCGCATTCGAGGCGATACGCCATTTCGCAACAAATAAAATGCCGCGTTTGCGCGCTTTTCACAATCCTTCAGCCTCGCACAGCGCCAGAGAAGTCTCGTGAACATCAACCCGCCAACGTATCACGGGCGTCTCGCCCGTGCGGTTTGCGTGGTAGTCGGAAATCGTGCCATTGCAAATCTTTACAGCACCATGCGCGGGCGAGACCATGATACATCGCCGCTTGCCCCCACCAAGAAACCATCGGCGTCGCAGACCGCTTTCCTATTCGTTTTGGATCGGTGAAGCGTGCGGAATGAATCGAAAGCGCCTCCGTGCTTCAGTGCCTCCGTGGTAAAACTTCTCTCTGGCATAACGGCGAATCATCGCGCCATTTGCAGCGTCGCCAGGGCGGTCGTGACGTTGTCGCTGACCAGGAACAGTTTATCCAGTCCGGTCACCATGAACGCGCCCCACACCTGGTCGTGCACGTTGCACAGCACGAGCCGATGCTCCTCGGCGGCGATTTGCTTTCGCAATTTGAGCAGGCGGGCCAGCACCGATGAATTGACGAAATGCACGGCTGAAAAATCCAGCACCACGTCCATCATTCCGTGGCTCACGGTTTTTTCCACCGATTGCAGGTCCTCGGTCAGCAGCGGATCATCCGTGAGCCGCGCCACCGTCACGCCTTCCGACCATTTTTCAACCGCCATCGTTGGTTCTCCGTCGCAGGTATTCCGACGGTAACACCGCCGCCGGCGCGACGCAACATGGACCACGAAGAAGAATCTCACCACGGAGGCACGGAGGCGCTTTCGGATCAACCTGCGCAACTCGTCGAGCGAAATGAAAGCAAACATTCAATTTCTAAATTTGGCAATGTGCCCGCATTGCGTCGAATGCGCCTCCGTGCCCCAGTGTCTCCGTGGTTGTTTTCTCTTTCGGTTGCTATCGCTTAATCCGCGCGCTCCCTCCGCCGGCGATGTGCAGCAATTCATCCAGGGTGATCTGGCTGGTGTCGCCCATGGTGCTCATGAGCAGGGCGCCGTGGGCGACGCCCAGATCGACGCATTCCTGAGGGGCCTTGCCGGTGAGGAAGCCGTAAGCGAACCCGCTGGCAAACCCGTCGCCGCCGCCGACGCGGTCTTCGATCTCGAGGTTGTCGAATTTGGGCCCGTCGTAGAATTGCCCGGCCGATCCTGCTCCCTCGCCGCGCGCCCACATGATGGCGGACCAGTCATTGATCGTGGCGCTTTTCACGCCGCGCAGCGTGGTGCCGACGATTTGCACATTGGGAAAATCCCGGGCGACTTTCCCCACCATTGTTTTGAACGCGCTGGTATCGAGCTCGCCCTTTTCGATATCCACGCCTTCGACGCGGTAGCCGAGCACTTTCTGGAAATCCTCCTCGTTGCCGATCAGGCAATCGATATAGGGAACCAGCGGCTTTGTGGTGGCGATGGCCTCCTCGCTTTTCCAGAGCTTGGAGCGGAAGTTGAGGTCGTAGGAGACGACGGTGCCGGCATCGTGGGCGGCCCGGACGGCCTCGGCGGCCACCTGCCGGGTGCCCGCCGACAGGGCCGCGAAGATCCCCCCGGTATGCAGCCAGCGCACGCCGTCTTCGTTGAAGAGCTTCTTCCAATTGACGTCGCCGGGCAACATGCCGGCGGTGGCGGTGTGGCCGCGATCGTACAACGTCACCGAGCCGCGCTTGGCGACGCCGACTTCGGTGAAATTGAGGCCGATGCGGTTTTTGGCGCCCACGCCGTCGTATTTGCGTTCAACCACATGGGAAACATCCATGCCGACCGAGCGCGCATGATTGCGGATGATCGCCCCCATCGGCGAAGAGTTGAGGCCGCCGACCCATGCCGTCCGCAATCCCAGCCGCGCCAGTGCGTAGGCGACGTTGTATTCGCCTCCGCCGACCCACACTTCCAGCAGCGGCGCAAATTCGATTCGCCCATGCTGCGGCGGGGAGAGCCGGATCATGCTCTCGCCAAGCGAAACCAGATCGTATTTGCAATCGCGTGTGTCACGGATTTTCAACATGTTGGTCCTTGAATGTAACGATGCAACGGTATTCACTCCAATCCGGTGCGCAACCAATGATGCGAACGGGCATCCGGTGTCCACGCCGGGGCAAAGCGGTTCCGACCGGTTCGCGGATTTGGAAGGACGGTTTGCCGCGCCGCCCCGGATCGGGAGCGCGCCAGGCCCTACAGCCCCGACGCGCCCCCAATCCGGGGCCGCGAGTGCGCGCTGCCCCGGCGTGAACAAGCCTATTGCAGCATCGCCCGGAGACCCTGCGCCAAACCGCGCGGCCGCCTGCGCCGCTGACGCCCTACTGGGCGTTTGGCGCGTCGGTTTTCACGCCGTACTTTGCGGGGTCGGCGGCGACCATGTCGGCGTATTTTTGCGGATTCTTCTTAAAATCCTTGGCGCAGCCGGCGTCGCACATGTGGTACGTCTTTCCGTTGTAGGTTTCCGTCAGCGCGGAAGTTTCCACCTTCTCGCCGCTGACCGGACAGACCGTGTTATGCAGATCCACCGCCCCGGCGGTGGAACCGGTCGTCACCACGGGCGCCATCGAATCGCTGGTGGTGGTTTGCGTGGCCGGCTTATCCTGCTGGTGCGAACAGCCGACAATGCCCAGCGAGGCGGTAAGAGACGCGAGAACAAGAAAACGCTTCATATGAAGCTCCTAAAAAGGTTTTGCCGCAACACGCGGCGGAATGAGTATTTTGTCGTATCACGGGCGTCCCGCCCGTGCATAGTGCTTTGAGATTGGCAATATCGCAATTCCCTGGCTACCGCGCCATCCGCACGGGCGGGACGCCCGTGATACGTAACGGGCTTATTCCCATGAGCCTCGCTCCTTCGCATTCCACTGAAGAATCACATCACTCGCACCTACCTGGCCTTTGCACGCTCGAGTTCCTCCGCGGTCACGCGAACCGCGCCCGTGCCCGGCGGATTCTTGTACGGCCCTGGGTCTTCATAGCTGTTGATGTTGTCGCGGACTTTGAGAATCGTGAACATTCCGCCCATTTCGATGGGGCCGTACTGCCCTTGGCCGGTCATCATGGGGAGCGTGTTTTTGGGCAGTTGCATCCGCATCCGGCCCATCATTCCCATGCCATCGGCGCCCATCGGCATGTAGCCGGGGACGAACTTTGCGATTTTGCCCGCGACGCCTTTCATATTGACGCCGATGAGATTGGGGATGTTATGGTCCATGGCGTTCATGGTGTGATGGTTCTTGTGGCAGTGGAAGGCCCAGTCGCCGGGGTTGTCGGCGATAAACTCCAGATCGCGCGTGGTGCCCGGCGGAACGTTAAACGTCACCGCCGGCCACCAGGCGGATTTGGGAATGGGGCCGCCATCGGTGCCGGTTTGCCAACCCTGATGGCCGTGAAAATGAATCGGATGGCTGTCCATGCTCAAGTTGGCCAGCCGCACCCGCACGCGCTGCCCCCTCTTCACCACCAATGGCGCGGTGCCGGGAAAGACCCGGCTGTTAAACGTAAAAAGATTGAAGTCGAGCATGATCATCGGATTGGGCGTGGCGGAGCCGGGCTCGACAAACCATTCCTGCAGGAAGATGCAGAATTCGCGGTCGATTTGCCGGTCGGGATTTTTCGGATGGATGATGAAAAAGCCTTCCATGCCCATGGCCATCTGCGTCATCTCATCGGAATGCGGATGGTACATCTGCGTGCCGTGCTGCTTGAGGGTGAACTCATATTTGTAAGTTTCGCCCGGCTTGATGCTCGGCTGGGTGACGCCGGCGACGCCGTCCATGCCGTTTGGCAAAATGATGCCGTGCCAATGCACGCTGGTGGGCTCGGGGAGTTTGTTGGTGACGAAAATGCGCACGCGGTCTCCCTCGACGGCTTCGATGGTCGGCCCGGGCGTTTGCCCGTTGTAGCCCCAACAATTGACGATCATGCCCGGCGCGAACTCGCGCTTCACCGGCTCGGCAACCAGATGAAACTCCTTCACGCCGCCGTCCATTTCAAATGGCAGTGTTGTTCCATTGGGCGTTACCACCGGCGTGTACGCTCCCGCGCCGGCGGGATGGGTTGTGGGCGATGACGCGGGTCCGCCGGGAGCGCCGCGTTGAGTTGCGGGCGCCGCGTTTTCGCCGATCGCGGATTTGGCGTCGGCATTTTGCGCCTGGGCAAATGCGCCGCGCGCCAGATAGTCGGAGCCGGCGGCGGCTGCCGCCGCGCCGGAAATAATTGCTTCGCGTCGAGTAATCATGGTTTCATTCCTTTGTGTCTCTCATGTTTCCGTCGTGACACGGGCGTCTCTTCATTCGGATTTCGGGTATTCGGGCATTCGGATTTCTCTGGAGGCGTCCATGCCCACGTTTTCTGGACTATCCGATCGAGGTCGGGGCACAAGTCCACTCGTTGGCCCCTCGGGCAGTCTCCCCCCCACCGCGCGCTCGAGCTGCGCCCGCGCGATCCAGTAATCGCGCCAGGAATCGATGTACGCCTGCTCGGCCACAACCTCGCTTTGCTTGGCCAGCAACAGATCGTAAGGGCCCTTGAGCATGCCGTTGTATTGCTGGAGCGTGAGGTTCAGGATACGGATGCGCTCGGGGAGCAATACTTTGTAAAACTCCGCCAGATTTCTCTGGGCGAGCATGCGGTCCCGCGCCTCGCGCACCTCGGAGCGGGCGTCGATCGCCATCGCCTGGAACCGGCCCTGGAACTGGCGGAACTGCGCCTCCAACTTGGCAACCTGCGCCTGTCCCTGATCGAAGATCGGAATTTGCAGGCTCAGTTGCGGACCGGTCACGCTTTGCCCGCCCGGCTCCCGCTCGGTGTCCACGCCCAGGTCGATGCTGGTGAAATAGCGGTACCCTTTGGTGATCGCCAGCGCCTGCGCCAGCGTGATGAGTTGCGCCCGCGTCGCGGCAAGATCCAGCCGCCGGCGGATCGCCAGCGATTCCAGATGCGCGACGGGAATCTCGTTGGCAGGGATGGCCGGCAGATGATCCGCGATTTTCCACGTCGTCTGATTCGCCCACAACCCCATCAGCCGATTGAGCCGTTCGCGGTCGGCGGCGAGCTGCGCCTCGGCTTGCGCCACGTCCACCTTCGACTGATCGTAAATTGCCTGCTGGCTGGTCCGATTCAGATCATTCAGCGTGCCGGCCTCAAACTGGCGGCGCGCCAACTCGGCGGCGGTCTGGTTCAACTCCACGATCAACCGCAGGCGCGTGAGCAATTGCTCCCTGGCCTGAAACGTGAAGTACGCGGCCTTCACATCCGCGGCCAGTTGCACCACCTCATTGGCCACCGCCAATTTGGCGCTTTCAAACTGCGCCGACGCCACCCGCTTTCGTAACGGCAGGATCAGCAGGTCCAGAAAATCCTGCGTCACGGAATACTCGGCGTTGGTGCCGTTGGGGACCTTGTCGGGGAATCTCCAAGTGCCAAAGAACACCGGATTTTTCAGCAGCCCCGCCTGCACCAGATCGGCTTGCGCGATTCCCAAATCTTCAAACGTCGCCTGCAACTTGCGATTATTCAGCAACGCGATTTGCACCGTTTGATCGACGGTTAATTCGCGGCTCAACAGGGCCGCAACGGACGAATCGACTGCCGTGTCTTGCGCACTGTGTCCGCGCCACTGAACCACATGTCCCGTGTGCCGCGCGGCTACATCGCGCACCTCGCCAAAGCCGGCCTCTTTTGGGACCGTTGCGCATCCGCCGGCCAGCGTCGCGACGATCAGGGCGATTGCAACCTTCCCATGGATCATCATTTGTTCATCTCCTTTTGAGCCGGCGCCGGCTTTTTGATGAGCCTCATGCCGCAGATGGGGCAATTGCCCGGCTTGTCGGAGATCACCTTCGGGTGCATCTTGCAGGTATATAGTTCGTGCGCGTCGGCGGCCCGCGTGGCGGGCGGCGGCATGCCGGGCATGTCGTGCATGCCTTTCATCCCCCGCATGTCCATGCCTGACATATTGTGATTCATGCCCGGCATATCGTGATTCATGCTTGGCATGTCGTGCTTCATGTCAGGCATGTCAGGGCTCATGCCGCCGGCGTCCTGTGACATGGAACTTTGATTGTCGGAGGATTTGTTCATCGCCAGCGTGTCGGAGGACGCCGGCATGGGCGCTTCGGGTGCGTTGGGATTGGACGGGTCATTCATCGCCAGGGGGCGAACGGGAGGCTCGGCGGCGCAGCCAACCAGCAATGCCGCTGCGAGTCCCCAGAGGAAGGGGCGTGGAAACACAATTGCCTCGCTTGAAAAAAGTCGGGATGCCCGCGTCGATGAGCGCATCGCCATCTCGGCGATGCCGTTCATCAACGGGCTAATAGTCCAACCAGATTACAGCGGGGAATCAAAGTGTCAGCGCGCAATGAAGGTTTAGAAGTGTGCCGGCAGGGTGAGGCGGGGGCTGATCGCCGGCGATACGCGACAGGAGAGCCGTCGGCGCCACGGGCGCGCCATCAATCAGCGAGGGCTGGATTGCCCATCCATGAAAAATGTCCGCGGTGACATTAACGGCGAAGTGCGACTTTGCCGACTCGGCGATCACAGTTTGCAGACAATGCTGGCAATCGTGCCGACCGGCCGGCGCGTGATCGGGCTTGCCGCAATCCTTGTGCTCCCCAGCGCAACAGTCCCGAGCACAACAGTCGGCATCCGCGTGCTGCTCGTGCGCAATTGCCGCCGGCACAAGCAAGGGGTTGGCACAGGCGCAACGAAAGCTCGCCAGCAGAAAAATCGCCAGCGTCAGGCCGCCCAATGCCCGCTGCAATCGCAGTCCCATTCGCCGGGATGATATTGCCGGCGTTTCAAAGGTCAAGGAAATGCCGCCGCAACGGGGTGGATTGATGAAAATGCGGCCGAATTGAGTGCGATTTAGCAATACAGGCACGTTCGCTTTTTGCTGCGCCTTGCCACCTCCGGCATGCGCTGTGTTTACGGACGCAGAGAAGCGGCGGGGACGCCGCTTCTACGGTTCGCCCGAAAGCAGTTTGACCGCTCGCCAACGCGGCGCGCGCCATACGTAGAAGCGACGTCCTCGTCGCTTTCGGAAACGCTGCGTTTGTGGAGAAGACACGCGGCGTCATCGCACCGTGTCGCGTTTGAAAGCGTAATTCGCGCGGCGAATCGGATACACTGGGCCTCGTGAAGTCCACCAACGCAAAACTTCGGGGATGGGCTGCCGCAGTCCGGCAACTAAATAGCGGTGCGCGACTACGCGCTATTCATCCGCGGCAAAATCAGAGGGATATCACAGCGGGACATGCAACCGCAATCGTGACACGGGCGTCCCGCCCGTGCGTGTTCGCGCACGGCTATTTAGTTCTTCTTGCAATGCCGCTGTTGATATTGGCCGGCGGCTGCGCGCATCGGCCCGCGGAGAACTTGCCGGCGTATCGGTGGGTCGATGGGCCCGCGGCGCTGCGGGCGCTGTGCGCGCGGTCGCGGGCGGTGCACTCGGCGTCGGCGGAGGCGGCGCTCACGCTCACCCGCCCGGACGGGCAGAGTGTGCGGCTCAACGCGGCGATCGTCATGCTGCCCCCCTCTTCCGTGCGCATGCGGGCCTGGAAATTCGGGCAGCGGGTGTTCGACCTGACGCTGACGCCCGGCGGGCTATGGGTGGAGGGTCCGGAGGATCCGGGCCGGCGGGGGCAAGCGATGCCGGCGAGTCTCGACGCGGCGAAAGTCGCCCGTGCCTGGTCCCTCATGAGCGGGACGTTTTTCTGCGACCCGGCCACCCGCGTGCGCGATCTGGGCGGCTCGCGGTTTAGCGTCGAGCGAATCACCGACGGACAGCGCATCGTCTGCGAGGTGGAGAAGGCCACGCTTACGCCGCGACAATACACCTTGCTGGACGCCCGCGGCGTCCGGCGATTCATGCTGAGCCTCGATCGATACGAGTTGGTGAACGGCATCGCGTGGCCGGTTCACCTCGACGCGCACAGCGACGGAGGGCGGATCGAGATCGAATTGAAAAATGTGGAGCTCAATGGCGAGCTGGCGCCCAACGCGTTTGTCCCGCCCAGGCGGGCGCAGCGCGTCAAATAATTTGCGGTTCAAAATGGATTGCGCAGAGAGACCGAGATACAGAGGCGCAAAGGTGTGATATATTTCAAGTATCTAGCAATAAGTCCATATTTTGTGGACGTCACTGGAAAGATCAGACGAGCTCGCTCCAGCACTACTCACTTTGCGACTCGGCGCCTTTGCGCCTCTGCGCAAAATGACCGCCGGACCAAGCAGGCCATGATTTCGCCACCAAGATAGCACCCATTCGTGTCCATTCGCTGATTCGTGGCAGTCTTTCTGATTCAATTGCCGCTCGTGCTTCAACGCCTCCTCACGTTTCCGCTTCGACATCCCTGGCGCGCCATCGGGGCCGTCATTTTATGCGCGATTCTCGCGGCGGCGGGCACCGCGCGGATGCACATGGACCCTTCCCTGGAAGCCATGTTTTCGGGGAACGATCCGGCGGCTGCCGCGCTGGTGCGGGTGCTGAACCAATATGGCGCTGCCGATGATCTGCTGGTGATGGCCAGCGTGCCGGGCGCGGGCGAAGCGACATCGGCGGACGTGGATCGGCTGATCGCATTCGCGCGGCGATTCGCCCGGCAGATCACGGCCGGCCCGGCGGCGGCGAAACTTGTCGATGCGGTGATGTACAAGCCGGACGATGACACGCGGGCCTTCTTCCAGAACGTGCTGGTGCCGTCGGCGGTTTATTATCTGGATGATGCGTCCTTCACGGCGGCCCTCGCGCGGCTCAACAAGACTGGCATGGAAGCGCAGATTCGCCAGGACCTGACGATGATGGCCATGCCCGACGTCGGCGATGCCATGGGCAAGGCGCTCATGGCCGATCCACTTCGCCTGCGCGATTTCCTGGGCCAATTCCTCAAGCGGCTCGACGCCCAACGCCCCTTTCGCGGGCGGCCGGGCACCGATGCGTTCGTCTCGCCCGATGGCAAAAGCCTGCTCATCCGCGTGCGCGGAAAAAAAGCGCCCGATGACATCGACTACTGCAACGCGCTGACCCGGGCCGTCGCGGCAGCCGCCGACCGCGCCAACAAGGCAGACCGCGCCGGCCCGCTCGAACTGCGCTATGCCGGCTCCTACGCGATCGCGGCACAAAGCGCCGGAGCGCTGCGCTCCGACATGATCGAAAGCGTCATCGGATCAGTGATCTGCCTTCAGTTGCTGTTCCTGCTGGCGTATCGCGAGCCGTGGCGGCTTTTCGCGCTGGCGTTCGCCCCAATCGCGCTGGGCGTTTTGCTCGGCTTCGGCGCGTATTCGGTCTGGCGCGTGGGATTGTCGCCTCTGACGGCGGTGCTGGGCGGAATCCTGGCGGGGATGGCGATCGACTACTCCGTGCAATACCTATCGACCTATCTGAGCCGACGGGATCATGGCGCCGCGCCGGCCGAGGCGGCGCGGGCGGCGGCACTTCTCGTCACCCCGGCGGCGTTCGGGGCGTGGGCCACCAGCATCGTGGGGTTCGTCGCCATTGGGGCTTCCAGCGTGAAGGCGCTGCGCGATTTTTCGCTGCTCGGATCGCTGGGACTGGCCGGCGCGTTCCTGGCGGCCGTCGCGCTGATCCCATTGCTCCTGATGCTGACGGATCGGCGCGCCGCCGGTAAAGCAACGCGACCGCGTTTTCGCTTCACGCTCGCCCCCCTGCTGCGAATGATCGGCGGGCACGCGGGGATTTCGGTGGCGATTTGCGGCGCGATTTTCCTGTCGGCGGTTGGCGTGCTGCTGGCGGCGCGAGGAAGCATCCTGCCGCTGGAATCCGATCTGACCGTCATGCATCCACGCCCCAACCCGGCCCTGGCGGCACAGGCCTTGATCGGCCAGCGCTTTGGCATGCGCGACTGGATGCTCGTCTATTTGCAATCCGATTCGCCGCGAAATCTGGTGGCGCTGGCGCATCGCGTGGATCGGCGATTGCAAAGCGCGCAAGCCAAAGCCGCTGGGGCGGCGGGCAGCTTTGGCTTGGCCAGCCTCCTGCCCGACCCGGCAATCGTCGCAAAGCGCCAAGCGATTCTGGGACCGACGCTCGCGCAAAAGGTGGCCGAGGATTTCACGAGCGTCATTGAAAACACGCAGATCGATGGCAACTCCTTCGCGCCCGACGCGAAGCCGATCCGGGATTACGAAAAGTTTCTGCACGAATTGCTGACCCGGCCGCCGCCCACGCTGCACGATCTGCTGGCACATCCCCGCGATGCCGTGACCGGCAAGCCGGTTTATCAGTATCGCCAGTTGGCCGAACTCATGCTGCCGCGCGCGGCGCTCCAGGCGGGCGGCGCGTTGCCCACGCAAGCCATCACGCTGGTGTTCCTCAACGAATCGACCGACCAGCGCGCCGCCCGCGACCGCGCGGTGGAGGGTTTGCGCGCGGCACTGGCCGGCGAACCGGGGGCGACGCTCACGGGGCTGAGCGTAGTAAGCCACGATTCGGAGCTGGCGGCCCGGCGCGATCTGCCGCGCTTGTCGCTGTTGGCGATGGCGGTGGTGCTTGGCTATCTGGTGTTTCATTTCCGCAACATAGCCGACGCCCTGCTGGCGATCGCGCCGACCGTTTTCAGCCTCACCATATTGCTCGCGGCGATGCATCTGGCGGGGCAAAAACTGAACATGGTGAATCTCGTCGCCGCCCCGTTGCTGATCGGCATCGATGTCGATTACGGCATCTTCCTGGTCAGCCTCGCCCGCCTCAAACAGGTCCGCCGGGAGGACGCCCACTCCCTGGCCGCGCGGCTCGCGCCGGTGTGCCATGCGGTGTTTATCTGCGCGCTGGCTACCATGATCGGGTTCGGCTCATTGATCTGGACGAGCGTGCCGGCGGTCCGCTCGCTTGGCTTCGCGGTGGCCGTTGGAATCGGCGGGTGTCTGCTGTGCGTGTTGTTTTTGGTGGTTCCGGTGTTTTATCTTCTGGTGCAAGTGACAGACGGTGTTCCTCCGGGCACGTCCGTTAAAATGAATTGAGGCAGCACTTTTAGCCAAATGCTACGCGCTGCAAGGCGACGAACCAATGGGGTCAACGTATCACGGGCGTCTCGCCCGTGCCGATGGCGCCGTAGTAGAACAATTGCGGTATCTCAATCTCGAAGCACCAGGCACGGGCGGGACGCCCGTGATACGACCGGCGCATTCGACGATCGGATCGGGCATAGTGTCGGCGTGGCCCTCCTTTGTGGCATGGGCGGCCCGCCCATGTGCGCGGCAATCCGTGCGTCTCCAATGTATATGATCCAATAATGAATGCCTCAACGAAAAGTTTGTTGGTTGGCGGCGCCGGCGCTCTATTGGGGGTTGGCGCATACGCGACGTTTGTTCCACAAAGCGGCGTTTGGGGTCCGGTGATTTATCGTGGGACGAGCGACGATCCGCCGCGCGTGGCACTGACATTCGACGATGGCCCAACCGCCGGCGCCACCGACCGCGTGCTCGACATCCTCGGCGAATTGGACGTGAAGGCCGCATTCTTTGTCATCGGCCGCAACGTCGAACGCGAGCCGCAATTGCTCGCGCGCATGGCTGCCCAGGGCCATCTCATCGGCAACCATAGCTACGACCATTCCCGCTGGGGCATCTTCGGCCAGTACCGCTACTGGCGCGAGCAGATCGCCCGGACCGACACGGCCATCGAGCGCGTGCTCGGCCAAAAATCCACAATGTTTCGTCCCCCCATGGGCCAAAAAACGCCGCACATCATGTCCGCCGCCCGCCAGACCGGACACGCCGTCGTCACCTGGAACGTACGCGGCTGGGACGGCCTCGCCACGACGACGCCGCGCATCCTCCGCCGAATCCTCCCCCAATGCCGCCCCGGATCGATCATCCTCCTGCACGACGGCACCGAGCCGGGCCGCCGCCGCGACGCCTCGCCGACGATCGCGGCGATCAAGCCATTGGTCCTCGAACTACGCGCACGCGGGCTGGAGGTGGGGTCACTCGCGGAAATGATGAAGGCCGGTAAAGCGTGATCGGCCATCAATATCATCGGGCGACGGATATGCGCCAAGAACGCAAAGACGCCAAGACGCCAAGAAAATAGGTTCTAATTCTCGTGCGCGATCATGCGCCGTTCATCAGCTTCCAGCCGCGGGCCATACGCGATAGAATACCGATATTCGCGGAGAGGCGGGATCATCGTGCGCTATGAAGTACATTTTGCCGACAGCGCCCTGCGCGACCTCAAGCGATTATCCCCGGACGTCGCGTCAAGATTGTTGCGAAAAATCAGTCGTCTGGCTGACGACCTTGCCGGTGACGTGAAACGCTTGACGAACTTTTCGCCCGAATTCCGCCTGCGCGTCGGCGACTGGCGCGTGTTGTTCGACATCGACGGCAACAACATACTGATCCAACACATCAGCCACCGCTCACAGGCGTATAATGGATAGGAACCAAGATGCTGAAATTAAATCCTGAATATCTGAGCAGGAATGGCCAACGGCAATTCGTCATCCTCACCATCGAGGATTTCTCGCGGTTGACGGACGCGTTGGAAGATGCCCAAGACCTGCGCATCCTGCGTCAGGCCAGGGACAAGAATAAAGGCAAACCCACCTTCACCCTCGCGCAAGTCAAGCGGCAGCTCGCCGTCGGCCCATCCCGCAAAGCCGCATCGACGAAGCGAACGCCGTCCCGCCCCCCGCGAACGCCGGCTGCCGCCAACCGCCGGCCCTGAGCGAACGCCGATTAAGAAAGATCCCAATCGATACGTTAAAGGCTAGAGAACCGTGAGAAAGTGCTGGACGTGCTGTTTCAGTCGATGAAGGTCTTATGACCTACGAAGGAACGATGCCCATCTGGCCGTTAACCCACTCGCGGGTCTGTGTCACACAGGCGACGGACCAGGCACGGTCCAGCGGGGTCGTTGGTTCCTCTGGCACTTCCTCATCCCACCACGGCACGGAGCACCTGCCCTTCGCGATGTGCTTCGTGGAGCACGTTATTGGGCGTATCGCGCCAGCGCTCGAAAGTATGTCGGCTTGTGACAAGAACTTCCGCCGGGATGCGCAGGGGACGAAGAACATCCCTGGTTCTGACCATCTCCGCATTCTTGTCATGGACCTGCGGTTCCACGACCAGAAAGTCCACGTCGCTGTCATCCCTGGCATCGCCTCGGGCGTGCGACCCGAACAGAATGACTCCCGACCCAGGCGGGGCGGCCTCCATCAACAGCCGCCCGGCCTTCTCAATGAGTTGTGCGTCCACCATGCCGTCTCTCCGCTCTAAGCCTGCGACGATTCTACCCCTTTTGAAACAGCCCGCCAGACCGGGCAAATCCCACAAAGCAGCCGCGAAGAAGCGAACGCCGTCCCGCCCCCCGCGAACGCCGGCTGCCGCCAACCGCCGGCCTTGAGCGAACGCCAATGAAGAAAGACCCCAATCGATACCCCAAAGGTTGGAACCGCGAGAAGGTGCTGGAGGTGCTGCGGCATTACGAGAACCAAAGCGAGGAAGAGGCAATCGCCGGGGCGGAAGCCGGCTCCCGCGAGCAGGGGCTCGGCCCCCGCACCCCCGGAGTTTTGCGCATGGGTGCCTCCAGCAGAAGGGTGGGGAAACGCGGGTGGTCTCGCCGCCGTCAATAAGCCACCGAGTGTCGTGATCGGCCGCCACGTCACCGGCGGCAGAATTGCGCCAAGAGCGCCAGGATGCCAGGCTCGCCGGTTGGCATTGATGCTGGTAAGCCGACGGACGCAGTACTGCCCTCTTTGATGTGAACGCGGCTCGATTTCGCAAAAGGAAAGCCCCCGCCGGCCTTACATCCTCCTCCGCCTGTTGCGCCCAATGCGATAAGCTCAACCCCTCGCCGCCCCGCAAGCGATGGTTCTTGAACCCCGCATAAAAGGTGTTGAAGCTTAGCCCACGAGCGGGCGGAGCGGTAGTTGCAGATGCGCTCGCAAACGCCGGCCGGACGGATGCGAAATGTGCAGGCGACGACGCAGGCACGCCAACGATGGGTTTGTCCTTGCGCCAACGGCGCGTTTGTCGCATATCTCCCCGTTACCTGCGTCCGCACCTACTGCGATATAGGGAATGCGAGAAGAAATCGACTACGGCATTTAGCACGCAAATTTTCTTCTTGCATTCGCTGTATTTTCGCTGTATCATTCCGCGCATGCATCTACCCGAGCGAGCCATTGAGGTCCTCTTATCGGCTGAACGGCTGCTCGCGTCGTTGGCTCACGAAGCGAGCGAATCGCGTGACTACGACGGCGCGACGGCTCTTCTTGAGGCGGCACGCCGTGTCAAGCTACTTGGTAGCAACGGCACGATGGTGGTGGGGGCGTTAAATGAAGTGCCGCCAACGGAGATTGCTGCCTCATCATTGCCCTTCCACCGCCCTACACCTCCAAAGCGTAGCCGAAAGGGCGACTATCCGAAGTTCGTTCGCGATGGAGATTCGCTTGTAAAGGTCGGGTGGTCAAAGACTGAAAAAGCCGAGTACGAGCATCGAAGCCCCAAGAGGGTGTCCCTGGTTTTGGCAACAGCACTCGCGGAAGCTGGCGCAAAGGGGCGCCGGTTTACGATGGATAACGTTCTACCGCTGAATGACCCGACAGATTCCACGCCTTTGCCTGATTACCAGTGCTATTTGTGCCTTGCATGGCTCCGTCGGGAAGAGATCGTGATCCAGCATGGGCGGCAGGGTTATTCCGTTCCCAAAAATGGAGATTTACCGACTGCGGTCGAACGAGCTTGGGCGCGACTTCCAGTTCGCGCATAAACTTTTCACGGCTGGGATATGCTATGAATGATCACGAAACCCGCGAACTTTTCCTGACACTTCTCCGGGCTGACACCGAGGCTGCTGTGATCAAAGCGCTTGACCAGGCGGGAATGTGGACCCGCCGTAATGTCTGGCGTCTCTACGGCGATCGCGACGGCAATTACGCGACTATTGGCAATCAACAGAGTCGGCCCGAGGCTGCATTGGTAGAGAAGATTGTCAATTGCGTTGACGCGCGGCTGATGAACGAATGCGAGCGCCACGCCGTGGATCCCAAGTCGGATAAAGCACCGCCCTCCATCCGACATGCTGTCTCGCGCTATTTCGAGGGACGCGAGCTGAATGGCGAGATTGGCGGTACGGTACAGAGCTGGCCACAGGCACGACAGCGCGAACAATCTCAATTCATTACGGTCGCGGCGACTGGTTCGCGTTCTGCGCCGTGCATCATCATCGCGGACTGCGGTGAGGGGCAAACGCCGGCGCGGATGCCGGACACATTTCTTTCCATCGACCGCTCGAATAAACTGCGCATTCCATTCGTGCAAGGAAAGTTCAACATGGGAGGCACGGGCGTCCTCAAGTTCTGCGGCAAGCACAGTCTTCAACTCATCGTCACGCGCCGCAATCCTGAAATCGTCAAGATTGCAGCCGACAATGATCCCACTGCGCAATCATGGGGGTTCACCATCGTCCGGCGCGAACGTCCCTCTGAGGGTGCTGGCGCAGTGCGCAATTCTGTGTTCAGATACCTCGCCCCCCTAAATGCAGATGTCGCACCGGAGAACGGCGGCGTCTTGAGCTTCACCGCAGATGAGCTTCCGCTCATGCCCGAGGCCAACAACGCCTACGGGCGTCCAATTGCCTACGGCTCGTGTATAAAACTGTATGAATATGACATGAAAGGCTTCAAGAGCCACGTCTTGTTTCCCAACAGCTTGTTGACGAGGCTGGAAGTGCTTTTGCCGGAAATCGCGCTGCCAGTTCGCGTTCACGAGTGTCGTGACTTTAAGGGGCACAGCGGCAGCTACGCCAATACGCTGGTCGGTCTTGTGGCGCGGCTTGCAGAGGATCGCTATGGCAACATCGAAACCGGCTATCCTGCATCAGCCCCGTTCAAAGTCCACGGGCAGGAAATGACTGCAATCATTTACGCCTTCAAAGGCGACAAGGCGGAGAGCTACCGGACCAACGAAGGGATTATATTCACGATTAACGGGCAGACGCACGGCTTCATTCCGAAGACGTTTTTTTCCCGGTCTGCGGTAAAGATGGGGCGGCTCGCAAAGTCGTTACTGGTCGTTGTTGAGTGTTCCAGGTTGAGCGTGGACGCACGAGAAGATCTGTTTATGAATAGCCGCGACCGACTCAGCGGGCACGAATTACGTAAAGCGATCGAAGAGGCCCTTGAAGACTTGATCAGCAAGCATCCCGGCTTGCGGGAACTTCGGGAGAGGCGCCGAAGCGAAGAGGTCGCGGATAGACTCGAAGATTCCAAGCCGCTTGAGGACGTACTTCAGTCGATTTTAAGGAGTTCCCCGACTCTCGAACGTCTGTTTCTTCTTGGCCAGCGTTTACTGACCGTTGCGCAATGAAGTTTAAACTTTTGGTATGTTCAATCCGGCCTGTTTAAAGAATGCGTGGACTAGCCAGCACTTGTTTCTGAGGCGGTTTACCGCCATATGGAGCTGCTCGTGAAGC
>Ga0209483_1000819_pt1 | contig 25325 bp, 18 predicted proteins | sample NGEPerA_FD_184508 | JGI IMG/M metagenome (GOLD analysis project Ga0209483, IMG submission 184508) | Arctic peat soil microbial communities from the Barrow Environmental Observatory site, Barrow, Alaska, USA - NGEE PermafrostL2-A... | ecosystem: Environmental > Terrestrial > Soil > Wetlands >... | reverse complement strand
TCACAACGGCGGGCAGCAGGCGCTCGACAAGTTCTTCGCGGGAGACGCCTTGCGCAAGGAAGATAAGCAGCTCGCGGCTTTCGGCGTCGTACATCAGCACCGTGTTGGTGCCGCGCAACACGGTGCGCAGGCAACCGGCGTCGAGTTGCGTCAGGGCTTCGCCATCCTGCGGGAGAGAATGTTCAACGATGAGTTTGAGGTGCTCGATGGAGCGAAGAAGCGCGTTCGGCGAGGCATTGCTAAAGTGCTCCAGCAGATACTGCTCGTACACGGCGTCGTTCGATTCGATGCGAAGCTCGCCCTCCGGATGGCAGAGTACGGTGGCGTGCGGCGTCGGCACAAATCGGCGTAGAAGATCGACGTCGGGGCCGTTCATGCGGTCGCCTCTCTGCGCCGGGCCTCAAAAAATGTGTCCAGCTCTTGGGCGATGCGCGCAGGATTTCCGCGGCATTCAAACTTCCAGCAGGGCAGCGCCGCGACCGCGTCCATCAGCACGGAACGGGCCCTTGAGGCTTCCGCCAACTGGGGGGGAAAGCGCTCGACGCTGCCTTCCATGTAGCGGCGGGCGGCAGCGCGGTCGAGCGGTGTGAACCGGCTGGCGGGCACGCCGGTGCGGTGGTAAAAGATGAGCAGACGGGGCATGCACTGCCGTTCGAGGCGCACACCAAATGCCTGCTCCACGCGCACTTCGAAGGCCAGTTCCCCGTTCATCGAGGTGTGGACCTGGTGCTCATTCAACTGACCGAAGTAGCGCGCCGCGTCCGGAAGCAACTTCACCCGCGCCGCCGTTCCGTGCGCGGTAAGCAGCCCGGACGAGACCGTGCAGTAGGTCCAATCGTCGGAGATGTAGTCGAAGTTTCGCTGCGCGAGGGCGACCGCGAGCGTGGACTTACCCGCGCCGGATTCGCCGGCAATCAGCATCCCGAAACCTTCGCGCGCGAGGCAGGCGCTGTGCAGCGGCAACACATCGATGGTCGCCCCCAACACTCCGGCCATGATCGGCAAGAGGGTCCTGGGCCAGAACTCCGCATCGCGCGCCACGGTCTCTGAAACTTTCGCCGTTACGATTCGGCGGCGCAGGTCGAAGACGAAGACGTTCGCCGCGCCGAAGGAGGCGACGACGACGTGGTGCATCCCGCGAAAATGCGGCGCGGCCAGGGGTGACTCGTCACCGGCGAGCACGTCGACGTTCAACTCGCAGACCGTTTGCGCGAGCCAGGCAACCGTAGATCGCAGCACGTTTTCCGCCAGCGCTGCCGAGTCGGTAGACAGCGTGCAGCCGGCGCCGGCCAGCGAAAACGTCAGTTCGATTTTGCGCTCGATAGCGTACGCTCCCGTGGCCGCAAAAAGCAGCTTCCGCAATGCGACTGTAAACCTACGCTGGGCCGCTACAGCACGGTCCAGCCAAAGATTACAAATTACTGACAGCGCCATGACATGGTTCGGTGCTAGCCGCTTTTATGGTTGCACCAGTACATCGACGAGGCCACCACCCTGAGCCGCTCCCGCAAAATCGTCTTCTTCTTCCCTTCGTTCGCCAGCACGGACGCCACCGCTCCGCTGGGCATCCTCGCCGTCTCCACGCCCCTGGAACGCGCCGGGTACAGCATCACGATTGTCGACTCCACCATCACGCCCAACTTTCAACAGCGGGTGCTTGAAGAGGTGAAAGACGCTATCTGCCTGGGTGTTTCGCTGGTTACCGGGCCCATGATCCGCGAGACCGCGGAGATCGCCAAAGCCGTCAAAGCGTGGGACCCGGACTTCCCCGTCATCCTTGGTGGCTGGCATCCGTCGCTGCTGCCGCACCAAACTTTGGAAGCGCCTTATATCGACTACGTGGTGCGCGGCCAGGGTGAGGACGCGATGCTGGAACTGGTGCGCCACATCGAGAGTGGCGCGGCGCCGGACCTGATTGCGGGAATCGGCTTCAAGCGCGACGGCCGCATCATCTTCACACCCGAACGCGCGCTCCGTCCCATCGCCGACATGCCGCCCAAGGCCTACCATCTCGCGGACTTCGACGCGTATGAGCGCGCCTGCGGACGCCGCTGGGCAATGTACACCTCCAGCTTCGCGTGCCCCTTCAACTGCGCCTACTGCACCAACGCCGGCGTCTACGGACGGAAGTGGAACGCACTTGAGCCCGGGCAGTTTGTGGAAGAGACCGTGGACCTGACCCGACGTTACAACCTGGAAATGCTATGGATCGTCGACGATAACTTCCTTGTCGACCTGGACCGGGCTCGCGGCATCGCTGAAGGTCTGGTCGGGGCCGGCTCCGAGTACAAGTGGAGCATCCAGGCTACGACCAATCTTGTCGCTCGCCTTTCGCTGGAGGACATGAAGCTGCTGCACCGCGCCGGGCTCCAGCAAATCTGCCAGGGCGCCGAGTCCGGCTCGCGCAAGGTCCTCGATGCGATGAACAAGGGCTTCCAGAACTTCGAGTCCATTTACGAAAGCGCGCAACGCTGTGTCGACGCCGGGATCCGGCCGTCGTTCAACATCATCTTTGCCTTCCCCGGCGAAGGCCCCAAGGAGCGCCGCGAAACCGTGGCTTTCATGATGGACATGTGCCGCAAATTTCCCGGCGCCGAATTCTGGACCAATATTTTCACGCCTTATCCCGGCTCGCCCATCTTCCAGCGCACCGCTGAACTCGGCATCGAAACGCCCGCCAACTTCGAAGCCTGGGCAGACTTTTTCCCCCGCTACACCGAGCTTCCGTGGCTCAAGGGCCGCGACCATCAACGCCTGCAGGTCACCCGCGACTATCTCCGCATGGCGTTCGATCGCATTCCCATCACCGCGGACACGCGTTCCAAGCCGGTGCGGCTCGCGCAGAAAGCGATGTCGCTGCCCGCGCGCTGGCGGCTTGACCACGACGTCTACCGTTTTCCGGTCGAGGTCTGGATCAACAACAAAATTAAGCAGCGCGCGATCGCGAAGCCGAACGTCGATGCCAAGCGCCTGGCCCGCACCCCCGCGGAGGCAGCCACATGCTGAACCGCGGAAAGGTCGTCCTCTTCTATCCCAAGTATGAGGGCGCGCCGCTGGGTGCTCCACTGTGCCTGCTGGCTCTGGCTGCGACACTGCGCGAAGGCGGTTACGAACCTGCAATGGTGGACGCCGCCATCGTGCCCAACTATCTCGAAGTAATCGCCGCGCACATGGAGGATGCTATTTGTCTCGGCATCTCCGTCCTCACTGGACCGATGATTGGCGGGGCGATCGAAGCCTCGATGGAGATCAAGAAGCGCTTTCCGAAGAGCAAAATTATTTTCGGCGGCTGGCACCCGACGCTCGTTCCCGACGAGACGCTGCGGGAGCCGTATGTCGATATCGTCGTTCGCGGGCAGGGCGAAATTACGCTGCTCGAAGTGGTGAACGCGCTCGCGAACGGCGGCCCGCTGAAAGACATTCACGGCATCTCGTGGAAGACCGGCGCTATCCACACGCACAATCCAGACCGCAAGGTTGAACAGCTCGATGCACTGCCGCTGCCGACGTTCGACCTCGTCGACTACGACGAATATGAGCGCGTCGGAGGGATGCGCAAGCTGGCGTATGCGACCAGCATCGGCTGCCCCTACGCCTGCAACTACTGCACTGATATGGTCTTCTACAAGCGCCGCTTCAATGCGCTTCCCGCCGAGCGCGTGGTGGAAGAGATGACCACGCTGGTGACGAAGTACAAGGTCACGGAGGTCGCGCTGCTCGACTCCAACTTCCCCGTCGACCTGCGTCGCGCGCTCGACATTGCGCGGGGCATTCGCGACTCCGGCGTGAAGTTCAAGTGGACATTTCAGGCCTCCACCGACTTCCTCAGCCGCATGAGCGACGACGAAGTGCGGCTGCTCGGCGAAGCCGGCGTGTCGCACATGGGGTTCGGCACCGAGTCCACTTCGGAAGCCGTGCTGAAGCTGATGAACAAGCGCCACCAGCGCGTCAACGAGATGTATATCACCGCGCAGAAGGCACAGATCGGCGGCATCAAGGTCACCTTCAACCTCATCCTCGGCTACCCCGGCGAGACCGAGGCCGACCGCGTCATCACCTTCCAGACGATGAGCGACATTGCACGCAAGTTCAGCAACGTGAGTTTCTCGCCGAACATTTTCACGCCGTATCCGGGCATCCCCATCTGGCCGCAACTGCGCGAGCTTGGAGTGTACGAACCCAAGACACTGCGCCAATGGATGAACATGCCGCTGGGCGGCAGCAGCCTTCCGTGGCTGAAGGGCGAAGAGCTTAGCCGCCTTCATCGCATGATGGATTACTTCCTGCTCAATAGCCAGCTCTATCGCAAAACGAAACACGCCTCCGCGGTCCGCTCCGCAGTGCGACTGCTGGTCAGCGAGCCGATCCGCTGGCGCATGAAGTCGAGCCGCTATGCCTTCCCATGGGAACTGTGGGTCGCCAAAATTTCCGAGGACCTCGTCTCGCGGCGTTCTCTGGTCACCGGTCAAGAGCTGCCCGCGATCGACGCGGCGGGCGCGTGCTGAGGCCAGGGAGAACTCATGACCGACGTCGTTCTCACACACTCGTATCACCTGGCAAACGATTCGAAGCAGCTTCGGAAGATGCAGCCGTACGCGCCGCTGGGCACGCTCTACGCCGCGGCCGCGTTACGCAGCGCCGGCGTCAGCGTCGCGGTGTTCGACACAACGTTGCAGGACCCGCTCGACTCCTTCGCGCAAGTGCTGCGCCGCCATCGGCCCGGCATCGTCGTCATCTATGAAGACGATTTCAACTTCCTTTCCAAGATGTGCCTGACCTCGATGCGCGCTACGGCGAAACGCATCACGCATATTGCGCAAGACGCCGGCGCCATCGTCATCGCGCATGGATCGGACGCGAGCGATCATGCCGCCGACTACCTTGAAGCCGGAGTGGATTACGTGCTGACGGGAGAGGCCGAACAGATCCTCGCCGAGCTTTGCTCCAACTTGCTGGCCGAGCGACCGGTCGGGTGTATTCCCGGCGTTCTGCGCCGCGATGCGCGAGGCCATCTTGTCAGCAGCACTTCAGAGAGTGTGAAAAACCTCGGCTGGTCGAAGATTCCGCGGGCCGCGCGGGAGCTCATCGACCTTGAGCCCTATCGCGAAGCGTGGACCGGCGCGCACGGATATTTCTCTGCCAACGTCGTCGCCAGCCGCGGTTGTCCGTTTCATTGCAACTGGTGCGCGAAGCCTATCTCCGGAAATAAATTTCAAGTGCGTCCCGCCGATGCCGTGGTCGCTGAGATTCGCGAACTCAAAGAGCTTTATGGCGTACAGCACATTTGGTTCGGCGACGATATTTTTGCGCTCAATCGCAAGTGGACGGAGGAATTCGCCGACGCGATGCAGAGCCAGAAATGCGTTCTCCCATTCAAGATTCAATCGCGCGCCGACCTCATGACGCAGTCGACGGTCGATGCGCTGGCGCGCGCGGGCTGCGCCGAGGTGTGGATGGGCATCGAGTCCGGTTCACAGGCCATCCTCGACGCCATGGACAAGGGCCTTCGCGTCGCGGACGTGGACGGAGCACGCGAGCGCCTCAGGGCCGCCGGAATTCGCGCCTGCTACTTTCTGCAATTCGGTTATCCCGGTGAGTCGTGGGCGGAAATTCAACAAACGCTCGCGCTAGTCCGCTCCACGCGGCCCGACGACATTGGCGTTTCCGTATCGTATCCATTGCCGGGCACGGCATTCTACGAGCGCGTCCGCGCGCAGATTGGTTCGAAGCGCAACTGGACCGACAGCGACGACCTCTGCGTCATGTTCACGGCGGCCTACAACAACGAGTTCTACCTCGCGCTCCGCGATGCATTGCACGCGGAAGTCGATTCGTGGAAGCCCGGAAGCACAGTCGCCGCGGCCTCGGTTCGCGCGTCCTGGGAGAGCCTGCGGGAACGCGAAGCGGGGGCCCGCAATCCAAATGCCACGGAGTTCGCAACTCCGACATCGATCGCCGCGAGCCGCACGCAGGACTTCGTTCCGTTGCAACAACTAAGTGCCGCGGGAGGCCACGCATAGTGCCGGACATCCTCCTCACGCACGGCTACTTCCTCTACGAGGACCCGAAGGAGCTTCAGATCATGAAGCCCTACGCGCCGCTCGGGATTCTCTATCTGTGTTCCCATCTACAGGCCAAGGGCTTCGATGTGGAAGTGTTCGACACAACGTTCTCCACTCGCGAGGCATTGATTGCGCGACTGCAAACCGGCGCGCCGTCGGTGCTCGGCCTGTATGCGAACCTGATGACGCGCTCGAACATCGTCGAGCTTCTCGCGATTGCGCGCGAGGCTGGATGGAAGACCATCGTCGGCGGCCCCGAGCCGGGCGCCTATGCGCAGGAGTATCTCGACGCGGGCGCGCAGTTCGTTGTGCTCGGCGAGGGCGAAGCGACGCTGGAGGAGTTGCTCACAGCGTTGCAAAGCGGAGCGCATGTGAGCTTCGCCGATATTGCCGGCATCGCCTATCTCGAAGACGGCCGCTTGCATCAGAACCCCGCACGCGCGCAGATTGCTTGTCTCGACGACCAGCCCTGGCCCGCGCGCAGTGCCATCGACATTCATCGCTACGTCAAAACGTGGCGCGACGCGCACGGCAAGGGCTCCGTCAATTTCATTACCGCGCGCGGCTGCGCGTATCGCTGCCGCTGGTGCAGCCACCAGGTCTACGGACAAACGCATCGCCGCCGCAATCCGCTGTTGGTGGTCGATGAGGTGGAGTGGCTGCTGCAGGAATATTCACCGGACATGGTCTGGGTCTCCGACGACGTCTTCACTATCCATCACGCCTGGCTGCGCCAGTACGCCGCGGAAATGCGCCGCCGCCGCCTGCACATTCCGTTTGAATGCATCTCGCGCGCCGACCGCCTCAACGAAGAGATGATGGACATCCTCGCCGAGTTGGGGTGTTTCCGCGTCTGGATCGGCTCCGAAAGCGGCTCGCAGCGCATCCTCGATTCCATGGACCGCGGCGTGAAACTCGAACAGGTGCAGAACGCCGTGGAACTCAGCCGTTCGCGAGGAATTCAGAGCGGCATGTTTCTGATGTGGGGCTATGACGGCGAAGAAATCGAGGACATCGAAGCAACCGTACGGCATGTCAGCAAGTCGCAGCCGGATATCTTTTTCACAACGGTCTCCTACCCGATCAAAGGCACGCCCTACTACCAGAAAGTGCGGGACCAGCTTGTGCAACTCGCTCCGTGGGGCAAGACTTCCGATCGCGAAATTAAAATCCGGGGGCGTCACTCGCGGCAATTTTACGGCTTTGCGGACAAGCTGCTGCGCAGCGAAGTGCAACTCGCAAAGCTGACGCAGGCATCGACGCTGGACGACTTTGAAGCGTCGCGTCTTCGCGCTGAAATTTCAGAAAATCGCGCAAGCATGATGGCCACGGCCGCAGAGGTGGAAGCGTGAGCGCCGATGCGTACCCGGCGACTCAGGCGGGCCTTGCGTTCGACACGCTCGCCGAAGACTACGATGCGCACTTCACGCAGTCGCGTATCGGTCGGGCGCAGCGCGATGCCGTGTGGCATAAAGCAGTGGAGGTTTTTCGCGGCGAACTTTCGATTCTCGAATTGAACTGCGGCACCGGTGAAGACGCGCTGTTTCTTGCCGGCCAAGGCCATCGCATTACGGCGCTCGATGCGTCGCGCGCCATGATCGACCGCGCCGCGCAGCGCAAAGAAGACGAAGCGCCAAATGCCGCGGTCGACTTCCGGCTTCTGCCCACAGAATCTTTAGGCTTGCTGCCGCCGACCTATTTCGACGCTGTGTTTTCCAATTTTTCCGGCCTCAATTGCGTGGACGATCTCGCTGAAGTCGCGACGCAACTTGCGCACCGAACGCAAACAGGGGCCCCCGCTCTGCTCTGCTTCTCCACGCGCTTCTGTTTGTGGGAGAGCGCGTGGCATCTGCTGTGCGGCGAGTGGCGCAAAGCTGTTCGCCGTTGGTCCGGGCATTCCACCGCTGTTCTCAATGGCGTGAATGTCAGCGTTCACTACCCGACCATTCGGGATATCGCAAGAGCTTTTTCCCCGCACTTCGCCCTGCGGTCCGCAATCGGCATTGGCATTCTTGTTCCTCCCTCGTATCTCGAGTCATGGATGCGCCGCCTTCCTCGCGTGCTGGCGCTGATGGCTGCCGCCGACCGCATCGTCTGCCGTCTTCCGATGCTGCGTACGCTCGGAGATCATGTACTGCTGCACTTCGTGCGCATCGGGGAGGGCGTCAGTTGATCATCCTCTTCCATCCCCGCGCAGTGAAGCCCCGCAGCCGGCGTTTGCCTCTTGCCGTGTTGTCGCTTGCGGCTGTGCTTGAAGGCGTTGATGAGTACGAGATTGTCGATGGCAACGTCGACGATCGCCCGCTCGCCACCATCATCGATCTCATCGACAAACACGACGTAGAACTTCTCGGGGTGTCCGTTATGCCGGGCCCGCAGATGGTTGCCGGAATGGAAGTCAGCCGCGAGGTCCGGCGCTTGCGTCCAAACGTTCGGATCGCGTGGGGCGGCTATTTTCCCTCCATCTACCCCACGGCCACACTCAACGCCAAATATGTCGACTACGCCGTCATCGGCCAGGGCGAAGATACGCTTCTCGAACTCATCGCCGCCCTCCGCGGCCAGCGCCCCTTCGACTCCGTCCTCGGCCTTTCCTACAAAGATCAGTTCGGTTTCCACCGCACCAATCCTGAGCGCCCCATGCGCGGGCCTGACGAGTTCCCGTGGTCGCCCTTCCGCCGGCTTCCTGTCGAAAAATATCTGAAGCCATCTTTTTTCGGCAAGCGCACCGCTGTCCACCACGCCAGCATCGGCTGCCCCTTCAACTGCAGCTTTTGCGGAGTCCACGCGGCATACGGTCGCGCCGAGAAATTCGAATCGCCAAAACGCACCGCCGAAATCCTCAAGCACCTCGTCGACAACTACGGCGCGGACTCTGTGCAGTTTTACGACATGAATTTCTTCCTCGGTGAAGCCCACGCTCGCGAGTTGATGGACCGCATCGCGCCTCTGAATCTGCGTTGGTGGTGCGAGGCGCGCGTCGACATCATGTCGCGCTACTCCGACGAAACCATGCAGGCGATCAAGCGCGCGGGGTGCGCGATGATCTTTTTCGGCGCGGAGTCCGGCTCCGATTGGGCGCTGGAAGAAATGCAGAAGGGCATCACCACCGAGCAGACGGTGACCATGGCGCGACGCACGCGAGAAGTCGCCATCATCCCCGAATTTTCGTTCGTCATTGGCAATCCTCGCGATCCGGAGCGCGACACGCGCGAAACCGTGCAGTTCATCCGCAGGCTGAAGCGCATCAACCCCGATTCCGAAATCATCATGCAGCACTACACACCGACGCCGCAGCCGGACACGATGTACGGCGAGATCGACGGCACGATTTCTTTTCCGGACAGCCCCGCCGGATGGGCCACCAAAGAGTGGATGGACTTTACGCTGCGCATCGACACGCACGCTCCCTGGTTGAAGCTCGAAACCAAACAACTCATCGACAACTTCGAGCTCGTCGTCGCGTCGCGCTGGCCCACCGTGCAGGACATTCGCGCTCCGCGCTGGGGTCGCCTGCTGCTGCAGACACTCAGCGCATGGCGCTACAAACTGCGCGTCTACCGCTTCCCTTTCGAGCTTCGCTGGGCGCAGCAGTACATCGACCTGCGCAAGCCGAAGCGGGAAAGCCTATGAGCGCTCTGACCGCGGACGCAAGCGAGGTAGAGCGCCCGGCGACTGCGTCCGCCTTCGATCTTTGGGCCGAGGTCTACGACACGCAGCTTAATCCTTTTCTCTCGCTCGAAGAGCGCGTCGTGTCTGCGATCCTCCCTGACCTGAAGGGCCTCGACGTTCTCGATGCAGGCTGTGGAACCGGGCGTATGCTCTCTCTGCTAAAGACCCGCGACCCGCGCAGTTTGATTGGGGTCGACAGTTCGCATGCAATGCTGGATCGGGCGCGTTCGGCTCATGGGAGCGAAGTTCGCCTTGGTTCATGCACCGCGCTGCCCGTGGCCGACGCCAGCGTGGACTGCATCGTTTCGTCGTTCGTGCTGAGTTACATTTCCGACCTCGAGGCCTTCGCCGATGAAGTGGAGCGTGTGACGCGCCCCGGCGCCGTCGTCCTGCTCTCCGACATCCACCCGGACACTGCGCGTGCGCTGAACTGGAAGCGATCGTTTCGGTGGAGTGGACAAGAAATCGAAGTCCGTTCCGAAGGCTGGCGCACCGACCAGATCCGCGCCGCCTTTGCGGCGCGCGGCTTTCGCGTTCGGGTTTGTCTCGAACCCGAGTTCGCGTCGCCTGAGCGGGACATCTTTGTAGAAGCTCGTAGAGCGAAGAGTTTTGCCGCGATACAGAGTTTTCCGGCGGTCTACATTCTTGAACTCGCTCGGGAGGCCGCACCTGCGGCTGCGACTTTTTTTCTTTACACGAATGCGCGCTGCGCGCTCACACCCTTCGACGCGACGGGTGCGACGCTCACAACCTACGGCGGCACGATCGGACGACTCGATAGTGCATCTGTTGCGCAAACTCCCGTTGAAACATCGGTGCTGGACCTTTCCGGCTATCAGATTCTTCCCGGCCTTATCAACGCGCACGACCATCTGGAATTTGGATTGTTTCCGCGTCTCGGACGCGGGCGATACGCGAACGCCGCGCAGTGGGCCGAAGACATCCATCACGAAGATGCTGCCGTCATTGCCCTTCATCGCAGCATTCCACGCGATGTGCGCATTGCGTGGGGCGCGATCCGCAATCTGCTGGCGGGCGTGACGACGGTATGTCACCATAACCCCCTGACACCGGAGATGCTTGACGCTGATTTTCCGGTTTCCGTGTTGCGGCATTTTCAATGGGCCCACTCTCTCGCGGTCGATGGCAATCTTGCGAAGACCTGCAAAGCGATTGACGGAACCGTCCCGTTCATCATTCATGCCGCCGAGGGCGTGGACGAAGACAGCGCCATGGAATTTCAGCAGCTACTGGCGCAGGGAGCACTCCATCGGAACACCGTGCTGGTCCATGGACTGGCCATCCCGCCGGAATCCATTGCGAAAATGAACGACTGCGGCGCGGCTCTTGTCACTTGTCCCAGTTCCAATGAATTTCTTTTCGGCTGCATACCTGCGTCTGAGTTCCTGCTGGACATTGAGAGACTCGCGCTCGGCACCGATTCCTCGTTGACGGCGATAGGCGACCTGCTCGACGAGCTGCGGTTCGCGCGCGACCGCGTCGGCTTGCGCGACGATGAGCTTTACCGCATGGTCACTCATGCGCCGGCGTTCATACTCGGCCTCAAGCGCGGCGAAGGCAGCATCGCTCCCGGATCGACTGCGGACTTCATCGCGACGAGAGACCGCGGGCTGAGTCCCGCCGCAACCCTTGCGGAGGTGTCAACCGAAAATGTCGGGCTTGTCGTGCGTGGAGGCCGGGTCTTTCTCTCCGGCGACGCGATCTTCGAGCGTTTGCCCGAGAGCCAGCGCGCGGGGCTTGAGCCACTCATCGTCGATGGCGAGCGACGCTGGATACGCGCTCCGCTGGCGCGTCTGTTTCGCGAAGCCGCACCCGTAATGAACGGCGACACGCTTTTGCTTGGCGGCAAGAAGGTGACCCATGGCCACGCTGCCTGAAGTCACCCCACAGACGGCGCGACGCGCAAGCGCGGTGACTCGAATTCCCATCCTCATGCTCAACGTACATAGTCACTGCAACTGTCGCTGTCTCATGTGCGACATCTGGCAGCGCGATACGCGAGAAAGCGTCCGCGCCGTCGATCTGGAGCGCCATAGAGTTTCGCTGGAGCAACTTGGCGTGCAACACGTCGTTCTTACCGGCGGCGAGCCCCTGCTCAACACGGACCTTGCCGGCATTTGCGAATTCTTTCGCACATTGCGCATTCGCCTCACGCTGCTGACGACCGGCCTTCTGCTGAAGAAGCACGCGGAAGAAGTTGCGGCCAGCTGCGACGACATCATCGTCTCTATCGACGGCCCCGCCGAGATACACGACAGTATCCGCCGTGTAACGGGCGCGTTTGAGCGCATCGCAGAAGGCATCGCGGCTGTCCGTTTCCATCGTCCTCACATGCGCATCATGGCGCGCTGCACGGTGCAGAAGGTGAACCATCTTCACATCGCAGCGACAGTGCAGGCGGCCAGGGAAATCGGGCTGAATGCCATTTCGTTCCTCGCCGTGGACACGTCTTCCGACGCATTCAATCGGCCCCTCCTATGGCCGGTCGCGCGCCAAAGCGAGGTCGCGTTGACCTCGGCGGAGGCCGACGCATTTGAACAGCAGTTGGACCGACTCGCGGTCGATCACGCTGCCGATTTTGCTTCCGGCTTTATCGCGGAGACGCCGGAAAAGCTGCGCAAAATCGCGCGCGCGTTCCGCGCGCATCTCGGCCAGGCTGCCGCGGTCTCGCCCATCTGCAATGCGCCCTGGGTTTCCGCCGTCGTCGAAATCGACGGCGCGGTGCGGCCCTGCTTCTTTCATCCGCCCATCGGAAATCTACAGTCGAATGACCTGCAATCCATTCTTCTGGGGTCGCGAGCGCGGGAGTTCAGAGCGGCGTTGGACGTGGCCACCAATCCTACGTGCAACAAATGCGTGTGCTCGCTTAACTATCGCGCTGCAAGTTAGTGGCTTCGACCGCACGCGGTCTGGTAGCTTGAGGCATGGCTACGGACCTCGCATCGCTGCAACGCCGCTTCGCCTCAACCGGCTTTCTCACATTCGATCGGCAGGGCGCCCTTGTACGCGCCCACATTGCTACTGCCCATGCGACTGCGACGATCTATCTCCAGGGCGCGCACCTGACCGCGTGGCAGCCTGCGTCGCAACAGCCTGTAATCTTCCTCAGTCGCAAGAGCGATTTCCTTCCCGGTAAGCCGATCCGCGGCGGCATCCCCATCGCATTTCCGTGGTTCGCGACAGACAGCAAGCGCGATCGCATCGACGGCCATCCAGGCCCGTCGCACGGCTTCGCGCGTATCAGCGAGTGGACCCTGAGCGCCGCCGTTCGCTCCGGCGACAACGCCGTACTCACGTTCGACCTTGGCCCCAACGACCTCAGCCGCGCGCTTGGCTTCGCGCATTTTCATCTGAAGATGGTGTTCACCGTCGGCCCCATTCTGACGCTGGCGATGACCGTCACCAATGACGACGACAAGCCACTGCGCTTTGAAGAAGCCTTCCACAGTTACTACGCGGTCACCGACATTCACGAAGTTGCCGTCACCGGTCTCGAACCCACCGGCTACATCGACAAGACGGACAACATGAAGCGCGTTCCCGCGGCCAACGCGCCCCTCACGTTCACTCGTTTTACCGACCGCGTCTACAACAACACCGCGGCCACCTGCATTGTTCACGACGGCACGGTGAAGCGCCGCATCGTCGTCCGCAAAGAAAACTCCAATACGACGGTCGTATGGAACCCATGGAATGAACTGCCCGACCTTGGGCCGTGGGAGTGGCACGAAATGCTCGCCATCGAAACCGCGAATACCGCGGAAAACGCCGTCACACTCGCTCCAGGCGCGAGTCACACCATGCGCGCAATCATCTCCGTCGAGAAAGCCTGAGCATTTATGCAGGCTTCGCGTAATCCTCGCGATAGGGCGTGAAGAAATCCAGCACCTCGGAATCCTCCAGCGCCCAGGCCTGATGCTCGACGCCGCCGGCAACAATAAAACTGTCGCCCGTCTTCGCCTCGAACTGCCCGCTCGGCAACTCGAATGCAATGCGCCCGCTGATGACATACACCATCTGCTCATGCGGATGACTGTGCTTCGCGCCTACCCAGCCCTTCTTCTGTAGATGTCGCACCAGCATCATCGACGGGCTGTACGACATCACCTGACGCCGCAGCCCATCCTCGGGCGAGGTCATCGTTTCATCGTTCGAGGCAATCACTTCAATTGGATCCGCAGCCACTGTTCCTCCTGTGTGTTATCGATAGCCCCTCGCGCCAATTATAGCGTTACGCGACTGTTCAACTGGGTAATTTCCGGCACGCTTCCAGAAGATTCGATTGTGACGCTGCCTCCCGAAAGATCCGCCTTCGCAGGCAGCTTGAGCGCAACCGTCGCGGTCTTCGGTAGTAAGTCAGTCGGAGCTTTCAGTAGCGGCGTGCGCGCCTTTGCGACGACGTTGCCGGCGCGATCTCGCACCACGACCATCGCCGGCGGCGCGTCCACAGCACCCAGGCTATGGACCGTTACCGTCATTCCGCTCTTCGTCATCTTCACGTCCCCGCGATCGATGCCGAGGTCCGGCCGCGACCAGTAGGGCACACCCTTCTTCACCAGCTTCAACTCCAGCACCGTCGTCGTGCGCGGAGGAAATGTGATCGCAATATCGCTGCTGCGCTCGAAGTTTTCCGTCCGCGTTTGCGTGTTGCTGAGCGGGCCGTTCTCTGCCGTCTGCACGCTCTGCGTAACCTCCCACATACCGGGATCGATCTCCCATCCGGTCATGTGCGCGGTCACAGCTTTTTCGTCGAGGTTGTAGGCGATCACCTTGATGTGGTCGGGCGTTCCCACCGGCACGAGGATCCCAACGCTCTGCTCATTCGCCGGCGCGTCGAACTTCCAGCTCACCACATTGCCGGGATAAACATAGTTGCGCATCAGCGCGACGCCGCCTAACCGCGCGCGTTGCAGTTCGCCGTTGTTGAAGTAGATGCGGTCGATCCACAGACTGCCTTCGGTGTTGATGAACTTGCGCTCCGTGGCCGTTTGAATCTGCGATGTATACAGCTTCTCCAGCGACTTTGTGTTGCCTGTGAGCTGCCAGTCGAAGTGCAGGTTCGTTTCGCTCACCGTGCCCGAATCAGTCCGCCGGTCGGGCGCGGTGGTCTGCAAAAGCTGCTTGCCCCACGTATCGCGCACGTTCAGAATATCGAGCACATCTGCATTGATCAGCCGCAGCCACTCTGGCGGGGCGTCGCCCAGCGGCACCAGATACTTTTTGTCGCCGGTCCACTTGTACGCTGCCCACAGCATGAACCACGGCAAGTTGCCGTCGGATTTATCTTCGTTGGTGTGGAAATTCACCGCATAATGCATTCCCATTTTGCCGTTGGGGTCGAGATGCCGATGCGCGAGAAATCCGTCGGCAATTTCGATCACCATCTTGCGCGTCTCCGGCGTGCCGTTGTAGAGCACCAGTTGCAGGGCGGGGTGAAACACCATATACGACCGGCCCTTGCCCCATCCCCACACGCCGCCGGTGGCGATCTTCGTTCCGCTGTAATAGGACGACCGCACCTGTCTCTGCCCCGCGCTGTTGATGCCCGTAATCCACTCCAGCCGCCGCGAAGATTCCATCGCGCGCTCAAGCTGCTTCGGGCTTCCGAAGTCGATCATCATTGCCTGGCCGAGCGTGTTGAGGCCGTCCTCGTAGCTATGCAGCTCGTCATACTGCCCCGTCGCAAGACCGTTCGTCACCATGCCGTTCGCATACATCGCATCGAGCGCACGCAGCAGGGAGAGCCTCAGCTTGTCCTGGTCCGCGCCCATGAATGCGAGGCCCGGCCACCAGTTCAGGTAGTCGGAGTCATCCGAAAGACCACCGCCAAATTCGCCATCGGAAATCTGTCGATTGTCGATCCACCAGTTGATCTGGCGGTTCAACATTTCGAGGTCCGTGACCTGCAGAAACGCCCACTCCGGCACACCCGCCGGCGCCACCGGCAGCGTGAACGGCGGACGGATCTGTTCGTGGTTCATCTCGTTCCAATACTTGCGCCCAAGGTCGTTCTCCGGATCGACGCGTAGCAGGTCCGTCATATCCGCGTCGACGCGGTTGAAGATATTCAGCTTGCGAGAGTTCACCGATTCCTCTACAAGGTTCGCGTAGTTATCGCGCACCTGCGTCAGGCGATCGGCAATGTGCTCCGGCAGCGCGTCGTTGTAGGGCTTGAAGATCAGCCGCAACCGCGCGCCTTCGAGCGATGCCACGCCAAACTCCGGGCTCGCCGAAGAGATCGTGAGGTAGAGACTCACGAGATGCGGCAGAATGCGGTCACGCGTGTCGAGCCACAGTGTATGCGGCTCGCCCGGCTTCACCGAGAAGCTGAAGTCGAGCATGTCGCGCATCGGCCAGATCGGGTCCTTGATTTCGATATTCATCGGCACATAGTCGCCGTTCGTCGGCTTCACATTGAGCGCCGGCAGATCGATGGCGATGCCGTCGAGTCCGGCGTGCATGTTCTCCCAGCTATACGAGGTCCCGTGGCCTTCGTCCGCCTGTAGCGCGCGAAAATCCGCAGGGACAAGAATGTGTATGATCGGCAGCGACTGAGGAACTGGGGGAGTCTGCGCGTTGCCGCCGCGAATCGACGTACGCCCTCCGCCAGTCGAAGCGCCCGGCATTGCGACGATGGTGGCGCGCTCGTCCGCGGGAAAGCGGCCCTTGATAAATTCTTCCAGCGGCGCGATCGACGGATTGTCCATCGCAGCGTGCGTCGTCAGGTTGTAACGCAGCACGGCAACGCCGGCCGGCTCCGTGCCCGGGTGAACGTAGTACGCGGAGAACTCCGCAATCGGCCACTCCGGCTTCGCGTTGGTGAAGCGCACATGCTCGCCGGTGATGGGCTGCTTCAAGTCGAAGGTCGTGCGCTCCTGTCCTTGCGGGCGGTCGAAGAGCGTCTTCACGAGCTGCGGCGAAGGATCATGCTGATCGGGATCGGCGACCGCACCTGGCTGCCCCGCACCCGGCGTCAACAGCGAAAAATTCCCCCACGCGCCGCCTTCCACTTCAAGATGGTTCCACGGCTCATCCGGCAAATAAAACGTAACCGACCGGCCGGAAACGGAGTAGCAATCCCAGTCCGGAAGCTGGAAATAATCGAAGCGCCCCACCAGCGTCGACCGGTTGTACACGCCCGGCCACGTCGTCTCGCGGATGCCGTCCGTCCCCTTCCACCACCAGCGTTTCAGATCGTACGCATCGTGAATCTCGACCTTGCGCACTGTCGTTGCAGACGCCGGAAGCGGCGCCGGAAAATCGTTGGGGCGGTTCCATCCATGCCGTAGCCACCACTCATGCTGCGTCTCTGTCGACGCGAACGTCCGCGCAACCGGCGGAATATTCCGTGGCGTCTCGTTCTTCGCCAACTCGCCGATGTTCTCGTCCGACAAAGCGCGGTCGTAAATGCGCAACTCGTCCACATCGCCGCCGCGGTCGTAGTTGTACGAGCTCTCGACGCCGGTCGGCGCGATGATGCGCGAGTGCGGGCCGAACTGGTCGAGCGCTGCGTCGAACACTCCCGTTGCCGCCTTCGTACCCACAAGTTTTCCGTTGACGTAGAAGCGAATCCCGCTGGTCTCATCCCACGCCAGCGCGAGGTGTATCCACTCGTCCGCCTTCGGAAAATTCGGCATCGTGTACGACACGCGCGTGCGACCGAGGTTCACGTCCGTCACAAACGCATCGAAGCCGTGGCCGTTGTAGTCGATGCGCAGCCACACCATGTCCCAGCTAGAGTGGTCGGCATAACCGACGCGAAAAATTGGAAACTCGGTCTCGTCGACCGGCATCCGCGAACGCCACCAAAAGCTCAACGTGCCGCGTTGCGAATAAATATTTCCCGGCGCCCAGTACGAGAGCAGCTGATCGTTCCCGCACTGAAGGTACGAGCCCTTCACGCCGCCGGGAACGATCTTCACATCCTTCAGAAAATTCGGGTCGGGCTTGCCGGCAGCATAGTCCGCATGAAAACCGTGGTCGGCAGAAAGATAGAACAGCAGCCCCGGCTCTTTCGTCGGGGCTGTATTCGCCGGGTCCTGCGCCGCGAACGCGGTGGTTGAAAGCATGACGAACAGCAGAATCAACGGCGAACATTTCATGACTTTTTGCGCTCCCATGACCCGTCCTTCAGCTATTCGCGACGCGGCAATGCTGTCTGACAAGATCAGCGCATTATTTGACAGGTGAGGCGCGATGCGCAAGTGCAGGCGCTACATCCCCGGCTTTTCAGCTTCTCCCGTCACCGGCGCGTCGAGGATGGGCTTCGCAAGGCCGCGGATGGAGTGGCCGGGACTGCCGTCTAGATCGAACACCACAATGCTATTCGCACCGCGCTTCGCAAACGGCGCAGGCAGGTAGAGCGTGCGTTGCGGCCCGATGTCCCAGAACCGCCCGAGCGAGCGCCCATTCACCCACAGTTCTCCCTTGTGCAGGTCGTGCGTATCGAGAAACGTGTCGGTCGTCGCGCTCATCGGCAAGCTCGCCCGGTAAAAACATGGCCCGGTACACGGCGCCGCGCTGAAGGGCAGTTTCTCGACGTTGTCCATGGGCAGCGAGTAACTATCCCACCCCTTCAGCACCGTACCCGCAAGCTGCACATTGCCGACAATGCCCGCGAACTCGCCGCGAATGGCCTTCGTAAAATTCACCCTTCCGGTATTTTCCACCAGAATGTCGAGCCGCGTCCCCGGCCGCGTCACATCAAGTTGAAGGCTGTGCTGTTGCAGTCTTCTGTCCACCGTTCCTACGAGCTTTCCGTCAAGAAATATCTCCGCAAAATCATGCAGCTTGTCGAACGTCAATTCACCCTTTGCAGGCTGGGCGATCGTCGTCCTGTAGAGCACGTACCCGTACGGCTGCCTGAGGTCTTCCATCGTCAGCGGAACCTCACTATGCACCGGCTTCGGAAGCACCTTCCAAAGTGACACAGCTTCCGCAAACCTGGCAACCGGAGTCTCCGCGGCCTTAGGCTGCGGCGGCACAGGCGGCGGTGTACGCCCGGTCGCGCGCGCAATCGCATCGCGAAACATGAAGTATTTAGGCGTCGTCTGACCCGACTCGCTCAGCGCGGCGTCATAGTCGTAACTCGTCACGTCGGGCTCATACGCGGCGCCATTCCCTCTTGTGTTCGCACCGTTCATCCAGCCAAAACTGGTCCCGCCGTGGAACATGTAAATCGAGATGGAATATCCGCTCTTCAGCATCCACTCGATCTCGTCAGCCTGTTGTTTCGCGTTCGTGCTGGCGTGTTTCTGGCCCCAGTGGTCGAACCATCCATCCCAATATTCGCCCGCCATAAACGGGCCTTGCGGTTGGAACTTGTGCAGCTCCTCGAAAGCTTGTTGCGCATCGCCCGGAGCGAAGTTCACCACCGCCGAAGTGCCGGCAATCGTTCCTTTGGCAAACTCCTTGTAACCGTCGGCCGTATAAAAGAGAGTGTTATCGAAACCGGCATCGATCAGCGCCTGCCGCATCTGCCGCATGTATTCGTGGTCGCTATCGAACGAGCCATACTCGTTCTCCACCTGTACAGCGATAATAGGACCACCGTTGGCCGCCTGCAACGGCGCCAGTTCTTTCCCCAGCCGCTGCAACCACTTCCGAACCTCCGCCATGTGCTTCGGATCGCTGCTGCGAAGCGTGCCGTGGCCCTTCAGCATCCACGCGGGATATCCGCCCAACTCCCACTCTGCACAAACATAAGGCCCGGGCCGCAGAATCACATACAGTCCTTCCTGCTGCGCCTCGCGGACAAACTCCGCAACGTCATGGTTCCCGGAGAAATCGTAACTCCCCTCCGTCGGCTCGTGGAAGTTCCAGAACACATACGCAGTGATCGAATTCAGCCCCATGGCCTTCGCCATCCGAAGGCGGTCTCGCCAATAGGCGCGCGGGATTCGTGGATAATGCATTTCACCGGAAATGATCTGGAACGGCTTGCCATCCAGTTGAAACTTCCCATCTTGCACTCGCAGTGCATGGTGCGCCGGACTTTGCGCGATAGCAACCGCCGAAACACTAGCCAGAATGCAACCGATGACAATAGATGGAACACGAACGCTCATGAGGTAGCCTGTCTTATTCTGAGTGCGTAAAAGTTGATGTGAGTGACGGGGACGGCAGCCGGATAAGTATAGTTGTTTGAGACGTGTCGCAGGTAGCACCGAAAGCTCGGAGAGCGAGGAGTAGCATGGCAGCGAGCATACGGGTCCCAATCGGGTCCGCTAGTTCATTCGGGAGCGGAACCAAATGAATATCGCACTTATCGCGCGAAAAGCGCGCGTGTCCACAGCAACCGTTTCGCGCACCCTGAACAATTCACCGCTGGTCCGCGAGAAGACGGCGGCGCGGGTCCGCAAGGTGATCGAAGAACTCGGCTACATCCCCAACGGCAGCGCCCGCAGCCTCAGTTCAGGCCGCACCAATCTTCTCGGCGTCATCATCTCCGACATTACGAACCCGTTTTTCCCGGAGCTCATCAGCAGCTTTGAACGGCTATCCGCCGAACAGTCCTACGAAGTGATCTTCGCGAATACGAACTACGATCCCGTGCGCCTCGAGCACGCTCTCCATCGCATGATGCAGCGCCGAGTCGACGGCATCGCTCTGATGACGTCGGAAATGCACGAGCCCGCGCTCGCCATGCTGAAGAAGCAGAAAATCCCAACCGTCACATTGCAACATCGCATCGAAGGCAGCGATTTCAATACGGTGCGCGTGGACCACCGCAGCGGCATCCGCAAGGCCGTGCAACACCTGGTAGATCTGGGCCACTCCGAGATTGCCTTCATCGGCGGTCCGGCATCGCTTTGGTCCGCCAACAAACGGCGCGATCTGGTCCTCGCCGAACTCGCGCGCAACAAAATGAACGTGGCGCCGTCGTGTCTGCTCGAAGGAAACCACCGCGTCGATGGCGGCATGGCCGCGATGAAAATACTGTTGGCCCTGAAGGACCGCCCAACCGCCATCCTTTGTTCCAACGACCTCACCGCGCTGGGCGCACTCAAAACAATTCACGAAGCCGGTCTCGAAGTGCCGCGCGACTTTTCGCTCGTTGGGTTCGATGACATTGAGATGGTGAGCCTTATGCATCCCTCGCTCACCACGGTGCGCATTCCCCGCTCTGAAATTGCGGCTGAGGCTCTTACCATGCTGCTGGCGGCTATTGGCGGTTCAAGTCCACAGCCGCGCGAAAAAATCGTCGAAACAAAGCTGATCGTTCGACAGTCGACCGCCGCGCCGCGGTTGAAGCACAAAAAGAAAGTGCAAAAGCCAGAGATCTGAGCTATCCACCCTCTACATCGCGAACACAGCGGAACGACATATTTGTCGTCGCGCTGTCCGGCGTATTGGAACTGCGAGCGGCCACACGGTACCGGTTACAGTACGAACGATGGCACAAATAGGAACCACCCTTAACTACCCGTCCCGTCCCGGTTGGCGGGCCTGCGGGATTATTTCTCGTAGCGAACTCATGGAACCTGGCGTCGAACCAATCGTTGCACCACTCCCATGTATTTCCGGTCATCGAATATAGCCCAAAGCCATTCGGCGGAAACGCATCGACCGGGCAAACACTCGCGAACCCATCCTCAAGAGTATTTTCCTGCGGGAATCGTCCCTGCCATATATTGCAAAGATGTCTTCCATCGGGGGTCAGATCGTCTCCCCATGGATAGAGTTTCTGCTCCAGCCCGCCACGCGCCGCATACTCCCATTCAGCTTCCGTGGGTAGACGTTTCCCGGCCCATCTCGCATAGGCCGCCGCATCGTTCCAGGAGACTTGAACTACCGGATAATCCGCGCGGGCATTGACGTTGCTGCGTGGCCCTTCCGGATGTCTCCAGTCCGCACCCTCAATTTTCTTCCACCATTCAGCGCCAGAGACAGCTTGTAGTTCCCTATCCGCGCTCTCCGGCAAATCCCCTTCAAAAACAAATGACCAGCCAAACTGTTCCGACTCGGTTACATAGTTCGTGGCTTCCACAAAGCGGGCGAATTCCCGATTGCGCACCGGATAAATATCGATATAAAAACTATTCAGCCGCACCTTTCGCACCGGCCCTTCGCCATCCGCGGGAAAGCCACCGGAAAAATCGGTGCCCATTAAAAACTCTCCGCCAGCCAGTAACTGCATTTCCGCAATCGAGCCGCGGAATATCCGCTCTCTGCCCTGCGCGGCAATTCGCGACGCCGCCAACGACTCGGCCCGCTGTTTGCTGGGGATGCAGCACGGCGCCGGAGGCTTCAACGCTCTACCTCCTCTGCAAGCACCGGGCCGCGCTCGTCTTCAGGGGCCGGAACGATGCTCGAACGTCTTGCGACGTCCGCGACCGCCGCAGTGATCGCGTCATAGCGCCGCGCTTCATACATTCCGCGCGCCAGTTCCATCCGAATTTCTTCGAGCGGCGTCGCGCCCGCTGCCTTCCTTCCCGTGACGGTTGCGATGTGCCAGCCAAAGACCGACCGAAATATCGGGCTGCGCTCACCCTTCTTCAATGCGAATGCGACTTCCTCAAACTCTTCCACCATCTCTCCGCGCGAAATCCATCCGATACCTCCGCCCGACCCCTTGCAGTCCGAGTAAAGCTCGGCGACCTTTGCAAATGGCTTCCCAGCGGCAAGCTCCTGTTCGGCTTTTGCAATAACTTCCTGCGCTGCAACATTGGCGCTCGGTTCTTCGACGTTCTTGACAATATGGGAAACCTGCACGCGTTCCGGCCGGTAGAATTCCGCCAGATTCGACTTATAAAACCGTTCCACTTCCGCCCGTGACGGCCGAGGAACATGCTTTGTCAGTTGCGCGCTCATTTTGGCGAGAAGTAAGTCGGCCTCAAGCGCGGCAATAATGCTCGCCCCACAAATACTATTATTCGAGCTTCCCCAACGACGCCGCCGCTCGATTTCCACTTCTTCGCTGGACACGCTAAAACCAGCATGCACCGCCATCTGGCGCAGCAGCGTGCGCTGAATGACAAGCTCCTCGGCGGTGTGCCGCAGTAACTCTACCGGCGTCTGCTCACCTGAAGCTTCGCCGTGAAGCCGCTGAAATTCTTCAATGAATTCGCGGTCCGCGATATATTCGCCGTTGACGAGAAGCGCCACAATTACCCTCCGATAAAAATAATGCCGACCTAGATCATTCCTGAAACAATAACGACGCCGGCGGCTAAGGCGGCTCCGGCGAGCGGCCCCAGAACCGGCACCCAGGCATATCCCCAATCCGAATCGCGCTTTGGAGCGAGGGGCAGTAGAGCGTGCGCGATTCTGGGGCCAAGATCGCGGGCGGGATTGATCGCATAACCCGTAGACCCGCCCAGCGATAGTCCGATGGACCACACCAACGCTCCGACCAGCACGGGCCCCAGGCCCGGTGCGAGGCCGCCCGGCGATACGCGCTTCGAAAACAGCGCAGTAGCTACAAGGACAAGAATGAACGTCCCGACAACTTCACTAAAGAAATTCCACAGCGGGCTGCGAATCGCAGGCGAAGTAGAGAAACAAGCCAGTTTCGTATCGCTATCCGGGGTTGCCTGCCAGTGCGGTTTGTAATGCAGCCACACCGCGATGGCGCCGAAGAAGGCTCCCAGCAATTGCGCCGGAATATAAGTGAGCAACCGCATAGGCTGCCCCGTCATCAGCACGGAGCCGAGCGTGAATGCAGGATTCAGATGCGCATCGGAATCACCCAGCGCAGCAGCAACAGCGACACCTGCAAACACTGCCAGCCCCCATCCGGCAGTGATCGAAATCCAGCCCGCATTCTGGGCCTTGGACTTATTCAGCAAAGCACCGGCAACAACGCCGTTACCCAGCACAATCAGGACGAAAGTACCGGCAAACTCGCCTACGGCAGGGGGTAGATTAACCATAACTACGAATACTCCTCAATATTAATATTCAATCTACAAAATGGATAATCGGCAAAGATCAAGCAGGCTCTTCCCAGGCTTTGGCGCGTTCCAATGCTCGGCGCCAGATACGCAGCACTGCGTCGCGAGCTTGCGCATCGATTTGCGGATGAAAGACCCGGTCCACTTCCCACTGGCTGGCGATGGCATCACGGTCCGGCCAGTATCCGACCGCGAGGCCCGCCAGATACGCCGCTCCCAACACCGTCGTCTCCGCATTCTTCGGACGCACGACGTCGATCCCCAGCACGTCCGCTTGAATCTGCATCAGCAAATTATTCGCCGAAGCACCGCCATCGACGCGCAACTGCGCCAGCGGACGGCCCGCGTCGGCCTGCATCGCCTCCAGCACATCCTTTACCTGCAATGCGATGCCCTCAAGCGCCGCCCGGGCAATATGAGCGCGGTTCGTGCCCCGCGTCAGGCCGACCATCGCGCCGCGCGCATACTGGTCCCAATGCGGCGCGCCCAGCCCGGCGAACGCGGGCACCAGCGTCACTCCTCCGCTATCGGGAACCGAACCCGCCAGTTCCTCCACCTCGGCAGCCGTTCGTATAATTTGCAACTCGTCGCGCAACCACTGCACCACCGCTCCGGCCATCAACATGCTGCCTTCAAACGCATATTCGACGTGGTCGCCGATCTTCCACGCAATCGTCGTCAGCAACTTATGGCTCGACGGCAGCGGCTTGTCGCCGGCATGGAGCAACATAAACGCGCCCGTGCCGAAAGTGCATTTCGCCATTCCCGGCTCGACGCACATCTGCCCAAACAACGCCGCCTGCTGGTCGCCAGCAATGCCCGCGATGGGTATACCGCTCAGGATGCCGCTGCTCACGGCGCATTGCCCGCTCGACGCCACAACTTCCGGCAGCATGGACCGCGAGACTTCCAGCAGCTCCAGCAACTCTTCATCCCACTCCAGCGTATGGATGTTGAACAGCATCGTGCGCGACGCATTCGTAGCGTCGGTGACATGCGTCTGGCCCTGCGTCAGCTTCCAGATCAGCCAGCTATCGACGGTGCCGAAAGCCAGCTTGCCGGCCTCCGCGCGCTCTCGCGCACCGCTTACATTTTTGAGAATCCAATTGACCTTGCTGCCGGAAAAATAGGCGTCCGGTAGCAATCCGGTCTTGGCCTGGATCATCGGCCCATGGCCGCCGTTCCGCAGGCCGTCGCAGAACTCCGCGGTTCGCCGGTCCTGCCACACGATCGCGTTGTAGACCGGCTCTCCGGTTTCGCGGTCCCACACGATCGTGGTCTCGCGCTGGTTGGTGATGCCGATTGCGGCGATGTCGCGCTCGGTCAGGTTCGCGGACGCAAGCACCTCGGACGCCACGCCGCTCTGCGTCGACCAGATCTCCACCGGACTGTGCTCCACCCACCCCGGCTTCGGAAAAATCTGCGGAAACGGCCGCTGCGCCAGCGCCAGCACCTTGCCCTGGGCGTCGATCACCATTGCCCTGGAACTGGTCGTGCCCTGGTCCAGCGCGAGTATGTACTGCTGTCCTGCCATCTTTCCGCTCCCCTTTTGCTTTCTACTGCCACCACCGGCTGCCGCTCCAAACCTCTCCGCGGCGCGGGAAGTGTGGCCTTCGAATTATCTCCGCTTTGTTGCGTTTATGCCGAATCGCAAGGCTGCCCGTCAACGAATGTG
>Ga0209483_1000818_pt1 | contig 25352 bp, 29 predicted proteins | sample NGEPerA_FD_184508 | JGI IMG/M metagenome (GOLD analysis project Ga0209483, IMG submission 184508) | Arctic peat soil microbial communities from the Barrow Environmental Observatory site, Barrow, Alaska, USA - NGEE PermafrostL2-A... | ecosystem: Environmental > Terrestrial > Soil > Wetlands >... | reverse complement strand
GATGGAAACAGCCCCAACAAAACCTGCCAGTTCTCCAGATCGCTCATGCATACAACGCTATCCGAATAGAAACAAAAAAAATAGTAACTAACTTAGCGCTTATGGCCCCCCTCCCCGGGGGTACTTTAGGCTTCAAAATATAGAGGTGACAGGGCTTATGCTTTTTGGGGTATACCCCTCGGATGAGCCGCGCCGGCTAAATGCGAAAGCCCAGCGGATGGCTGGGCTTCGTGCTTTTTTGTATCAGCGAAGTGGCCGGGGTGGCCCATTCATCGCGTTCTTTGCGATGAGTGGGGATACGAGGGTGATCGTGCGGTGAGCTTCGCGTGATGATGCGGGCGGCTGAGGTTCCCCACTCATGTCGCAAAGTGCAAAGTGCGAGACATGAATGGGCCACCCCGGCTTGAGTGGTGGATCATGAGTGGGCCACCCGCGGATAGTTCGCAGTGGTTGTCAACATGATCGGGGTACCGACGAATGAGTCACCCACTATTGTGTGATCGTGACTGGACCGCCGCCGTGGTACTCTTCATCGAAATACAAAGGAGAATTCCATTGAGACTTCGTGTATTCCGCGCGCTTCTTTTGTCTGCCCTCGGGTGCCAGATCGCTTTCGCTGGCGGCCCCAAAACCTATAAACATGTCTCCGAATTTCAGGTCGCTGTTCTTGACCAAACTATCCGTTTGAATACAGGAAGCGACGCTACACTCGGTCACACTTCAACTGAAGCCAAGCTCGATCAAGGTGGCCAGGGAGTTCACTTTCTGCATACGGATGCTGGTGACTATCGGGTAGAAGCACCTGTCAATACTGGAGCAAGCATACTCGCGGCTATGGCTACTCCCCGATACCAAGTGGCGCCGACCATTCATAACAAATGGTTCTTAGACAAAGTGCAGCCAAATACGAGTGTGCTATTTGCCGTGAGGTGCGCCCATCCAAATAAGAAACATCCGAACGTTGCCGTGCGGTGTACCTTCTGGTTTCCGGATCCTGACAGCGATAGCCACGAGTACATGACTCTCGGCGATTTTACTCCGTACATGGTAGGAGACGGTGCGAACACAGCCAGGGTGGCGAACGCGCTTTGCGGCACTGGAAAGCTCAATCCGGAGACGGAGGCGAAGCTCTGCACACCGCCGCCTCCCGCACCTTTGCCGCCAGGGTCTGCGATACCCACGAACGGGCCGAAACCAAATCAGTGAAAGACGCAATCATAATCGCCGTCATTCCAACGAATGCGGAGCGGCGCATGATCGAGCCACCCGCCAACCTTAGTATGACAAGCCTGTAGAGTCTGTCGAGAAGCTTATTCCCAAGCTGGTACACTTGCGAATCTCAGGGGAGATGACGATGATTGAGATTCAGAAAGATGGCAACGGTCAACCTTACATTCAGTGGGAACAAGCACCTGGTGGTTGGAAGCGCGCCTGGATTCAACGTAAAGATGAAGCTGGTAAAGACTGGGCGGACTGCGGAAGATATCTGAATGTCTGCCGAACAAGGGACGGAGTGAGTGGTCCCGCTGGAAATGCTACAGACTTTCCCATCTTTTCGACGTTGCCTGATGAACAGATTCTCGAAGCATTTGTGGCTGCGGTCTGCGCGGTCACCGGCTGCAAGCTGCCCTAGACAGCGCTGGTAAACTGACGCGGTGAAATGGGATGACCACAGATCGTGGGTGTTGGGATCACTGGCTGGGCTGGCAATAGCCTTCGGTGCCGCAGCCTTTTCCGTCGTCTATGCCGGCTATTACAACAGAACCCACCACATTGCTGAGTGGGGAGCGCTTGGCGCAACACTGAGGACCCCAGTTCCACTTTGGTTCGTCTTTCTCCTTCTTGTCGCTACAGGCGTTCTTGGAGTAAAAGCGTTCCGCAAGTTTCGACAGAACCGAGAACTGGTGAGGCGTAACGGAATTCTCAAAACCATTCAAGCCGACAAGGAGATGTGGGAAACAGTAACGAATGTTCTAAAGATGGAAAAGGCGAGACTCGAAAGACGTGTTCAAGAATTGGAGGACCACGCTCCCAAAGTGCATGTTTCTTGGCCGGTCAATGAAGGCAAGTGGAGTCTGTTGAATGTGTTCGGTGCAATCCATATGTCATTCACCGGGAGGGCAACATTTAGCAGCAGCAATACAGCAGAGACCATAATTTTGACTAAGGCCTACATGCCTGGAACGGCCCCAGGCTCCAACATCATGCTTGTGCGAATTCCCCCCGATGAACCCCTGCTCGGCGAGTTTTTTCACGCTCTTTTGAAACCTGTTCTTGGAATACCCGAAAAGGACTTTATTCTGAAGCTCATTTTCGTTGATACGAAAGGCCGAGAATATCAAGCACCCGACCATACATTTCAGTACTCACCACCACCCGCCCCGCCACACCCGCAAGCAGTTACGACTGAGGAGATAGCTCGTCTGATCAATGCTAACCAAGCTGCCAGACAGTGACTTGACAGTGGATTTGCTTCTTCGAACAAATTCCACTGTTTCATCCTCAGACCGAAGGACATGCTATTCATAACGGTTTCATCGTTATGAGTTGGCGGGTGGCCCACGCATGATCTACCACTTAAGCCGAGGTGGCCTATTCATGCCGCGCAGCTTGCGGCATGAGTGGCGAAGGTCAACCATCCACCCAGCACGCGAAGCAACTCTGACCCCACCAAATCATCCGAAGCTCTACAATCACTCCGCGCCCGCCAGCTCGGGCACTATCTTTGCAATTCTTATCAGATTCTCATCCAGCAGAAGCTTCACGCCAACACAGTCTCAAGCTTCCGCTCGCGGTCGGCCGCGAATGCCAGGCAGGCGAGGATGTCGCTTTCAGTCAATTGCGGAAAATCAGCCAGTATCTCCGCATAAGTCATCCCCGACGCAAGGTACTCCAGCACATCAACCACCGTGATCCTCGTGCCACGAACGCACGGCTTTCCACTGCGCTTCCCAGGCTCCATCGTGATGATCTGCGAATAGTCCATAAGCGTACGGTAAGCCAAACCATGCTGGTAGTAAAGCCGTTTAGCGGTGCCCACGCAAACGCTTGACACCGCCTATACAATTAAGCCAGACAAGATTCCACGAAGCCCGGCCACCCGCCGGGCTTCCGCACTGAACCCGGGAGACCGACCACCGCCTCCCCAGGGGTACAGAGCTAAGTCCCATCGAATGGAAACTTTACCCCAAATAGGGGGGAGGGGTATCCCCCAAAACAACAAACAATCAGGCCGCATCCAACTCCCCACAGGAGTACCCTGCTCTCGTGCCCAAACCCGACACCTCCGAAACCCTCTCCATCGACGGCCACGCGGTCCGCATTTCGAGCCCCGACAAGCCTTACTTCACCAGCGAAGTAAAGCTCTCCAAGCTGGACATCGTGAAGTACTTCCTCTCCGTCGCTCCCGGCGCGCTGCTCGGCATTCGCGACCGCCCGATCGTCCTGAAGCGCTTCGTCGACGGCGCCGAAAAGGACCCGTTCTACCAGAAGCGGGCCCCATCGGACACGCCCGAGTGGGTCCGCAAAGTCACCCTCTCCTTCCCTTCCGGCCGCACCGCCGACGAGATCGTCATCGACAACACCGCCAGCCTCGCCTGGATCGTCAACCTCGGCTGCATGGAGCTGCATCCGCACCCGGTCCGCTCCGGCGACCTCGACCACCCCGACGAACTCCGCATCGACCTCGACCCCATTCCCGGCGTTCCGTGGGACCACGTCCGCCGCGTCGCCCTCGAAGTCCGCGCGCTGCTCGAAGAGCACGGCCTCACACCCTTCGTAAAGACCTCCGGCTCCCGCGGCATGCACGTCAACGTCCGCATCGAACCCCGCTGGACCTTCACCGAGGTCCGCCGCGCCGCCCTCGCCGTCTCTCGCGCCATCGAGCGCCGCATGCCCGGCGTCGCCACCTCCAAGTGGTGGAAGGAGGAGCGCCAGGGCGTCTTCCTGGACTACAACCAGAACGCCAAGGACCGTACGACAGCCTCCGCCTATTCTGTGCGGCCGCTGCCGGACGCCCGCGTCTCCGCGCCACTCCGCTGGGACGAAGTCTCCACCTGCAACGCAGCCGACTTCACCGTCCTCACCATGCCCGCCCGCTTCGCCGCCCTCGGTGACCCCCACGCCGACATGGACGCGCACGCAGGCTCGCTAGCCTCTATACTGGAGCTAGCAGCGCGTGACGAAGCCGAGGGTCTCGGCGACGCCCCCTGGCCCCCCCACTTCGCCAAACAACCCACCGAACCCTCACGCGTGCAGCCGTCAAAGGCAAAAAAATCTTTCGACACGCAAATGGCTGAGGGATTCGGCGCGCAACGTTTCCGCAAACAGGCAAAGAAGATTCAGGAAGGCGAACCCGAAGCCTAGCTGCCGAACACTTCCTGCAACTCCGCCGGCGCGACTACCTCAAGCTGTGCATACGTACATTCCTGCGTCGGCTTGTCCGGCCTCCATCGCCTGAAGTGCGCGAGATGCCGAAAGCGGTCGCCCTGCATGTGCTCGTACGCCACTTCGACCACCAACTCCGCACGCAGCGCCACCCACGAGAGATCCTTGCCCGCGGACCACCGGCTCTGCCCGCCCGGCATGCGCTGTCCGGAGCTCGACGCCTCAGCCCGGCCTTGCCACGGATGTCCTTCGAGCGCATTCTCGCGATACGGTGCCAGAAACTCCACCAACTCCCGCCGTTTCACCTGTGTAAAGCTGGCACACACGCCCGCATGATGCAGCGCCCCCGCATCGTCATACAGCCCCAGAAGCAGCGACCCCACCGCCGTCCCCTCACCATCCTTATGCCACCGAAACCCCGCCACCACGCAGTCGCAATCCCGCTCATGCTTCACCTTCAGCATGGTGCGCTTGCCCGGCTCGTACGTGCTGGCAAGTCCCTTCGCCATCACCCCATCCAGCCCCGCACCCTCGAACCGCTGAAACCAATCCCGCGCCACATCGAGCGAGTGCGTCGCCGGAGTCAAATGCAGCGGCGCAACCGCATGAGCCATCACTTCGCTCAGCCTCTTGCGACGCACCTCGAACGGCTCATCGCGCAGATCGCGATCGCCCTCCGACAGCAGATCGAAAAACACAACGGAGGCCGGCATCTGTTCCGCCAGCATCTTTACCCGCGACGCTGCCGGATGAATCCGCAGCGTCAGCGCATCGAAGTCCAGCCCACGGTCGCGCGCAATGACGATCTCCCCATCCAGCACACACCGCTGCGGCAACTGTGCTCGCAGGGGCTCCATCAACTCGGGGAAATATCGATCCAACGGCTTCAGGTCGCGGCTCTGCAACAGTAGATCGTCGCCATCGCGAAACACGACAACGCGGAAACCATCCCACTTCGGCTCGAATATCCATCCGCCGTTTTCCGGAAGCGCCTCTACCCGCTTTGCCAGCATCGGCGGAATGGGCGTGAAACCCGCGTCATTTTGAAAATCCGTCATTGTTCCTCCGTCGCTGCCAGGGTCTTAACGAGCTTAGAGCAATGAGCTATTGAGCAAAGAGAAAATGCTCCAAGACTCTGAGGCATCCTTTATTGCATCTCCCCCGGATGCACCGCTTCCGGCGCATGCAGCTTCAACCTCGGTTGCGACGTTGTGATCTTCAGCCTCGTCAGTGTATTCGCCTTCTCGTTATTCGCGCTGGCCATAAACGTGGCCGTGTAACTCTCCGCGATCGCCGAGCTAAACTCCCTGAGAAACGGCGTCAGCGACACGGGATTCATGTTGCCGTTATAGAGAGAGCGTCCGCCCGTCGCCTCCGCAACCTGCTGCAAATAACCCTGTCCGCTGAACGAGGCAGACCCGCCTCGCATCCCCGCATCGTGGTATGCGATCGCATACACCGCGATCCCGGCGCGCAGGGCGTCGTTCTGTGCCACTTCTACATACGGGCTATCCTGGTTCATGACTGAAGTACTGCCGTTATAAGGATCGACCCCGTTGGTCAGCATCAGTACGAACCGCGTCGCAGGGTCGTGCGAAGGCCACTTTTTCGCAATGTCCGAGAGGCAAAAGTACGGGCTCGCACTGGCCCCGGGGACCGACATCGGCACATGCAGTTCGGCCGCCACCGCCGCATGGTCCGCGGAAAACCCATTCGGTGCATCGACGCTTCCGTTGCGCATGTACCCCACCAGCACCTGCACTCCCGGCGGCAGCGACGTAATGAATTGCCTCACGTCCCCTAGCTGGTTGCCGAACGAACTCCGCAGCCCATCGTCGATCAGGATGGCGACCTGCGTACTCGCCGGGCGCACGCGCGCCAGCCCCGTCAACGGCGTCTGATGCCCATTCACCTCAACTTTAATCATCGCCGGATCGAGCTGCGGCGGCTGCTTCGCTTCCACCGAAATCGTCGCGCGCGTTTCCACCGGACCTTCTACCGGGATCTGCGCCACCAACGGCACAACACCGGCAAGCACACCCAAAACACTCAACTGCATCATCACACGCATAAGCACCTCCACATTGGTTAGACGTGCTTTAAGCAGTTGCCGTCGCGTGCAGCCAGCGGCCCGCGCTGCGCGAAGCCAACGCGGGCCGTTTCCCTACTCTGTGATTTAGTCGCCGCCCAGCCGTATCTTGAACCCCGCGCGCGCCGTCAACGGCAACCCCGGGAACCCGATGGGCCCAATGTGCTGATCGTTCAGCAGGTTCTCAAGCTGCACGAACGCTCCAATCTTCGACGTGAACCGGAACGTCCCGCCGAGGTCCAGCTTCGCATACCCGAAATCCAGATCGCGGTTGGGCAGGATCATCGAGTTCCCCCCATTGATGTCCTCGAAATCCAGAAACGTCGAGTCGTCGCTGCGGCTCGCCAGCGCGCCTTTGAACGCCACCGAAAACCGCGGCCGGTTATAGTCCACGCCAAAGAAACCCGTGTGCGGCGGACGCCGGAACGGCCGTCCTCCAACCAGCGGACTCTCCGCGCCGATCGCAATCCCCGGCAGGTTCGGATTCTCCGTCGGTGTCCCCTGATTCGCAAGCACCGCATCGTTCGCGAACGACTGCACCACGCTCGTATCGAGATAAGTGTAACCGCCATGCACGAACAACCGATGCTTGAATTTCCATTCCACTTCCAGCTCCGCACCGGACGCGCGATAAGCCAGCGAGTTCAAGTATGCCGAAAAGATCGAAGGAAAATTCAAATTGAAATATTGCGCCAGCGCTTCTCCACTGACACCTTCGAGCTGCCGGTCGAAAACGTTGTGGAAGTAGTCGGCCTTCAGCACCAGCCTCTCGCCCATCACGTTCTGCTCGACGCCGATATCGTAGTTGCGCGAACGCTGCTGCTGCGGCGGCCCTACATGGAACGCCGCGCGATCGGCCGCGGAAATCTGCCGGTAAAGGCTGTTGAACTCCAGCGAAAGACTCGGCTCCTGCACACCCGTCGCGGCGTTGGCGCGAATCTTCGTTCCATGAAACAGCTTGTCCGAGGGACGCACCGGAACATACGCCAACCCGATGCGCGGCGTACCCGCAATGCCGTACAGATGGTTTTTCTCCACCGCTCCGCCCGCCGAGTAGAACAAGCGTCCCCACGCCTGCCCCTGAAACTGCAGGTTGTATTCAAAGTTCGTGCGCTGCACTTTTTCGTTTTCGCCGAAGTCGTTGTCGTTGAACACGCCGCGCTCGTTGTCATAACGAAACCCGAACAGCGCCAGAAATTTCGGCGAGAACGTATAGTCCGACTGGTAATAAAGCTGGTCGCGGTTGGAAGCCTGGTCGTCGTTCGGCAAGAAGAAAGAAGCCTGCCCGGTCGCGGTATATCCATTCGCTCCGCGGATCGTGGAAACATTGCCAAAGTATTCAAAGAAGCCGGGAAACACTTCGACCGGCGTTCCCTGGTTCGTAAACATCTTCTCCTGTTCACGCTTGCGCGCAATGCCATAACGCAGCAGGTTGTGCCAGTCGGCTTTGGTCCTGTTTTCCAGCGTAATGCCCGAATAAAGGTCCTGGTCCGACTGCTTCGCATCCGACGAAACGCCATAAAAATCGTGCGCGCTCGGCAATCCCGTCGCCGACACGCCATCGCGAATCGTAAATCGCATCTGCGTGTTGCCGGTGAATTCGTAGCCAATATTCGCCGCCGAAGTCGCCGAGTGATACTTGTCGCGCGGGAGCGCATTCGACGTATCGAAGCGCGAGAATGCGCCGAAGTAATCCAGTTTCCGATCGACCCCACCCAACGTCACTTCGTTGCGATACTCATGCAGCGTGCCCGCATCGCCCGAGTAGTTCAGCACCGGCTGCAGCGTCGTTCCCCGGGGCGTATTCAGCGTAATCACCGCCGCGCCCGCGTCCGTGCCATACAGCGCCGAGTTCGGCCCCCGATACATCTCGACGTGCCCGATCGCCGTCGAGCTTACCGTGCCGAAATCGAATACTCCGCCCACATCGTCCGCGGGAATGCCGTCGACCAGCACCAGGTTCGCCGTCGAATTCCCTCCACGCACGAACAGCGACATCACGCCGCCAGTCATGCCCGTCTGCACCAGCACGGCGCTGGGCGTCTGCCGCATCTCTTCACCCACGCCGATCCGGGGCACCAGGTCTTCCAGCGGAATCACGCTCACCGGCGCGGTCAACTGCGGCAGCGGCGTCGGAATCCCCGTCGCAGTCACCGACACTTCCTGCCTCACCGTCGTCGTTGCCAGCACCGCATCCTGCGTCACAATATCTTCCGCTCCGCCATAAAAATCCACGCCAATGGCCGGCAGAAACCCGCCCGCCGACGCCAGCAGCGTAAACCGCCCCGCGTCGGCTGTACGGATCTCGAAGCTGCCGTCAACGGCAGCCGTCCCCTGAGCAATCGTCTTGCCGTTTTGGACCAACTGCACCCGCGCCCCCGCAACAGGCGTGCCCAGCGCCGTGGTCACACGGCCGCGCACGACAACGGCGTCAGCGGCCGTCGCAAACAAAAGCAGAAGGAAAAGCGTGAAGGCGAAGCGTCGCAGCGAGTGTGCGCGCAAAGGCAAGCTCGCCCCATCTGGGCGCAAAGCCCGGGGCAGATCAGTATGCATGGACAACTCCTCCGCTCTCCCTGCGAGAGCGTGGTGACGTGCGCAGCGGAACCGGTCTCCTGACTGGCGCGATCTCAAGCCTGGCCATACATCGTTCGACTCTCCCTTCCCGGCGCCGGGGTGGCGTCAGTGGCAGATTCGCGGCAGACTTTCACCCTCCAAAGAAGGTGCGCGCTTCACAGTTGCGGGGCAGTGGCGGAGTTTCACCGCGCTTCCCGAACATTCCATTGCGGTACAGAGTGGATTCGAGCACTGCCTTCCAGTCGGCAGCGCAATAAGGCCCGTCCTCAGTGTGCCGACTGTTGCAGCGGAAGTCAAAACTGGTTCTGGCGCGTGTTCTGGCGCGCTCTCTGCACCGGCGGTTCCCAACCCACAATCCGCAAAACCGTTCGTCAGATTGTGCCTGCCCCCTCAGCAGGGTTCCGACCACAGGAAGTGCCATCGAAATCTCGCCTCCCGCAAGCCGCCGATGTCCCGCCACGGTAACGCAACAAAAACTTTTCCACAGCGCACGCCCCAAATACCGCCATGCGAGCCTCGCAGAGGCCGTCCGCGCCCACCGAACCCTGCAACTTTTGGGCTAGGGCCATTGTCCCCAACGCAGGTAACTGCGGCGCAAACTATAGTAACCGTCCCGAAAATCACCATAACCGATGTCTTGTCAATGACTTGCCCGGACGGACGGCATGGCGCCTGCTTTGTCGTCCGGCGACCTAAATATCTGGGAACATTCAACTTATTTAAAATAATTAAGTTTTCCTCTTGCAACTGGTAACCACCGGTGCTAGTCTCAACGAGTTACCGATGTTCCTATTTGAGATGACGCCCACTGCCAGAGGTAACCGTCTCGCCGATCTAACGTAACTCAAACTCAACGAGGGCTTACCTCCAATGAAAACTACGTTCTTCATCAAGACCGCACTTGTTGCACTTTCGGTTGCCCTTTTTGTTCCACTGGCTTCGGCTGACCGAGTTACATTCTCTGGCACCACCATGGACGGGGACACGTTCTCCGGCAGGTTCACTGTCGTTGCCGACGTCAATCCCCTTAACCCGCCGAACGCTTATGACATCATTCGCATCAGCGGGGTGACCGATATTCAGGGCCATACGCAGTACATCGACTCCGCGGCTTCGGCTGCCGCGTACAGCGGTCCTTACGTCTACACGAATGCGATTCCCGGAAATTCGCCCAGCGGCGCGTTTGACATCGACAATCTGTATTTCACTTCCGGCAACCCGTTCGACTACGATGGCCCGTTGGCAATGTTGCCTCACGGCCTCGAGCTCAATCTGTACTACGGCACTCAGCCGAACGACATGAACGGAGCCCTGGAGGAGAGCAACGGTTACTTCTCACCGTTTGCCACTTTTACCAGTGTGCTGGTCGTCCCCGGCCCCGTCCCCGAACCGTCCAGCCTCGTCCTGTTCGGCACCGGCATTGTCGGACTCGCAGGCGTTGTCCGTCGCCGCATCAAGGCTTAACCTCGGCCGGCACCCGCCGTTCCGCCTCAGAATCAAAAGCCCGTATTCGCGATAGCTTCTCTATCGCGGATACGGGCTTCTGGCGTTCGGGACCGTCGACTCGCTCTATATCGTCAGCAGCACTTTACCGGTGGTCTTCCTGGCTTCCATATCGCGTTGCGCCTGTGCCGCCTGCTCCAGCGGATAGCGATGTTCGGTCCGCAGCTTGAGCGCTCCGCTCAAGACCCATCCGAAAACATCGTGCGCGCGCTGCTCCAGCTCTTCCCGCGTTCGCATGTAATCCTTCAATGTCGGTCGCGTGACGTACAGCGACCCCAGCCCCGCCAACCGGATCAAATCGAACGGCGGCACCGCTCCGCTTGAGGCGCCATACAGCGCCAGCAGACCGCGCGGCCGCAGGCACTTCAGCGAGTCCTCGAACGTCGTCTTCCCCACCGAGTCGTACACCACCGGCAAACCCGCTCCGCCCGTAATCTTCTGCACCTCTTCGCGAAAATTCTGCCGGGTATAAAGGACCACATGCGCAGCGCCCGCCTGCCGCGACAGCGCAGCCTTCTCCTCGGTCGAAACGGTCGCGATCACTGTCGCGCCAAGCTGCCGCGCCATCTGCGTCAGCAGCAGCCCGACCCCGCCCGCTCCCGCATGGACCAGCACCACATCCCCGCGCTGAATCGCATACGTGTCATGCACGAGATAGTGTGCCGTCAACCCCTGCGTCAGAACGGCCGCAGCCTGCTCGAAGCTCACCCCCTCGGGAATGTGCAGCAACTCACTGGCCGGCGCGCACGCGAACTCCGCATACGTCCCGCGCGTCCCGGTCCACGCCACGCGATCGCCTTCGCGAAACGCCGTGACGCCCTCACCCAGCGCGGCAACAACACCCGCGGCTTCCTGGCCCGGAACAAACGGCAGCGCCGCCGGATACCGCCCCTCGCGCAAATACGTGTCGATGAAATTGACGCCCGAAGCCTCAACCCGCACCAGCACCTGTCCCGGACCCGCCACCGGCGCGGCAATCTCCACGTACTCCAGCACCTCAGCGCCGCCGGTCTTCGCAATCTGAATCGCCTTCAAAACCGCCCCCAATCAGTGAATGGTTAGTAGTGAATAGTGAATAAAACTCCATCAGTGAATGGTTAGCAGTGAATACAGCTCCGTGAAGCAGTGAACAATGACCAGCGAATAAAGCCCAGTGTGCCGGCATTTGTTTTATTCACTATTCACTAGCCACTATTCACTTTTACTGCCTCATACTCTCTTCCGAAGGCTTCATCCTCACCACGCGGTCCACGGTATACGGCGAATGCTGCGACTGCGCATAGAAGTGCCGCACCTGCAGCTCCCCCAGCAGCCCCACGCCAATCATCTGTATCCCGCCGAGAATCAGCACCGCCGCAATAATAAACAGCGGCCCATGCTCATCCCCGACATCGTGCCCGGTCATCAGCTTATGGATCAGCAGCCACATCGCAAGACCGCCGCCCGATAACATACCCAACGCTCCCACCCCTCCGAAGAAGTGCAACGGCCGCGTCATGTACTTCAGCAAGAATCGGATCGTCATCAGGTCGAAGAACACGCGGAACGTGCGCCCGATGCCGTAGTGGCTCTTGCCTGTGGCGCGCGCCGGGTTTGAGATCGGTATCTCGCAAATGCTCGCGCCATACCAACTCGCCAGCGCCGGGATAAAGCGATGCATCTCCCCATACAGCGGAATGTTGTGGATCACTTCGCGCCGATACGCTTTGAACGTCGTGCCAAAGTCGTGGATGTCCACGCCGGAAAGCCGCGCCATCATCCAGTTCGCCACTCTCGACGGCAGCCGCCGGACCACGCCATCGCCGCGTTGCGAGCGCCATCCGCTCACCACATCGTAGCCTTCCTCCAGCTTTTCCAGGAACCCCGGAATCTCCTCCGGGTTGTGTTGCAGGTCGCCATCCATCGCCAGCACATACTCGCCCGACGAGTGATCGAACCCTGCCGCCAGCGCCGACGTCTGTCCAAAATTCCGGCGCAGCTTCACCAGAAGCACGCGCGAATCCACCGCCGCAATCTCTTCCAGCAGCCGATACGTGCGGTCCCGCGAGCCATCGTCGACGAACACCAGTTCAAAGCTCGCGCCCACCAGTTCCATCACATGCTTCACGCGGTCGTAAAGCACGGTGACGTTTTCTTCCTCGTTATGAAACGGCACGACGATCGAATATTTCGGCACAAATCGATCATAACCCGCCCGCCCGGAACCTATCTATATTCGTGACGAGCTATATTCGCAGTCCGGATTCGTCGTCCGCCCAACACTCGCGGCAAGTCATCATGGGGTGTGCTTTGCCGGGCGGAATTTCCGCGGCCGCGCCGCATCCTTCACGATGCGAGGAGGAGGAATGCTTCGAGCACTCGGATGGCTGCTGGCGGTGGCCGTTCTCGCTGCCGGCGGCTGGTGGCTCTACACCCACACGGGCCGCCGCGCCGTTTCCACCAGCGGCGACGTAGTCCCGCGCGATGTCTCCGCCGATCCTCCAGACGCAAATGACGACGCCGGTTCCGCGGCTCCAAGCAGTCCAGCACCAGCCACCGTCGCCCCCGCTGCCAACACCTCAACACCAGCGCCGCAGCCAGCCGCTCAAGCGACCGCAGACGCCAGACCCGCCGCCGGCCTCCCCGTCTCCGACTCCATCCCTCGCAACCCTCCCGTCGGCATGGCCTTCGGCGGCAGTGGCAAGTACCAGTGGTACCGCCAGGGCGACATCACATGGCGCATCGACACCGTCAGCGGCGCGGCCTGCATCGACTTCGCCACGATGGGCCAGTGGGTCCGCCCCATCGTCTACTCCCGCGGCTGCCGCCGCTCCTAACGGATTTCTCGCTCCCCTTCCCCGCACGGTACACTACCCTTAATGGCCCGGTAGCTCAGTTGCATAGAGCAGCGCACTCCTAACGCGAAGGTCGCAGGTTGGACTCCTGCCCGGGCCACCAATAACTCCTCCATAATGAATGACTTGCAAGATTCGCTCGAAGGGCAAAAAAGGCCAGTTTTCGAGTGGGATACTTTTGGGATACCTGCCCAAATCTATTATCGGCCGCTTTAGAGCACTAACCGGCCCCTTCGCACCTCCCAGAGACTCAGCGCCAAACCCAGACCGCGACCGAAAACATCTTCGGAGCAGATTTTTTTGTTGCCCAGGTGTGTAACCGTGGCCGTCCTCAGATCGAGCTAGATAGATGATATGAGATATTGACTACACATCATCATCGGAATAATCTAACTACTGAGGTACACGAAATGGCTCAGGCAAACCGGCTCCGTCAGACCCTTCCCGAGATGATGGTGGGCAGCAGTACCGAGGTCAGCGAACGGCTCCACCGAACCGCGGTCCCCCGCGCCCTTGCCGTCACCTTTGCAGACGACAGCCAGCAGCTTGTCTTCGAGGGAGTGTTCCGTCAGGTGACAGCGTTTCTACCCCAGCTTATCCGCCAACGCCAGAGCGACACCCTTGAAAAAATCGTCGGGGCTCTTCTCCCGGACATCGCCATCTCTGATGCGGCGCTAGCCGAGGCCCGGATGATGGTCGATGCCAAATCGACCATTCTCCGGAGCGGCGACTTCCTGCCTGCCGGCGACATCGCCAGGATGGCCGGGTACAGCCCGAAGAATCCCAGCGCCCAGCCGAACAAGTGGAAGCGCGACGGAGCCATCTTCGCCTTCCAGCACAAAGGCATCGACTACTTCCCCCGCTACGCCCTCGACCCGGTGGAGAGCTACCGTCCCTACAAAGCCCTCGCCGATGTCTTGAAGATCTTCGGCGAGACGAAGAGCGGCTGGGGTACGGCCTTCTGGTTTGCAGGACTCAACAGCTTTCTGGACGACCAGCGCCCGCAGGACTTGTTGGCGACACGGCCTGACCTCGTGATTGCGGCGGCGCAGGATGAGGCAGAAGGAGTCCAGCATGGCTAAGCCGGCGGCTGGCCTTCCGCCGCCGCCTAAACGCCTTGACGCAACCCTCGTGACTTGGGGTGGAGGGCTAGCGTTCCACCGCGTCCACGACCTCGCCTTCGGCGGCAGCGAGTTCAACACAAGCGCCAAGGGCAATGCGCGTTTCAGTCCGATCACCGACGATGCCGGTGTCCTCATCCCGACGCTCTACGCCGGTACGACGCTGGACTGTGCGCTCATGGAGACGATCTTCCACGATGTCCCCTTCAAAGCCGGATTCAAGCCATTCTCCAAACTCAAGATGGACGGCAAGGTTCACAGCGTTCTGCTCCCAACAGCAGACCTCCGCCTCATCGACCTCAGCACGGTCGCGCTCCACAAGCTGGGAGTCAAGCGCATCCAACTAATCGACACCACAAAAGCTCACTACCCTGCTACGCGCCGTTGGGCGCAAGCACTCTACACCCAGTTCCCCGCCGCCCACGGCCTACGTTGGACTTCCCGGCAGGATGACCAGGCTCATGCGGTCATGCTCTTTGGGACTCGCGTAAACCCATCCGATCTCGGATGGGCCGGCTCATCCGAAAGCCTGCTCCTAGACGGACACGCTCAACCTTCGGTCATCGACCTGGCGACCCGCATCGGCGTAACGCTCGTCGATTGAGATGTAGTGGCAATCCAACTTCCATGTCGTACTGAGGCCATTCTGAGCGTCGAACGTGATTGCTCCCCCCACAAGCGGTTACAGACGGAATGTCACCGTCTGCTCTTGCCTCTTCGCGCCGGTGAAGGCCGATCGCAGAGCCATATTTGTCAAAAGCACATAGACCAGAGGTCCTCGCCGGACTGCCTCTACCTGCCAATCAAGTGCAGTAAGCGATCCATGCCCCGACACCTCCCAGTCCGCCTGATTCTCCAATCCGCAATGCCGCTTCCCAAATATGTCGCCAAATGCATTCGATATGGCCGATCCTGGCGGTATGCGCATTTGTCTCCGCACTTCGCAGCCGATCTCTCGAGCCGCATCGTTGGCAACAATATTCTGCACACGCAGGCTGGGTGAACTGCCGTCCCTCTTCCGGGAAACCGCAGCAGTCACAAAGACGACCGGCCCTTCCCACATGCGAACCGCAGCGAGACACGCTGCTTGGAGGCTTGCGCCTGGTGCCACCTGTGCGCAGGCCAACTCAACGGCCTCCAGAGAAAGGTCGCCGGAGGCCGTATTGAGAAGCGCGGGCTTGAAGAGGGGTTCCCAGAAAGCCAACAATCCCGCGATATGGTCTACGGCAGATTCGACCGGGTCTTTCAATTTGGCCTCGGGGGTCGGCGTTCTTCTGAAGCCCTCAAGAACTGCCTGTCTTCGCGGATAAAGCAGCAGGTGGGCCAATTCGTGCCATGCCGTGAAGTATGCACGTATCTTTCGCGACCCACGGGCGTCGACGATTACAAGATAGTCGCGTCCACCCTTTCCCGGCTTCGGGTTGTCTATAAGTAGACCTTCCGTATCGCTCTTGATGAACTCTGCCCTTAGAAGCTGCCGAAATCCGCCCATAACTTGGCCATATTTGTCCGCTAAGCGTTCAGTGTCCTGATCTTCGTGTATGAACTCGATTTTCACCGACAATTTGTCGGCGACCAAGGAACGTAGTTCCGCGATTGTCTCAACGCTCCAGTCCTTCAGCATCTGCCGGACACTAGCGATAGCGTGCTCGCGCAACTCGCGCAGGCAATCTCCGCTGTCCGGAATATGGAGGTTCCGCGCGAGCTGTTTCAGCTTCGTGTGGTGCGTCAAGTCGGTCATTCAAACAACCTCTGGTGTAGCGACATCCAATCTTGTTTCGTATAGTTCTTGGGAACTTCCACGCCGTTTGGCGTTCGGCGTTCATGCACTAGCTCTCTTACCTGAAGAAGAGTCTTTGTTTCGGCGTAGGACCAGCCCTTCTCTTCGGCGGCGCTAGAAAGCTCTGGGGGAAACTTGTCGACCGTTCGAGGTCGGCTCTCCGTGTGGGTGCCACGGGCAAGGTAATCCGTTGTGGTGTCCAGTTCGTCGGCAATCTTCAGCAGCTTGCCCATGCTGATATTCCGCTTTCCGTTCTCCACTTCACTTAAGAAGGGGACGCTCATACCTGCCAAATCTGCAAGCTGCTTCTGTGTCATACCGCTGTCTTCGCGCCGTTGCGCGATACGTTTGCCGAGAGCGATATTTTCTGCCAGGGGGGCTTGACTCATTATTCCTTAGTTGATACAACATAAATTATAGTTTATGGTGAGTCCTGCTGCACCATTTCACTATGGGCTAAAGATATAGAAGTCAGATCGTTCGGTCAAGCCGGCACGGAGGTGCAGATGAAGAAGCGCGTTGAGTTCGATGCCCACAAGGTGGTCAATAGGCCAACGAAAGTTGCCTTCGAGACCAAGGACGGACATAAGGTCCATTTCACGGCCGAGAAGCCCACCAAGGTGCCGGTCCATGTTTCGTTTAGGGCGAAGCGGCCCTCGTGAGGCGTTTACCGGGGGGTCGTGGCGCAGATGCAGGCCGCGAATCCTCGTTGATGCTGGGCGAAACGAGTGTCTCTGCACGCAGCTGAGATTTGATAACACCACCGTAGAAACGCAGAAAGACTAAGGAGACAGTATGCCAGCTACCCCCACATTTCACTCAATCAACGAAGTTCAGAAGCTCGCGCAATTGCGGGTACACCACAACAACAGTGCATGCCCCCCTGGGCGAGATATTCCAGCTTGGGAGCGCCGCACCGGCACGGGGAACTATCGCCTCTGCGATGACTGCGCTCGCCTCAACCAGCAAGGACGCTAATCGCGTTCGGGCGTTGTGGGGGGCTGGCTGCCGCAGGCCCCCTCCTCGCAAACGACGCGATAGGCCATGCACCAAATTCAGTATCGAAGAGACGCATGCTTGCTGCGAAAGGAGCAGGTTAATGGCTGATATCGAAGTTGCCCATCTAAGAATTCAGGGCGTGGATGTTGTGATCGCTTTTCTCGATTCATCTTTTGATCGCAAGACCGAACGCGAGCAAAATGAGGCGAGGTCGGCGCTTCAACTTTATTCCCGGAGTGCCGGTTTGGCAGGGAATGTCGTTTTGATGTGGCGGGACTCCTCCGGTAGGGTTAAGTTCATCGCCCCTCCTAATCAACACCCATTCTTCAGGACCGCTGACTACGGTCAGCTCTATAGGCAGATCAATAAGCGCCTTTCTTGGCGCTAGATTGTCGCTGCTGCAAGACTCTAAGACGGAGGGAGGCGACGACATGGCGATTCGGTTCTTCACGTCCGACGCTGCCGGACTCTTGGCAGAAATCAAGAGACTCATAAGAGCGGGTGAAATCGAAACCTGGGCTGTCGACGGTGACGGGGATTTCACCCATATAACGAACGGGGAACAGTGGAGGAACCGCGCGTTCTTACGCCCGGTGGAAATGAATGATCGCCTGTTGTTGAACATTATTATCCACAAGGGCGAAACCCAAAAACGCGAAGTGTACGCCGTTTACCACGGTAGATTCATCGAAATGGTGATTCGGCATGCACCGAAGCTTTTCAGTACGGCGGTCGCAACCCCCTCCTTTACCAAGGAAGATCAGGCGTTGAATTGATTGTGCGCCGTCTTGCGGGAATTAGAGGGATTTTCATCTGTCCGCCAACAGGCCAATGCACTCATCGAACACGATTTCGACCGACCTCGGAACATTAGTCTGTGAAACGCGCTTCTGAGAAGTTGGGATAAGAATTGCAGCCGACCGCAATGGTGCGCTGCTGGAAGACAGATCACCCAGCGAGTCGCTGCGGGTGATCCCCTCGCGAGAAGCGCCGCAGATCGGCAACTTGTATCAGTACACGCGCACCGATATGGTGAACGGCGATCTGATTACTGCTGACGAGGTAATCGAGAGCCCTCCGGCTGATGGAAAGCATTTCAGCGGCCTCTTCTCTTCCGACCAGCAGCTTTTCATCGGGAGACATCGTTATCCGACCAGGTCTCTTTCGCTCAGTTACGTCTATCTCTGCCATTGGCGGACTCCGGGAGTGCTTGCCTCCGCTCTGAGGCAATCGCTCGTCTCTCAAGGATGGGGTAGACCGCGCCGTCCGTCCAATAGTAGTTTCCTATGACCCCATCGACTGAGCCTATGCAGGCGTGCATCCCAGATTTGCACAACAGGCCTTTGGTTGCCTCTGCCTTGGATAGATGAACCAAGGTGGGCAACTAATCGTGGAGCAAACGCACCATATCAAGTGCAACCTCCGATTGCCAAAATAGTTGGCCCCAGAGTAGATAGGTCGTGGCAATCATGTATGAAGGACCCGAATTTCGCCATCTTGTATCTTTCGTCGCCGTAGCGGAAGAGTGCAGTTTCGGCAGAGCAGCGGAACGCATCAAGCTCACACAGCCCTCCCTCAGTTCCCAGATCAAACAGGTGGAAGATGGCCTGGGAGCCAACCTTTTTATCCGCAGTCAGGCCGGAGTATCGCTGACGCCTCCAGGCCGTCAGTTCCTTGTATTTGCCCGTCAAATGCTGCATATGAGAGATCATGCAGTACGGGCAACGACCTTCGACAAGACCGGAACCGAGTTGCCGCTGCGCTTCGGCTATTCCCCTTTTGCCGATCACAAACTGGTGGAAGAAGTGTGTGCCGGCTACCTGGAACTCGTACCCGGCGGCCATATTCTAACGTCGAGCGACTGCTGTGCAGCGCTCACGACAATGGTTGCCGACGGAAGGCTTGACGCAGCGATTGTGACCATGCCGCTGACTGAAAATGACCTGTTTGCGCACCCGATATGTCAAGAGAGGATGTTGGTGTGTCTGCGTCGAGACGATCCGCTAGCCGATGCGGAAACGCTGCCTCAAAGCGTAATGGAAGCTCGCTTGTGCATCCTCTTTGCGCGGATTCACCAACCATGCTTTTACGATTCTTTGCTGCGGAAGTTCGCCAAGTTCGGTATCGCGCTGCATCCATCGGAGTTCATTTCATCGCCCGCCGAGATTCAATATCTCGTGAAGCGCGGCAAGGGATTCAGTCTGGTTCAAGAGAGCACTCAGCTCGATCCAGAACTCACGATGCGGAGCATTGAAGGCATCAATCTCACCGTCACTACTGCGTTTATCTGTCATCCGGCGCGACTACGGCCAGTGCTTCCCATGCTCGCCTATCGGCTCGAAAAGCTATGTTCCGCGGCGATACAAATGGATGGGCGCAAGCGTCCCAATGGCCGTGCCACGGGCGACGACTTGAAGGATATAGACAAGGCGAGCTGAACACGATTGCGAATGCAATCGGCGTATAGGCTGTGCCTTACCGGGCATAAAAAATGAGTATTGGACGCGCCCGAAAGCGTCACCTAGTGTCAGGGCATATCGCGACCATCCCGGTCGTTGGAGGTGCCAATGACACGTATCCGAATCATCATCCCAGCAGCAACGATTGAGCGGACAAAGCTCTATCTTGTACGCGGAGCAGCCCTGCTCCTATGCGTATTGATCTTCCCACTCGCAGCTCACGCTTCGCCGTTCGATAGCGGTATCAGTTCCATACAGACGCTCTTTACCGGAACGATTGCGAAGGCAGCCAGCCTTATTGCAATCGTGATCGGTGGCTACACCTTCGCGCATGGAGAACCCGGCGCGAAGAAGACGCTTGCAGGCGTCGCCGCCGGAACGGGGATAGCGATTATGGCGACCAATATCCTCACCTGGCTTTGGGGTTCCTAGACCCCTCCCTGCCATCATCCTGCGATTCCTTCACTCCCAAACCATTGATGTTCCACCAGAGGGGTTTATGCCGGAAACAACTCAGAAGCGTCACAACCGAGTCTTCAAGAGCCTGCATAAACCCCTCACCTATATGGGTATCGAGCGCACCCTTTTCTTCATGATTGCGGTGTCCGCCGTGGGAATGTTCAACCTCTTCAATTCCATCATCGGGGCCGTCGTCGTGTTCATTGGCGGCTGCATCTTCGGCCATTGGGTGACGAACTCCGACCCGGCTTTCCTCAAGATTCTTGGACGCTCCGAGAAGTTCAAGCTCCGCTACGACGCGGCCAAACAGACAGTCCCGAACGTAGAGGTGCGGTAATGCTGAATCTCGCCCGCGTCATCCAGCCGTGGAAGGAAGCGGACGCATTGAGCGCCCACATCAACCTCTACGGATTCTGGAATGAGACGGCCTTTCTGACCAAGAGCGGCGATCTCGGCATGGTGTTGAGCGTGGCAGGCGTGGACTACGAAAGCCTCGACAACGACCAGCAGCAGTACGCCGTGAAGCGGCTCGAATCCGCTCTCAAGTCCTTCGGTGAAGGCTTCCACGTCTATCAATATCTCTTCAAGACCAACTGGCCCGAGATTCCATTCGCCCGCTACGATGACGCGCTGATCGACGCGGCAATCGACCAACGGCGGCAATACTTCGAGGCCAAGCGCGACCGGCTGTACGAGGTGGAACTCTTCTATGTGATCGTGCTGGAGGGTGCCCGGTCGAAGACCGGCATCCTCTCCGCTCTCGCGCGGATGCCGCGCGATCCCCAGGGCGGCATACGCGAACTCAAAGCACAGTTCACCAGCGACAACATGAAGGTGCTGCTGCGGAAACAGATCGACACCGACATGGTGCGGCTTGAGCAGTGCGTCCAGAACTTCAACCGCCAGCTCGCCGACCTCATGCCTATCGAAGTGCAGGAACAACAGGCGCAGTTCCGGTTCTTTCGCCGGCTGCTCAACTTCGATGAATGGCGCATCGTAGGCAAGCCGCACTCGACACAGTACCTCGACTTCCAAGTGGTGAATTCCAACATCGAGGCGGAGCGCGACCACCTCCGCGTCGGCGATCATTTCGTCCGCATCCTCACGATGAAAGAGGCCATCGCCGAGACTCGGCCATTGGTCCTTGACCGGCTCTTCAAGATCGAAGGCAACTTCTATGTCGTCACGGAGTGGACTCCGCTTTCGATGGCAAAGGCCCGCAAGGAAGTGGACAAGCGCCGCCGCCACTTCAACATGAGCAAGTCCGGTTTCGTGTCGCAGATCGGGAGCGACCCGGCGAAGACAAACCAACGTGACGTGCTGATCGACGAGTCGAAACAGGCCGACATCGAGAACCTTGGCGAGTGCCTGCGGGCGCTCGGCGACGGCCAGACGTTGGGCGATTTCTCGCTTACGGTCGTACTGTACAGCACCGACCTCCAGACCATCAATCAGGAGATGGGCGAGTTCTCCGGCGTCTTTACGAACGCCGACGGTGCGCTGTTTACCGAGACCTACAACCAGCTCAATGCGTTCTTCGCGACCGTTCCGGGCAACTACGCCCAGAACCTCCGCAAGATGTATCTGCTCAACTCAAACTACGCCGACCTGTCGTTCCTCTTCACAATTCACCCAGGCGAGAAGACGAACCCGCATCTTCGCTCCGAATATCTGGCGGTTCTGGAGACGGACAACGCCACGCCGTACTACCTCAACCTCCACAACGGCGAGGTAGCGCACACCCTGATTCTCGGAATGACGGGCTCCGGCAAGAGTTTCCTCTGCAATTTTCTGCTCACCAACGCACAGAAATACCGGCCGCAAACCTACATCTTCGACATCGGCGGCTCGTTCCAGTCGCTCACCGAGATCTTCGGCGGGACGTATTTGAACGTCGGCCAGGAGAGCCGGGATTTCACCATCAATCCGTTCAGCCTGCCGGAGAGCAAGGAGAACCTGCAATTTTTGTTTTCGTTCTTTCGCGTGCTTATTGAGGGTAACGACAAGCGTTACAAACTCGATTTCAAAGAGGAGCGAAAGTTGTGGGAGGCCATCGAGCGGATGTATGTCGTCGCACCGGAGCAGCGGACGTTATCGACGTTCAGCCAGATCATCGGGGAGTTGAAAGAACGGCTCCACCGTTGGACCAAGGAAGGCCAGTACGGATTCCTCTTCGACAACGTAGAAGACACGCTCAGTTTCTCCAAGTTCCAGACGTTTAACTTCGCCGGCTGGGGCGATGCTCCCGAAGTGTTGGAGCCGCTGCTTTTCTATGTCCTCCACCGGGCCAGCAACGAGATTGCCAACCCTGCGAAGCTGGCGACCTTCAAGACATTCCTGTTGGACGAGGCATGGCTCTTCATCAAGAACGAGACCATCCGCAGCTACATCGTGGCCGCTCAAAAGACGTGGCGGAAGCACAATGCGGCGATGATTCTTGCCACGCAGTCCATCAAGGAGCTTGAGGAATCGGGGATGCTGGCGATTGTCGCCGAGAGCTGCCCGACCAAGATTTTCCTTGCCAATCCCGAGATGAACCGCCAGGTCTACCGCGAGGCGTTCCATCTCAACGACACCGAACTCGACATCATCGCCGACCTCATTCCACCCGGCGAGATGCTGATTCGCAAGGCGCAATCCAGCAAGAAGGTACGGCTCAACGTCGATTCCGTCTCGTACTGGATTGCGACCAACAACGCCCGCGACAACCTGCTCAAGCGGGAGGCCTTCGCAGAGTACGGCATCGCCGAGGGCGTCCGCCAGCTCGCCATCACTCACCCATTCCAACCGCGCCGCTAAGGAGTTCCGCCATGAAGAGACTTACAACCGCACTCGCAATCATGCTCACAACGCTCGGAAGCGTGGCCTTGCACGCCCAGACCACCTCGCGCAACGTGGCCTATCACTCCCAGGACATCGTGCCGATCCACGCCAAGGTCAAGTACACGACCCTTATCGTCATCCCGGCCAGCGAGAAGATCATGGAGGCCGCGACCGGCGACAAAGACTTCTGGATTGTGGATGTAGTCGGCAACTTTTGCTTCGTCCATCCGGCCAAGGCCGGTATCAGCTCGAATCTCAATCTCATCACGGACAAGGGCAACATTTACAGCTTCACCTTGACCGACATTACAGGGCAGTCGGAAGACCCGGATCTCAAAGTCATCATTCAGCCCGCCGACGCTTCCAACATCGTCGCGGCGAACGGGCCTCCGCAGTACGTTCCAGCCGCCCAGCTTGAGCAGGTGCGCCAGCAGCTTGCAACGGTCGAAGCCCACGTCGGAGCGACGGTAGACGAGTTCAAGAGCGCCTACCCGCTGGCGCTCAAGTTCGACTACATCTTCAAGGCCAACGAAGACCCGTTCGATATCCAGTCGATCTACCACGACAACAAGTTCACCTACATCAAGACCAACGCGCCGGAGAAGTTCAGCGTGTACGAGATGCGGGACGGCAAGCCGAACCTCATCAACTACGAGCTGCGCGACGGGACGTACATCATCCCGAAAGTGATGGACAACGGCTATGTGGAACTTGGCAAGAAAAAGATGGACTTCACGAGGAAAGGTTAATCCAATGGCCGATACCGTCACCACGCTCAGAGACCCGCTGCTCACCGATAATACGCCCCAGCCGAAGGGCGTCCTCCAGAAGAACCTCAAGATGTTTCTTTATCTCGGGGCCGTTGTCCTTCTCATCCTGGCAACCGTCATCAGCTCCCGGAAGAAGGCTCCCACGGATGCTGAGAAGGCCAAGGGCGCACCGCCGCAGCCTTACGTTCAGGACAACACCGCGAGCAACGTAGATGCCCTACAGCGTCAACTTGGAGCCGACAAGTTGAAGGCGGAGCAGGATGCTCAACTGGCCGCAGCTACCGGCACCGGGGCGCAGCAGGCGGCAGCGTCGGGCTACAGCCCCGATGGGCGTCCGCTGAACCCAGCGGGCACCTACGGCACCAACGGGCAGCCCAACGGCACGGCGACGAGCGGCCCGCCCCAGCTAACGCCGTCGCAGCAAGCAGACCAGCAACTGGCCGCGACCGAGAAGGAGCGGACGGACGCGGCGCGGTTTTCGTCCAACATCGCCTACGCCCGCTCTGCGGAACCCGCACCTTCGCAGCAGCAGAACGCACCGTCGGCTTCGACAGATGCACAGAGTACCTATCTGGCGATGCTGCAAGCGGGTCAGCCCCAAGTGGGCCAGCCCACCAGCTTGACCACTCCACGCGCCGCCGGAGAGCAACGCGCGGCGTCGAAGGACCAGATACCAGCGACGGACTATAAGCGTCCGACCGAGGTCAACATCGACAATGCCACGGGCCAACCCTATGTCATCTATGAAGGTTTGACTCTGGACACGGTGCTAATGAACCGGCTTGACGGCGACGCGATAGGGCCAGTGAAGGTACTGGTAACCAACCCCGTCTACTCGCACGACCACCAGCACGTCCTCATTCCCGAAGGAACGATCGTGCTCGGCGAGGCCCGCAAGATCGGCAGCGCCGGATTCGGCCAGCAACGCCGGATTTCCGTTGCCTTCCATCGAATATTGATGCCGGACGGGTACAGCGTTGACCTCGACCAATTCCACGGCCTCGACCAGATCGGCGAAGAGAGTTTGAAAGACAAGGTCAACAATCACTATCTGCAAATCTTCGGAACGTCGATTGCGCTTGGCGTAATTGCCGGTGCCTCGCAGATCAGCCAGGGCGGATCGAATCTTACCAGTTCCGGCCCACAGTCCTTTACCAACGGTGCAGCGTCCAGCGTGTCGCAATCGGCCACGACCATCCTTGACCAATTCATCCAGATTCCGCCGACCATCACGATCCGGGAAGGACATCGCGTTAAGGTTTATTTCACGCAGGACATGCTGTTGCCGGCTTACGAAAACCATCGTATAGCTCAGTCGTTCTAAGGAGACCAACATGCGCAACACCTTCGTTATTGTCGTGGCTTTATTCGCCCTCACCCTTGTCGGATGCAAAAGCAGACAGCAGAAGCAGGCAGACCTCAGTGCAAAGTATCAAACAGCGAATGCTCAGTATCAAAAGGATTGCTCGGCACAGACTTCGGACCAGGATGCGAATGCCATTGTTGGCGGAGCCTTCGGAAACAAACCGTCACCCCAGCAACAGTCAGGAATCGA
>Ga0209483_1000816_pt1 | contig 25371 bp, 28 predicted proteins | sample NGEPerA_FD_184508 | JGI IMG/M metagenome (GOLD analysis project Ga0209483, IMG submission 184508) | Arctic peat soil microbial communities from the Barrow Environmental Observatory site, Barrow, Alaska, USA - NGEE PermafrostL2-A... | ecosystem: Environmental > Terrestrial > Soil > Wetlands >... | reverse complement strand
AAACAAGGCCAGCGCCGCAATGCCCACGATCATTCCGACGCAGAAGACAGCATCTCGCCAGGCCGCGTCAGGCCAGAAGGGACGCCCTGTTTTTTCAAGCAGTTCTTTGTATTCCTCTCGGTAGGTTTTCGGATCAACTGGTTTGCCGGCTGTTGGCGGCTCCGAAATTCCGTGGCGCAGAACCAGCCAAAGATGCAGCCCGACAAAGGCGAAAATCAAAGCCGGCATGATAAAAACGTGAATCGCGAAAAAGCGGGTCAAGGTCGCGCCTCCCACGGTGTCGCCGCCCAGCGTAAAATGCGCGAGCCAATTTCCGATGAGCGGCACGCGGCCCGCTTGTTCCGCTCCGACAACCACAGACCAGACAGCGTTTTGATCCCACCGCAAGAGTTGTCCGGTAAAACCCATGACCAGGGTGAATCCCAAGAGCAGGACTCCGGTTGCCCAGCTCAGTTCCCGCGGAAATTTGTAGGAGCCAAACAAAAAAACCTGCGCCATGTGCAGGCCGACCATCAAGACCATGGCAGACGCGCCGTAGTAATGGAGGCCGCGCAGAAAATGCCCGAACGGCGCTTCGTCGCTGATGAATTGAAGCGTCGGATAAGCCTGGCTTGCCGAAGGGATGTAAGAAAAAGCCAGCGCAACTCCACTGAGCACTTGAATCATGAAGGCGCAGAGAGTGGCGCTGCCGAAAACATACCACCATTTGGCATCCGGTGGCGCCAGATGCCGCGCCATCTCGCCAATTGTCGTGATGATGCCTGTGCGGTCCTCCACCCAATCGCTGATACGATTAAAAATTCGCTTCAACATTGTCACTTAGTAATTGGAATGGACGACGTTTCAATCTGCACATCGCCATTTTTAACGCGCACCGGATAGCGCGGCAGAGGCAAAGGCGGCGGTCCGGCGGCGACGGCTCCATCCTGGTAATAAACGCCACCGTGGCACGGACACATGAATAGATTGGCTTGGGCAAGCCAGCGAACCGGACAACCCAGGTGCGTGCAATTGATCGAAAAGGCGACGAAGGTGTCGGCGTCCACACGACGCAGCCACGCCGCGCTCCGCGCGGTCACGCCGGCCCACGACAATGCCGAGGCGTCCTCATATTGCACCGCGGCCGTTGCGCCAATCTTGAAGGATTCGACTTTTCCCACCGAGCGCCAGATTTTGGGTGGGCGCGCAAAAAACGGCGCCAGGATAAAACCAACGATTGGCACCGTCAGGATCAAGGCGCCGATCCCGCCGGCGACGAGAATTACCCGCTCTAAAAAACGCCGGCGCGTGATCTCCTCCGGCGTCGGTGCGGGCCTTTGGCAGGAATGAGTATGGCTATTGGTGTTTTCGTTCATGGCGAATTTCACTGATCCATCCAGCCAGCGCCGCGATGAAAAGACCGATCCCGGCGAGAAGGATGATCCACATGGTAATCAAGCCCCAAAAGATCAGGGCCGTTCCCATCGCCAATCCGGCGGGGAAATAGGTGGGGCGCGGAAGGTGCTCGTCCGGGAGCGGCTCCCAGCCTGCATGAGTTTTCGGCGTTTCGAGATTCATTATATACTTTCCGTTGCCGGACCTGTCTCCTGTGCGAACCAGCGCGCCAGTTGGGCGAGGATCGCAGTCAAATAAATCAAACACATGGGAACCCACATGAGAAGCCCTCCGATTTGCTGGTCTCGCTCCGGCGAGAAACCCCAGCCTGTGCGAATGATATGCAACAGCCCCAGCCGGTCGGTCATCGGCATGGTGTAAATCGAACAAACGGTGACAGGCGAGAACGTGATAATGATCCCGAGCACGCTGCAGGCGACACACGCGCTGAATAAATAAAATATCGCGCGGGGTGGCGAAAGCCGCTCTTCGTCGCGTGGCGCGAGTATCTGCCGCCAGAATAAACTGCCCAAGACTACCAGTGAAACGGTTTGCAGCGCATGGACCGGACGCGAGGCCACCGCCGCGTTGCACATAGCCGGCGCGTGCCAGAACCACATCGCGCCAGTTCCGGCAAGCCAGCCGAAGAGCGGATACGAGAAGACGCGCGGCCCCACCGCAAGTGAGATCGTCCGGGGCAGGCTGAACAACAGCAAAGCCGGCACAATCAGCAACAGCAGAATGTGTTGCGCCATGTGCGCGCTGAACAGATAGCCATCGGCCAGCGTGTTGAGCGGCGAAAGCAGCGTCAGCAGAAAAACGGCCAGGGCCGCCGTGAACCAGCCGATGCGGCGACGGTCGCGAAACGCGGCGAGATAGATTACCAACGCGCAGGCGCCGGTCAGAAGAACCACTGGATTCCACGTCCAGCCCGAGAGAATGAATTGCGCGGTGGTCATCGGAGATGAGGCAGAAGGTAAACGGCCGAAAACACCAAAACCCAGACGGCATCAACGAAATGCCAGTAAAGCCCGACAGCCTTGAGCGCGTGCGAATGGCGCTGCTTGAAATCGCCGGCCAGAGCCAGCCCGAGCACAATCAGCAACGCAATCAGCCCGACACAGACGTGCAACCCGTGGAAACCGGTGAGCGTGAAAAATGTCGTCGCGAACAGATTTGAACTCACCCCCACCCCGCTTTGGAACAAGCCCCGATACTCAAGTCCCTGGCCGATGATGAAGATGCCGCCGAGCAGGATCGTCGCCGCCAGCCAGCCGACCATCGCGCGTGGCTTTCCTCTTTGCAGGCTGGCTTCCGAACGCCAAATCGTGAAGCTGCTGGCGAACAGGCAGAGGCTGAACATGCCGGTCTTGAGCAGGTTTAGGTTGTGCGCACCCGGTCCCGGCTGCGGCGTGGCGTTGTAAAACAGATAGGCGAGAATCAGCACGCCGAAAAAGCCCGATTCTGAAATGATAAACGTAATGACTGCGGTCTTGTTCTTCTCCGGGGACGTGGTTTCCGCCTGCCATTTCGTGCCGACTATCGGATCGGGGCGATCGGGATTCGAGTCGTCCCAGAGCGGACGCCGACTGCGGATGGGCGGCAGCTCGTGAAAGTTTTCATGGGGCGGCGGTGAGGTGGTCGCCCATTCCAGGGTCCAGGCGTTCCAAGGATTGTCGCCGGCGGGTTTGCCGTGCAGGAGGCTGGCGGCCAGATTCCACACGAACACTAGCGCCGCCGCAGCCATGAAAAATGCGCCGCTGGTTGAAACCATGTTCATCCAGCCCCAGCCCGGCAGATCAGGATATGTATAAATGCGGCGGGGCATCCCGGCCAGTCCGAGGAAATGCTGGATGATGAACGTCAGATTAAAACCGATGAGCATCAGCCAAAAGGTCCATTTTCCAAGCCGCTCGGAAAGCATTCGCCCGCTCATTTTCGGAAACCAGTAGTGCAACGCGCCGAGAATCGCGAAGACGATCAAGCCGACAAAAACGAAGTGAAAGTGCGCGACCAGATAATAACTGTTCTTGGTCTGCCAATCGAGCGCCGCGACCGCGTGACTGATCCCCGTCAGTCCGGCGAAGAGAAACTGAACCAGCGCCGCGACGCAAAAGAGCATCGGCGTGTTTAATCGAATCCGCCCGCCCACCATGGTCGCGCTCCAGGCGAGCACTTTCACGCCGGTCGGAATGGCGATCAGCAGGCTCGAGGCGACGAAAAACAGGTCCACCGCATGTCCCAATCCGACGGTAAACATGTGGTGCGCCCAGACGAGGAGGCTCAGGAAAGCGATGGCGACGGTCGAGCCGGCGACGAATTCATAGCCGAAGATCGGCTTGCGCGAAAAAACCGGAATCACTTCCGACAAAATCCCGAACGCCGGAATCGCGACGATATAAACTTCTGGATGTCCAAAGGCCCAGAAGATGTTCTGCCACATGATCGCCGAACCGCCAGGCTGGAGAAAGAAATGCGTGTCGAGACGCCGGTCGATGAGCAGCATCACCAAGCCTGCGTTCAGGACCGGCAGCGCGAGGATGACCAGGAAGGAATTGATAAAAATCATCCAGGAGAAAAGCGGCAGACGGCGCAGCGTCATGTGCGGCGCGCGCTGGGTGAGCACGGTGACGATAAAATTGATTGACACGCTGACCGATCCGATTCCAAGGACGAGCAGCGCCAGCGCCCAATAGTCCACACCGAGTTGCGAAGAGTAAGGGGTTTCGTTCAACGGCGCATACGCGAACCAGCCGACCGCCGGGCCTCCACCCGCCAGAAAGCTGAAATGCAGCAGGATGCCGCCCAGCGGGACGAGCCAGAAGCCGAACGCGTTGAGGCGCGGAAAGGCCATGTCGCGCGCGCCGATTTGCAGCGGCACAATGTAGTTGGCCAATCCGAAAAGCGCCGGCATCGCCACGAGAAAAATCATCGTGGTTCCGTGCATCGTAAAAAGCATGTTGTAGGTGTCTGGAGGGATGAGGGTGTTGTTCGGCACGGCGAGTTGGACACGCATGAACATCGCCTCGACGCCGCCGATGACGAAAAAAAACAGCGCCGTGACCATATACAAAATGCCGATGCGCTTGTGATCGACCGTGGAGAGCCATGCCATCTTCCAGTGCTCCCGTTGTTCGGTGGTCAGGAGCCCGGCGCGACCAAGGACTGTGGCGATCTCGTTCATTTCAGTGTCTCGAAATAATCCACGAGCTGCGTGAGCTGTTCGTCAGTAAATTTGAAGTCCGGCATTTTGACGCCCGGCTTGACCCACTGCGGGTCCGCCAGCCAGCGGCGGAGATTTTCGGGCGTGTTGCCGGCAACCCCGGCCCCGAGTTGCCGGCGGCTGGCGAAATGCGTGAGATCAGGGCCGGCCTGCGCCTGCGCCGCGGCGCCGTTGATCGCGTGACAGCTTGCGCAGATCGATTTTTGGTAAAGCGCAAATCCATTCGCGGCTGAACCGCCGGCCGGCGTGGCGGCGGGTTGAAGTTGCGCTGTTTCCCATGCATTGAACTCCGCTTCCGGCTCGGCAACGATCAGAAAATGCATCCAGGCATGCTCGGTTCCGCAGAATTCCGAGCAGATGCCGAGAAACGTCCCGGGCTTGTCGGCTTGCAGCCAGATATGATTCGGATGCCCTGGGACGGCTGTTATTTTTCGCGCCAGTTCCGGCACCCAGAATTCGTGCAACACGTCAGCGGATTCAAGCCGGAGGGCCATCGGCTTTCCGACTGGAATGTGCAATTCATTCGCCACCATAACGCCCGACTTTGCGTAGCGCGCCTCCCACCACCATTGATGGCCGGTCACGACAATATCCGGCTCTGGCGGGGGCGGGGGGTCGGACAAACTCATCGCCCGGGCCGTGAGCGCAAAAAGCGCCACGACAATCACGCACGGAATTACCGTCCAGACAATTTCAATCGTCCGGTTGCCCGCAAGTTGATGCGGGTCCGGTTCGCCTTCGCGCCAGCGGAAGCGCATCAGCGCAAAAACGATGATTCCAGCGACAATGACAAAAATACTCGCGAAAATGATAGTTGACACCACCCCCACATCAAAGATGGCGCGGGCTTGGGGCGAATCGGGTTGTAGAACGCGCAGCACGGGTCCGAAAGCCAGAAATTGGCGGGCGCAATTCTGTGTCATGTTTGGCATTAACTGGCGCCCCTTTATGGAAGAGCCGGTAGGTTCTCGACCAGAATATTAAGCATGGAACGGTTGAACTTCAATATGGGGTGTTTCCCCCATTATGCCAGTTAAGAGAATAGTTATAACTTTAGCGGACGCCATGCCCCTTGGACGTTTCAGGGCCGCCGTTCTGTTCTCATGGTAAAAGTGGACTGGCCCTTCGAAAGCCCATGAGAAGCTAAAAGAAAAATCCATGAACACAAATCATTACGACTTCATCATTATCGGAACCGGAGCCGGCGGTGGCGCTCTCGCCCAACGCCTCGCTCCGAGTGGAAAGCGTATTCTCATCCTTGAGCGCGGCACATTCCTGCCCCGGGAGAAAGAGAATTGGAACACCAAGGCAGTCTTCATCGAAAACCGCTACCACACGGACGAAGTCTGGCAGGACAGCGAGGGAAAGCCCCTCCATCCGCAGACCGCCTATTGGGTCGGGGGCAATACGAAGGTCTATGGCGCGGCATTATTTCGGCTGCGGGAGCGTGATTTTGAAGAAGTCAAACACGAAGACGGCATCTCACCGGAGTGGCCGTTGAAATACCACGACTATCAGTCTTATTATGACCAAGCCGAGGCGCTTTATCAGGCCCATGGCGAGCGCGGCACCGATCCCACGGAACCTCCAACCAAGCAACCTTACCCGCGGCCGCCGGTCAGTCACGAACCGCGCGTTCAGGAAATTTACAATGAGCTTGCGGCTGGGGGCTATCATCCTTTTCCCTGTCCCGTTGGCATTAAACTCAACGAACGGGCGCCCTGGCAGAGCCAATGTATTCGCTGCGATACATGCGATGGCTTTCCCTGCCTGGTCGAGGCCAAGTCAGACGCTGACAACAATTGCATCCGCCCTATCTTCGAATTACCCAACGTCACCCTCCTCACCGACGCCTACGTCGCGAAGCTGACGACCAATCCTTCGGGGAGCGAAGTGACCGGCGTCGAAGTGGAATTCGAGCAAGGAAAGCGCAAGGAAACGTACGCCGCCCACATCGTGGTTGTGGCCTGCGGAGCGATCAACTCCGCCGCGCTGCTGTTGCGCAGCGCCAACGCGTCGCATCCCACTGGTTTGGCGAACTCCTCGGACCTGGTCGGACGCAACTTCATGTTTCACAAAGCGGCCATAGTGCTTTCGATTGGCCTGAAACCGAATCCGAGCAAATACATGAAAACCGTGGCCGTGAACGATTTTTACTTTGGCGAAAAGGGTTATCCCTATCCCATGGGAGGAGTTCAATTGGTCGGCTCTTTTAAATGGGAGATGATGAAAGGCGAAGCGCCACCCCTCACACCGCCCGTGGTTTTGAAAACCATGAAGTCTCACTCCGTCCCGTGGTGGCTGACGACGGAGGATCTGCCGAGTCACGAAAATCGCGTCCGCTGGATCGCAGGAAAAGGCATCCAACTCGATTACACGCCAAACAACGAGCGTCCCTACCAGCGCCTGACCCACCGTTGGAAAGAAGTACTAAAGCAAGTGGATGGCGGACATTCCTATGTGCCCGAAGAGTTTTATCTCAAGAAATCCATTCCCTTGGAGGGCGTCGGACACCAGAACGGCACCTGCCGGTTTGGATCGGATTCAAAGAATTCGGTCTTGAACCTCGACTGCCGCGCGCACGACATTGACAATCTCTACGTCGTGGACGCTTCCTTCTTCCCTTCCTGCGGAGCGGTGAACCCGTCCCTGACTATAATCGCCAACGCCCTTCGAGTCGGAGACCGCTTGCTCGAACGTCTTAAATAAAAATCAAATGGCCCAACGCCGCGAAATCATAACCGTGTATGCCGCCGGACTGATTCAAGGCGTGGCACTGGTCACATTTCCGGCGGCGAGCGCCGTGTTCACAAATTCCAGCGACTATGGCCTGTCGAACACGGAATACGGCGGCATGTTTGTTCCACAGGCCGTCATGGCCATCATTTCGTCGCTGCTGGGCGCCGGACTGAGAAAACGCCTCGGAACCAAACTCATCTATCTGTTGGGGTTGGTCGCCAACCTGCTGGCCATGACCCTGCTCGTCGCGAGCCGGTTCGTGATGAAGGATCATTCATTGGCTTACGGAATTTTGCTGGTCGCCACCGGCTGCATGGGAATTGGCTTTGGCTTCACCGTGCCGGCACTCAACACGCTTGCGGCGGCGTTTTTCCCAAAAAAAGTGGACCGGGCGGTGCTGGTTCTTAACGCGCTTTTGGGTTTAGGAACGGCGCTGGCTCCCGTCTTTATAGCAATTTTTGTCGGTCTTGGAATTTGGTGGGGCTTGCCGGTGCTGGTCGGAGTGCTGCTGGTTGGATTGCTATTATTCAGTGTCAGTCAGACCCTGAGCGTGGGCGGAACCGCCCACTCCGCGAAAAAGCACAAAAGCAAATTTCCCGCCCGGTTTTGGATTTTCGCTTCTTTCGCGTTGCTCTACGGCGTGTGCGAAACCATGAACGGAAACTGGGCGGCGCCTTACATGACAAAACATTTTGGCGCGAGTGCCTTCATGGCGTCGTTCGCCCTGGCCGTTTTTTGGAGCATGGTGACCGCTGGCCGCGTCCTGTTCGCCGCCATTGAAAAATGGTTTCCCGAAAAAATGGTTTGCCGGGTCTTGCCGTTCGTCATCGCCGCCGCTTTCATTGCCACGGCCTTCGTGCCGAAAACCAGTTCGTTCTTCGGCATCCTGACTTTTGCGCTGGCGGGACTCGGTTGTTCGGCGCTGCTGCCGTTGACCATTAGTTTCGGCCAGAAAGAATTGACGACCATCGCCGCTTCGGCGGCGGGCGGCCTGATTGCCTTCTACCAGATCGGCTACGGTATTGCCGCGTTCGGCGTTGGCCCTTTGCAATCGTGGGGGGGATTAAGCTTGAACGTTATTTATGGCGGAACCGCGGCGGTCGCCCTCGTAATGTCGGCCCTATCTTTCACGATCACGCGAAAATCTCCCCGCCGGCACGAGGCCTAACAATGATGACGCCGAAGGCTGCGTCGCCCTCGGCGCTGATGCCTGTCTCTCCAAAGGGCATTATTGAACCGGAAGGTTCTGAGAAATGTTTTGGGCGCGTTGCCAGTCCTCGGGAGTGTTGACGTTGAAAAGAAGGGAGGATGGGGTTTGCACTAAAGCGGCGTGGCAGACTTTGGCCAGCGCTTGCAGAGAGTATTCAGGAACGGCCCGTTACTTTTCCACGATTGGCAAAGCGTCCCGTGCCAATAGGAAGGGAAAGCCGGCTTTTCCCTCGCTGGCCGCGAAAATATTCGGGGCTGGAGAGTTTATCAACCGGTCTAGCAGCGCGGGGGTAACGAAAGGCATGTCGCAGGGATAGGGGTCAAACCGTACATTTGCACTATTGATCATGGTGTCTTGGTCTGTTGAAGCTTTGCTTGAATCCAGATCTGGGCCAGCTCTCGTCCGACTGAGGACACTATAGATGGCGCCGCGACAGTCAATGCGAATTTGATGATGCATTAAACCATTAAACCATTAAACCATTCGAATGCAATAACCCGTGACCGCGTGCATAGAATAAAGCAAAGGTACGGTGACCCCTAAGGTCCAACTGATTGAGCGCCTGTTGCACAGGCGTCTGCGGGTCAATTGGCCATTGCCATTCCGCCATGGCGCGGTTCAGGAATTTGCGAACCTTTTCCGGGTCAATGTCGCTGAGGCTCGCGTCAGATTCTACGGTCTGATCCCACGTCAGCCCTCTCGACGCGAGATAAAGTTCGGCAACTTCACTGGCGGATAACACCTGATTAGTGCGTCCCGACCGGCGATACGGGCGGCCGAATGCTGTAACGGGCTTGGTTTGGTGTTCCGGCACGTCCACAACAATGACGGTCGCCCCTGGCTCGTCCTGGTTCGTAATGGCCGGCACGACCTTGGGCGTGGTATTTTGTGCGATTCTGTTGGCCAAGTCTTCCAAAGTGCCTTTGCCAATCTGTACGCCGGTGATGCGGCCATCGTCTGCCACGCCTACAAAAACCTTCCCGCCCTGTGCCGAGGCAAAGGCGGCACAAGTTTCCACAATGTCGCGCCACAGGCTCAACGACTCTTTCCGTTCAACCGTTTGTCCTTCTTCGGGAATCATTATGTTCGGCTTTTCTTTCAGATCAGCCGCTGTTTCCCAATGGTGTGGTTACAGGGCATGAATTGCAAGTGGACGCGCTCCTTTCGCAAACTTGCTGACGGGAAGTTGTGCGAATGGACTCCTGCGCCCCGAATGGGCCGAAAATCTGCGCTTCGGTCTGGATTTGCAGCGCGGAGAGTGGAGCGGAGCGATGGAACAGGGCGTCAGGGGTGGAATCCGTAGCAGAACGCCGCGACGCAAGTCCAGACGGAAGCCAAAGGGAAGCCGCGACGAGCGCGCGGTTTGGCGACAGGAACGGACAGAGGCGGGCGGGGTGAGGGACGCCTGCTGTCTATGGAAGGAGCCAAAATGAGCGTTGGTCGCGGCGGGGAATTTGGGCGGCGTTTGCCGTTATCTAAGATTGAGAAAAACGGCAGCCCAAGTACCAATCGGACGATCATCGGACGATTCGCCTGGGTCTCAGATCGGTCGCCTGGGCCGGGTGTTTTTTGAATTTCGGTGTGAGCCAACTTGACGATTACCGAAATTCGCTTGACGATTGGTTGACGATTCTCTGAGGTCATATTTCGGTTGCCTGAACACGGTGGCTGTCGAGTTTCGTCGTGACCCAACTTTACGATTGACCAAAATGCGTTTAATGATTGGTCCGTGTTCCCGATGTCCCAATTGTCCCATAACCGTCTCGTTTCGCCAGGAAACAAGCTCCGACTTGTCCGGTGACTTGTCCGGTCGCCCATAAAACTGCTTTAGGCACGACTGATTTTATCCCTTTAAAAGAGACAGAAGCACTTAAAGTTGTCTCTCTGAGAGCGAGAAATGGTCTCGCCAAAAGCCCATCCATTCGGAAACAAGCCGCGACCACGAAACAATCAACTGAATCTTTTCAAATGATCCCTGTTGTCTCCTTCAGGAAGCGGTCGAGGTCGTCTCTGGAATAGATCGGGTGGCGCAGTGCCAATGAAGGATGCAGAAGGCCCCGCTTTCTCAAGCGGTCTATGGTTGCGGGCGTCACGCCCAAATAAATTGCGGCTTCGGCCCGTTTGAACCCCTTTTTCTCTACCATCGCTCGATTGACGGTTCCCGTGGATTGTGGGTCTCTTTTGGCCATAAATCCTCCTTTACTCTGATTTAAGCAACCGGAGCAGTTCGGTGCGGGGCACGAGCAGCTTGCCGCGCAACGCCCGGCACACTTTGAGTTTGCCGCCTTGGACGAGGCGATAAATGCTGAAATAATGCACGCCCAGCATATCCGCTGCCTCCTGTATAGAGTAGGCCAGACGTTCGGTTGTCATGGGGGACTCCTCGGTTTTTGAAATCGTTTCCATAAGTTTAAAAATCGTCTTTGTATTGAAATCATAAATATCGGGCGCAAAGCATCCATTACAAAAATCAGCGTTATTTCCAGTCTCGGAATTATCCAAGATTCCCCAAACAACCAGGGCAATTCCCAACCGCGACTTGGCCGGTGAGTTGGCCGGTCGCCGGGCGAGTGCGTTCCTGGCCGCATCGGCGCGTGGTCCAGGTCAATTCTCTCGCCGATGGGACGGGAATTTTAGCAGCACCATTTTCCTAAACCAGGCCATCCGTCGGAACCGGTCAGTCGGCAAACAGCACGGGGAGTTCATTCAGAACCATGATTGCGGGTTGGAGTTATGCGGTGATAGATTTCGGTAGGATGGTGATAGAAAAGTGATGGGTTATCGCCGGAGGACAATGCCCAACATCAGCCCGAACGAAACGAGCAAGGACGCAACCAAAAGGTAGGCGAACCAGTCCCGCTTGGTCAGGCGTTGCTCCAACCGCTCCCGTTCCTTGTTCATTTTTTCCCGCGCCATATTGAAATCTTCCTTTGCCTGTTTCCACGATTCGGCTCCCTGATTGAGATCGTCCTGGATTTTTCGGGCGATGGCCTCAAGCTCGCGCGCTTTCGAGCATATTTGGGTGGCGATGCCGTGAATGACATCGTTGTAACCTGACACTGTCATGTCGTATTGCTTTAATCTTCCGTCTATTGCTTCGAGGGTGGTCTTGGACTGAGCCGCAATCTGTCGGCGGTGGTCGGCTTGGACGGCGTCCAACAGTTTTTTGGAGTCACTGGCAAGCCGACGCGCATCATCCAGTGCGCTGTTGAATTGCTCCGAAAAGCGGGTGCGGTGACTGGCTTGGTCTCGCTGCCAATCTTTTTGGGAATCCCTCAGAATATGAGGCAACCGTCCGATGGCTCGCCATTGGGCCTTGGTCAACAAGGCCAGTTGCACCGGAAATGAGTTTTCATCGCCGCTGCACCATTCGGCCAGAATTTTTCGCAGGCGCTTCGCCTCTGCCGGATTGACGCCGTCACACAACAAATCAAAGTCGGTGTCCATCATAAATCATTCTCCAAAATTAAGTTGTGGTTGCGGCCTCTCGGTTTTCCATTCCCGTTGAGGCGGTAATTTTGGTTCGGGAATGAGCGCCGTTGGCAAGAGCGACTCGGCAATCGAGTCGTACTGTTGGAACATCCGCTGCATGGCCCACTGGATTTCCCCAGCCAGCAGCCGTTCTAAATGGCCCGCTTCGATGCGGGACAATTCGGCGAAGCTCAAACCGTGCTTCGCATCGGCCTCAGCCTTCTCGGCGGCCAGCAACGTCGTTGGCGTCAAGGTCGGCAGTGTGATGGTTTTCGACCCGAATTCCGCCAATTGCTTTTCCAGCGACGAGCCTTTGAACAGATCGCCCCGCGCCTTGGCCGGACTATGGACAACAACATAGTCCACCCGGTCGCCCGCGTACAAGAACAGTCGCCCTGCGTTCGTCATGCTCTCGGTGTCGTCGGTCGGAAACAGGAAGAAGGTCAATCGCATGTCCTGTTCGGCGCAGACATCAAGCACCTGCAATTCCTCCAATGCCGCCATGATGAGCGCGTCCGCCTGGGCGCGTGTGTCAATGACGTGAACCGGCGCGGTGTCCTTGAGCACCCGCCGAAAAAGACTGAGCAGGGCCGTCTTGCTCTCGTGCTCGTTGCCGAGTTGATACGACCGGACGGCGTCCTTGTGCCGACTAGCAAACGTGTGATGCCGGTCGTCAAGGTCGGAACCGTTCCATTGAACGCCAAGCTGGTCGAGCCAGGCGGTGCGGAATTCCGCTTCAAAACTTTTGCCAAGGTTTCCCTTGGACTGTGGATTTAAGTGAATACGACGTGTGATGTTCATAATTTATTTGGATCGTTAAGGTTTAGACTGTCAGGACTCGGTTGCCGAAATGAACGCGAGGCCGGAATGGCCGCAAGAACCGGCTTGCGGTTTGATTCTGGCCGACTGGCCGGCTCATGTGGGGGGGTGGGTGGCGCGGACAGCGTCCGGCCTTCGTCCTCCCAATGAAGTCGGCCCTGCCGCTTTACATATCTGCGGTAGAATTGATGCAGACCTTGGAGTGTAATGCGGCAGCCTTCTTCAACCGCGAGCCATTCGGCGATTTCCCTCCACGCTTTGCGCTGCTGGCGCTGTGCGCGAATTATCGCCACGAATGGCTCGACGCGGCTGTGAAAGGCGCGTCCGCCGCCATTTCTGGCCGCCACTGCGTTCGTTTTCGTCTCCGATTCCATTGCCATAACTTTAAACCCTCAATACTCGACTGCGTTAACGGGCAGCAGGCGAGTTAGCCCGATTTGTGGGAGAGTTAAGCCGATTAGGTTTTGCACCTGTTGAAAAGTGCTGAAAGGCGTTGAATCGCTGCGTTGAAATCCGTTGAGGTGTGTTGAATATGTCAACACCCTTCAACGCCTTGCGACACGAGAATTCGTGCTGATTGGCGGATAGCCGCCAAACCTACGATTTGTTCGTAGGGGTAGGGCGTCCTCCTTTTAATTCCACGCGCTTAGAGTGGAAAACAACGCGATATTGCGTACGAAACGAGGCAACTGCAGTCGTGTTGCAATGTGTGAATGAAAATGCATTCCTGAATCCAGCAATCCGATGTGTAATTGTTACCATGCACTGAACGCCTGACCCGAAGCCGGAGCGGAACGGAGCGAGCCGAGGATTATGGGGCGGCAGGCGAAGTGAAGCGTGGCTGAGGGCGGGCGTTGAGTGCGAAACCCGCATGGATGTTTCCGGTTAAGGCGCTTGGTCTGCACGGTTTTCGAGGGCAGAAGGGGAAATGCCGGGCAGTCAAAGCGCCTGGTTTATACGGTGTCACCCAAATCAGCGTATCAACCTTTGGTTCACAATCTTGAGTTTTGCGAGACGTAATCTCCGATTTTGGCGGGAAGCCAGTTTTAAATAATCGTCTGATTGTGCGGTCGGTAAGAGTTGGACCGCCTTTGATGGCGAGATTTCCAGCGTAGCAGTGCTGCTCTCGCCTGATTTTTTAAGCGTTTTTGTCATAGTATGGCACGTCGTTCGCGCCATCTATGCCAGAAAGAAAATCTCCGAATGGGGAAAACTTATGGGCGAGTAGGACTACCTCACCGACAACAGGACTGCCGATGAAACCTGTTTTTGAGGATAAACCAAACCAGAAAAGCATTGTTCCCCATTTCGTCCGCAACCTTTGATTTCGCGGGTTCCTTTGCCGTCGTTTTTGATGGAAACATCCCAAACAAAATGCTTTTTGTCCCCGACGGAGAGCAATCCAAGCTGTTGCCGAACTTTCTTAATCGCGGGTGGATTCAGGTTTGATTGGTCAAGATGAAGCTTGAGAAACTTGGTCAACGCTTCATTTCGCCAAAACATGAGACCTGGCACACCATCAGCACCGCATCTCACCCACCATTCAACAAGTACAACAGGCAGTCCATTGTGGTTTCTAAATTGTTTCCATGACGGCCACGGTATGGGCTGATTTATTTGCTTCCCGTAACCGCGATGAACAAGTTGCGCGCGCCGTTTCTTCCAAAGGTGCTCCATTTGTTTCAATGACTCAGGATTGTTTTGTTTTCGCAGATGCTCCTGAACACGAGCGTGAATCACATGCCCGTTAGCTACTTTGCTAATGGCATGGCAGTATCTGGATTCATCGCCCTTGACGCGTGCGTTAATGGACTCTTGATACCAGTCAATGTTCAGGGTCGCAATTCCCTGTGCAATGTGAATGAGTTGACACAACGCTCCGAGCTGGCTTTGGGCTGCGCGGAAAACCTCTTTGCTCTTGGCGGAAACCACTGGCGCATCAAGAAGAAACTGCCACGGATCAGGCGATGGTAGGCGATTCGGGTCTTTGTGTTTCTCCGCGTATTGAGCGTTTTGCTCTGCCCACTTGTCTGCTGCTCCCAACACCTCTTGGTAGGGTTGCAAGAATTGTCCAATCAAACCTTTGTCCTTCGCCAATTCGACAACCGAAGAAAAGTATTGTTGTGCCTGATTCACTGTTTCACAGTTAGGAGTAAGAGAATGCTCTGCTGGAGTGAAAACCACAAGGCCGAGCGTCTTTGGACGCACAATTCGAGATAACCAGCTTAAACTTCCCCACTACCCTTTAACGCTGTCGGCCTTGAGCGTCGTATCTTTGGGTCATGCTTTCGCCCAAAGCACAATGCAGCCTGGCTGACGCCAAACGATACTTCAGGGAACACCTGTCGGCTGGTGAGTATTACGGGGAAGGCCACCAAGTGCGTGGCCAATGGTACGGGAAAGGAGCGGCGGAATTGGGGCTGTCCGGCGTCACGAACATCGAGCAGTTTGAGCGGCTCTGCGATAATCTTCATCCGCAAACCGGCCAGCGCCTGACGTTGCGCCAGAAAACTACTCGGACGGAATCGGATGTGGACGGCGCAGAGCATGAGCACGCCCACCGACGAGTGTTTTATGATTTCACTATCTCGCCACCAAAGTCGGTGTCCATCGCCGTCCTGGTCGGCAACGACCAGCGGATTGTCTGGGCACACGAGCAGGCGGTGACGATTGCGCTGGAGCAATTGCAATCGTTTGCTTCCACGCGCGTCCGCAAGGACGGCCAATATACTGATCGTACAACGGGCAACATTGTCGCTGCCACATTTCGCCACGACACATCGCGGGCGCTGGACCCGCACTTGCACACCCACTGCATTATTTTCAACGCCACTTATGATGCGGTGGAGGGCCGCTGGAAGGCATTGCAGAACCATGACATGCTCGTCGCGCAGAAGTTCATCGAAAACGTCTATTACCACGAACTGGCGCGTTCGCTACAGGAATTTGGCTATGAGGTCGGGAGCCGGAATCTCGGCGATTTTCAAATCAAAGGCATCTCCGAGGAGCTTCGTGATTTATTCTCCAAACGTCACCGGCAGATTGACGAGAAGACTCGCGAGTTGCTGGCCCGCCAACCTGAAAAGGCGGAAGGTAACATTGCCGCCATTCGGGAGCATATCGCCCACAAGGAACGCGATAGGAAAATCCCGGAAATTGGGTTGTCCCGATTGCAGGCTCATTGGGATGGTCAAATGACGTTGGAACAATGGAAATCGTTGCGGAATCTCATTCATGCCCAACCGACGAGTCGGGAAGACGCGAAGATGGTGGCGGGCCGAGCGGTCGCCTGGGCAGAGGAACACTTGTTTGACAGGCGTTCGGTGGTCAATGAACACGAACTTTGGCGGCACGCGCTCGGTTTTGCCAGAGGCCAAAATGTGACCTTGAAGGACATTCAATCCGTCACCGGCAAGCGTGATTATATCCGCGATGAGAAACATCCGGGCAAAGTTACTACCCGCGAGCACTTGCAGCGAGAATGGGAGATTGTGGAAATGGTTCACAAGGGTCTGCGCCGGTATCATTCTTTTTGCCCGGAATATCACTGCGCCAATCCTTCGCTGGATGCGGAGCAACGATTGGCGGTGGAACGAATCTTGGTATGCTCCGGCTTTGTCGCAGTTTTCCGTGGTGGGGCGGGCACCGGCAAGAGTTTCACGCTACGGGAAGTCGAGAAAGCGTTGAAAGAAACGGGCCGGCCCGTCCACGTAATCGCGCCGCAACGCCAACAGGTCATGGATTTGGAAAAGGAAGGATTCCAAAATGTCGAGACGGTCAGCGCCTTCCTGGCCAAAGGCCGTTTGGAGCCGCAATCCGTCGTCATTGTGGATGAGGCCGGACAGATCGGGGGCAAACAAATGCACACGCTGTTGGAATTCGCCCTGGAGCACGAGAGCCGGGTGATTCTCTCCGGCGACACCCGCCAGCATGGCGCGGTCGAGGCGGCGGATGCTCTGCGGGCCATTGAAAAGTATTCGGGGGTGTGTCCCATCGAACTGACCACCATTCGCCGTCAGAATCCAGAACTGGCTAAAACCAGCGAGGAACGCGAATGGATCAAACAATACCGACAGGCCGTGGCCGAAGCGCAGGACGGCAAGTTTGCCGACTCATTTAATCGTCTGGATAGAGAAGGAGCCATCGTTCAATGCAGTTTGGCTGACCAGCATCAAAAGCTGGCGGAATATTACCTGGCGCTGGCGAAAGACCGTCACTCCACAGTGGTTGTATCCCAAAGCTGGAATGAGATTCATCAGGTCAACGAACAGATTCGTCTAGCCCTCAAGGGCGAGAAACTGGTGGGCGACACTGACAAAGTCCTTACAACATTTCAGCCGGTGGACATGACGGACGCGCAAAAGCGCGATCAACGGTCTTACGATGAGAATTCCGTGGTGGTCTTCAACCGCAACGTGCGCGGCTTCAAAGCGGGCGAGGCGGCGCGATTGCAGGCCATTACCGAAACGCATGTGGTCGTTGAAAACGAAGGGCGTCGCGTCTCGATACCGTTCAAGCAACTCGACCGAATCACGGTTTGCCAGACCAAGGAATTGGCCTTGGCCTCCGGCGACCGGCTGCTATTGAAGGCCAATGGCCGCAGCGAAGACGACCGGAAGCTGGCCAATGGCGAACTGGTCACAATCAAGGAAATCCGCGAGGATGGTCGCATCGCGCTCGCCGATGGCCGGGTGCTTTCCCCACACTTCCGCCAGTTTGTGCGCGGCTACGCCGTCACGTCCTATGCCTCGCAAGGCAAATCGGTCGATCATGTGATGTTCTCCGATTCAGCGGTGAAGGCGGCGACGAACCAACAGCAATGGTATGTGACCATTTCGCGGGGTCGCAAGGGCGTCCAGATTTTCACAGCGGACAAAATCCAGCTTCGCCAAAACGTCCTCCGCTCCGGGGGCCGGGAACTGGCCTTGGACATCGCCAAAGAATCCTCCGTCCATGCGCTGGCAAACGCTTGGGGCCGCGATATTGGATACGTGTTGAATGTCCATCATTCGCAGCGTCAAGCCGAGCAGCGTCGGGCGGAATTGGTTCAGCGGGCAGAAGTTCAGGAAAAATCCGAATCTGTCCAGCAATCGCAAACCGTTCGGATGGCGCGGAAAATCAATCCCGCGTACAAGCACAATCAAAAATATGGAGGAGGCATCGGAGTATGAGCCTGAATATGAGAGCATTCGATGATCGTCTATCGTGTTATGAACTGAGCCGTGAAGTGATGGGCAACCATGTGCCGTTGGACAACGTGCGACTGGAACTGACCCCCAGCCATTTTTACTTGTTGCCTTATCACCATTTGGAAGTCGCCGAGTTCGAGTCGGCCCATAAAGGCGACACGATTTCCCTTTCGTTTGTCAACCATAAGGTGCGGATCACCGGCCGCAATCTGCGCGACCTGGCCGTTGCTTTTCAGGAACGCGCCGTCGTGTCGGTCACGCCTGTGCCGGAAAAGTACGAGATATTGCAGGAAAGTGTTCAGGGCTTGGTTGACTCGATCCAGATTGAATGAGGGATTTCCGTAAGCGAGTGTTCGTGGTGCTTCGCGAGCGGACTCAATTCCGCCCGCGCCATTTTCTGCATCATCCGCCAAACGGGCCGCTGCCGTCGCTGGGCGGCTCGATTTCCCACCGAATGACGGGTGGAACTCCCGACAGCTCCGTTGGTGGTCGTATAACCAAGATGAAGGTGTGATTTCCTTTGGTCTTTTTCCGCTTCGCCTGTCGCCCCAAATGCCAGGCAATAAACGGTACGGCGACATAGACAAAGAGGCCGGAGACGAACGCCCTGTGTTCCCGCAGTAACCAGTCAATCAAACGAAATATCGGATTCATGCGGCCTCCTTATTCGTTGACAGCTTGCGCCGTTGGTTGGGTCTGATTGCGCGCCGGCACTGCGGCCAAAGCCGTACGGGGCATTGGCACTATTTTCCGCTCGTAATCCTCCAGCGACGGCACGATGACTTGCGCCTTCTTGGAATAGGCTCTGGCGATGGCTTTGGAACTGTGCCCAAGAGCCTGCTGGGCGAACCGCTCTGGCATTCCCACCGTTTTCGCCCGCTCTGCCCAAGCGTAACGGTAGCTGTGCAAGGAAATGCCGGTGATGCCAACGGTTTTGAGCCGCTTGATAAACATTTTCGCGCGGTGGTTTTCCTGAATCCGCGCCATGCGTGGAAACAACGGGCCGCTTTTCGGCAGTGATTCCAAGAGCGCGGCGACATCCGCGCCGAAGGTGATGATGACCGGGACGTTAGTCTTGCCCCGGCGGTAGGAAATTGTGCGGTCTTTCCAATCCACATCCTCGCCGGTCAATTCCGCCATGTCGGTCTGCGACCCGCCCAAGTGCCACAGGAGTTGGTAATACGCCCGGATTTCAGGATTGTGCTCCCGATCAATGATCGCCTGATGCTCGTCCGCTGTAATAGCCTTCCGGTCTTTATGCCTCACTGGCGGCCAGTGAAGTTTCGGCAACACCGACCAAGGAAGCCAGTGCATCCCGACTGCGAAATTGTGCAGGCGGCGCAAAAACATATTCGTCGAGACAGTTCCCGAATTGAGAACCTGCAAAAATAGCTCGGACGCCGTTTCCATGAGTTTGCGGTGGCGGATGAGGTCAAAGGCTTTGTCCCGCATCGCCGCCGTCCAGCGGCGTTGGGTTGGGCCGGTTTTGAGCGGGGCCATTGCGTCCATGACATCCTGCCATGTCCGTTTGGCCATGACGGGGTCGCCGTGTTGCAAGTAAGCCTGGGCGATTTGCAGGTTGATGGCGGGCTGGCGCACGGCCTGATTTTTGGCCTCGACGATCTGCCGGGCGGCGTCCTCGTTCGTGGTGTTAAGGCTGGCGCGTTTGCCAGTGACTTTGTCAAAGCAATAATACATCCCACCCCGGATGCCACGATGAACTAAGCGGTAACGTGTATTCATAATTTCCTCACGTAACCGCGATGATAAAACATCCGAAGCCCGGACCGTTAGCGGGTAGTCGGAGAGTTATCCTCCGTTACCCCTGTTTAAAGCGGGCACACAAGTTGGTGTCCGTTTCGGTGTCCGTTGCCGACCATCTGCCACCTAAACCATTGTTGCACTAGCAGTTAGGAATGGAGCCAGTTGCCGGATTTGAACCGGCGACCCACGCTTTACGAAAGCGTTGCTCTACCAACTGAGCTAAACTGGCGTCAGGACTTTATAAGCTAATTTTGAGCCTCCTCTCTGGCAAGCAAATTTGCGCTCCATGCCGCTTGAATGCTCCTTTCCCAAAAATAGCGCGCACCGTGCGCGTCTCTTGTTGACAGGCTCCCTCGTAAACGTCCCGCAAATAGCGCGAACGGTGAGCGGCAGAGGTTTCCGGTTCTGTGGCAGAATGGGAAGATGATCGAAATATATGATGAAAAGCCGGGCCTCCTTCGCCCGGGACGTGCTATGGAGGCCAGGGCCTCCTTTTACGGCGGGCTCAACGTTACAGCTTCGCCGCCGGCTTTTTTCTGTATTTTTACGTAAGTTCCCCGTGGGGGATTTGACCAGATTAAACCAAATTAAAGTGAAACCCGACGAGCGCGTTTTGAAAATATCCCGGCCGGTATCCCTGGTGGCAAAGGCAAAAAAACGCCTCCAACGAGTCGTTTGGCTCCCCCGCCCGCCGGGACGGCGTTGGCCTCTCCTTCCAGACCTTTCCACGGCCGGACCAGAGGGACTTTCACCCTCCAAACCGTTCGGCTTCTCCACTGCGCACTTTGCCCCCCATTTTTTGCCTTTCACTCCGATGTCTGGGCTTGGGCAAATTGTAATTCACCCCAACGGGCTGAGACAACCAAATCCAGCAAACTTGCGTATCCGAGAACTTGGCAACTTTGCCCTTTCTTCTTTAATTGCTAAACTTCAAACTTTACCTGTTGAACGTGGATTCGAATACACTGACCATTGCCGGACGAACCTTTTCCTCCCGCCTTCTTTTGGGCACCGGGAAATTCGCCTCGCCTGAATTGATGCGCGAGGCCATCGAGGCCAGCGGGACGGCCATCGTCACGGTGGCGTTGCGCCGCGCGGACCTTACGGGGCGGCGCGATCCGTTTGCCAACATCCTCGAGTTCATTGATCCCAAACGTTATTTGCTTCTCCCCAATACCAGCGGCGCCATGAATGCCGCCGAAGCCGTCCGCCTCGCGCGCCTCGCCGTCGCGGCGGGGTTGCCCAACTGGATCAAGCTTGAGATACACCCGGACCCGCGTTATCTGCTGCCGGATCCGATGGAGACTTTTGCCGCCGCCGAACTATTGGTCAAAGAAGGTTTTATCGTGCTGCCTTATATCAACGCCGACCCCGTGCTGGCCAAGCGCCTGCAAGACGTCGGCGTCGCGACGGTCATGCCGCTAGGCTCGCCCATCGGCTCCAATCGCGGCCTGGATGCCCGCGAGCAAATTCGCATCATCATCGAGCAAGCGACCGTGCCGGTGGTCGTCGATGCCGGCATCGGCGCGCCCAGCCACGCCGCCGAAGCGATGGAGCTCGGCGCGGACGCCGTGCTGGTCAATACGGCGATTGCCGTGGCCAATGACCCATGCCGGATGGCGCGGGCTTTCCAGTCCGCAGTCCAGGCGGGACGCGAGGCCTATGAAATCGGGCTGGGCGCGCCGCAAAGCAACGCGAGCGCAACCAGTCCGCTGACCGCTTTCTTAAATTGATGAAAGGCAAACGACCCAATCGCAGTCTCTCCGCTGTGCGTCTTCGCCAACTGATGGATGCCGCCGCGCGCTCTCGCATCCTGGTTTTGGGTGATGTCATGCTGGACCATTTTCTTTGGGGCAAAGTCGGGCGCATCTCGCCGGAGGCACCCGTTCCGGTGGTCGAGTTCGAGCGCGAGAGTTACATCCCGGGCGGCGCGGGCAACGTCGCGCGCAATCTGGCCGACTTGAAGGTGGCGACCGAACTTCTGGGCGCGGTCGGCAATGACGATTCGGCCATGCAATTAAAACAGGTGCTGCAACATGAGCGGATCGGTTGCAGCGGCCTTTTCTCCTGTGAGAATCGAACGACCAGTGTCAAGACTCGCATTATCGCCCATCGCCAGCAAATGGTGCGGGTGGATCGCGAAACGAAGGCGGACATCGACGAGACCACTCGGCGCTGGCTGCTGGCCCAACTGGAACGGGGCCTCAAAACCGCTCATGCCGTTATTTTGTGCGACTATGCCAAGGGTGTCATCACTCAGCGGTTGCTGGACGAAACCAAAGCGCTGTGCCGGGCGCGCGGCATCTGGTTAAGCGTGGACCCCAAGCCGAGCCATCATCTCAATTTGTCCGGCGTCTCCTTGCTCACGCCCAATCGCAAAGAGGCTTTTGAACTGGCCGGATTGCCGGACGACGCCCGCGCCGAAGACCCTTCGCAAGACGCGGCGTTGCGGCATGTGGGCGAGAAATTGTTGGGCGAACTTCAACCCGCCCTGCTCCTCATTACCTTGGGCGATCAGGGCCTGCTGCTGTGTCAGCGTGGTCAAAGGCCGTTTCATATTCCGACGGTGGCGCGCGAGGTCTTCGACGTTTCGGGCGCGGGCGATACGGTCATCGCCTCGTTTACTTTGGCGATTGTGGCCGGAGCTTCGCCGGTCGAGGCGGCGATCCTTTCCAATCACGCGGCAGGCGTGGTGGTGGGAAAATTGGGCACGGCGACAGTCACGCCCGAAGAATTGCTGCGCAACTTCCGCCAGGAGAAATTTATTTGAAAATCACGGCGCAAACCATTCAAGCCATGAAGGGGCGCAGCCGCATCGCGGCCCTGACCGCCTACGATTTTGCCATGGCCAAATTGCTCGATGGCACGGGCGTGCCGTTGCTGCTGGTGGGCGACTCGCTGGGCATGGTCGTGCTGGGCTATCCCGATACCACGCATGTCACCATGGCCGAGATGGAACATCATGTGCGCTGCGTGGCCCGCGCCAAGCCGCAGGCTTTGCTGGTGGCTGATCTGCCTTTCAACAGTTGCCTGACCGTGCCTGCGGCCTTGGAAAATGCCCGGCGCCTGATGACCGCCGGCGCGGAAGCAATCAAAGCGGAAGGCGGCCGAAATATCCTTCCCCAAGTCCGGGCCATCATCGAGGCGGGCATCCCGTTTCTTGGCCATCTCGGCATGCTGCCGCAGAACGCGGTCGCCGAGGGCGGTTACCACGTCAAAGGAAAGAATCCCGGTGAGCGCTCGGACTTGATGGCCGATGCCGCCGCATTGGCGGAAGAAGGCGCCTTCGGCATCGTTCTCGAATTGGTCACGCCGCCGGTGGCGCGCGAGATTACGTCAAGCATTGCCATTCCCACCCTCGGCATCGGCTCCGGCGCCCATTGCGACGGCGATATACTGGTCACGACCGATTTGCTGGGCACGTCGCCGGATTACATTCCGCGTCACGTCAAGAAACACTGGAATTTTGCGGAACAAATGCGGGCCGCCGTGGTTGAATGGAAAGAGAGCGTCGTTGCTCCCGGCCGCCCATGAAAAAATTTTCCCACCTGGACGCCAAAGGCGAAGCGAGAATGGTCGATGTCTCGGCTAAGCCCGCCGTGCGCCGTGAGGCCGTGGCGCGAGGCGAGATTCATTTGCAGGAGACGACCCTCGCCGCCATCGAAAAAGATCACATGGCCAAGGGAAATGTTTTCGCCACTGCGCGCGTTGCCGGAATTATGGCCGCTAAAAAAACCGGCGAGCTTATTCCTCTTTGCCATCCGCTGGCCCTCACGCATTGCGCGGTGGATTTTGAAATTCCGGCCAGCCGCGATCGCGTCATCATCACTGCATCGGCCGCATTGACCGCGCCGACGGGGGTGGAAATGGAGGCGTTGACGGCGGTCAGCCTCGCCGCCCTGACCATTTACGACATGTGCAAAGCCGTTGATAAAACGATGCGAATCACGGACATCACCTTGGTGTCAAAAATAAAAATCCCATGCAAATAATGCAAATCCAAGCCGGCATCATCACCGTTTCCGACCGAGCCTCGCGCGGCCTCTACGACGACCTGGGCGGTCCCGCCCTGCAAAAAGCGGCGCAAGGTTATGGCTGGGAAGTTGTGGCCGACGCCATCGTCCCGGACGAAAAGCGGGAGATTCAACGCGCCATTCGCGAACAGATTGCCAAAGGCTGCCATGTGATCCTGACCACCGGCGGGACTGGCGTCGCCTTGCGGGACGTCACGCCCGAAGCGGTGCGGGAGATTGCGGTGCGGGAATTGCCGGGCTTCGGCGAAGTCATGCGCATCGAATCCATGAAAATCACCAAGAACGCCATCCTCTCGCGCAACCTCGCGGCGGTGGTGGACAAAACGCTGGTCATTTGCCTGCCCGGCAAACCGTCGGGGGCGGTCGAGTGTTTGGGGTTTGTCGTGGGAGCGATACCCCATTGCGTGGAAGTTTTGCAGGAAGCGCCAACAAGCTGCTAACTATGCGCTATTTCACCGGCTTTTTATTTTTAGCGATCCTGTGCGCGGCGGGTTGCGTCACAAAAAAGGAAGAGGCCATGCGGGCGCGCCAGGCGTATATGGCAGGACAGCAGCCTGGCCCTCCACCTCAAGCGGCCCTGCCGCCGGGAGAACCTTTCGTGCTGCTGCGCGGTTCGGTCCAACACCCCGCGCTTCCCTGGACCCACGGAATGACCCTGGCCAACGCCATCGTGGCGGCCGATTACACCGGATTTATGAACCCGATTTTGGTTCGCGTCATCCGGCAGGGACAAATCGTGGACGAATGCAAAGGCGTGGATTTGCTGCACGGCCATGATTTCCCCCTCGAATCCGGCGACATCATCCTCCTCCAGTGAGATGAGAGAGCCTGAGCCATTGCAACAAATCGAACGCACCCGCGTTCTCTACCGCAATCGAAAACTCTCCTACTTTGCCGGGTGCGATTATTTCCGGTTGTCCAGTCATCCGAAAGTAATGCGAGCCGTCGCGACTGGCCTGAAAAAATACGGATTGAACGTGGCCGCCTCGCGTCTCACCACCGGCAACCATGTCCTTTACGCAAAACTGGAAGCGGCGCTATCCCGATTCTTTGGCGCGCCGGCCGCATTGCTGATCGGGAACGGTTACGCCACAAACTGCGTTGTCGCCCAAGCCTTGCGCGACGATTTTACTCACGTAGTAATTGACGCCAAGGCGCATCCCAGCCTGCGCGATGCCAGCCGCTTCTTCAACGCGCCCGTTTTGGAATTCCAGCACCGCGACGCCCAAGACCTCGCCCGCGTCCTGGCCGGCGCGGGCCGCCATGTCAAACCGATTTTATTGACCGATGGAGTTTCCACCCTGGGCGAACTGGCGCCGCTGGCCGAATATTTAAAAATTCTAGGACCAAGCGGCTTCATTCTGGTGGACGATGCGCACGGCGCTGGAGTGCTCGGCAAAACCGGCCGCGGAACGCCCGAAGCCGCCGGGGTTTCGCGCCAGCGCATCATCCAAACGACGACCTTGAGCAAAGCCTTCGGCGTTTATGGCGGGGTGATTCTCTCAGCCCGGTCGCTTCGCGAAAAAATGGTCGCGGGCAGTTCGGTCT
>Ga0209483_1000815_pt1 | contig 25429 bp, 21 predicted proteins | sample NGEPerA_FD_184508 | JGI IMG/M metagenome (GOLD analysis project Ga0209483, IMG submission 184508) | Arctic peat soil microbial communities from the Barrow Environmental Observatory site, Barrow, Alaska, USA - NGEE PermafrostL2-A... | ecosystem: Environmental > Terrestrial > Soil > Wetlands >... | reverse complement strand
TCTTTACCTATCCCGACGCAAGCATTATTTGCGGCGAACTTCAGTATGATCCGCGGGACAAGAGCCGCCAGACGGTGCTCAACCCGGTCGTCATCGTGGAAGTGCTCTCCCCCAGCACTGAGGCGTACGACCGCGGCGCGAAATTCGCCAGCTACATGCAGATCGAGTCATTGAAGGAATACGTCCTGATCTCTCAGGATGCGCCCCGAATTGAAATGTATCTTCGGCAACCCGAAGGGGCATGGCGATACCTCCCCGCCGCGGGCCTGGAAACGATTGCCCGGCTTGAGTCAATCGAGGTGCAGCTTGCACTGGCGGATGTATACGAGGGTGTGACGTTCCCCGAGCCTTCGCCGCCGCCCGAAGCGACGCCGCTATCCTAACCCGTCTTAAGTGGAGCGGGCCGGGCTTTGCTGGGAAACAGCACGCACGCCCTCCCTGGGACGATTTCCATGCCTTGTACTTCCGTCAGCAATCCGCAGGCGGTATCCTGTATGAGCATGGGTCTGCCACAAACCATCGATCGCGTAACACCCGAAGAGTACCTGCGCCGTGAAATAGACGCCGTGGACAAACACGAGTACTACCGCGGCGAAGTGTTCGCGATGTCGGGCGGAACGCCAACGCACAGCTTGATCAACGCAAATACCATCGGCGCATTAGTGAGAGCGCTGCAAGGCGGGCGCTGCCGAATCTACGACAGCAACTTGCGCATCGGCATCCCGCGAACGACGCTCTTTACCTATCCCGACGCAAGCATTATTTGCGGCGAACTTCAGTATGATCCGCGGGACAAGAGCCGCCAGACGGTGCTCAACCCGGTCGTCATCGTGGAAGTGCTCTCCCCCAGCACTGAGGCGTATGACCGCGGCGCGAAATTCGCCAGCTACATGCAGATCGAGTCATTGAAGGAATACGTCCTGTTCTCGCAGGATGCGCCCCGAATTGAAACGTTTCTTCGGCAACCCGAAGGGGCTTGGCGATATTTGCCCGCCGCGGGCCTGGAAACGATTGCGCGGATCGAGTCAATCGAGGTGCAGCTTGCACTGGCGGACGTGTATGAGGGTGTGACGTTCCCCGAGCCTTCGCCGCCGCCCGAAGCGACGGCCCAACCGTAGCGGGTGAACCGAGACGGGGTTGAGTCGGGACGTGGCACGATGGCCCGAGGCGCTCCGTTTCAACGCCCCGCTCGTCAAACCGGATGTGCGCGTTGCAAGTTCACCTGCTGGCGTTGCGAATCAGCCTTCCTTCCACGTCAATACCACTTTCCCGCTTTTGCCGCTGCGCATAACATCAAATCCCTGCTGAAACTCCCCATACGGAAGCCGATGCGTGATGACCGGGCTGATGTCCAGGCCAGACTGGAGCATCACAGTCATTTTGTACCACGTCTCGTACATCTCCCGGCCATAGATGCCTTTTAGGGTGAGCATATTAAATACAACCGTATTCCAGTCGATGGCCATCTCCTTTTCGGGGATGCCGAGCATGGCGATCTTGCCGCCGTGGCAGAGATTGGCGAGCATTTCGCGGAAGGCCGACGCGTTGCCGCTCATTTCCAGGCCCACGTCAAATCCCTCGCGCATGCCAAGCTCGCGCTGCACGTCGGCGAGCTTTTCGGATCGCACATCCACGACGCGGGTGGCGCCAAGCTTCGTGGCCAGTTCCAGGCGCCACGGATTGACGTCGGTGACGACGACATGCCGTGCCCCGGCATGCCGGGCGATGGCGGCGGCCATGCAGCCGATTGGGCCGGCGCCGGTGATCAACACATCCTCCCCAAGCACGTCAAAACTCAATGCGGTATGAACCGCGTTTCCGAACGGATCGAAGATCGACTGAACATCCCGATCGATCCCCGAAACGTGCGCGCCATCGGCCGAATCATGCAGCCAGACGTTCGTGACCGGCAGCGCCAGAAACTGGGCAAACGCGCCGGGCCGATTCACGCCAACCCCCTGTGTGTCCTTGCACAGATGCCGCCGGCCCGCAAGGCAGTTGCGGCAATGCCCGCAGACCACGTGCCCTTCGCCGCTGACGATATCCCCCTCGTGAAAATCGCGCACGTTAGCGCCCAGTGCCACAATGCGCCCGACAAACTCGTGCCCCACCACCATCGGCACGGGGATGGTTTTCCGCGCCCAGGCGTCCCAGTTGTAAATGTGAACATCGGTGCCGCAGATGCCGGTGCGCAGCACCTCGATCAACACTTCGCTGCTCCCAATCCGCGGCACCGGCACCACATCCAGCCAAAGCCCCGGTTCGCGCTTCTTCTTCACCAACGCCTGCATGGTTTCCTGCATGTTAAATAAGCTCCAAAAAAAGAGGAATGACCGCAGAGGCGCAGAGACGCAAAGAACGGAACAGCGGAGAACAAAAACGGAGTCAGCCTGTTGCTAAAGATCGAAACCCCACGTCAGTTCGACGAAACGAAAAAAAACTAAAACACCAAATCGCGCAAAAGAAGTATATGGCGTCGTCTGATCACGTCTTTCCGACCTCTGCGTCTCCGCGCCTCCGCGGTTATTCCCTCCGCGTTTTGCAGAATAGTAAGCCTCACTCGACCACCAGATCAATCGCCGAGAAATGCTCGTGATCGCTGTCGCTGTTTTCCGATTCCACGCGCACCAGGTACACGCCCGGCTTGTCGATTTTCAGCCGCTGCCGCAGGCCGACCTTGCCGGTGTCGGGTTTGAAATCCATGACGAAATGGCCCTGCGTGACGGCATTCTCCCGATCCGCCGGCGCATCCTGGGCCGCCTTCTTTTCCGGCGCCACGTAAAATCGCACCGTCACTTTGTGAAGCACGTTATGCGGAAAATTGCTGGAGAAAAAGAACTGGAGCACCAGATCCTCGCCCACCTTGGCATGACACACCGGCCGCGGATGCCGGCCCTGCGCCGGCGGCGAGGTGTCAGCGGACGCGCTGGCGCTGTCGGTCTTCCCCGTCACCGTCAGGTCGATATTGAAATGCTCCGCCCGGGCACTGCCGCAAAAGAGCAATACGGCCAGCACGGCGCAAGGCCACGCCATGACGCGGCGCGGAGCGCGAACGACGCCGTCCGCGGATGGCGCCGCATTGTGTGGCATGGGCGGCCCGCCCATGAGATGTGGCACCCGGCGCGGTTGACCGATTCTTTTTAGTGGGGAAGGCAACATTGTGACAGTCCTTTACTTGTGCAAGATCATTTAAGCAGAGTAATGAGCCGGATCCAGGAAGATAACGGGCGGGCCGCCCGTGCCACTTTCTTCGTGCCCTTACTTCACCACCAAATCCATCGCCGCAAAGTATTCCCGCTCCCTGGGTTGTGCCGGATCCTGCGCCTCGATGCGCACAAGATAGATTCCGGCACCCAGCGGGCGGAATTGCAGCTCGCCCGAGGTGATGTCCTTGGCGGCAAAATCCATGGTCAGCGCCGATTCAATTACAACGGACTTAGGTTCCAACGGCGGCGGCATCTGGCCCGGCTTGTCGATCCGCACCACGTAAAAGTGCACCAGCACGTCCTTCATCAACTCTTTGCTGCCGCTCGATACCTTCCATTTCGCCGTGAATCGCGCGCCTGCGGCGGCCTTCAGGGATGGCCGCTTTACGATCGCGTTGGCCTTCGCGGCGGGTTGTAGCTGGGCCGTCTGTTTCTTCGCCTCATCCGAAACTTCCAGGGAGATGACGAACGGCCCGGCGCGCAGCCCCGCCGGTGCGGCATACAACATCAACAGCAATCCAGCGGCAACCCATCGTATCATCGCGGCCTCGCTTCGATGGCGCAAGATGGTAACATAATTGCCCGCCAATTCACGCTTGGCGTTCACCCCTCCCACATCATCTGGTAAGCCGCCTCCATGTTGGCCGCGAAGCGCGAGGCGTCCATCAGCGGAGATGATTCCATGCGCTGCCGCAATGTGGCGCGAAGCTGCTGGAGGCGCGGAACGTCGGCCGCGAGCGCCGTGGCGATGTTGACGTATTCCACGGGGCCGCGCGCAATGAGGTCGGGCAGATCCAGGTGCGTTAGAAACCCGGCCCCGGCGCGGCCGACGGCGGTTTGGCCGCGCAGCGTTATCAGCGGCACGCCCATCCACAGCGCATCAAGGCTAGTGGTGTGGCCATTATAGGGGAACGTATCGAGAACGATGTCGATCCGATGATTCAGTTCCATGTACGCTCGCCACGGCAGGCGGCCAACAAACTCAATTCGCGCGCGATCAATCCCGGCTTCCTCCATCCGCCCACACATTCGCTCGCGGTGCGATCCATCGGGGGAAAGAACCAGTAAGCGCGAATCGGGAGTCGCGCGAAGCGCTTTGGCCCATAGATCCTGCACGCCCGCGTTCACTTTGCTGAAGCTATTGAGCGAGCCGAAGGTGGTGTAGCCATTGGCGTCGGCCGGAAGCGGGCCGACGCTCAAATCCGCCTCCAGCGCGCTGTAACACCAAAAGGTATCGGGCAGGCGGATGGATTGCTCGGCATAGGCGTCACCTGGAACGATGAAAATGCCGTTTGGATCTTCCGGCAATTCTGTTGCGCCGGCCGGCTTCTTCTCCCTCTCCCGGTACTCCGGGGGAGGGTTGGAGTGGGGGTTCGAGCCCAGAGGCCCATGCGTCGCGGGCCCCCACCGTGTCCTCCCCTGGAATATCGGGGGAGGGCAAGGCGCAGCAGAAACCGATGGACTTGGGGAAAAAACGACAGCCGGTTCGGGGGCGTTTTCATCCGGCCAGCCGTCACTCCCGTGCCCGGGCGGATCGAGGTGCGGATCAGTCAGGCGATAATCCATCGTGGATATGCCGGTCGTGCCGGGATACGCCAGCCAGGCCGCCTGCACCGGCGCGGGCTTGCGGGCGAAAACCAGCGGCCGCCCGCCCGCCATGTGCATCGTCAGATCCACCAAAATGTCGATCGCATCAGCGGCAATTAAATCGGCGAGTTGGGCATCAGAGAGATTCGCCGTGTCGCGCCAGGTGTCCGCCAGACCGCGGAATGTCTCGGTGAGGGTGTCGGGCGCAACGACGTTGGAATAGCAGAAGATTTCAAATTTACCGCGATCGTGGCTTTCCAGCAGCGGACGAGTGAAGGCCGCCATCGCGTGGCCGCGAAAATCGGCCGAGACGTAGCCGATCTTCAGCCGGCGTCCCGCGTCACGGCTGTTTGGGTGCGAAGGGATCAGATTTTGCAGCGGACGGATGTGCGCCAGATCAAACGCCTGATGCTCGCGCAAAATGGCTTGCGCATCCAGGGACGGATGGAAATGCAGGCTGAAAAGCAGGCAGGTATGGAAGGCGACGTTTTGCGGCGCAAGCCGCACCGCGGTTTGAAACGCTTCCACCGCCTCTTCGATCCGCCCTTGGTCGCGCAGCACGTTGCCAAGGTTATTGTAAGCCAGTGCATAATCCGGTTGCAGCCGCAGCGCGTGGCGGCACGCTTCCATCGCCTCGTCCAAGCAGCCCAGGCGATACAATGTGTTGGCCAGATTATTCTGCGCGATGGCGTGATCGGGGCGCATCGCGGTCGCGGCACGATAGGCCCCCGCCGCCCCCGCGAAATCGCCGGCGCCGTACAGGGCAACCCCCAGGTTGAATTGCGCCGTCGCAAACCCGGGACGAAGCGCCAGCGCCCGCCGATATTCCTCGGCGGCCTCCGCGGGTCGGCCCAAACCATAGAGCGCGTTGCCCAGGTGGTTATGCGCGTCGGCATGATTCGGGTCGATCTCGATTCCCCGCCGGCAAGCCCTTTCCGCCTCCTCAAAATCGCCGAGAAGGCTCAGGACATTTCCCAAATTGCTGTGGGCCTCGACAAATGTAGGCCGAAGTTCGATCGCCCGTCGATACTGCTCGGCGGCCTGCGCATTGCTCCCGATCGCGAGCAGCGCATTGCCCATGACATTGCAGGCATCGGCGTATTGTGGATCGATCTCCAGCGCCCGCCGGCAGGCGGAGATCGCTTCATCCGCGTTGCCGGTGGCCAACAGCACAAGCCCCAGGTTGCCCTGCAGCGCCGCCGATTGCGGCTGCGCTTCGATGGCCCGCCGAATCAACGGCAGGGCCTCGTCATTCCGCCCCACCTGATGCGCCAGCACGCCCAGCAGATGCAGGGCATCAGGGTGCTCCGGCTCGCGCATCAGCACATGCCGATACCATAGCTCCGCGTCATGCAGCCGGCCCGCGCGATGGGCCGCCAGCCCGTAGTCAATGGCTTGTTGAATGGTGGTGGGAGTCATCGCACTCGAAGGGGGCTATTCTTCCCACAATTTTGAGTCTTGCCGCACATGGAGTACGCGCGTGGCGCCGTTGGCTGATTTCACCTTTGCCGTGGCGATGTAGCCGGCGGCTGACGGTTTGACTTCGATTGGCGACACAAGCCCCTGTTCGATGGCGCGATCGATGTCTTTCGTGTCGGCGCCTTGCCGCTTCATTTCAATCGGCGGCTCAAGCCCCGCGCTCCCGTCGCCGCTCATATGCAGGTCGCGAAGCGAGCTGGCGTATCGCCCAAACCGCTGCTTGAACGCGCGCTGCCGGTAGTATACGTCCATCAGCGCATCGCGCGCGGGCAGCGTAGGATCGGGATGAAAGCCGGCTGCACCCGGGCCGGCGGTGGAGAATTGCACAAACCCCCATCGCTCCGGGCGGTGCATGTCGATGATGCCGGTCGGCGACCAGACCCAATTATCCTCCGCCCGCGATTCCTTGGGGATCTTGTGGTATTTCCCGTCGATGATGTCCACCAGCCATTCCACACGCGAAAAATCCATGCGCCACTGCTGGCCATCCTTCGGCGGGCACGAGATGCCGTCGGCGTAGCGCGCCAGGCCTTTCCAGGGGATCGCAATTTCCACCGACCAGCCGCGATCGGTGTCATGGGGGTCATTGAGTGTGCCGTCCACATGAACCGCGGATCGCAGGCCCGGGATGTTCGTGCCCAACTGGGGCTGGCCGTCATCCCGATACGGCTTGGGCAGCGTGAGCTCCCAAATCGTATTCAGCGCGTTCATTTCATATTCGTAGTAATTGTGATTGTCGCCGTTGGGATCGATGAAAATTTCGAAATCATTATCCTGAAAGATGATGTCATTCTTATGGGTGAGCGTACCCCAGACGTGCGGCTCCTGGAGTTGTGCATAGATGTACAGATTCTCATCATCCCAAAGCATTTTCGCGCGGGTGCGAAAGCGCGGCTTGGCGTGAGCCGCATCTTCGATGTCCACGAAATCCGCCGTCCACGGAGCAGCCGCCCACGCCGGTTCATCGGCGTTGCCGTCAATGGTGATTGGGGTTGTGGCGCGGCCGCAGACGTACCCGCGCGGGGTAATGGGCCGCATCTTCGCCCAATCGCCTTGCAGGTCTGCCGGCTTTGCGCTCGGGCTAACGCCAGAGCGCTGGCAACCGGATAAGAGTACGAGGAGAAAGATTCCCGATGCGCGCATACATATTCCCGGTGGAAGACGACGTAGGACAGCTCATTGGCTCGCGTTATGCGTGAACCGTGCGACAAAGTTTCCGCATCCCAATTTAAAAGGCCCTACTTGACCAGCACCATGCCCAAGTCCGTTTCCGTAGAAAAGCTCTCCGAATTCTCGCGGTGGGAAACCAGCACGGTAGCCCATCAAAAGCAAGCGCCCGTCGGGCAGGAGGTCCTCGAGGAACAGATCGAAGCACGGGTAGATATTCGATTCGTCGACGAATGCCATGTTTGTCAAAAACTCTGCCACGTCACCGTCTGCGACAATTTTCACCTTCCCTATCCAACTAAAGCAGAACTCTCGAGGCAGGGAACGGCTGATCTGCTTCTCCGCGAAGGCCGTAAGCTGTTCGATAGCCTGGTGCACCACTTGCTTGAATTCCGGTCGCTTCACGATCACCACCAGCAACGGCTACTTGATCCGCAACTCCACGCTCGTATCGGCGTCTCGCGGAATCTGCGCGCCCTTCTCGATTTTTTTGCCGCCGGCCACTATCGCCCCAATGGTATAGTCCGCATTGGCGGCAAGCTCGAAACTCGCCGACTTCCCCTTCGCCTGCGCGATCAGCCGGCCATCCTGGCGAACCTGAATCTTCGCGGGCGCCGCATGATTCGCCGCGTCCCGCACCTCGATCTTCAGATTCTGGCGATGCACGTAATATCCCGTCACGTCCACCGCGCCGTAATCCGTCGATTGCGGGTCCCACACCAATATGAACGGCGTGTGCGTCTGGCGGAACGAGGCGGCATAAATGCGATGTTCCGGCTTCGAATCATCCGCCTTGGCCGCCAGGTCTCCAAACCAGGTTTTATTGAAAGGCCCCGGCTCTGCCGCCCCCATGAAGCGCCATTGCCCATCCCATGCTTCCACCCAGGTATGGTTGCCGCTCTTGTCGGTCCAGAGCGGCGTGCCCGTCACCCGCGCCGGCACCCCCACCGCCCGGCAGGCGTCCGCCAGCAGAATCGACAGCCCCGAGCACGATGCATAATGGAGATTGATCGACTCGTAGGGGCTTTGATCCGGCTTCAGCCGCTTCGTCGCGTGGTACGAAACATTCAGTTGCTTGAATATCTCCCGATTCAGCGCCTGTGCGGCCTCGCCGGCGGTCTTGCAGTCCTTCACCAACGGCCCAAATCGCTGAATAAAATCGCCGCGCCAATCATCCCGACGTTCGTTGAGATTGGCATACGGAAGCACATCGTTAAAGAAGATTTCCTCTGGCACAGCCGCCGCCCAGGGAAACTTCGCCCGCGCTTCATACGCGAGGGCGACGTCCTTGAGAAGGAACTCGCCGGTGAGCGATTTGAGATCGCGCTCCGGCATGTTCGCCAGCAAAAACGCCAGCGCGGCCCGCTGATCGGGCTTGGCCGTCACGAGCATGTCGAGCCATTGCTGGCGATTCGCGTCCGCCAGACTCAATTGCTGCACGAGCCGATGCCGGTACTCGACCGGCACAAGCGCGACGGCGTCATTGGTGCCGGGAGGAATGTCGGCGGCATGCAGCGGCGGAATGAACAACGCCAGGAAAGCCGCCAAGAGTAGAGGGGTTGGAAATAGTCTGGCCATGTTTGGACGCTCCGTAAAAAAAGTGCGGCTCCTGTCGGTCCAACTGCGCGCACATGCTCGTATGCGAGAATCTTGCGATCCGCGGTTAGCAGCATTGTATCAGTCCTCCAGCGCCACCGGATCATCGGGCCGATCATACCGGATAACGCTTCCCTGCAAGCCTTCGCGGATCTCCTTCGATTTTTGCAATTCCTCCGCGGTATGAAGATGCGGGCCTTGATCTTCCTTGGGTTCGCTGAGAACCAAAACGCGCACCCGCCCACCGGCGGGGAAGGGCAATTGGCTCACATGCACGCTTCCCGTCGAATCCACCACGGCCTGGGCTTCATGTGCATTGATCGCAGGCATTGTCGCCGCCTTCCTGGTTTCGCCGATCAAGTCGGTTCAATCCGAAATGCCCGACGCCCGCTCGCGCGGCCTCTTTCTCGCCAAAGTGTACAGCCGCCGGCGATTCTGTCAGCCGGGCGGGCGCGGATCGTTGGTCAATGCCTCGATCTTTGCAATGATGCGACGCTGCTCCTGATTCGGCAATGTGCGGATCTCCCTCGCCGCTTTCGTTTCAATCTCCACCGTATATCGCATGTCGTTTAGAATCCCCAACTCCGCCTTGAGCCGGGCCACCGAGATCGTTTTTTGCTTCGAATCCCTCAGCCGTCGCCGCGCTTGCGCAAGATCGGCGGCGTCCTCTGCCGCCTGCCGTCGCTGCTCATGCATGGCCGCCCGCAAGGTCTTGTACTCCTTCTCAGGAACGATCCGAAACTTGCGACCATTGATTTGAAGGGTTCGGGTTGTCATTTCCACCGTCCGTCGTTCCGTCAGCCGCTTCTCCCCGCCCCAAGCCATCCTATCGCTCTGCCCGCGCACTCTCAACTTCATGCCTGAGCGCCGGCACGCTTTACCCATTTTGGTTCCCGTGGTCACCTGGCGGCGACGCCTCGGATTCATCCAATAACTCCCGCAATCGTTGGGCGAGTTCGGGCGGCAGACGATTGCACCAGCTCGCGTCGATCATGCCTAGTTCGATCATATCGATCAGGTGGACCTGGTCCTTTTTACGGAAAGCCGTCAACTTCACGCGGACCAGCGCGTCAAGGCTCAGGACGCGAAAATCCTTGCCTTCCTCGGACTCCCGCACATCCGGATTAGCGCTAGGCTCCTGGGGCCGAACCACTTCGCCGGCAAAGATAATGTGAACCGCTTGCCGCGCGGAGGCCGTGGCGGAGTCGAGAAAAAGATCAACCCCCGCCGAGTGGCGATACACGAAACCGGCGGCTTGCAGCGCGATCCGGGCGCGGTACAAATCGCCGCGACGAAGCAAGATATCGACATCGCGCGTGTTGCGCACGGCTCCCTCGTCCACCTGCGCCACCCACGCCGCCACGGCATTCCCGCCCGCCACCGCATATTCGATGCCCGCGTTCCGCAGCGCGGCGGTGGATCGCAACAAACGCTCGCGCACATTTTCCACGGCCCGCACCATCCTTTCCAACGTGTCGTCCCGAAGGGTGATTCCCGCCATGTGCTTCACTGTAGCCTCTGCCGCTTGCCGTCGCTGCTCGCGCATTGCTATCCTTCCATGGTAGCAATCGTAGCTTTAGAGGCGCCTCGAATCAAAAACTTCATCGCGACTCGCAACAAAGTATTCGCGACAATGGATCCAAAATGGCAAGAAAAAAGCAATCCGACGAGGCGCGCCTCGAAAGATGGGAGTCGGCCTTTCGCGCAGCGGCGGAAGCGGATGGCGGGCGCTCCTTTCGATCACACATGGATCGCCTGGATTCGCCGGCCGATCCCAGCCTCGTGCTCGAGGGCACAATTGAGGTGGTGGGAATGTGCGTGGCATTGCTTGGCCTCGGCCGCGACAAAGACATCCACCACTTCCTCAATCTACAAACATATGACCCCGCCAGCGCCGCGGACGCGGACTACGTATTCACGTTCGATATTTACGGGCATGCTTTCGCGCGGGTGCTGGTCGATACGAAATTGCATCTCATCGACCTGGCGGATCTCTACGGCAGCCCCTGGCACGCATATAAATCAGTTGGCTTTCGCCAGTTCTGGGTGTCGCACCCCGACTGGACGCCGTTGACGGCAGCGGAGGTGACGAAACTGACCGAAGACATAATCAGGGATTTCGGCTCCGAATATTCGGAAGACGACATCGAATTTTCGTTCGATGACTTTACCGACGAGAGCTATTTCCGCATATCGGTGCAGGATTTGGAAGAGTTTGATGAGACCTGACGGATGCCTGGCATTACTCCTTTTCGCGCATTCTCAATTTCACGCTTGAGCGGCGGCGCGAATGGGTGCGGCCCTCTTTCGTGGCACGGGCGGCTCGCCCGTGGACGCGGTACGCCGCGGCGTTGGCCGGTACTCCGGCCAAACAACCACCCGAGCGAAGCGACCGATGGCTTCACGCACGCGAAGAACGCTGCGCTCCTGCGCCTTCGACCGGTGTACTGGTCGAACATCGCGGCGCACCGCGACTCCACGGGCGAGCCGCCCGTGCCACCATTTCCGGCCACGCCCGCACGAGTTGATCGCATTCCGATCTCCAATTATATAGAATCGTTTATTGCACATGGCACATCTCCTCCTCCGATCAATGACTTTACGCGGAATTGGCTCTTACCTCCGGGGGGCCAGACTCGACCTGCGCCCAATGACTGTCCTTTGCGGTAAGAACGGGTCGGGGAAATCAACGTGGTTGCAAGCATTGGACCTGCTGGAAAAATCGGCTGGCTCCGATCAGTTTCCATTTGTGCTTGCGTCCGAGCGTTCCGCCGCTCACGACCACACCAACGCTTACATCAACACTTCGGAAGATGCACCCAAAGAACTTCAGGACGGCACCGAGGAAACGGACTTTGGCCCTCTTGGGACGATTGGATTGGATTTTGAGTGTCAGGCAGAATTTGACATTCCAAGTTGCCAATTACCGGCAAACCGAAACTTCAAATCGGAATCAGTACCGCAGGGACTGCTATGGAGCGGACGCTGCCCCGCCCGCACCCGCTTTAGGTTGCGCATCGCTCACCCGACGCGTTCCGGAGGCGACACGCCTCTCGAAGGACTCGTCGAGCTCCGTGTCAATGACGAGCACTACATCCGTTTTCGCAAGCCTGCGGGCGCCGACAGCTATTCATTCACATGCTCAACCGACTTTCTCCCAAATTCAGCCGACCGTGATCACCTGATTATTCGAATTGCCGATGTCGAGGTGAAACAAGACGACGTTAGCAAGCCGAAAGTCATTCCGCCGGATGGTGCGGACGATCCGACCCTTTGCGTGGAACTGGGTGAGCGGGCTATTTCCTGTATTCGCGGCTTGGCAAGCGTGCTTTTCGCCGGCTATTTTCACATCACCTCAATTCGCGATCCGCAGCACGAAGCCCCGTCAGATCGATCGCGTTATGTTGGGGCAAAAGCCAACACCACCTACGCGCGCTGGAAAGAATTTGCGTGCAACCCCGTCCGGGAGCCGCGCGGGGCGGGCACGGGTCGGGTGGATCAATCGTTCCTCGCAACCGACATAATCGGTCGGAACGCCGCGAGCCTTCTGCGGAATGGCGAGCATAATTCACCGCACCAGCGAATCATGAGCCTGGCGTCTGCCAGCGCTCGTGACGAGTTCAATTCATACATGGAACAGATCGTGAAGCTGAACTATGACGCTGAGACCGCCCGTCTTGTAGCAAACATTCTCAATAGCGTGCTTCATCAGCGCGAGCTTTTCCATGGCATCGCGGTCAAGCTCGAAGGCGACGAATTCGATTGGCTTTTGTCTCGCGCCGCAAAACTCAGTGATTACGAGGTGACCCGTCTCAACCGATTGTGGATCGAATCGCTTTTCCCAGAAGCGATATTCCACCTGACTGCGATGGATGTGGATTATTATGTTTCATTCTGGCTTTTACGCCTTGTCGGCATCACTGCACAGCTATCGCCCGGCTACCTCGCGAGGTTGGCCCGATTTACATGCGACGACCCCGGGGTGCATGGATTCCTGCTAAACTTCGCCAAATCGCCTCAGGTCGGGACGAACATACACGTTGCCGAAGAGCGGGAACGCTTCAGCAACGATTATTTCGGTAATAACTCGCAGTCCGTGTCCCCCGCCCGCCTCAGCTCCGGCTTTCACCAAATCGCTCCAATTCTTGTGCAGGCCGCACTCATACAACAGGGGGAGATACTCGCCATCGAAAACCCGGAGGTCCATCTTCATCCATCGCTCCAACTTGATCTTACCGAATTTTTGATCGGGGAAGCCGGAATAGGGAAGATCGTCATTATCGAGACGCACAGCGATTTGGTGGTGCAGCGAGCAATGCGTGCGATCCTGGAGGAAACCCTTCCGCAGGAATCGGTTCGCATCTATTTTGCCGACAAGGCAAAGGAAAGAGCAATCGCAGATTGGTCATCCTCCGTTCTTGAACGGATTCGGATCAACGAACGCGGGCAAATCGAGAATTGGCCCGATGGCTTTATGGATGACGACGTGAAAGAGTCGCGGCGACTGCTGGACATCATGTATGGTGACGGGCAGCCTCCGACTGAGCATCCGGAGGACTCTTAAGCATGACTTCCCCGATAAACCCGCCCTTCGATTACGGAGAAACACCCACGTTCCACTTTCTACATCCCGACAAGCAGGCTATCAAAATCCGCGAGGATGAACGCACCGTGCATTACGACATGCACGGCAAACCAAGGATGATGCTTATCGAAAGCATTTCCGATCATGTGCCGGACCCCGGCCATGTGGAGTCTGCGGTTCAAGGTTGCTGTGATGGAAATGGAGGTTATCATTATCTTGTTCGCATCTCACTTATTGGACCCATTGGACGCGCGTATCGCTGCTATAAAATGACGAGCGAGAACCCGCGCAATGATCCAAGACTTTACGAGGTTAACAAAGAATCGTTTGTTGATTTGATACCTTGGATCTATCCAGAGACTCTCGCATGTCGAGGCAATAGGAAGGTTATGGGCAAATTATTGGCAAATAAAATCGTCGTTGCTTCCCGCAGATATGCGCAGGGGCAGCGATAAGCGTTCGACCCTGAGTATTTGCCGACCGCAGCAGCGGCGGCGTCAAATAATGCCGATTTCCCTCTCCATTTCCCCCCTCGGCCGCTTGTTCGTCGAAGATTCACCCGCCGATCCCGCGCCAATGCCCGAGGCGACAGCCAAGCGAATAACTCCCGCCTTCTCTCAATCCCCCGCTCGCGGCTTGCTCCATCTGGCCACCGCGGAACTGCAAACACCCCTGCCGCCGGCCTTCGTCTTCGTTCGGGATTTCGCCCGGGATTATCTGACCCGGCTGTGCCAGACGCCTGGGCTGGATGCTGCCGGGGGGATCGATCCGATCGCGCCGCCGGCGGCGGATGTGTTGGGGATAATGGCGCTGCAGGCGCCGCCGATGCGGGGGCTCGAATATCTCAATGCGCAGGCGCTGGCGGGGTGGTGGACGGAACTCGATGCGCTGGTGCGGGAGGAGGCCGGGCGGTTTGCCGGGGGGGTGCAGGGGTATCTGCGCGAGAAGAATCCGCTGTGGCGGTTGGTGGGACGGGTGACGTTTCATCTGGCGGAGAACAAGCGCGACGCCGAGCATCCGTTTGCATTCATGGCGACGTACGCCAGCCGGCTGTCGGCGCAGGCGCGGGTGCAGCATTTGCCGTTGGGGCGGGCGCTCAAGGAGTATTCGGCGGCGAAGGATCGGGGGACGTTGCTGGCGTTGCTCACGCCGATCAAGGCCGCCGCCGAGCGAAGCGCGCTGGCAAAAGAACTGGCGGATTCGGGGACGATCTACCATGCGCTGGCGTGGACGCCGGCTCAGGCGTATCGGTTTTTGCGTGAGATTCCGATTTTCGAGGAAAGCGGATTGATCGTCCGCGTGCCGGATTGGTGGAAGGCCACCCGGCCGCCCCGACCCGTGGTCAGCGTGAAAGTCGGCGAGGCCTCAAAGTCCAAGCTGGGCGTGGATGCCATTCTGGATTTCAACGTCGGCGTTACCTTCAACGGCGAGCAGTTAACGCAAGCCGAGCTTGACGAGATTCTCAACGCCGCGGGTGGATTGGTGCGGCTCAAGGGGCAGTGGGTTGAGATTGATCGCGAAAAACTCTCGCAGGCGCTGGATCATTGGAAGCAGATCGAGCGCGACGCCCGGCATGGCGAAATATCGTTCTTCGAGGGCATGCGCCTTCTTTCGGGCGCGCCACTTGAAGGCGACCCCGCCGCCGCCATTCCCGAATCCACCCGCGAATGGACCGGCATCGAAGCCGGCGAGGCGCTGGCGAAAACACTGAACGCGCTGCGCGATCCCGCGCTGCTGGGCGCCTCCACGCCGCGTGATTTGAAAGCCGTGCTGCGACCCTATCAGCAAGTCGGCGTAAGCTGGCTGCGCTTCATGACCGGCCTGGGGCTGGGCGCGTGCCTTGCCGACGACATGGGGCTGGGCAAGACGATTCAAGTGATCTCGCTGTTGCTGCATTTGAAGCGCGAACGCGCGGAAGCCGGTGCGGCACGCTCCCCAAGCCTGCTGGTGGTTCCCGCGTCGCTCATCGCCAACTGGAAATCGGAGATCAGCCGGTTTGCCCCGTCGCTTTCGATCTTCATCGCCCACCCCTCGGAGATGCCCGCGGACAGCGACCCGGCGGTGCGCTCGTCGGTCGATAGCCATGATCTGGTCATCACCACCTACGGCATGCTCGCGCGAATCGCCGGGCTGCGCGAGAAACACTGGGGGCTGATCATCATCGACGAGGCGCAAGCCATCAAAAACTCCGGCTCGCGCCAGACGCGGGCCGTCAAGGAGCTCAAAGGCGCCGGCCGCATCGCCCTCACCGGCACGCCGATCGAAAACCGCTTGTCGGATCTCTGGTCGCTCTTCGATTTCCTCAACCCCGGCCTGCTGGGCGGCGCCAAGGCTTTTGCCAAGTTCGACAAGGACCTGGCGACGCGCGAGCACAATCCCTACGCGCCGCTGCGCGCGCTGGTCCGCCCGTACATTCTCCGGCGGCTCAAGACCGACAAAACCATCATCGCGGATTTGCCCGACAAGACCGAGGTCACCGCATTCTGCGGCCTAAGCAAGCGCCAGACGGCGCTCTACGCGCAATCCGTCAGCGATCTGGCCCGCGAACTCAAGGAGATCGACGGCATCAAACGCCGGGGCGTGGTCCTCGCGTATCTCATGCGGCTCAAGCAGATATGCAATCACCCCTCGCAACTCACCGGCGACGGCGCGTATGAGCCCGAGCATAGCGGAAAGTTTCACCGGCTGGCCGAACTGTGCGAGGAGCTGGCCGAACGGCAGGAGAAGGCGCTGATCTTCACGCAATTCCGAGAGATTACCGGCGCGCTGGCCGAGTATCTCCAGGGCATCTTCGGCCGCCCCGGCCTGGTGCTGCACGGCCAGACGCCGGTTGGCAAACGCCGGGAGCTGGTCGAGTCATTCCAGCGCGACGATGGCCCGCCGTTTTTCGTGCTGTCGCTGAAAGCCGGCGGCACCGGATTAAATCTCACCGCCGCCTCGCATGTGATTCATTTTGATCGCTGGTGGAACCCCGCAGTCGAAAACCAGGCCACCGACCGCGCCTTCCGCATCGGCCAGAAGCGCAACGTCTTCGTGCATAAATTCGTCTGCCGGGGAACCGTGGAGGATCGGATCGACGAGCTGATCGCCAGCAAAAGCGGGCTTGCGAAAGACCTGCTGGACGGTGGCGGCGAAGTGCTTCTTACGGAGATGAGCAACGATCAATTGCTGAAATTCGTGGCGCTGGACATCAACAAGGCGCAGGAGGCGTGACGAGGTGGTAGTACGCGGATCGTAGGGTTCGCTTCAGCGAACGCTGTTCTTCCACCACGGCCACGGTGCCGCGTTCGCTGAAGCGAACCCTACGCGCTCCCCCATCGGGTGCATCGATCGACACCGCATTCGTGATACTACGCCGGCGCCTCCAGCACCCGTTTCCATCGCCTGGGCATCGCCGCGAAGGCGGCGGTGTACGTGCGTTCCAACGGCGCCTGCACACACCCATTGGGCCGCAGGAACAACGGCATTTCAACGAGCGCCTCGCCAAAACCGAAGGGCTGGACGTAGCAGCGAATTGACAGCGCCGTCTCATACGCCGCGAGCGTGAACGGCTTGCCGGCAGGCGGCACATACTCCTGCCCTGCCACGTCGTCCCAGATGGCGGCATGAATGCCGTGCGGATCGCGCGGGCCGGGAGGGAGGACATCGACGATGAGCAGATGAATGCCCTTGTCGAGCAGGTACGACGTTTTTTCGATGAACGCTCGAATTGCGCTTCGGGAGGATTTATTGCCAGGCGAGACGATCTCGATCATCGCGGCGATCTGGTCGCCGCTGACGTGCCGGATGGCGATCGCCATCTGCTTGCGGCGATAGAATCCCAGGTCGGTTTCAGCCGTCACCGCAAGTTGCGGCTCGGCGACGAAGAGGTCAGCGTCCTTGGTGTTCGGAGCCCGCAAATCCTCGTCGCGGGCATGCGATCCTATGGCGGACGCAATCGGACCAATCCGCCCGACGTGTTGCTCTGGCAGCGCGTAATAATGCTCTGGAAGAATGCCCTCGTTCAGGCGGCGCGATACCTCAAGGATCCACGAAAGGTGAAATGCGTGAAAAATGCCGGGATCGAGTCGCTTCCAATCGTGAATAGGCATGGTTCGATCTCCGAGCTTTTGCGGATAATATGCGGACTCGTGGGCTGTTGCGAAAGAAAAATTCTTTTGCATCGCACCCGCCAACGCATTAGGATATTCAATCGAATCGTTTGGCGTCGTGCCAAACATTTTATCTCCGCTTTGAGAAGGGAGTCTCATCATGAGCTGGTATGGCTTTGCCCCGTATGTAAGCGTTGCCCAACGTCGCGCGAAAGCGACGCGGGAGATGAACAAGCTGGCGAAGAAGGGGCGGACAATTACGCCAGTGAAGATCGAGGGGTTGAAGATCGCCCGCACGTTCTGGGGGATGGCGTGGTGCGATCATCTGGAATCCTACAGCGATTTTGAGAACCGCCTGCCGCGCGGACGCACCTATGTGCGCAATGGATCGGTGGTCGATCTGCAAATCGAGCCGGGTCGCGTCACGGCGATCGTGTCCGGCTCGGAATTGTACAAGGTTGCCATCGAGATCGAGCCGTTGACCAAGGCGATCTGGAAGTGCCTCAAGGGCGAGTGCGGCGGGCAGATCGGGTCGCTGGTCGAGTTGCTTCAGGGGAGGCTTTCCGAGAGCGTGATGGAACTGGTCACCCGCAAGGAAGGCGGCTTGTTCCCCAAGCCAGCTCATATCAGCATGAAGTGCTCGTGCCCCGATTGGGCCGACATGTGCAAGCATGTGGCGGCGGTGCTGTATGGAGTCGGCGCGCGGCTGGATCAGCAGCCGGATTTGCTCTTCAAGCTGCGGAAGGTCGATCACCTCGAACTCATCGCCGAGGCCAGCGCGGCGACCGTCGGCGGCGCATCGGCCCCTGCCACCCAACAAACCATCGCGGCAGATGATTTGGCTGATGTGTTCGGGATCGAGCTCGACGCCGGGGTGGCGCCCGCGCCCGCGCCGCCCCGGCCTCCCGCCAAAGCCGAGGCTGACGCAACGCGCACGAGAACTGCGCGGCGCGCGAAGAGACAGCCGGGGAAAACTGTCGTGAAAAAAGCTGCTCGCATCGCGGCAGTGATTGAACAAACGCCACCCGCGAAATCCGCGCGCGGCCGGCGCAAAGCCGCTGGCGATGCCGACGCCCCTGGCCACTCGCGGAAGAGCTCACGGCGGCGCAAAACGGCGGCCGGCGGCGCGCGGGATTGAGAGCTTCCAAAATTGCGGCGATACTTGCACGGTAACACTTCAGCCGAATGCAGCGCAGTCGTGGTACTGTGGAACGAATGGGGCCAATGTATCACGGGCGTCCCGCCCGTGCCGAAGGCATGGCAGTAGAACAATTGCGATATTTCCAATCTTAGAGCACCAGGCACGGGCGAGACGCCCGTGATGCGAGCGGCCCATTCGACGCTCGATGTGCGCATTCAATCGTCGCAGTCGGCTGAAGTGTTACGAATAATCGAAAAACGCCCCCGCAATCTCCGGATTTCGCTGTCGGCATCTCCGTTACGCTCCTGCTATAGTAGGTTGGTCTCAACCGTCCCAAGGAGCAGCCCGTGAGCGACAGCGTCAATCCGCCGCGACATACCAATCGGCTCATCAATGAGTCTTCGCCATACCTATTGCAGCATGCGCACAACCCGGTGGATTGGCATGCCTGGGGACCCGAGGCGTTTGAGATTGCCCGCCGGGAGAACAAGCCGATCTTTCTTTCCGTCGGCTATTCCACCTGCTACTGGTGTCATGTCATGGAGCGGCAATGTTTCGAGGTGGAAGCGATCGCCGCCGAGATGAATCAGCGGTTCGTCAATATCAAGGTGGATCGGGAGGAACGCCCTGATGTCGATCAGCTTTACATGACCGCCGTGCAGGTGCTGACGCGCCAGGGCGGATGGCCGATGAGCGTTTTCCTCACGCCCGACCTGCGCCCCTTCTACGGCGGCACCTACTTTCCGCCAACTGATGCGCATGGCCGACCAGGATTTGTCAGTGTTTTGCGGGGGATCGAGGATGCGTATCGCGATCGGCCGAAGGACGTCGAGCAGACCGCCGGGCAGTTGGTGAAGATACTGGCGGATGTGGCCGAGCCAGCCGCGCCCGATGAGCCCATCACAATCGACGAAGCGTTTGTCGAAGACCTCATTCGCCGATCCATTTCCGATTGCGATGCGCGATTCGGCGGTTTCGGAGGCGCGCCCAAGTTCCCGCGCGAAACGCTTCTGGAGCTCCTTCTGACGTATATCCAACCGGCTGCCCCCGCGCAAGGCTCCGCCGCGGCCAATCCTCCGGCCGCCGCGCCAACCCCCCCGCCTGGGGCCGCAACTCTTAAAGGCGAAATTGCCGGCATGCTCCGGCACACGCTCGACACCATGGCCGATGGCGGAATCCGCGACCAACTCGGCGGCGGGTTTCATCGCTACTCGACCGATGCCCGCTGGCTGGTGCCGCATTTCGAGATCATGCTCTATGACAATGCCATGCTGGCCTGGTGCTATGTCGAGGCGTATCGCCAATTCAAAGAGCCGCGCTATGCGGCGGTCGCGCACGGCATTTTTGATTTCATCCTCCGCGAGATGACCTCGCCCGACGGCGCGTTCCACACCGCCTTCGACGCCGAGGTGGATGCCCAGGAGGGCCTTTCGTACCTGTGGACCGCCGCCGAAGTCGAGGCGATTCTCGGCTCGGACGATGCGCGGCTGTTCAATCACGTTTACGGACTTGATCGCGGCCCCAACTTCGCCGATCCGCATCACTGCACCGGCGAGCAGGACAAAAACATTCTCCATCTCCCGCAAACGATGCAAGCAGCGGCGAAGGAACTAAAGACGGACCCCGCCGCTCTCGAATCGCGCCTAGTCCCCATGCGGCAAAAGCTATACACGGTGCGACTGAAGCGAAAACAACCGGGCCTCGATACCAAGATCATCACCTCATGGAACGCGCTGATGATCCGCGCGATGGCCTTCGGCGGCCACGTACTCGGCGAGCCTCGATATCTCCAGGCGGCGGCCCATGCCGCCGACTTCCTGCTGGGCCGGCATCGCGCCCCCGGCGGCGGCCTGTATCGCGCCAGCCGGGATGGAAAGGCCAAATACGCCGGATTTCTCGACGATTACGCGTATCTCGTGCAGGCGCTGCTTGCGCTGTTCACCGCGACCGGCGATGAGAAATGGACGGCATCGGCCGGCGAGATCGCCGCCGCGATGGTCGAGAAATTCGCCGACGCCAACCTTGGCGGCTTTTTCTTCACTGAGCAAAACGCCCCGGATTTGATCGTCCGCCAGAAGACCGGCACCGACAGCCCGCTGCCCAGCGGCAACGCCGTCGCCGCGATGGCGATGCTTGAGTTGGGGCAGGTCGCCGAGGCGCAGCGCACGCTGGCTGTCTTCGCGAATCAGATCGCCGGCAATGGCGAGGGAATGAGCGCAATGGTGCAGGCGGCGCTGCTGTACCTTCGGCGTGCCGAGACATTCACCATATCCGCCGACGCGCGAGGCGCCGGCGCGACTCGTCCGCCTTCTCCGGAGCAGATTGCACAGAGGGTTGTGGCCGTACACGGGGCCTGGGCAAGCCCCACTGAGTTGCATGTGCGTCTTAACATCCTTGAAGGATTTCACATCAACGCACATCAAACCACCGGCTCCGCGCCGCTGATTGCCACGTCGCTGAAACTTGTGGACGCGGATGCCGGTGCGGAGATCCTGTATCCGCCGGGCAATCCATTACGCCTGGCGCTTAGCGATGAGCCGATTCAGGTTTACACCGATAACGTGACGCTGGTCGTGAAACTCTCCGCCGCGCCTCCATCGGGAGATCCGCTTAAAATGACGCTGGCATATCAGGCCTGCGATGATTCGAGTTGCCTGTCGCCGATCACGAAATATCTGGAAATCGCGGTGTGAATGACCTCATCGTATCACGGGCGTCCCGCCCGTGCAGACTGCGTTAAGATTGGCTGAACCGTGATTCTTCAACTACCGCGCCATCGGCACGGGCGAGACGCCCGTGATACGTTGACGTGTTTTCCTTCCACGAGATCCATCCCACGAAGCGGCTACAGTTCCCACAAATTCTATAGGCTTCCGAGCATCACGCCCAGTTTCACGCCGACCAATCCCAGCGCGAGGCTGCCAAACAAATAGGTGAGCGCCTGGACGTTGGCGCGGGCGGAGAATAGCGCGTTGGTCTCGAACATGTAGGTCGAGAAGGTGGTGTAGGCGCCGACGAAGCCGGTGGCGATGGCGAGGGTAAGCGCGATTGTGTACTCGGTGTTGGGCCGTTTGCTCATGAACGTATAGAACCAACCCAGGAATGTGCTGCCGGTGACATTGATGATGAGAGTGGCGATTGGAAAGCTGATGCCCGCGGGCCCGCGCCCCACTAATAGCGACACGCCATAGCGCGACAGCGCGCCGACGAATCCGCCTCCCCCGACGGCAAGGCAATTGATGATCACGTTTCTCATCCTGATATTTTCCGGCCTATTTTGCGGCACGGCGGCTCGCCCGTGGTCTTCGCAAGGCAGTCTCAATCCTCGGGTCTTTCGCCCGCCTCGGCCATCTTCACGATTTTGGGATCGAATCGCGCGACGACTTCCACCAGGTCGCTTTGGGCCTTCATCACTTCGTGGATGTCCTTGTACACGCCGGGCGCCTCGTCGATGCCCGCCGACAGCAACTGCACGCCGGCGGCTTCCAGCGTAGGCTTCACATGATTCCAGCGAAACATATTGCGGGCGGCGGTGCGGCTCATCAGCCGGCCCGCGCCGTGGCTGGCGCTTTGCAGGGATGGCTCCGAGCCCTTTCCGCGCACGACGAACCCAGGAGTCGCCATCGAGCCGGGAATCACTCCAAGCACGCCCTTGCCCGCGGGCGTCGCCCCCTTGCGATGAACGATCACATCCCGGCCCCCATGGCTCTCCTTCCACGCGAAATTATGGTGATTCTCCACGGATGCAATGCATATTGCGCCAATCGCCTGCGTCACGCGCTGGTGGATCAAGGCATGATTGGCTGACGCGTACTGGCCCATGAGGTTCATGGCGGCCCAATACTCCTGCCCGTCCGCGTCATCGAGGCTGAGCCACGACAGCCGGCGCAATTCGTCGGGAAGCTCGGGATGTCTGGTCATCGCCAGCTTGGAGTAAAAATCCGCCACGGCAGCCCCCGTGCCCCGGCTGCCGCTGTGGGAAAGCAGCGACAAATACCGCCCCGGCTCAAGCCCAAGGTCGGGATGATCCAGAGTGAAAATCCCAAACTCCACGAAGTGATTCCCCGACCCGCTCGTCCCCAACTGCCCGCGCGCCTTCTCGAAGCTCTTGCGGGTGATCGGCGATACCGACCAATCCTCCTCCAGCACCTCATGCTCCAACGGCTTCTTAAACTCCACTCCCACGCCAAACTTCGTCTCCCGCTGCAAGGCCCGCACAAGCGGCTCATTGAGCCGGACCAGATCGCCGGCGGGAATGTCGAAAACCGAAAGCCGCATCCGGCAGGCGATGTCCACGCCCACCGCATACGGAATCACCGCGTTATCCGTCGCCAGCACCCCCCCGATCGGCAACCCATACCCCAGATGCGCATCAGGCATCAGCGCCCCCGACACCGCAATCGGCAGCCGCGCCGCCTGCCGCATCTGATCCGCCGCCTGCGCCTCGATCCCGTCGCCCCAAACCCGATACGGCGCCGGCTCGGGCCGTTCGATAAACGTCGGCCGCTCCAGCGCCTCGCGCAGCGCCAGCGCCAGTTCGGCAAACTGCGGATGCGCCGCATTGCCAATGGGATCAGCCAGCACCGCCTTCAGCTCCCGCACGAGCGCGTCGGCATCCAGCACCTTCGACGCCGGCCGAATCAGCCGAAGCGCAATGCCAACGGCTCGGCCCGGCGTGAAGCCAAGCGCGATCAGATCATCGCCGGTGAATTTCCGCGACATATATGGGAGGTCTTACGAGATTTCTGCAAAAAGTACAGCCCGCGGAAAGAATGAAGGACGCGGGGGAAAGGATGAATGATGCGAGCAAAATCACAGGGTGCCGTTGCGCTTTGCGACAGTTTGTGGCGCTGGTGCGCTGACGCAAGCGCACCAATATCAAAACCTTGCTTTAATGGTTTCGCAACCACTTGCTGCTACACCAGTTAATCGCCGCCAGCTTGCGAACAATTCATGTTGCGCTTTTGTGGCGCGCCACACAACCCGAGCCGTTGCGTGAATGCGCGCCATGTACCCAACGGCGAGGCGCGCCTCGCCGAATTCTCGCGCTGTGTCTCTACCCATCGCGCTCACGCATGGTGAGCGCGGTTGTACAATTCCAGCCATGCGATCACGCCGAGACAAACCGTGGAATTCATGCCGGATGGGAATACCGAGACGGTATTCACCAACTACAACGGCGAGCCGATGCTCGTGGATCAGAGCAACGGGTCGCAGCACAGCGACACGTACTATCGCTACGACGGCCAGGGGCATGCGATCCTCGAAGCGCTGCCGTCCGCCGTCACCGGGTACGATGCGACGAATTATCTCGATCTGGTGAATTACGTGAGCGGGGCCGCGACGTACTTATCCGCGACTTCGGGGTTGATCGCGACCAACGATTACTACAACGTCGGCTGGCAGTTCGCGGGACTTGCCGGCGTGAGCAGCAACGGGAGCGGCATCAGCGGAACGCTGGCCGCGCCCGAGGGTACGCAAGCGGCGTTTCTCACGGGCGGCGGGACGATGACGCAGGCGGTGGCCGGCTGGGCGGCGGGCTCGTATACGCTGAGCTTCAAGGCGGCGCAGTCCGCCGGGTCGGGGCAGACGTTTGAGATACTGTTGGATGGCACGCCGTTGACGGTGGCCGGTTCGTCGGTGATTACGCCGGGGGCGGCGTATGGCATTGCCAAGACGACGGATTCGTTCACGGTTTCCGCCGGGACGCACACGATCGAGTTTGAGGGCCTTGGGAGCGGTTCGGACACGGCGCTGATCGACCAAACGGCCATCAGCGGTACCAGCGCGCAGGTTGCGGATGCGGGCTTCGAGAGCCCGTCGCTGGAGTCGGCAACGGTGTCGTACGATCCGCTGGGCTCGACGGGAACCGGCGGGGTCACGGGGTATTATGAGGATTCGGCGATTCAAAACGGCACTTCGGGCACGCCGGTTCCGCAGGAGGCGGTCGGCTACCTGAGCCACGGGGATTCGAGCGGCGCCGCAGTCTACCCGCAGGGCACGGACACGGTTTACCGCAACAGCGACGGAACCGGCGCGGAGGTGACCAGCGCGGCGTACACATGGGCGACAGGCAGCAACCAGGTCCAGTCGGCGACGACGACGCTGCCGGTGATTTCGTCCTTGCAGAACGGGTCGGGCACCGCCAATTCGCAGAGCGTCTTCCTGGATGCGTATGGCAATCCGATCTGGACGAAGGATGCCGCCGGGCACGTGAATTATGCGGCGTACGATCCCGCGACCGGAGCAGTGATCGAGACGATCACGGACGTTGACGCGACGCTGCTGACCGCGCCCCAGGAGGCTTCGTTCGACGCGACCGGGTGGGCCGACCCCACCGGCGGGCTGAATCTGGCGACGAGCATGCAGGTCGATCCGCGCGGGCGGGATACCGAGGTGACGGATGCCAACGGGAATAAAGCGTATACGATCTACGATGACGTGAATCATCAAACGATTACGTTCCCCGGCTGGAACGCCACTACGCATACGACGACGGGGCCGGTGGTGGTGAGCGGCGAATACTGGCCGGCGAGCGGGGCGGGCGCGGGGCAGCAGACGGTGTACGATCAGGCGC
>Ga0209483_1000814_pt1 | contig 25434 bp, 23 predicted proteins | sample NGEPerA_FD_184508 | JGI IMG/M metagenome (GOLD analysis project Ga0209483, IMG submission 184508) | Arctic peat soil microbial communities from the Barrow Environmental Observatory site, Barrow, Alaska, USA - NGEE PermafrostL2-A... | ecosystem: Environmental > Terrestrial > Soil > Wetlands >... | reverse complement strand
TACCAGCCACGCCGATGTCGATAGGCTACTGCGGACGGAACCGCAGGTTCAGCTCACTCCTTTCGTGTTGAACAATCATTCAAATAGCCTCAAGTCGCACGGTGGGGTCAGCCCGCTGGGGTTGCGGTTTGGATTTGCAAAACGGCAGAGGGTGCAGCCGTTCCTGGTGGCGAATGGAGGGTTTCTGGCGGCGGCGCATGATGAGCCGGTGAACAGGTCGGCGCGGTTCAATTTCACGTTTGAAATGGGTGGAGGCGTGGAGTTTTTTCGCGACCACCGGCATTCGCTCGCGCTGGATTTTCGGATGCGGCATATGTCGAACGGGTATCGCGGATTTTATAACCCGGGGATCGACAACGGAGTTTTCCGGGCGAGTTATCGATTTGGGCGGTAGGGTGGGCCTCTGCGAAACCTGGCTGGGGAGTTGTGCCCGGGGTAGGAGTACATTAACGCAAAGTTCGCGAAGAAATGCGCCAAGTTTCGCCACGGCTTCTGGAGGCGGGCCGTAGATCTGTGGCTATTGCATCCCTGGAAGCTACTTACTCGGCGGGTGTGTGGAGCGTGATCGATGTGACGTTGTGGACCCAGCGGGCGGGTTTGACGTCGAGGTCGTTGATGAGCTCGAACTGGCCGGTGGTGGTGAGGGGCTCGCCGGAGCGGGCGATGGCGACGATGACGCGGGCCTTGTGCAGGCCGGGGATGACTTCGGCGAGGGAGTAGAGGACCCAGTATTTGTCGGTGCCGGTGGCGATGAGGTACTGGTGGAGCATGGGGTGCTCGGTTTTTTCGGTGAGCACGATGCCGGCTTTGGCGAGGACGTCGGAGAGCAGGGGGCCGCTGTAGGTTTCGCCCTCCTTGGCATGCATATTGTGGACGGTGAGGGTTTGCTGTGGGAGCGCTTTGAGGTCGGCGAGGGTTAGCGTGAGGGGCTGGCCGATGCCGGTGTTGATGGTGAGGCTGGTTGAGGGAGCGCCCATCGGATGGGAGTGGGGCTTGGCCGGGGCGTTCTGCTCGGGCGGCATCGCGTCGGTTTGCGCGGCGGCGGTGAGGGTGAGAGCGAAGATGGCGGCGGCGAGGATTGTGGGGCGTTTCATGGAGTAAGGGTATACCGGAGCGGATGAGGATGTCGTTCGATTGTGGCGGCGCTGGCGGTTTGTGGCGCGATGGGCGGTGGGGTCTTTATTCAGCTACGAGCTACGAGCCACGAGCTACGAGTAAAGACAAGGCGAGGCGTCGTATACTGGTATCTATGTCGATTGTTCGTAATGCGGCCGCTATCGCGAAGGGCATGAGCATCACGCTGCGGGAGGCGTTTCAGCCTACCCAGGTCGAGAACTATCCTGACGGCAAAGGGCCGATGCGCGGGGCGCAGTTTCAGGAGCGGTTCCGTGGGAAGCACCAGTTGCAGCGCGATGAGAATGGGCTGGAGAAGTGTGTCGCGTGCTTTCTGTGCGCCGCGGCTTGCCCGTCCAACTGCATTTATATCGAGGCGGCGGATAATACCGAGGAAGTGCGGATTTCGTCGGCGGAGCGGTATGCGAAGGTCTATAACATCGACTACAACCGGTGCATTTTTTGCGGCTATTGTGTCGAGGCGTGTCCTACGGATGCGATTACGCATGGACATGGGTTTGAGTTGGCGAGCCTGAACGCGACGACTCTGGTGATGCGCAAGGAAGACATGCTGGTGGGGATCATGCCGGCGATGCCGCTCGATCCCCGGAGTGGTGAAGACCTTGCCGATGTGCTTGCCTAAGAACAGGGATTAGGGAACAGGGATTAGGGATTAGGAAACCCCTGCGGCGAGCCTGATGGCTCGCCGTACTGCGAAAGGCGCGAGACGATACCGCGCGAAGGATTGCGATGACGAAACAAAAGCACCCTCTGGAAAAGATTCTCGAAGAGCGCATTGCCATGATCGATGGAGCGATGGGGACCACGATCCGCACCTATGGCAAGACGGAAGCGGACATTCGCGGGGAGCGGTTCAAGGACTCGACCAAGGACCTGCTGAATAACGGCGACATTTTTTCGCTGACGCAGCCCGACATGATCTGCGATATTCACCGGCGGTTTCTGGAGGCCGGCGCGGACATTATCGAGACCAATACTTTTGGCGCGACCAGCATTACGCAGAGCGAGTTTTTTGTTGAGGACCCGCGTGAGCACGGCGGACGGAAAGACCCTGAGTTTTATCAGAAGATCATCGACGACCCGATGCTGAGCGGTCTGGCGTGGGAGATTAATGAGACGTCGGCGCGGCAGTGTCGCGAATGGGCGGACCGCGTGGGGAGTGCGACGGGTCGGCAGAGGTTTGTGGCCGGAGCGATTGGGCCGCTGACGGTGTCGCTGTCGAACTCGCCGGATGCGGACGATGCGGGATTTCGCGTGGTGACGTTCGACCAAGTGAAGAAGGCGTATGCGGAGCAGGTGAGGGCGTTGATTGCGGGTGGGTCGGACCTGTTGCTCGTCGAGACGATTTTTGATTCCCTGAATGCGAAGGCCGCGCTGGTGGCGATTCGCGAGGTGTTCGATGAGGATGGGAAGGAACTGCCGGTGATGATTTCGGCGGCGGTCGGGCGCGGCGGTGAGACGATGATTTCGGCGCAGACTACGGAGGCTTTCTGGAACGCGGTAAGTCATGTGAAGCCGCTGTCGATTGGGCTGAATTGCTCGCTGGGGCCGGACCTGATGTATCCGTTTCTGGAAGAGCTATCGGAGAAGGCGAGTACGGCGATTTCGTGCTATCCGAATGCGGGGTTGCCGAATCCGCTGTCGGAGACGGGGTTCGATCTGGGGCCGGAGGATATGGCGCGATACCTGGGAGACTTTGCAAAGGGCGGGCTGATTAATATTGCCGGCGGGTGTTGCGGGAATACCCCCGAGCATATAGCGGCGATTGCGAAGGGGCTTGAGGGTAAGGCGCCGCGGCGGTGGGGAACGACGTTGATCGATGGGTCGTACGCGCGCGAGAGCGAGGTGGCGGCTTGAGCGGGGGCGATGTGAGCAGCGGAGGTTCCCCACTCATGCGCGATGGAGCCGCGCATGAATGGGCCACCCCAGCCTTAGAGGTGAAGCCGCTGCGGCTGTCGGGTTCGCAGCCGTTCACGCAGCAGCCGGGCGTGTACATGATGATCGGCGAGCGGACCAATGTGGCCGGGTCGCCGAAGTTTGCGAAACTGATCAAGGCGGGGCACTACGAGGGGGCCGTCAGCGTGGCGCGACAGCAGGTGGAAAATGGCGCGAACGTGCTCGATATCTGCATGGATGAGGGCATGATCGACGGCGTGACCGCGATGACGCGCTTTCTGCAACTCCTGGGCAGCGAGCCGGAGGTGGCGAAGGTGCCGTTCATGGTGGACTCCTCGAAGTGGGAGGTCATCGAGGCGGGGCTGAAGTGCCTGCAGGGCAAGGGGATTGTCAATTCGATTTCGCTGAAGGAAGGCGAAGAGAAGTTCCGCGAGAATGCGCGGAAGGTGCTGAAGTATGGGGCTGCTGTCGTCGTCATGGCGTTCGATGAGGATGGACAGGCGGCGACTTTTGGAGAGAAGATTCGGATTTGCGAACGGGCTTATCGCATTCTGGTGGACGAGGTTGGATTTCCGGCGGAGGACATTATTTTCGATCCGAACATCCTGACTGTCGCGACCGGGATGGAGGAGCACAACAATTACGCGGTGGATTTTATCAACGCCACGCGGTGGATCAAGGCGAACCTTCCTCATGCGAAGGTGAGCGGCGGCGTGAGCAATATTTCCTTTAGTTTCCGTGGAAATAATAAGGTCCGCGAGGCCATGCACTCGGCGTTTCTGTATCACGCGATTGCGGCGGGTATGGACATGGGCATCGTCAACGCCGGGATGCTCGAAGTGTATGAGGAGATCGACCCGGAGTTGAAGGTGCTGGTCGAGGATGTGTTGCTGAACCGGCGTCCGGATGCAACGGAACGGCTGGTGGACCACGGCGAAGCGCTGAAGCACGTTGGCGTGGAAGTCAGCGAGAAGAAAGCCGAAGAGTGGCGCAACGGCACGGTGGAGGAGCGTCTTTCTCATGCGCTGGTAAAGGGGATCGACACGTACATCGAGATCGATGCAGAGGAAGCGCGCGTGAAGCTGGGGCGGCCGCTGCTGGTGATCGAAGGGCCGCTGATGGATGGCATGGGCGTGGTCGGGGACTTGTTTGGGGCGGGCAAGATGTTTTTGCCCCAGGTGGTGAAGTCGGCGCGTGTGATGAAGAAAGCTGTGGCTCATCTGACGCCGTTCATGGAAGCCGAGAAGGCCGCGATGGAAGCGGCCGGCGAGGTGGTGAAGGCGCAGGGGAAGATTCTGCTGGCGACGGTGAAGGGCGATGTCCACGACATTGGCAAGAACATTGTCGGCGTGGTGCTGGCGTGCAATAACTACGAGGTCATCGACATGGGGGTGATGGTCTCGTGCGACAAAATTCTGGACCGCGCGAAGATGGAGAAGGTTGATCTCATCGGGCTGAGCGGGCTGATTACGCCGTCGCTGGACGAGATGGTGCATGTGGCGAAAGAGATGGAGCGGCTGGGGTTCAAGCTGCCGCTGCTGATTGGCGGAGCGACGACGAGCCGGCGGCATACGGCGGTGAAGATTGCGCCGCACTACAGCGAACCGGTGGTGCATGTCCTCGATGCCAGCCGCGCTGTGCCGGTGACGACGAGCCTGTTGAGCGACGACGGCAAGGCGGAGTTTGTGGCGAAGCATCGTGTGGAGTACGAGGCGCTGCGCAAGGCTCATGCCGCTCCGAAGCAGCAGGCTGTGTCGCTGGCGGTGGCGCGGGAGAGACGGACTCCGATTGAGTGGCGGGCCGAGGATTTGGCGGTCCCGGAATTTACCGGCGTGCGCGTGCTGGAAGATTTTCCGTTGGCGACGCTGCGGGAGTTTATCGACTGGTCACCGATTTTTCATGCGTGGGGGCTGAAGGGCGTCTATCCGCGGATTTTCGAACATCCGGAGCAGGGAGAGCAGGCGCGGCAAATCTTCGCCGACGCGAATACCTTGCTGGACTTGATGATCGAGAAGAAGCTGATTACGGCGCGGGCCGTGTACGGGTTTTTCCCGGTAAGCGCGGTGGGCGACGATGTCGAGTTGTACACGGACTCTACGCGCGGAGAGGTGCTGGAGCGGTTCCACTTTCTGCGCCAGCAGGCAAACCGGGAGGGCACGGAGCCGTGCCGCTCGCTGGTCGATTTTATTGCGCCGAAGGAGACGGGGTTGGCCGATACGATCGGCGGTTTCGCGGTGACGAGCGGGATTGGGTTGAAGGAGTTGTGCGACAAGTACAGAGCCGAGAACGACGACTACAACGCGATTATGGCGGAGGCCATTGGGGACCGTTTAGCCGAGGCTTTTGCCGAGTGCCTGCACAAGCGCGTGCGGGATGAGTGGGGTTATGGGCGGGCTGAGGGTTTGAGCAATGCGGAGTTGATTCAGGAGAAGTATCGCGGGATTCGGCCGGCGGCGGGCTATCCGGCGTGTCCCGACCATACGGAGAAGGGCACGCTGTGGCGGCTGCTCGATGTGCATGCGAATACCGGGATGGTGATTACGGAGTCGTTCGCGATGTGGCCGGGGTCGAGCGTGAGTGGGCTATATTTCGCGCATCCGGAGTCGCGGTATTTCAGCCTGGGGAAGATCGATAAGGACCAGGTTGAGGATTATGCCGAGCGCAAGGGGATGACTGTCGCGGAGGTGGAGCGGTGGCTGGGGCAGAATTTGAATTACGATCCGGCGGGGTAGGCCTCCTTTAGAAGCGGCAGTTGTTGCCGCCGGAGAAGGCGAGGATCAGGCCCTTGATGACGAGTTGAAGGAGATGATGCAGCATGTTGCGGCCCTCCTACGGTGTGCCTTCGGAGGATGCGCGTGCCCTCGGAAGGACGCAAAAAATTAAACTCCCTCCGAAAGACGTTTGTCCACAGGTATTTTGTGTGGTTGTTTGCGCCGGGGGCTGGCATGTGATACAACAGATTTATTCCAGTCTGCTTCGGCAGATTTGAATTTCATGCAGAGTGGCTGAGGGACGAGCCCTGAGACGCCACGACAACCGGACAGAACAAAGGCGTACCGGTGTCAACTCTCTCCTGGAAACAGGGAACATGAGATTCGGAGATAAGCAGCGGCGGTTTTGCTGCACCCCCGTATTTCCTTCCTTCCGCCGCTTTGGCATTCCAGCATAGAGAAGTCTCAGGATCGCAACCCCCTTGGCTACGAGGGAGAGTTCGATGGAGTATTCCTGTAATTTGTATGAGCTTCGCTGCAACGAGTGTGGCAAAAGCTTTGGTAATCGGCCGCTGTCGGCCTGCGATGAGTGCTTCGCGCCGCTCGAAGTGCATTACGACCTGGAACAGATTCGCGGCAAATTTACGCGCGAGAGTGTAGCCGCTGGGCCGGCGAATATCTGGCGCTATAAGCAGCTGCTGCCGATTCCGGAGGGCTTCGAGCCTGATCTGCCGGTAGGGTTTACGCCGCTGGTGCGGGCCCGGGGCCTGGGAAAACGCATTGGCGCGAACAATCTTTATGTCAAGAACGATTCGGTTTGCTTTCCGACGCTGAGCTTCAAGGACCGCGTGGTTTCTGTCGCGCTTGCCAATGCGCAGGCGTTTGGGTTTACGACCGTGGGGTGCTCATCGACGGGCAATCTGGCGAATTCCGTGGCGGCGCAATCGGCGCGGCTGGGGCTGAAGGCCTGCATTCTGGTTCCGGCCGATCTTGAGGCCGCGAAAATTTTGAATACGCAGGTGTACGGCGCGCAATTGGTAAGGATCGATGGCAACTACGACCACGTCAATCGGCTCTGCACGCAGATTGCGGACGAATACAACTGGGGTTTTGTGAATGTGAACCTGCGGCCGTACTACGCCGAGGGTTCAAAGACCGTGGGGTATGAGATTGCCGAGCAGTTGGGATGGAAGCTGCCGGACAACGTGGTTTGCCCGATGGCCGGTGGGTCGCTGATTCGGAAGATCAAGAAGGCGTTTTCGGAGTTGATCGAACTCGGGCTCGTCGCTCCGAAAAAGGTTCGCTTCTTTGGAGCGCAGGCGACGGGTTGCTCACCGATTTCGACGGCGGTGAAGCAGGGCTGGGATTACATTGAGCCGCAGAAGCCGAACACGATTGCGCGCTCGCTGGCGATTGGCAATCCTGCCGATGGACCGGCTGCCGCGAAGATGATTCGCGAGAGCGGCGGATGGGCTGAGGATGTTTCGGATGTGGAGATTGTTGCCGGGATCCAGGAGCTTGCGGAGACCGAAGGTATCTTTACCGAGACTGCCGGTGGCGTGACGACCGCAGTGACGGCTCGGCTGTATGCGCATGGAAGGATTTCTCCGGACGAGACGACCGTGGTTTGCATTACAGGAAATGGCTTGAAGACGACTGATGCGCTCGAAGGACGGTTCGAGGAGTCGGTGCCGGTGAAGCCGAAGCTGGCGGCGTTCGATGCGTACATCCGGGCATTCGATGGGAACCTCGATGCGCTTGAGCTGGAGCTTGCGGGAGGTGCGCGATGAGCATCAAGGTGACTCTGCCGACCGCGCTGGCGCGGCATACGGATGGGCTGAAAACGTTTGAGTCGGATGCGGCCAACTTGCCCGGTTTGTTGACCGAGTTCGACGCGAAGTTTCCCGCGCTCTCGGCGAACGTGAAAGACGAGAATGGGAAGCTGCGGCGGTTCATCAATGTCTATGTCAACGATGAGGACATTCGTTTTCTGGGCGGCGATGCTCATGCGTTCGAGGACGGCGATGAGGTGATGCTGATCCCGTCGATTGCCGGTGGGCATTGTGGCGCGCGGCGGTGGTTGACGCTTCCGTATGATGAATCGATTACGGGCGGCTGCTAGAAATGGATGGAAAAGCGACGGCGCGCGAGTGTAGGATTTCCGCATGAGACGCCTGGTCGCGCTTTCGGGATGCATGCTTCTTCTTGCTGGCTGTGGGGCGGTGCCGAACCCCGGCCCGCAGTGCGTACCGACTCTTGAACTACGAGTGACTCCAACGGCGGCTACGGCCGATCACATGGCTACGCCACCCGGCAATCAGGTGGTGTTCGGGGCGGTGGAAGGTGACGGGATCGTTGCGGGGTGCCCGATCAATAATGTGGTGCGGCTGGCGCGCCCAATCTGGACGAACCCCGATCCGCTGGATATCTCTATCAGCAGCGCGCAGGATGCGACCAACGGGACGGCCGTGTGCCTAAGCTCGACCAGCGGGCCGGTAAGGCTGACGGCGACGGACAGCACCGTAAACCCTGCGTTGTCGGCGCAGGTGACGCTCACTTGCAATTAGGAGAAGGAACATGAAGGCAATGCTGGGACTCCTTGCAATGTGCTCTTTGTTGTTGAGCGGATGTGCTGCCGTCGGCCCCCGCGATTGCACAGGGACGACCGCCTACACGGTGACTCCGACCATGGCGACGCTCGACCACATGGCGGCGCCCCCCGCGAACCAGCAACAGTTTATTGCGAACGCGGTGACGACCTATCCTATGGGCTGTGCTGTGCCTGCTTCTGCGATTGTCCCCGCACCGTTCTATACAACCTGGACGAGTTCGGATCCTGTCAATGCGCCGATCGACAGCACCTTTGGGCCAACCACCGATGGCGTGGCGACCTGCAAAGGCGCAACGACAGTTCCTGTGACGCTGACCGCTTTGTCGGCAGGCAACATGACGGCGACTCTGGTCTGCAAGTAGTCAGGCTGGATGGTCGAAGTTAAGCGGATACGCGGCCTGCCTGGCGTGTATCTGCCGGAAATTCGCCCACATCAGGCAACCTCGCAGTGTAGACAATGCCTGGCGCGCGGTAAATATGCTGCTTGCGGCGACAACCCCCACTGGAAACGCGGGCGTCGAATTCAATGCGCACAAGATTTCAACGGTGCGGTACTGAAACCACGCAAGGAGCATGATGATGAAAAAGTATGTTTTCGCTACCGTTGGTGGCTTGCTGCTGTCCTTTGCGCTCGTGTCCGGGGCACAGATGGTCGTTCATATTGCACCTCCGCCACGTCCGGAAGAAGCCGCTCCGCCTATCCCCACCGAGCATCCAGGCTGGGTTTGGCAACCCGGATACTATCGCTGGGACACAGATCACTATGCATGGGTCAAGGGCGCCTACATACAGCCGCCGTATGAGCACGCACACTGGGTGGAAGGCCGCTGGGACCGTCGCGGCGAGGACTGGGTCTGGGTCCCGGGCCACTGGAGCCGCGCAGAAATGTAGTCGCAGCTTCCGACAGACTGCCGCAGGAATGCCCTCCACGACGTCTACACGCCCTTTCTTAGGGGCTGTAGGCGTCGAGGCGGCGACAAGCTTCTTCGAGGTCGGCGGATTTTTTTGCGAAGCAGAACCTGAGCAGGTTCTCGCCTCGGTTGTGGCCGTGTTCGTCGTTGCCGAAGAACGCGGAGCCTGCAACCGCCGCAATGCCGGTGTCGGCGAGGAGGCGTCGGGCCTTTTGTTTGGCGTCGGCGCCGGGGATGCGAGAAGCATCGGCGAGGATGTAGTACGCGCCGGTGGGGACCGAGGGCGTGAGTCCGGCGCGGATGAGGGAAGCGCAGATCATGTCGCGCTTGGCTTGGTATTCGACGGCGAGTTCATCGTAGAAAGATTGGGGCAGGGCGAGCAGGCCGGCGGCGGCTCCGTGCTGTAGCGGCGAAGGCGCGCAGACGTAGGTGAGGTCGTGGAAGTAGCCGATGGCCGGCATCCACTTTGCGCTGGCGGCGAGATAGCCGAGACGCCAGCCGGTGACGGAGAAAGTCTTCGAGAAGCCGGAGATGGTGATGGTGCGGTCGGCCATGCCGGGCAATGAGGCGATCGAGATGTGGCGCTCGCCGTCGTAGATGAAATACTCGTACATTTCGTCGGTGAAGACGAAGAGGTCGTGCTCGATGGCGATTTCGGCGATGGCTTCGAGTTCTGCGAGAGTGTTGACTTTTCCTGAGGGATTCGACGGCGAATTCAAGATGATCGCGCGGGTGCCTGGCGTGATGGCGGCGCGAAGTCGGCCGATGTCGAGCGCCCATGTGGGACTTTCGAGGGGAACGACGATGGGTTCGACTCGTTGCGAGCGCAGCGTGCTGACGTGGTAGCCGTAGAAGGGCTCGAATACGATGCACTGGTCGCCCGGGTTGAGCAGCGCGAGCAGCGCGGCGTGCAGGCCGCCGGCGGCGCCGGAGGTGACGAAGACTTCCGTGGCGGGATCTGCGCTAATGCCGTTGAAGCTCGCGAATTTTTGTGCGATGGCTTCGCGCAGCGGGGCGATGCCGTCGGCGCGGGTGTAGATGTTGAGGCCGCCGCGTATGGCGGCGATCGCGGCTTCGACAACAGGCAGCGGCGGATCGGTATCGCAGACGCCCTGGGCCAGGTTGATGCCGCCGGCGGTGTCGCAGGCGACCGTCATCGCGCGAATTTCGGATTGGACGGCGTTGGGGGCAAGGTCGCTGAGGCGGAGAGACGAGAGTGCGGCAGTAGCTGGGCTCATGAGAAAAGGCGCGTCCAGTAACGAGGCGCGCCTTCCATCTTAGTCGAGTCTGAGGAATGTTTGCTGGGGCCTAGATGTAGTGCAACAGCCCGAGGATGATGACGATCAGCAGAATGGTGCCGAGTACGCCGGACCCGCGATAGCCCCAGTTGCGCGAGTACGGGTAAACAGGGAAGGACCCGAACAACAGCAGCAGGAGAACAATGACGATAATCAGTTCCAAGGCGTGCCTCCAAAACAGAATGTGCAGCACACAGGTAGATGCCCGCATAGGTTCGCCGTGTTATCCGGCGGAAATATTTTGATGAATTTTGTGGTGCGAGCAACGCTTGAGGGAGGATGCCGCTCTCATAAGGCGTAATACGCGCTGCGGCGCGACTCCAATTTGAGGCAGGTGTGGCATGTTTCTTATTCTGGCAATCGTTCTCGTGGTGCTGTGGCTGGGGGGATTTTTCCTGATGCACATCTCCAGCTTGTTTATCCACCTGCTCATTATTTTCGCTGTGATTTCGCTGGTGATACACCTGATATCGGGACGACGAGCGTGACTTGAAATGGACGCGAAAAGGCCGAGCCTGGGTGGCTCGGCCTTTTCGTTGTGCGTGATGAGCTACTGGTGCGCGACAGGTTGCGATGGCGTCAGCGTTGCCGGTGGAACGGGCATGGACTGCGCCAGCGCGTCGGGGGTCTCTTCGGCGAGCTTGGGGAGCTTGGCGGCGAGGGCGATTTCGAGGACCTCGTCCATCTGCTCGACCCAGTGGAGCTTCATTTCCGTTTTGATGAGTTCGGGAAAATCGGCGAGGTCCTTCTTGTTTTCGGCTGGAAGAATGACTTCGAAGATTCCCGCGCGATGTGCGGCGAGCAGCTTTTCCTTGAGACCACCGATGGGCAGGACCTTGCCGCGCAGCGTGATTTCGCCGGTCATGGCGATATCGCGGCGGACTTCGATTTTTGTTAGCGCGCTGGCGAGGGCGGTCGCGAGCGTGATGCCGGCGGAGGGACCGTCCTTGGGGATGGCGCCTTCGGGGACGTGGACGTGGATGTCGATCGACCGGTAGAAGTCGCGCGGCAGACCCAGGTGGTGCGAGCGCGAGCGGATGTAGGTGAGCGCGGCCTGCGCGGACTCCTGCATGACGTCGCCGAGTTGGCCGGTCGCCGTCATCTTGCCCTTGCCGTCGAGGACCTGGACTTCGGTTTGCAGGATGCTGCCGCCCATCTCCGTCCATGCGAGGCCGGTGACGAGGCCGACCTCGGATTTTTCCTGCACCTGCGAGTCGCGGAATTTTGGAACGCCGAGAAGGCCTTCAAGCGATTCGGCCGTGATGGATTCGGTATGTTTCGGCTCCTTGACGATCTTGCGCACGATCTTGCGGCAGATGTTGCCGATCTCGCGCTCCAGGTTGCGCACCCCGGCTTCGCGCGTGTAGCCGCGAATGACATCGCGCAGCGCGTCCTCGGAGAATTGGATTTGCCGGTCGCTGAGGCCGGTGGCTTCGCGCTGCTTTTTGAGCAGATATTGCTTGGCGATTTCGAGTTTTTCGAGTTCGGTGTAGCCGGTGAGGCGAAGGATTTCCATGCGGTCCTGCAAGGGACTCGGGATGGTGTGGAGGACGTTCGCTGTGGCAACGAACAACACCTGCGAGAGATCGTACTCGACGTCGAGATAGTGGTCCTGGAAGGTGTTGTTCTGCTCCGGGTCGAGGACTTCGAGCAGCGCGGATGCGGGGTCGCCGCGGAAGTCGGCGGCCATCTTGTCGATCTCGTCGAGCATGATGACGGGATTTTTTGTGCCGGCCTTCTTCATCGACTGGATGATCTGGCCGGGCAGCGCGCCGATGTAGGTGCGGCGGTGGCCGCGGATTTCGGCCTCGTCGCGCACGCCGCCGAGAGAGAGGCGGACGAACTTGCGGCCGGTGGCTTTGGCGATCGACATGCCCAGCGAAGTTTTGCCGACGCCTGGAGGCCCGACGAAGCAGAGGATCGAGCCCTTGGGATTTTTTACGAGCTGGCGGACGGCGAGGAATTCGAGGATGCGGTCCTTGATTTTTTCGAGGCCGTAGTGGTCTTCGTTGAGCACCGTTTCGGCGTTGTCGATGCTGCGGATTTCCTTGCTGCGCTTCTTCCACGGCACCGCGAGCAGCCAGTCGAGGTAGTTGCGCGAAACGGTCGACTCGGCGGACATGGGCGGCATGGCTTCGAGCTTCTTCAGTTCCTGCGTGGCCTTCTCTTTGACCTCGGCGGTCATGCCGGCCTCTTCGATTTTCTTCTTCAACTCATCGAACTCGGATTTTTCGCCGCGGCCGAGTTCTTTCTGAATGGCCTTGATCTTTTCGTTGAGGTAATACTCTTTTTGCGCGCGCTCCATCTGGCGCTTCACGCGCGACTGGATGGTGCGGTCCATGTTGAGTTTTTCGATGGCGATGTCGAGCGTGTCGGCGATGCGCGCGAGGCGGGTTTCAGGGTCGAAGACTTCGAGGAGCTGCTGCTTTTCTTCGATCGAGAGTTGCAGGTTGGCGGCGATCACGTCGGCGAGTTTCGCGGGCTCATCCGTGCGCAGCGAGGCGGCATTTTCCTGGTTGAGCGACTGCTGGAGCTTGCTGTATTGCTCGAAGAGTTGATGGACGCGCGAGACGAGTTGGTCCGCCTGCGGTGTGCGCTCGAGCTGCACGCGCGAGGTGCGGACGGTAGCGACGAAGAAGCCGTCCTCGTCGTTGACCTCGCTGGAGCGGGCGCGCTCGACGCCTTCGACCAGCACCTTGATGTTGCCGTCGGCCATGCGGACCGACTGCACGATGTTGCCGATAACGCCGACGGTGTAGATGTCGTCGGCTGTCGGCTCGTCTACTGAGGCGTCGTGCTGGGTGGCGAGAAAAATGCGGCGGTCGCCGGTGAGGGCTTCTTCGAGCGCGCGGACCGAGGACTCGCGGCCCACGACGAAGGGTGCCATCATGTGCGGGAAGATCACCATCTCGCGGATGGGCATCATCGGGAGTTTGCGCTGGGCGCCGTTGAGGATGTCGCGTTCTTCGTTTGCCATAACTCTCCGATTAGACGCGCGCGGCGGGGGAAGGATGCGTACCCCGGACGCACGGCATTCAGGAATTGTACGCGCATCGGGGCGCGTGAAAATATCCTGTAGAGACCTGACAGGTGGGCGGCAACGCACGGTAGTAATGTGTCGTAGGTTCGGAGGCGCGCGTCTGCGTTGGTGCAACTGCCGGTTGAAATGAGCTCAGAGCTTAGAGATGTTGAGCTTAGAGCGGGGTTTGTTGAGGAGCGAGGAAACGCAAAACGGACAGCCCTGGGCTGTCCGCATTGTTTTGAGTGGAAGAAAAATTAACCGGCTTTTTCGAGGATGATGGGCAGAGTGACGTCGCGGGCTATCACCATCTCTTCCGTGACCAGGAGTTCCTTGATTTTTTTGTTGCCGGGAACGTGGTACATCACATCGAGCATCAGCTCTTCGAGGATCATGCGCAGGCCGCGCGCGCCGACTTTACGCTGTAACGCTTCATGGGCGATCGCGCGCGCGGCGCCGTCGGTGAAGACGACCTTGACGCCCTCGTAGTCGAACAGCTTGGCGTATTGCTTCAGGATCGCGTTGCGGGGCTTGGTGAGGATTTCGATGAGCGCGGCTTCGTCGAGTTCGTCGAGAATACCGAGCACCGGAAGGCGTCCGACGAACTCCGGAATGAGGCCGTATTTGAGCAGGTCCTGGGGCTCGGCCTGGCGAAGGAGCTCGGAGTCGCGCTGCGGGCGGATCGGAGTGACGTCATGCTCCTTGCCGGGCTCGCCCTGGGTCTTGAAGCCGAGGGCCTTCTTGCCAATCCTGCGCCCGATAACTTTTTCGAGCCCGACGAAGGCGCCACCGCAGATGAACAGGATGTTCGTCGTATCGACGATGGTGAACTCCTGGTGCGGATGCTTGCGTCCACCCTGCGGCGGGACGTTCGCAATGGTGCCTTCGAGCAGCTTGAGCAGCGCCTGCTGCACGCCTTCGCCGGACACGTCGCGGGTGATGGAGGGGTTCTCGTCCTTGCGGCCGATCTTGTCGATTTCGTCGATGTAGATGATGCCGGACTGCGCGCGGGCAACGTCGCCCTCCGCCGCCTGGAGCAGCTTGAGGATGATGTTCTCAACATCTTCGCCGACGTAGCCGGCTTCGGTGAGCGTGGTCGCGTCGACGATGGCGAACGGCACGTCGAGCATCTTCGCCAGCGTTTGCGCCAGCAAAGTCTTTCCGGAACCCGTCGGGCCGACCAGCAGGATGTTGGACTTTGCCAGCTCCACATCGTTGCCGCGCACGCGGTTCATCTGCACGCGCTTGTAGTGGTTGTAGACGGCGACCGCGAGTTTCTTCTTGGTGACTTCCTGGCCGATGACGTACTCGTCGAGAAAGGCCTTGACTTCGGCGGGCTTGGGAAGCTGCGCGGGGGCGGCGCCGGGTTGCTGCTCGCCTTTGTCGTCCTCCAGGATCGAGTTGCATACGGCGACGCACTCATCGCAGATGTAGGCGCGCGGATAGTCGGAGGGCGAGGAGATGAGTTTCGCCACGGCGTCCTGCGATTTATGGCAGAACGAGCAGCGAAGAGATTCTTCCAGGCCCCGGGTGGTTTTCAATGCAGCGGCTCCTTCGCACATGCCGGCGGGCGCCGGGTGCGACACAACGGATTTTAGTTTACACCGTAAAGCGTGCGGAAAAGACGTACGGAAATGCTACAGGGGATGCAGGAAGTACCCGTGTCGAGGGAGGTACGGGCCCATCGGCGTTGGGTGCCTACGCGCTGCGCGGGATGCAAAGAGAAGCCCCACGCCTCAAAAGCGAGACAGGGGGCCGGTCACGGCAGTTACGAGCGTGGGCGGTCGATGATGTCGTCGATGATGCCGTATTCCTTGGATTGCGCGGCGGTCATGATGAAGTCGCGTTCCACGTCGTGCTCGATGCGGTCGAGCGGTTGCCCGGTGCTGGAACTCATCAGCTTGTTGGTGATCTCGCGAATGCGCAGAATTTCGCGGGCATGGATGTCGATGTCCGTGGCCTGGCCGCTGAGTCCGCCCATCGACGGCTGATGGATGAGGATGCGCGAGTTGGGCAGCGCGAAACGCTTGCCCTTCTTGCCGGCCATCAGCAGGAAGGCACCCATGGAAGCGGCCTGCCCGATGCAGATCGTCGTCACATCGTTCTTGATGTATTGCATGGTGTCGAAGATGGCGAGGCCGGCAGTGATGGAGCCTCCGGGCGAATTGATATAGAGCTGGATGTCTTTTTCCGGGTCCTCGCCGGAGAGGAAAAGCAGTTGCGCGATGATCAGATTGGCGACGTTGTCGTCGATCGGCGTGCCGAGGAAGATAATGTTGTCGCGGAGCAGACGGCTGTAGATGTCGTAGGAGCGTTCGCCCCGGCTCGTCTGCTCGAGCACCATTGGTATAAGTCCCATCGGGTCTCTCTTTCTGTTGCTGCTTGTTCAGGATACAGGTGGTGGAAGTAAGGGTGGGTGGACAAGAGCACCCCACCCTTTCTCAGAAGCGAGAAAGGATGGGCCACCCGATTTCCTACGACGCCAGCTTCTCGAAGAGATGCGTGGCGGTGTTCTCGCGACGCATTTGTTCGCGCATGTGGTCGAGCGAGCCGTCTTCGGCAAGGCGGCTGCGCAGGGTTTCGAGCGGCTCGCGCTGCTGGATCGACATCATCAGAAGCTCGCGGTTCATATCGTCGTCGGAGACGGTGACGTTCTCGGCGTCGGCCAGCCGGTCGAGCAGGATGGAGGCTTTGACTTCCTGCATGGCCTGTTCGCGCTGGGCGTCGCGGAGCTGCCCGAAGTCGAGTTTGCGCATGGCGTCGGAGGTCATGCCCTGCTGCGCGAGCGCGCGCAGGCCGCGTTCCAGGCGCGCGTCGATCTGCTGCTGTACGAAAGACTCGGGCAGCGGGAAGTTGAACTTGGCGAGCATGTCGTCGAGCATCTGCTCCTTGGCGCGGCTGGTGAGGGCTTCGGACTTGCGGCGGCCGACGCGCTCGCGCAGCTTGGTTTCAAACTCGGCCCAGCTTTCGTAGGCGCCCAGCTCCTTGGCGAACTCGTCGTCGCGCTCGGGGAAATCCTTGTGCTTGATGGCCTTGACGGTGATATCGTAACTGACCGTATTGCCGGCGAGGCGCGTGTCGCCGAAGTCGCCGGGGTAAACGACTTCAAGAGTGAGCTCCTGGCCGACCTTGGCGCCGCGAAGACCTTCGGTAAAGGCAGGCAGGGTCTGCTTGCCTCCGATTTCGAGCAGCACGTCGTCGCCCTTGATCGGCCGGTCGTCCGTCTTGCTTTCGAGGCCCTCTTCGCCGACTACCTGGGCGAGGTCCTGGACCTTGCCGGTGAAGCCGATTTCGGCCCAGTCGCCGTCGGCGAGGGGTCGGTCTTCTTCGATGGTCTCGATGGTCGCATGGTGGTCGAGAACATTTTCGAGCTCGGCTTCAAACTCGCCTTCGGTGAGGGCAGCGTCGGGACGATGCACGGTGACCGTGTCATAGCCGGCGATGTCGAACTGCGGAGCGGCTTCAAAAGTGGCCTTGAAGCGCAGCGGCTGGCCTTCGACGAGGAACAGCTCGGAGACCTGGGGCTGCGAGACGGGCTGCGCGTTCTGCTCGGTGAGCGCCTTGCGGAACTTGGCGTCGACGAGGGCTTCGAGCACTTCCTGGCGCACTTCCTTGGCGAAGCGCGACTTGATCAGCGACTCGGGCACCTTGCCGACCCGGAAGCCGGGGATGCGGGCGAGCTTCTGATAACGCTTGTAGGTGTGGCGGAAAGCCTTGTCCACTTCTTCGACCGGAGCTTCGACGGAGATGGTGCGGGTGAGCTCGGGGTTCAGCGTGGGAGCGGGGTGGTGATGATGCTCGTGGTCGGCGTGGTCATGGCCTTCGTGGGTATGCTCTTCGGCGGCGGGCGCGGACGCTTCCGGCGCGAGATTCTCTTCGGTGGATTCAGTGGGGGTCAAAGTGTTGCCTTCCAGATTTTGTGGGCGGGTTGGGATTGAATAGGAGCGCGTTCGAGCGCCGCCCGCCGCAAAAGTGTTGCTCGATCAAGGATACGACAAGAGCAGGGAGTAGGGAATAGGGAGTAGGGATTAGCGTGCGCCGGAACGTATCATGGATGAAGAGACAGGTGGCGTGGGTAAGGACAGCAGGTTCCCTTCGGGAATGACAACTAGAAAAGCAACTGCAAAGGCAACGGCAAGTGCAAAGGCAACGGCGAATGCAAAGATCTCGGCGAAGGCCGGGGCGCCAGTTGAGCTGACCGTGCTGCAGACGCTGCATCAGCGGATTGCCGGCTGTAAGCAGTGTCCGCGGCTGCGGGAGTACGGGGAGAACATCGGCCGGGTGAAGCGGCGGGCATACATCGACCAGGAATACTGGGCGAAGCCGGTGCCGGGGTTTGGGGATGAGAACGCGCGGATTCAGATTGTAGGGCTGGCGCCCGGGGCGCATGGAGCGAACCGCACGGGGCGGCCATTTACGGGGGACGGCGCCGGGAACTTTATGTATCCCGTGCTGCATGAACTGGGTCTGGCGAACCACGGAAATGCCGTCTCGCGCGACGACGGGTTGAAGCTGAAGCATACGTGGATCGGCTCGGTGGTGCGGTGTGCGCCGCCGGGCGACAAGCCCACTCCGGCAGAGGTGCGGAATTGTGCGGCGCATTTTGCGGCGGAGTCCGCCGCGCTGTCGAAGGTGAAGGTGGTGGTGGCACTGGGGAAGATTGCGTGGGATGGATTTCTGGCGCACATGCTGAACGCCGGCGTGATCGAGCGGCGGTCGGCGTACACGTTTCGGCATGGAGCGGAGTATCGGCTGCCCAATGGGATTTGGCTGGTGGGGAGCTATCATCCCTCGCTGCGGAACACGAATACCGGGCGGCTGAACAAGGTGATGTTTGCGAAGGTGTTTGTGCGGGCGCGAGAGCTGGCGGGGCTGCGGTAGTTTTTCTTTCGCGGCCGGTGGAGCATCCCCTGTGGCGTGTGGCGAATCTTACTAAGCTGCTGTAGCACTGCACGACATGGAGGTGCTAATGATGCGTCATAGAGAGTTTTGGATTGCCTTGGGAATCGGCGCGGTAGCGGGTGGAGTGGCGGCGTTGCTGTATGCGCCGCAGTCCGGCGTGAAGACGCGGAAACAGTTGAAGCGTGGGCTTGCGGACGCCGGCGATGCGCTGGAAGAGGCCGGCGACTACCTGAAGAAGCAGGCTGAATATCTGAGCAGGGAAGCGCAGAAGCTGATCGACAGCGGCAAGGACCGCTTCGACGCCGTGGTGGATACGGCGGGCGATTATGTGTCGACCGCGTCGAAGGCAGCTCGTAAGCTGGTTTGATTTTTGGGCCGCGTAGTGCAGCAAGGCCTCGGCATCGCCGAGGTCTTGCTGTTTGTGCGCGACTTATTCCGGTGGGCCGACGGTGACGACGAAGTAGGAGCATCGCGTGTCGCCGGCATTCGCCACCCAGTGATGATCGCCTGCCGTTACCAGGCCGATGTCGCCCGCTTCCATGCGATGCGAGACGCCGTTAATGTTGAGTTCGCAGACGCCTTCCTTCACCAGCCAGATTTCGCTGTGCAAATGCGTGCCGTCGGGCTCGTGGACCGCTCCGGGCTTTTGAGTCGTTTCGTGAATCTCAAGCCGAATGTTGCCAGCCTTCAACATGCCGTGGATGAAGGGCTGGGATACTCGCTCTGCGGCGGGGTTCTTGGGTGGGCCGGCTTTGTAGACTCCGGAGGAGAGAAGCGGCTGTTGGGGCTTCGCGGGGGCGGGTTGTTGGGCCGTAGCTTCGGGCAGGAGAGCGGTGGCGGCTAAGAGTGCGGGGAGCAGGGTTGAAAATTCACGGCGGTCCATCGTGGGGTTGATCCTCCGCTCAAACGATACGCCCCGACGATTGAGTCGGGGCGTATCGTTTGAGCTTCGAGCGGCTGAAAACTACACAGTAGTCAGCGCGAGTCCGGCGGATTTTTCCTCGCCGTCGGCCGCGACCGGACGATAGTGCAGTTGATTGTTTTCGAGATACACCTCGAGGAACGCAGGCCGCTCGGAGATTTGACCGGCGATGAGCGCCTCGGAGAGTGGGTCCTCGATGAAGCGTTGCAGCGCGCGGCGCAGGGGGCGAGCGCCGTAGCTGCGGTCGACCAGCGTCTTGTCGAGGATCCAACGCTTGGCATCGTCCTGCACCGAGAGAGTGATCGCCTTGTGGACCAGGTTGGTGTTGAGTTGCTGAATGAGCAGTTCGATGATCTGCATCAGGTCGTTGTCGGAGAGCGACGTGAAGACGATGACCTCGTCGAGACGGTTGAGGAACTCGGGGTTGAAGGTGCGCTTCACCTCCGACATCACCATCTCCTGCATCTTTTCGAGCACGACTTCTTCCTTGCCCGATTGGAAGCCGAGGTTTTCGCGCTTCATCAGGTGCTTGGCGCCGATGTTCGACGTCATGACGATGATGACGTTCTTGAAGTCGACCGTATTGCCGAGGCCGTCGGTGAGCTGGCCGTCTTCGAAGACCTGCAGTAGCAGGTTGTAGACATCCGGGTGCGCCTTTTCGATTTCGTCGAGCAGGACAACGGAGTAGGGCGAACGCTTGACGCGCTCCGTTAACTGGCCGCCCTCTTCATAGCCGACATAGCCCGGAGGCGAGCCGATGAGCTTCGAGACAGAATGCTTCTCCATGAACTCCGACATATCGAAGCGGATGAGCGCCTTCTCGCTGCCGAACAAAAACTGCGCCAACGTACGCGCCATTTCCGTTTTGCCGACGCCGGTGGGGCCGAGGAACAGGAAGCTGCCGATCGGCCGCGCCGGATTTTTCAAGCCCGCACGGCTGCGGCGAATGGCGCGGGCCAGGGCGCCGATGGCCTTGTCCTGCGCGATAACGCGGCGGTGCAGCTCTTCTTCCACGCGGAGAAGTTTCTGCGTCTCTTCTTCCTTGATCGACGTGATAGGAACGCCGGTCCAGCGGGAGACGACATCTTCAATGTCTTCGCGTGTAACGATGCCGGAGGATGAATCGTCGAGGTGATATTTTTCGCGAAGGGCGCGCAGGTTGTCGCGCTCCTTGCGTTCCTCGTCGGAGTAGAAGCGCGCCTTCTCGAACTCGTGGTTCGCAATGGCGTTTTCCATGCGATGCACGATGAACTTGATGCGTTTCTGGACCTCGGTAATCTCCTCGGGCAGCGAGGTCTGGCGCAGCTTCACGCGCGCCCCCGCCTCATCGATCAGATCGATCGCCTTGTCGGGCAGGAAGCGGTCCGGGATGTAGCGGTTGGAGTGCGAGACCGAGAAAGTGATCGCGTCGTCGGTATAGCTGACGGCGTGAAACTTCTCGTACTTCTCCTTGATGCCCATGATGATTTTGATCGCGTCCTCTTCGTTCGGAGGCGGGACCTTGACGGCCTGGAAACGGCGTTCGAGCGAGCGGTCTTTTTCGATGGACTTGCGATATTCCGCAGGCGTGGTTGCGCCGATGCACTGGATTTCGCCGCGGCTCAACGCTGGTTTCAGAATATTCGCCGCGTCCAGCGAGCCTTCAGCAGAGCCCGCACCCACCAGCGTGTGCAACTCGTCGATGAAGACGATGCAGTTCTGGTTTTCCATCAACTCTTTCATGATGGTCTTGAGGCGCTCTTCAAATTGGCCGCGATATTTTGTGCCCGCGACAATCAGCGAAAGATCGAGCGAAAGGACTTTCTTGTCGGCGAGAAAAGACGGAACTTCGCCGTCCGCAATCTTCTGCGCAAGACCCTCAACGATAGCTGTTTTACCAACGCCCGGCTCGCCGATGAGCACGGGATTGTTTTTCGTGCGGCGGCAGAGGATCTGGATCACGCGCTCGACTTCGTTGTCGCGGCCGACCAGGGGATCGAGGGTTTGATCGGCAGCGGCCTGCGTGAGGTCGCGCGAGAATTCGGCGAGTAGCGACTGCTCCTGGTTACCGCGCTGTTTGCCGCCGGAGCTGGAGCTTTGCGCGGGAGCTTTCTCCTGCGTGGTGCGCTGGAGCTCTTCGCGGATAGTGGCCAGGCGAAGGCCGCGTTCGTGCAGGATCTCCGCGGCAAAGCACTTCTCTTCGCGCAGCAGACCAAGCAGAAGATGCTCGGTGCCGATGTGTTTGTGGGAGAGGCGTTCGGCCTCTTCGGCGGCGTAGGCGAGCACACGCTTGCACTCGTTCGAGAGTGGGAGGTCGACCGAGGTCGAAACCTTTTCGCGGACGGTGGTGTGCTGCTCTATTTGCTTCCGGATGGACTCGACCGTGGCGTGGGAGCGGAGAAAGCGGTTGGTGAGCGCTTTATCTTCGCGCAGCAAGCCGAGCAGAAGATGTTCGGTTTCAATGTAGGGCGAGCCAAACTGGCTCGCTTCGTAGCGCGCGAAGAATATGACGCGCCGCGCCTTTTCTGTATAGCGTTCGAACATGCTCCCCCTTCGAACTGCCGACTCGGCGCCGTAACGCCGAGGGCCTTAGACCGTGGGCCGCCGCCGCGCTGGGTTGCGGCGGAAAAGACTGAGTGCCGGAGAGTCAGCATCCAGAGAGTTGCATCTAGTGTACCTAACTCTATCTCCCGCGGGGCAAAGTGTGGGAATCGCGGAAGATGCGGAATCTCTGAAGATTGGATGCGGCAATGCGAAACCGGTCGCAAACCACGGGAAGGGCCAGGTTCAAGACCCAGGGGTTGGGGCTGGAGTCGGGGGCCAGGAGGTTTGGCCGTTGGCCCAGTCACGGGCGCGATCGAAGAGTTTGCGGTCTTTCCAAACATTGAGGCTCCACTTGTCGCCAATGTAGGCGAATTGCTGCTGCGCGACCTCGCGGTCCCGGAAGCGGAACGCCATGTAGGCGAGTTGGTTGGCGCGGTGGCGGTTCTGGCCATACGCAGCGATCAGGCTCGCGTAGCCGCGCTGGACGCGGGGCCAGTCGATTTCTTCGTTGGCGACCTGGAGTTTGCCATTGCCCTGGTGGATCAGACTGCCGACGATCTGGAAGTAGAGAAGGTCGCCGCGGTCGCCTAGCTTGTCGGCGGAAGTTTTGGCGAAGGCGGAAGAGTCGCCGGATTTGCCGTACCACTTGGGCAGGAGATAGTTGGCGTACTGAGTGTAGAGGTACTGGTAGTCGGGTTCAAACTGGATGCCGCGGGCGAAAACCTCCTGGACGCGACTGATGTCCCAGCCCTGGGCGAGCCCGACTGTCATCATCTCTGTGTACCACTGGGGACACATGATCTTCATGTCGCGGGAGCCTTCCAGAACGACGTAGGCTTCGCCGGCGCGCTCGCCGAAAAGGCGCCAACCTTCGGGCGTGACGGTATTGGCCAGGCCGTTGCCGCGAGCGACCCAGGCCCACCGGGTCAGGCTGGTGGCGAGGGCGACACGCGCAGTGATGGACTCGGGGCGAAGTTTCATCCAGTGGTGCAGGTGGTCGAGGTGCTCGACGGAGTCCTTGTCGGTGAGTTGCGGGGCATCGAGGATTTCGTAGAACGCTCGTAGCTTCCAATCGCCGCCAGGCAGTCGGCTCTTGTCGCGGCGATACTCGTCGGCCATGCGGTCGAGGTCGTCGAACTTCTCGGCGACCAGGTCGACTTCGATGGTGTGCTTCCAACCGCCTTCGTGGACGCTGGAATCATCGCCCGCAGCCTCCGTGGCCGGAGCTGCAGGCGGCGCCGTCTGGGTGAGAGCCAGCCTGCCAAACGGAAGCAGGATGCTTGAGGCGAACAGGAGCTTAACGGCAAGACGAAGGGTCACGGGTTCACCACTACGGACGGCTTCAGGTTAGTGCAGGAACGACATGGTGGGCAAGGTAAATATCAGGTGGGAGAAAGTTTGCCGTTGCGGAGGCGAAGGACACGGTCGCAGCGGCTGGCGAAATCGAGGTTGTGGGTGACCAGCACACTGGCCAGGGAATTCTCTCGATGCAGCCGCTGGATGAGAGTAAAAACCGCGTCGGCAGTCGCAGTATCGAGGTCGCCAGTCGGCTCGTCGGCGAGCAGGAGCTTGGGCTCGGTGACCAGGGCGCGAGCCAGCGAGACCCGCTGCTGCTCGCCCCCTGACAGTTCCCCAGACCTGTGATCGGCACGATCGGCCAGTCCAACGCGGTCGAGCCATTTCGCCGCCGAGATGAGCGCGCTTTTATGCGGAACGCCGCGAGCAAGCAGCGGCATGGCGATATTTTCGAGCGCGGTGAACTCCGGCAGCAGGTAGTGGAACTGCCAGACGTAGCCGATATCGCGGTTGCGGTAGGCGGCGGCTTGTTTCGTGGTGAGGCGCGTGACGTTGGTATCGGCGCACCACACTTCGCCGGCGGTGGGACGGTCGAGCGCGGCGAGCAGGTGGAGCAGGGAACTCTTGCCGGCGCCGGACTCGCCGACAATGGCGACCATTTCTCCGGCGGCCACTTCGAGTGACAGGTCGCGAAAAAGGTTGAGGCCGGTGGCGTTAGCGCCCAGCGGCGGGTAGGTTTTTTCGAGGGCTGCGGCGCGAAGGATGGAGGCGGTCATCAGTCTTCGGCGACCTTGCCGCCGTCGTCGCCTACGGCCGAAACGGTGGCGTCGCCAAGGTTGACGGCGGCGGGCTCGTTGGAGGCTTCGGGCTTGGCGGGGCCGGGGTCCCACTCGCTGCGGAAAGGGATGGCGAGGCGGTTCCAGTTGTTGATGGAGGCGATAGCGAGAGTGAGGTCGGCGAGATCTTTGCCGGTGAAGAACTCGTTGATCGCGGCGTACTCTTCGTCGCTGACGTGGGTCTGCTGGATGTTGGTGACCGAGTCGGCATAAGCCAGCGCGGCGCGCTCTCGCGGGGTGAAGGCGTCGGAGGACCGCCAGTCGGCGATCGCGTCGATGCGGCTCTGCGGCTCGTTGTGCTTCATCAGCTCGGCAGTGTGCATCTTGATGCAAAAGTCGCAGCCGTTGAGCGTGGAGACGCGCAGGCGAAGGAGTTCGAGAAGCACAGGCGAGAGTGTGGTGCCGGTGTTGAGGTAGTGCTCGAGTTGGCGGAGCACGGCGATACCCTGGGGGGCAAGTTCGGCGTAGCGGAGTCGTTGCGGCATAAGGAAACTCCTGGTGCGTGAGTCATAATTTCCGGCGGGCAAGGCCCGAAGCCCACTCTATACCAGTATGGGGCGAAGTGACGTTATGAGTCGACGCGTCGGTCCGCCGGATCGCAATGACCTGTCAAGCGGTGGATTTGTGGGGCTTTGAGGGAATGCGGTTTTAACGAGGTTAGAGCTATGAGGTGATGAGCTGCGAGGTCATGAGCTTAGAGGAAAGGCGAGTTTGTAGAGGGGTGAGGGTCTAAGGTTTGAGGGGCGAGGGGGCGTGTGGAGATCATAGCGGGCGAGAAGCAGGTCCCTTCACCGCGCTACGGGATGACAAATAAAAAGGCCGCCGACTTGGTACACTCGGCTGCAACGATTGCACCCTGATTCTGGAGAAGCAAGAGCTATGGCATCAACGACTACGTTTCGTCCTTTTGTTTCCGCCGGTGAGGCCCCGCGTGAGTTGTCGTTCCGGGCGCTGCTGCTGGGGGCCGTGTTTGGGGTGATCTTCGGCATGGTGACGGTGTATGTCGGGCTGCGCGCCGGGTTGACGGTGGCGGCGAGCATACCGATTTCGGTGCTGTCGATTTCGATACTGCGCGTGTTCGGGAAAGCGACGATCCTCGAAAACAATATCGTGCAGACGACCGGCAATGCGGGGCAGTCGATTGCCTCGGGCGTGATCTTTACGCTGCCGGCGCTGATCTTCCTGGGGTTCGACCTGGAGGCGTCGCGAATTTTTGCGCTGGCGTTGTTTGGGGGCTGGCTGGGCGTGCTGTTCATGATCCCGCTGCGAAGGCAGTTGATCGTCGAGGAGCACGACACGCTGGTGTATCCCGAGGGAACGGCTTGCGCGGACGTGTTGCAGGCGGGCGAGCGGGGTGGGTCGTTTGCCAGCCGGG
>Ga0209483_1000812_pt1 | contig 25506 bp, 23 predicted proteins | sample NGEPerA_FD_184508 | JGI IMG/M metagenome (GOLD analysis project Ga0209483, IMG submission 184508) | Arctic peat soil microbial communities from the Barrow Environmental Observatory site, Barrow, Alaska, USA - NGEE PermafrostL2-A... | ecosystem: Environmental > Terrestrial > Soil > Wetlands >... | reverse complement strand
CCGCTGGTGCCGACGATCTGGTGGCCCGGCACCAGCGGCAGCTTGGGTTCGGTCAGTTCGCCATCGACAATATGCAAATCGGTGCGGCAGACCGCGCAGGCCTTGACCGCGATCAGCACCTCGCCCACCGCCGGCCGCGGCGCCGGCAGCTCGGTCATCGCCAGCTTCCCAGGCGCGGCGGTGAGCACTTGAGCACGCATGTCCGGCTCCGCGAATCACCGGCGGCGCAAGGCCGCCGCTCCGACAGCATACCGCCTCTCGCCGCCGCGAATCCGCCGGCGATCAACAAACCCTTGGCAAGACCGCCGGAATTCGCTTGCATCGCGGCGATGGCGAAGACCGCCGACGACGAGCGCCAGCGGCGCCTCATCCACGATTATTTCGGCGAGGATGCGCGTATCCGGCTGCTGCGTCCGGCGCCGGCCTTCGGCGCCTCGCTGTTCGTCGTCGATTTCGACCGCGGCACGCGCCACTACCGCACCCTCGGCTCGTTTGGCGCCTCGTTCGAGAAGACCGTCGCCAACTGGTTCGGCAGCAGCCAGCAGGTGACCGAGCAGTCGAGCATGGACCTGCTCTACCCGGCGCAGCTGGTGTTTCATTACGAGCGGCTGATGTCGCTCGCCTTTGGTCTCGTCGAGCGGCCGATCAATGCGCTGCTGCTCGGCGTCGGCGGCGCGGCGATGTGGCGTTTCATGCGCGCCTACCTGCCGGAATGCGCGCCGGTGCTGGTCGATTGCGACGAGACCGTCGCCGCGATCGCCAAGCGCTGGTTCTATCTCTGGCAGCCGGTCGTGCTCGATACCGCCGAGCGCTACCTCGCCGGCACGACCCAGCGTTTCGATGTGATCCTTGTCGACCTCTACAATTCGGCCGGGCCGGCGGAATTCGACCCGGCGTTCTGGACGCGCTGCCTCGATGCGCTGGCGCCGGGCGGCTGCCTGGCGACCAACTGGGCCGATTTCGCGGTCAACAAGAAGGTAAAGCCAATGGCTGAGAGCCAGGCCGAGCTGGCCCGGGCGCGCGATCTCGACTGTTTCTACGTCACCAGGCGCGGGTTTCGCGACAATCTAATCCAATACGTGCCGACCGGCGCCGACCGCCGCATCCAGACGCTGACCGCGGCGCATGAGCGCTTCGCCAAGGAACGCCGCCTGCCGAACCGCGGGCGCGGCATCCTCGATCATTGCGTCGTGACGCCGGGCTTCCCGATCGACTTTGATTAATTCTGTTCGTCTTTCCGCGATAGCGGCAACCCAGGGCGAGCGAGGGAGCGGTTGCCCCTAGGCCCCCGCTTTCGCGGGGGTGACGACGGAGGGGATATCCGCCGGCGCGCCTACTCGACCAGCGCAGGCTCCTGCGGCTCGACGTCGGGCGCATTGGGGTCGGGCGCATTGGGGTCGGGCACTTCGGGCGAAGGCCGCGCATGGAAGGTGAAGGCGAGCTTGTCCTCGCTGTCGTGCTTGCGGGCGCGGACGATGCCGCCCTTCGCCAAATGTCCGAACAGCAGCTCCTCGGCCAACGGCTTCTTGATGTGCTCCTGGATGATCCGCGCCAGCGGACGCGCGCCGAACAGCGGGTCGTAGCCCTTCTCGGCGAGCCACGCGCGCGCGCTGGCGTCGAGCTCGATCGTCACGTTGCGGTCGGCGAGCTGTTCTTCGAGCTGCAGGATGAATTTGCCGACGACGCGCCCGATGGTGTCCGCCGACAGCGGCGCGAACGAGATCGTCGCGTCGAGCCGGTTGCGGAATTCCGGGGTGAACATCCGGGTGATCGCTTCCTCGTCATGGCCGGTGCGGATGCCGCTGCCGAAGCCGATCGCCTGCTTCGCCAATTCCGCGGCGCCGGCGTTGGTGGTCATGATCAGGATGACATTGCGGAAATCGACGTTCTTGCCGTTATGGTCGGTGAGCTTCCCGTAATCCATCACCTGCAACAGGATGTTGAACAAATCGGGATGCGCCTTCTCGATCTCGTCGAGCAGCAGCACCGAATGCGGGTGCTGGTCGATGGCGTCGGTGAGGAGCCCGCCCTGATCGAAGCCGACATAGCCCGGCGGCGCGCCGATCAGGCGCGAGACGGTGTGCCGCTCCATGTATTCCGACATGTCGAAGCGGGTGATCTCGATGCCGAGGGTGCGGGCGAGCTGGCGCGCGACTTCGGTCTTGCCGACCCCGGTGGGCCCCGAGAACAGGTAGGAGCCGATCGGCTTCTCGGGATCGCGCAAGCCGGCGCGGGCGAGCTTGATGGCCGAGACCAGCGCCTCGATCGCCTTGTCCTGGCCGAACACCATGGTTTCGAGATCGCGGGTCAAATTTTTCAGCACTTCGCGGTCGTCGCGCGACACGGTCTTTGGCGGGATGCGCGCCATCGTCGCGATGCAGGCCTCGACCTCCTTGGCGGTGATCGTCTTGCGGCGCCGGCTTTCGGGCAGCAGCATCTGCGCCGCGCCCGACTCGTCGATCACGTCGATCGCCTTGTCGGGCAGCTTGCGGTCGCCGATATAGCGGTGCGACAGCTCGACCGCCGCGCGGATCGCGTCGGCCGTGTAGCGCACTTTATGGTGCCGCTCGTAATAGGGTTTGAGGCCGCGCAGGATCTTGATCGAATCCTCGATGGTCGGCTCGTTGACGTCGATCTTCTGGAAGCGGCGGACCAGCGCGCGGTCCTTCTCGAAATAGTTGCGATATTCCTTGTAGGTCGTCGAGCCGATGCAGCGGATGACGCCGCCGGCCAAGGCCGGCTTCAGGAGGTTAGAGGCGTCCATCGCCCCGCCCGAGGTCGCGCCGGCGCCGATTACGGTGTGGATTTCGTCGATGAAGAGGATCGCGCCCGGCTGGCTCTCGAGCTCGGACAAGACCGCCTTCAGCCGCTCCTCGAAATCGCCGCGATAGCGGGTGCCGGCCAAGAGCGCCCCCATATCGAGCGCGAAGATCGTCGCGTTGAGCAGCACTTCCGGCACTTCGCGGCCGACGATGCGGCGGGCCAGCCCCTCGGCGATCGCGGTCTTGCCGACGCCGGGGTCGCCGACGTAAAGCGGGTTGTTCTTCGACCGCCGGCAGAGAATTTGAATGGTCCGCTCGACCTCGGCCTCGCGGCCGATCAACGGGTCGATCTTGCCGGTCTTCGCCTTTTTGTTGAGGTTGACGCAATAGGCGTCGAGCGCGTCGTGCCCGCGCTTCTGGCTGTTGTTCTTTTCACCGCGCTCGCCCTCTTCCTCGGTGCCCTGGACGCGCCGGGCCTCGGCGCGGCCCGGCGCCTTGGCGATGCCGTGCGAGATGTAATTGACAGCATCGAAACGGGTCATGTCCTGCTCTTGCAGGAAATAGACGGCGTGGCTTTCGCGCTCGGCGAACATCGCGACCAATACGTTGGCGCCGGTCACCTCCTCGCGGCCCGACGACTGGACGTGGATCGCGGCGCGTTGCAGCACGCGCTGGAAGCTGGCGGTCGGCTTTGCGTCCTCGGTGTGGCTGGCGACCAGATTGCCGAGCTCGTTGTCGACATAGGTCAGCACATCGCGGCGCAGCCGGTCGAGGTCGACGCTGCACGCGCGCAGCACGGCGATGGCGTCCTGATCCTCCGTCAGCGCCAGCAGCAGATGCTCGAGCGTCGCGTATTCGTGACGCCGCTCATTGGCATAGGCAAGGGCCCGATGCAGTGATTTTTCCAGGTTACGTGAGAGCACCGCGCTCTCCTTTCTGCCAATGAGCTGACACGACGAGGCTGATCGTTTTTTCCAACCCTAATCTTTTTCCCCGAGCTAGTCTTTTTCCCCAACCTTAGTCTTTTTCCCCAATCTTAGTCTTTTTCCAGTGTGCACTGCAGCGGGTGCTGGTGCTGCCGGGCGAAATCCATGACCTGGGTCACCTTGGTCTCGGCGACCTCGTAGGTGTAAACGCCGCAGATGCCCACTCCGCGGCGATGGACGTGCAACATGATGCGGGTGGCTTCCTGGCGATTCTTGTTGAAAAACCGCTCGAGGGTGTGAACGACGAATTCCATCGGTGTGTAATCATCATTCAACATCAATACCTTGTACATAGCCGGCTTCTTCGTCTTCGGCTTCGCCTTGACGATGACGCCCGTACCCGGTCCTTCCTCGCCGCCGCGTTTTCCGTTGTCGCTCATCCCAGTCCGCGCCGTGACGATGCACGCTCCATCCCATGATATGGGCTTTGTCTGGCCACGGAAACGAAATTTCCAGGCGAGCCGCAGCGACAAAAATGGCAAACCGCGGGTTAATCACTCGGCGCGGCGCGGACGCGCCAGCAATCCCTCGATCGTTTGCGGGATCGCCATGCCGCGGTGCAGCACGGCATCGACCGCGGCGACGATCGGCATTTCCACCCCGAGCCGCGCGGCGAGCGCGGCGATCGAAGCGGCGCTGGCGACGCCCTCGACGACCGAGCGGTTGGCGAGCGCGGCGGCGAGGCTCTGGCCCTCTCCGAGGGCGTACCCGAGAGCGTGATTGCGCGATTGCGCGCCGCCGCAGGTCAGCACCAGATCGCCAAGCCCGGAGAGGCCGGCGAAGGTCTCGGCCCGCGCCCCCTTGGCGACGCCGAGCCGCGTCATTTCCGCCAGGCCGCGGGTGATGAGCGCGGCGCGGGCGTTGTCCCCGAGCCGCAGCCCGTCGACGATCCCACAGGCGATCGCCAGCACGTTCTTGACCGCGCCACCGATCTCGGCGCCGAGCGGGTCTTCGGACAGATAGGGCCGGAAGCGCGGGCTGCCCAATACCGCCGTGAAGCGCCGCGCAAGCGCCGGGTCGCGGCTGGCGACGACGACGGCGGTCGGCAGGTCGCGCGCCACCTCGGCGGCGAAGCTCGGCCCCGAAAGCACCGCCTGCGGGTTCGCGGGACAGAGTTCGCCGGCGATTTCCGACATGGTGTGCAACGAGCCGGTCTCGATCCCCTTGGCGCACAGCAGCAGCGGCGTCTGCGCACGGAGATGCGGCGCCAGCGAGCGCAGCACCGCGCGCAGGAACTGCGCCGGGACAGCGATCAGCGCCGCCTCGACGTCGGCGGCCACCGCGCCAAAATCCCCGGTCGCGATGATGCCCGGATCGAGCGCGACGCCCGGCAGGTAAACCGGGTTCTCGTGGCGTTGGTTGATCGCGGCGGCAATGGCGGGATCGCGGGCCCAGATCACGATGTCGCCGCCGGCGCGCCGGGAGGCGACGGCCAACGCGGTGCCCCAGGCGCCGGCGCCGATGACCGCAAGCCGCGTCACCGTGGCTTGGCCTTTGCTTGCGCCCTTGGATCGAGCGGCCAGCGCGGCCGTACCGGCGCGTCGAGCGGGTCGGCGAGGCCGAGCCGCAGGCGTTCGATCCCCGCCCAGGCGATCATCGCGCCATTGTCGGTGCAGAGCGCCGGCGCGGGCGCGACAAAGGCCAGCCCGGCATCGGTCGCGAGCGCACCCAGCCGGGTGCGCAGCCGTTCATTGGCGGCCACCCCGCCGGCGGCGACAAGCGTCGCACTCCGTGGATAGCGCGCGCGAAACCAGCGCAACGCCTTGGCGGTGCGATCGACCAGGCAATCGCAGACCGCAAGCTCGATCGCGGCGGCGAGGTCGGCGACTGTCTGGGCATCCCCCGGCGCGGTGGCGACGCGCTCGCGGATCGCGGTCTTGAGACCCGAAAACGAAAAATCGCATCCCGCGCGGCCCTGCATCGGCCGCGGCAGCGCAAAGCGGCGCGGATCGCCGCCGCGCGCGGCCCGTTCGATCGCCGGCCCGCCGGGTTGCGCCAGCCCGAGCAGCTTGGCGCTTTTGTCGAAGGCCTCGCCGGCGGCGTCGTCGAGCGTCGTGCCGAGCTGGTGGTATTTCCCCACCCCGGCGCAGACCAGAAGCTGCGAGTGGCCGCCCGAGACGAGCAGCAGGAGATAGGGAAACGCGACCGCATCGGTGAGCCGCGCGGTCAACGCATGCGCTTCGAGATGATTGACCGCGACAAAGGGTTTATCGGCCGCCCAGGCGATGCCCTTCGCCGCCATCGTGCCGACGATAAGCCCGCCGATCAGCCCCGGCCCCGCAGCGGCGGCGATGCCGTCGAGATCGTCAAAGCCAATCCCGGCGGTGTCGAGAGCTTCGCGAATCAAGGGATCGAGATGATCGAGATGCGCCCGCGCCGCGATTTCCGGCACGACCCCACCATAGGGCGCGTGCTCGGCCAGTTGCGACTGCACGAGATTGGCGCGGATTTCCGGCCAGCCGCCATCCGCCGCGACCACGGCGACCGCGGTCTCGTCGCAGCTCGTCTCGATGCCGAGGACATTCATGCCGGAAATATAGGCGTGCCGCCCGCCGCCGGGAGGGCGAAGCGGGTTTACTTCGCGTCGCCGGCTTCGTAGGTCTTCAAGATATTGTCGGTCGCCGCCTCGATTTCGAGCAGCTTGACCGCGTAGCCCCACAGCATCGCGGTGTGCTTCAGCACCGAGCGGCAGCTCTTTTCCTCGAGCAGCACGCCGTCATGGACGTAATGCGCCAGCACCAGGCAGCGGTCGCCGGTGAGGTCGACATCGACGACCTGGATGTCGGGCTCGCGCCGCGACAGATCGTATTGCTTCGACAAGGCGCTGCGGACGCGCCGGTAACCGAGATCGTCGTGGATCGCCTCGACCCGCAGCGACGATTTCGCGGCATCGTCGCTGATCTGGAACAGCCGGAACCGGCGGATGATCTCGGGGCTCATGTATTGCAGGATAAAGCTCTCGTCGCGGTAATTGGCCCAGGCGTGGCGCAGCACGCCGAAGGGATCCTGATTGCCGGCGATGTCGGCGAACCACTCGCGGTCTTCCTCGCTCGGATTGGTGCAGATGCGCTTGATGTCGTCCATCATCGAGAAGCCGAGCGCATAGGGGTTCAGCCCGCCATAGCGCGGATCGTCAAAGCCGGGCTGAAACACGACGCTCGAATGCGAATGGAGAAATTCGAGCATCGAGCCTTCGGTGATGAGGCCACGGTCGTGCAGCCGGTTCATGATCTCGTAGTGGCAGAAGGTGGCGCAGCCCTCGTTCATCACCTGGGTCTGGCGCTGCGGGTAGAAATACTGCGAGACGTGGCGGACGATGCGGATCAGCTCGCGCTGCCAGTCTTCGAGCCGCGGCGCGCGCTTTTCGATGAAATATAGCAGGTTTTCCTCGGGCAGGCCGAGCCGACGCTTCATGTCCTGGCGCTTGCCGTCGGCCTCCTCCTCGTCCTCGTCCTTGTCGGGGGTGGGGACGGTGCGCCACAAATCGTTGAACGTCGCCTCGTCATGCGCGAGGCGCTCGCTCATCCGCCGGCGCTCCTCGGCGAGGTTCGGACGCGAGCGCCGGGCGTAGCGGTTGACGCCGTGATCCTTTAGCGCGTGGCCAGCGTCGAGGATGCGCTCGACGGCCTCGTAGCCGTATTTTTCCTCGCATTTCGCCACGTAATCGCGGGCAAAGCTCAGATAGTCGAGGATGCCGTCGGCATCGGTCCATTGCCGGTAGAAATAATTGTTCTTGAAGAAATGGTTGTGGCCGAACCCGGCATGCGCGATGACCAGCGTCTGCATGGTCATGGAGTTCTCCTCCATGATGTAGCAGATCACCGGATTGGAATTGATGACGATCTCGTAGGCAAGGCCGGCGAGCCCCTTGCGATAGAGCGTCTCGTGATAGGCGAAGCGCTTGCCGAAGCTCCAGTGCCCGTACATCAGCGGCAGCCCGACCGAGGCATAGGCGTCGAGCATCTGCTCGGAGGTGATGACCTCGATCTGCAGCGGATAGGTGTCGAGGCCCAACTCGTCGACCGCGATGCGCTCGATCGCGTCATGCACCTTGCGCAGGCCGCCGAAATCCCAGTTCGGCCCGGTGAAGAGCGGTATCCCCGCCGCGGCTGGCGGCCTTGATTTGGGCTTGGTCGCGGCCCGGGTGTCAGGCACGGACGCCCCCTTTGGCGAAGAGTTCGTGGAAGACCGAGAAAATCTGCGCCGGATCGCCGACCCGCCGCATCGCAAAATGTTGGTGCGCCGGGGCCACTTCGCTATAGGCGCGCCACAGATCGCTGTCGCGCGACAGCCCTGTGAGGCTGCCGCTGGTGCCGTCGCCGACCTCGACATAGGAGAAATACTGGCAGAGCGGCAGCACCGCGCCGCCCAGGAGCGAAACGCAGCGGCTGCTGTCGGCGCCGTAATTGTCGCCGTCCGACGCCTGTGCGCCGTAGATGTTCCAGCGGTCGGTCGAATAGCGCGCGCGGGCGATCTCGAGCATCTTTTCGAGCGCGGTCGAGACCACGGTGCCGCCGGTCTCGCGGCTGTAGAAAAACGTTTCCTCATCGACCTCTTCGGCGGTCGAGGTGTGGCGGATGAACACCACGTCGACATGCCGGTAGCGCCGGATGAGGAAGACGTGCAGCAGCATGAAGAAGCGCTTGGCGAGGTCCTTCATCGCCTCGGTCATCGACCCCGACACGTCCATCAGGCAGAACATGACGGCTTCGGTGTTCGGCTTCGGCACGCGCTCGAAACGGCGGTAGCGCACGTCGAGCGGGTCGATATAGGGGATGATCTTGCTGCGGCGCTCGTTGCGTTCGAGGAGCAGGGTGAGGCGCTCGACCTCCTCGTCGGCGCCGCGCGCCTTGGCTTTTTCGATCTCCTCGCGCAGTGCCTCGAGCTCGCCCAGTTTCGGCCGCTTCAACGAGATGCGCCGCGCCATGCTCTGGCGCATCGTCCGCGGAATGCTGAGGTTGGACGGCGAGCCGGTGATGGTGTAGCCGGCGCGTTGCAGATCGACCGCGGTGGTGTCTTTCAGGGTCTTTTTCACCAGGTCGGGCAATTCGAGGTCCTCGAAAAACATGTCGAGGAATTCTTCCTTGGTCAGCGTGAACTCGAACGCGTCATCGCCCTCGCCGTCCGGGCTGCCTTCGCGGCCGCCGCCGTCGCCGCCGCCCTGCGGCCGCGGGATCTCGTCGCCGCGCACATATTCCTTGTTGCCGGGCACGACGTGGTCGGTGCGTCCGGTGCGGCGGCTGTGGTGAAACACCGGCTCGTTGATGCCGCGGGTCGGGATGGCGATCTTCTCGCCGTGCGCGACATCGGCGACCTTGCGCTTGCGCAGGGCGTCCTGCACCGCCCCCTTGACCTCGGCCCGCGCCCGCTCGATGAACCGCTGGCGGTTGCTGAGGCTCTTGCCCTTGGGGTTCTGGCGGCGATCGACGACGTTCATCAACGCACCCTTGTCCCGTCTCAAATCGCCCGAGGCGCTAACCGGCCTTGTTCACCCGCATATACCACTCGACCAGCCGGCGCACCTGACGCTCGGTGTAGCCGCGCGAGACCATCCGTTCGAGGAAGTCGGCATGCTTCTTCTCGGTCTCGGTGTCCCTCTTGCTGCCGAAGCTGATCACCGGCAAGAGGTCTTCGACCTGCGAGAACATCCGCCGTTCGATGACCTCGCGCAGCTTCTCGTAGGACTGCCACGACGGGTTGCGCCCGGTGTTGGCCCGGGCGCGCAACGCAAACTTAACGACCTCGTTGCGGAAATCCTTCGGATTGGCGATCCCGGCCGGCTTCTCGATCTTCGACAGCTCCTGGTTCAACAGCTCGCGGTTCATCAATTGGCCGGTGTCGGGGTCTTTGTAGTCCTGATCCTCGATCCACGCGTCGGCATAGGAGACGTAACGGTCGAACAGGTTCTGCCCGTAGTCGGAATACGATTCGAGGTAGGCCTTCTGGATCTCGTTGCCGATGTACTCGGCATAGCGCGGCGCCAGCTCGGCCTTGATGAAGTTGAGGTATTTCTTCTCGACCGCGTCGGGGAACTGCTCGCGCCAGATTGCCTGCTCGAGCACGTACATCATATGCACCGGGTCGGCCGCGACTTCCTGGGTGTCGAAGTTGAACGTGCCCGACAGCACCTTGAAGGCAAACCGGGTGGAGATGCCATCCATGCCTTCGTCGACCCCGGCGGCGTCGCGGTATTCCTGCACCGATTTGGCGCGCGGGTCGGTGTCCTTGAGGCTCTCGCCGTCATAGACCCGCATCTTCGAGTGCAGGTTCGAGTTCTCGTGCGGCTTGACCCGCGACAGCACGCAAAAGCGCGACAGGATGTCGAGCGTCGAGGGCGCGCAAGCCGCGTTCGCCAGTTCGCTCGACTGCAACAGCTTTTCGTAGATTTTGCGCTCCTCGGTCGAGCGCAGGCAGTAGGGCACCTTGATCACCGAGATGCGGTCGATGAAGGCTTCGTTGTTCTTGTTGTTCCTGAAGGTCTGCCACTCCGCCTCGTTGGAGTGGGCGAGGATGATGCCCTGGAAGGGGATGCCGCCGATATTCTCGGTGCCGGCGTAGTTGCCCTCCTGCGTCGCGGTCAAGAGCGGGTGCAGCATCTTGATCGGCGCCTTGAACATCTCGACGAATTCCATCAGCCCTTGCGTCGTGCGGTTGAGCCCGCCCGAGAAGGAATAGGCGTCCGGATCGTTCTGCGAATACATCTCGAGCTTGCGGATATCGACCTTGCCGACGAGGCTGGAGACGTCCTGGTTGTTTTCGTCGCCCGGCTCGGTCTTGGCGACGCAAATCTGCTTCAGCCGCGACGGCTGCATGCGGATCACGCTGAATTTCGAGATGTCGCCGCCGAATTCCTCGAGCCGCTTTACCGCCCACGGCGAGATCGTGCCGATCAGGCGCCGCGGCGGCACGCCGTAGCGTTCCTCGATCTCCTTGCCGAGCGTCGCCGGATCGAACAGGCCGAGCGGGCTCTCGAAGATCGGGCTGATCTGGTCGCCCGCCTTCAGCACGTAGATCGGCTCCTTCTCCATCAGCAGTTTCAGCCGCTCGGCGAGCGAGGATTTGCCGCCGCCGACGGGGCCCAGCAGGTAAAGCACCTGCTTGCGTTCCTCCAAGCCCTGCGCGGCGTGACGGAAGAAGCCGACGATCCGCTCGATCGTCTCCTCCATGCCGTAAAAATCTTCGAAAGCGGGGTAGACCTTCATCGTCCGGTTCATGAAGATCCGGCCCATCCGCGGATCCTGGCTGGTATCGACCATGACCGGCTCGCCAATCGCCTTCAGCAGCCGTTCGGCCGGGCCGGCGTAGAACGAGGCGTCGTCCGAGCAGGCGCGCAGGTAATCCTCTATGGAATATTCGACTTCCCGGCGGTTCTCATAGAGGCGCGAGTACAAGCCGAAGATACCGTCATCCGTCGCTCGCACTGGTCCGTCCACCGATCGCATTGCTCACCTCAATCGACGAATGTGTCGACGCTTGCGGTTGTCATCCACCCGCACGTTCCAAACGCGCCGCTGCGCAAAAAATTCGCAGCAACGGCGATGTAAAGTTTCGCCCGCCGTTGTTAACAAACCCCCGCACCGCTCCCCAGCGGCTCGTCGCTTTAAGCGACGATGCTTTTCGCGGACGCAAGTCATATGCCATTGCATTGTGGCGACAGTAGGGTCGATCAGCACGGCGGTGACGCCAAAGCCCGAAGCGCGAGGATGCGGCCTACCGAGGGCGCGGAAGCGGACATCAACAACATTTTGTGGTGCCCTCCCGTAATGTACCCAGCATATATGAACCCGCTCGGAAACCCAAACCCATTCTACCGCAACGATGGCGGGGCCGAGCGGTTCCGGTTTTCAACCGGTTTAATTGAACGGTACCGCGTCGTTTCGCCGCATAATGCCGTGGGAATCCAACGTGCTCGAGTTGACGGGAGCACGCGGAAGGCCCGCGACCGCGCTGGATATACGGCGCTCGCGATGCGCGAGTTTCACCTCCGCTCGCCAATTTGCCTCAAGCGCGCCCGCCAGGTCGGCGGCGAGACAACCATAGCCGGCGTCGGTCATGTGCAAACCGTCGGCGCCCACCATCGTCGGGGCCTCGGGCGAATGGCTGCGCTGCCAATAGCGCATCAGCGCGAAGCGCCGAAACAGCCCGACGCGGGCACGGTCGGCGATTTCGGCGACCAGGCTCTCCATCGCCGGATACGCACCGCGCTCGAGCACCCGCGGCGCGTATTGCAAATCCATCAGCACGACATCGATGCCGTTTCGCGTCAGAAGGTCGACCCCCTCGCGCATCCACTCGCCATCGGCGGCGAGATCGTCGCGGCGCAGCACCGCGTTGGTGCCGACCTGCCAGATCGCCAGATCGGGATGCAGCGCGAGCACATCGCTCGACAGCCGGGCGAGCTCCTCGGGCGCGTCCTCGCCGCCCTTGCCGCGGTTGATCACATGGATGTCGAGCTTGGGGAAGCGGGCGCGAAGCTCCGCCTCGAGACGGCTCGGATAGGTGAATGCGGGGCCGGTCGCCCCGATCCCCGAGGTCGACGACGAGCCGACCGCGACGATGGTCAGCGGCCCGCCTTCCTCGATCCGCGCGGCAACACGCCCGAGCGGCGGGACGATCGCGGCCGCGCCGGGTGGCCCCGCGCACGGATCGGGCTCGGCGGCGAGCAAGGCGCAAGGCACGAGCAGGATCGCGGCTGCCGCCGCGCTTAAGGCCGCGCGCATCACGGTATCGCGCGCCGGATGACCTTGGCCATTTTCAGCCCGAGGCATTCGTAGACCCGCGCGGCGAGCCTGGCCCGATCCTCGGCGGCGACGTCGTCGAAATTGAACACTTTCTGCTCGCTCCAGTAGCGCATCATGTCGAAGCGTGGGAATACGTACGCGTCGGCGAGATCGCCGACCCGGTGCAACGCCTTCAGATAGCCTTCGAAATTGATCACCGTCGTCGAGCTGCGGGAAAACTGCATGTCGACGAGGATGGTATCGATCGCCCGATTCTTGAGCTCCTCCACGCCGGTCTGCAACGTCGCGGCGAAATCGTCGATATCGGTGTCGCGCACCGCGTCGGTGATGCCGACCTCCCACGCCACCAGCACCGGATCCTCGGCGAACACGTCGGTCGGGAAGCGCTCCAGCATCTGCTTCGCAGATTGCCGCGCCACGCCCTTGTTGACCACCGTGACCGGGCTGCCGGGGAAATCCTTGGCGAGGCTCTGCTCGAGGCGGTGCGGATAGGAGAGGTCCGGCGAGCCGGCGGCCTGGCCGATCGTCGAGGCGCCGCCGATCGCCACGATCGTCACCGGCTGGTGCGCCTTCAGCCGCTCGGCCAGATGCGGCAGGCTGGGCTCGGCGTCGGTCAATTCGGGCGGGGTGGCGCAATCGTCGGCCCGCGCCAAGCCGGGGCCGAGTGCTGCCGACACGGCAAGACCGGCCACCGCGATCGGGCCACCGAGAAATCGCCTCCAGAACGTCATTCCTCCCCGCCGCTCCCCTCGTTGACTAACTGGCGGTCGGCGCAACCGGCATTCGTTGCACCGCCCTATACCAGTCAAGCAAGCCCGCCGTCAGGCACATTGTTGCCACTCCGACAAGATTGACCGCGGCTTGCATCGCAAAGCCGGACGAGATTTCCGACATGAGGAAATGGCCGAGCGCCGACAGCAGAATGCTGAGGCAGAAAATCTCGAGCGAATGCCGGCCGCACAAGACGACGGGCCGGGACGCGACGGCGCGCATGAACCTCGCCTGCGGCGACACCCAGCGAGCGACGAGCATGACGAGGGCGAAGAACGAGACCATCCGAAGCGGCGAAAGATTGCCCTTGCTGACCGGCCAAAGCTCGCGCAGAAAGATCGCCGGAACAGCTTCCCAAATGCCGTGAAACGTCCAGCTGAGCCGGATCGCCAGCGCCGCGCCGGCGATGATCAGCGCCGGCCAAAAGGCGGCCTGCACCACCCTCTCGCGGTCGCGCGCACCGGTTTCGGCATGCCCGAGCACCGCGCCCAGCACGAACAGGAACTGCCACGCCAGCGGGTTGAAGGTCCACACGCTGCCCGACGGATAGGCCGGGAGGTCGACACTGAAAATCTGCACCGCGAGATAGATGAGCGCCGACGGGATCAGCGCCATCAGGGGGTTCCGGCGCAGGCCGAGAAGCACCGCCGGAAAGATCAGCAGCAGCACGATGTAGAGCGGCAGGATGTCGAGATAGGTCGGCTGGAATTGCAGCAACATCGCCTGCACCACCGCGATGTGCGGGCGTTCGAGGAAATCGCCGACCCCCATCTCCTCGTTGTACATCGGATTGTTGAAGGCTCGGACGGTGTACGAGACCTCGGCGATGAAAATGACGAACAGGAAGATGTGCGCGACGTAGAGCTGCCATGCGCGGCGCCAGACCTGCAGCGTCGCGATCAGCGCCCCGCGCGCGGCAAGGGCGCGGCCATAGACCAGCGCGGCGGTGAACCCCGAGATGAAAATGAACACCTCGGCGGCGTCGGAGAAGCCGATCGCCGACAGGGTGAAGTAGTTTAGATAGTTCTCCGGAATGTGGTCGATGAAGATGCAGATCAGCGCCACGCCGCGAAAGAAATCGAGGCGCAGGTCGCGCGACATGGCGGAAGGGGGCGTTGCTGCTCTCATGACGCTGGCGAGGGGCGAGGGTAGCACACCGGCGGGCGGCGTCGAGGCGATGAGAACAGGGAGTTGGGAAAATGGCGAGTGCGGCAATCCGCCGGGTCGCGGCGATCGGCGCCGGGACGATCGGCGCCAGTTGGGTGGCGGTGTTCCTGGCGCGCGGGCTCACCGTCGCGGCCAGCGATCCGGCGCCCGGGGCGGAGAAATTCCTGCGCGGCTTTGTCGCCGCCGCCTGGCCGAGCCTGGCGCGCCTCGCGCCGCTGCCGGATGAGCCGCCCTGGGCGGCGCTCAGCTTTCATGCCGAGCCGGAGGCCGCGCTTGCCGGCGCCGAGTTCGTCCAGGAAAGCGCGCCCGAGCGTGAGGATCTGAAGCGCGTTTTGCTGACCCGGCTCGACGCCGCGCTCGACCCTTCCGTGGTCGTCGCCTCAAGCTCGTCGGGTCTGTTGATGAGCCGCGTCCAGAGCGCTTGCCGCCATCCCGAGCGCTGCCTCATCGGCCATCCGTTCAATCCGCCGCATTTGGTGCCGCTGGTCGAAATCGTCGGCGGCGACAAGACCGCGCCCTGGGCGATCGAGCGGGCGCTGCGGTTCTACGCGGCCATCGACAAGGCGCCGATCCACATCCGCCGCGAGGTGCGCGGCCATGTCGCCAACCGGCTGCAGGCGGCGCTGTGGCGCGAGGCGGTTCATTTGGTGGCGGAAGGCGTGGCGAGCGTCGCCGACATCGACACCGCGATCAGCGCCGGTCCCGGGTTGCGCTGGGCGCTGATGGGGCCGCATCTGACCTTCCATCTCGCCGGCGGAACCGGCGGGATCGCGCATTTCCTCGACCAGTTCGCCGGACCGATGGCGGATTGGTGGCAGGATCTGGGCGATCCCGTCCTGACGCCGGAACTGCGCGAGCGTCTCGCCGCCGGGATCGCCGACGAAGCCGCCGATCGCGACATCGCCCAACTGGAAGCGCGCCGCGACCGGTTCCTCGTCGATCTGCTCGCGATGAAGGCGAAGATGGATACGTAGCTGCCGCGGCGCCTGCGGCGCCTCACAATGACGCCGAACCTCAGCCGACACCCTCGCCGAGCGCGAAGCTGGCTTCGGTCTTGCCCTGAATTTCCTGCAGCGATACGTCCGGCGCCAGTTCCACCAGGGTCATGCCGCCGCCGGTCTTGTCGATCCGGAACACGCCCAGATCGGTGATCACCATATCGACGACCGCGGCCCCGGTCAGCGGCAGGGTGCAGCGGCGGAGGAGCTTCGGCTCGTCCTTCGCGGTATGCTCCATCAGCACGACGACGCGCTTCACCCCGGCGACGAGGTCCATCGCGCCGCCCATGCCCTTGACCATGCGGCCGGGGATCATCCAGTTGGCGAGGTCGCCGTTTTCGGCGACCTGCATCGCGCCGAGGATCGACAGGTCGATATGCCCGCCGCGCACCATGCCGAAGGATTGCGCGCTGTCGAAATAGCTCGTCGTCGGCAGTTCGGTGACGGTCTGCTTGCCGGCATTGATCAGGTCGGGGTCTTCCTCGCCTTCGTACGGGAACGGCCCCATCCCGAGCATGCCGTTTTCACTCTGCAGCTGCACCGTGACGCCGGCGGGGATGAAGTTCGACACCAAGGTCGGGATGCCGATGCCGAGATTGACGTAGAACCCGTCCGCCAGTTCACGGGCGGCGCGCTGCGCCATCTGATCGCGTGTCCAGGGCATGGATGTCTCCTCGGTCAGCCGCGCTTGCGCACGGTGCGCTGCTCGATGCGCTTTTCGTACTGGTCGTAGTGGACGATGCGCTGCACGAAGATGCCGGGGGTATGGATCTGATCGGGATCGATCTCGCCGGCCGGGACGAGGTGCTCGACCTCGACCACGGTGGTCTTCGCCGCCGTCGCCATCACCGGGTTGAAGTTGCGCGCGGTCTTGCGGAACACGAGGTTGCCCTCGGTATCGGCCTTCCAGGCATGGACGATCGCCAGGTCGGCGAGAAGCCCGCGCTCCATGACATAGGTCTCGCCGTCGAACACGCGGGTCTCCTTGCCTTCCGCGACCAGCGTGCCGACCCCGGTCTTGGTGAAGAAGGCCGGGATGCCGGCGCCGCCCGCGCGGATGCGCTCGGCGAGGGTGCCTTGCGGGTTGAATTCGAGCTCGAGCTCGCCCTTGAGGTAAAGCTCGGCGAACAGTTTGTTCTCGCCGACATAGGACGAGATCATCTTCTTGATCTGGCGGCTTTCGAGCAAAAGTCCCAGCCCGGCGCCGTCGATTCCCGCATTGTTGGAAATGACGGTGAGACCTTTGACGTCCGACCGCTTGATCTCGGCGATCAGCTTTTCCGGGATGCCGCTGAGGCCGAACCCGCCGGCCATGACGGTCATGCCGTCGTGCAACAAACCCGAGAGGGCGACCTTGGCATCGGGATAGGTCTTGTTCATTACCTCATCTCCTGCTCCGCCGGTGATAGTTCCCGGCGGCAGGCGCTGTCAATTTCACCCGGCGACGCGCGACATTTCACGTCCTTAGGAGGCGGCGCTACGACGCTCGGGCAGTCTCAATCCAGCTTCTTGCCGTCGAGGTCGCGCCGGGCGCGCCGGCTTTGGCTGTCGCCGGCCTCGCGATCCTTCTTGCTGCGGCCGAAGAGCACGCGGTTTTCCGCGGCGCGCTGCCGCGCCTCCTCGCGCTTCTTAGCCTTGCGGAACCGGTTGAGGTTGACGAGCGACGCCACCTGTTCCTCCTAATCTGATCGCGGCAGTCTAGCATTGGCCTCCGCCATCGTCAGCTCGCCGTTGCGCGAGGCTTCGAGCACAAACAGCCGGATCGCGCTCGACAGATTGCCGCCGCGCGCCGCGTCGATCGACGCGACCAGCGCATTGAGCGACATCCCGCGCGCCGTGGCGATGGCGCGCAGCCCTTGCCAGAACGCGGCCTCGAGCGAAACGCTGGTGACATGGCCGGCGATCCGCACCGACCGCTTGACGATGGCGCTGCCCTGCATGGCGCCACCATTCTCGCCCCCAGCGGCAATTTCAAGTTTCGGCATTTTCAAGTTTTCGGGGAAGAGCCGGTGGATCACCTTGTGGACAAATATGACGGCTTGAACCCCGGCCGCCGATCCGCAAGGATCAGTCCCCGGGGGTGGGGTATAGCGGCGCGCCGCACGCGCTCGGCGACAACAAAACAATGATTTATTGCCTGATGCGGGCAATAATGTCATTGATCGGCAAGAGCATTTAAGGGGCGACCGCGACCGAGCGAAGAATCGCGGGGTAAGGGCAACTACAGGTTCATGTTTAAGATGATCGGGAAGATGTTCGGCCTGCTGTCGGCGGACATGGCGATCGACCTCGGCACGGCGAACACGCTCGTCTACGTGAGGGGGCGCGGCATCGTCCTCAATGAGCCCTCGGTCGTCGCCATCGCCATGGTCAAGGGCCGCAAGCAGGTTTTGGCGGTCGGCGAGGAGGCAAAGCAGATGCTCGGCCGCACGCCGGGCAACATCCAAGCGATCCGGCCCTTGCGCGACGGCGTCATCGCCGATTTCGAAGTCGCCGAGGAAATGATCAAGCATTTCATCCGCAAGGTGCACAACCGGCGGAGCTTCGCTAGCCCGCAGATCATCGTCTGCGTGCCCTCGGGCTCGACCGCGGTCGAGCGCCGCGCCATCCAGGAATCGGCGGAAAGCGCCGGCGCGCGCCGGGTTTTCCTCATCGAGGAGCCGATGGCGGCGGCGATCGGCGCCGGGCTGCCGGTGACCGAGCCGACCGGCTCGATGGTGGTCGATGTCGGCGGCGGCACCACCGAGGTCGCGGTGCTGTCCTTGGGCGGCATCGTCTACTCGCGCTCGGTGCGGGTCGGCGGCGACAAGATGGACGAGGCGATCATCGCCTATATCCGCCGCAATCATAATCTGCTGGTCGGCGAGAGCAGCGCCGAACGGATCAAAAAGGAGATCGGCTCCGCCTGCATGCCGGAGGACGGCGACGGACGGGTGATGGAGATCAAGGGGCGCGATCTGATGAACGGCGTGCCCAAGGAGATCGTGATCAGCGAGCGGCAGATCTCCGAAAGCCTCGCCGAGCCGGTCGGCTCGATCGTCGAGGCGGTCAAGGTCGCGCTCGAGCACACCGCTCCGGAACTCGCCGCCGACATCGTCGACAAAGGCATCGTGCTGACGGGCGGCGGCGCCCTCCTCGGCAACCTCGATTTCGTGCTGCGCCATGCGACGGGACTGCCGGTCTCGATCGCCGACGATCCGCTGACCTGCGTCGCGCTCGGCACGGGACGTGCGCTGGAAGAAATGAAGACGCTCAAAAATTTGTTGATCAATATGTGGTAACGGGCTTCAAAGGGCATCCGCTAGCGTGACAGACGGGGGAGCCATGCGCGCGAGTGTTGCCGGCCGGCCGGGGAAGGCTGGTGCCGGCGCGACGATTTGCGAGGATGTGCGGTGATCCGCCTCTCGCCCCAGCTGCGCACGGCGGTCCAGCGCACGACGCTGCCGATCCTCGTCCTGCTGTCGGGAGCCGTCATCGTGCTGGGCAAGGCGGATCAGCTGCTGTTCGACTCGCTGCGGACCGCGGTGAGCGACACGGTCGCGCCGGTGCTCGACGCGATAGCTCGGCCGTTGAACGCGTTCGGCGAGGTCGTCGATCACGCCAGGATGGCGGTCACGACCTACCAGACGAACGTTCGGCTCGAGGCCGAGAACCAGCGCCTCCTGCAGTGGCAGCAGGCCGCGCTCAACCTCGCCGCCGACAACAAGCAGCTGCGCGGCTTGCTGAAGGCGGTGCCGGAAACCGCGCTGTCCTTTGTCACCGCGCGGGTCGTCGCCAATTCGGGCGGCGCCTTCGTGCGGATGATCCTGATCAACGCCGGCAGCGAGGACCATGTGTCGCGCGGCCAAGCGGTGTTGACCGGCGAGGGGCTGGTCGGGCGGCTGACCGAGGTCGGCGACCGCGCCGCGCGGGTTCTCCTGATTACCGACCTCAATTCGCGCATTCCGGTGACGATCGAGCGGTCGCATGTCGCGGCGGTTTTGGCCGGCGACAACTCGGAACGGCCGCGGCTGCTCTATCTGCCGGCCGGCGATGGCGCAAAGGTCGGCGACCGCATCGTCACCTCGGGCGAAGGGGGCGTGTTCCCGCCGGGCCTGCCGGTCGGAATCGTCTCGGCGACCGACGGCGGCGGCCCGCGGGTCGAACCCTATGTCGAGCTGTCGCAGCTCGGCTATGTGCTGGTAGCCGATTACGGGCTGTCGCGTTCGCTGCCGCAGCCGCTGCCGATGCTGGCGCGCCCGGCGCGGCACGCCAAGATCGACGGCGACGACGGAACCCTTCGCTGACCTAGTGATGGCGCTCAAGGTTTTCAGCATCCCGGCGCTGCCGCGGGTCAATAACGGCGCGGGGCGGGTGCTGCCGGTGGCGACGACGCTATTGGCCGCGGTGATTTCCGTGCTGCCGCTGCAAATCCCGGGGTATGCTGCGCTGACCCCGGTCTTCACCCTGATGGCGGCTTATCATTGGACGATCTATCGACCCGATCTGCTGCCGCCTTTGGCCTTGTTCGCCGTCGGTCTGACCGAGGATCTGCTCGCCGGCTCGCCGATCGGCGTCAATGCGCTGCTGCTGCTGCTGACGCGCATGGCGGTGCTGAGCTATCGGCGGTATTTCGTCAACCGCAGGTTTCCCTTCGTGTGGACCGGCTTCACGCTGTTGACCGCGGTCGCGATGGTCGCGCTGTGGGTGCTGCATTGCATCTTGGACCTGAGCCTGCTCGATTTCCGCGACACGGTCATCCGCGGCGCGCTGACGGTCGCGATCTTCCCGCTGGCGAGCTTTATGTTGGGCCGCGCCCAACGGGCGGTCATGGGCACCGGCTGACCAGCCGCTAGCCGCAGCCCCATGCCACGCGACACCCAGCAACAGAAATCGCTGACCCGGCGGGCGGCGATCATCGGCGGCGGCCAAGTGCTGCTGACCGGGGCGCTCGCGGCGCGGCTCTATCAGCTCCAGGTCTTCGACAGGGACCGCTACCGCCTGATGGCCGACGAGAACCGCATCAACCTGCGGTTTCTCGTGCCGCCTCGGGGACGGATCTTCGACCGCTTCGGCGTCGAGCTCGCCAACAACCGCCAGAATTACCGCGTCGTCATTGTCCCCGAGGAGACCGCGGACATCGATGCGACGCTGACCGCGATCGCCACCCTGATCGAGGTCGGCGACGGCGATCGCCACCGCGCGCTGCGCGACGCCAAGCGCAAGCATGCGTTCGTGCCGGTCGTCGTGCGCGCGAATTTGAACTGGGACGAGATGGCGCGGATCGAGGTCGCGATCCCCGAACTGCCGGGCGTCGCGATCGAGCAGGGGCTGCTGCGCAATTACCCCTACGGGCAGACCGCCGCGCATGTGCTGGGCTATGTCGCCGCGGTGTCGGAAAAGGAGCTGACCGGCGACCCGTTGCTCGAGCTCCCGGATTTCCGCATCGGCAAGGCCGGGATCGAGAAGTCCCAGGATCTGAAATTGCGCGGCGCCGCGGGGACCAGCCAGGTTGAGGTCAATGCCTATGGCCGCGCGGTCCGCGAGATCGCGCGCAACGAGGGGCAGCCGGGGCAGGATGTCGTGCTCGGCCTCGACGCGGCGATGCAGGATTACGTCACCAAGCGCTGCAGCGCGGAGCAGAGCATTTCCTGCGTGCTGCTTGATGTAATCACCGGCGATGTGCTCGCGCTCGTCTCGAGCCCGAGCTACGACCCGATGCTGTTTTCCGCCGGGCTGTCCCAGGCGATATGGCAGGATCTGTCGACCGATCCGCGCAACCCGCTGTCGAACAAGGCGATCGCCGGACTTTACCCGCCGGGGTCGACCTTCAAGCCGGTGGTCGCGCTGGCCGCGCTTGAATCGGGCGCGATCACCGCCGACACGCCGATCACCTGCCCGGGTTACCTTGAGCTGGGCGACGCCACCTTCCATTGCTGGCAGCATGGCGGCCACGGCACGCTGCACCTGCACGACGCGATCAAGAAATCCTGCGACGTGTTCTTCTACGAGACCGCGCGGCGCACCGGGATCGATCACATCGCCGCGATGGCGCGGCGGTTCGGCTTTGGCGAGCCGCTCGGCCTCGACATCACCGGCGAGCGCGCCGGCCTCGTTCCCGACCGCGACTGGAAGCTGACGACCACCGGCGTCGCCTGGCAGCAGGGCGAGACGCTCAATACCGGGATCGGCCAGGGCTCGGTGCTGGCGACGCCGCTTCAGATAGCGACGATGGCCGCGCGCCTCGCGACCGGCCGACAGGTGGTGCCGCGTCTGGTGCGCGCAGGCATGCTGCCGCCAGGCGGCGACCGCCGCCTGCCGACCTTCTCCGCCCTGGGCGTCACGCCGCATTTCGTCTCGCTGGTGCTCGACGGGATGAACGCCGTGGTCAACGAGCAGGGCGGCACCGCCTATGCCGCGCGCATCACCGACCCGAGCTTCGCGATGGGCGGCAAATCGGGCACCTCGCAGGTGCGCCGGATCACCCAGTACGAGCGTGACCACGGACTGCGCAAGGAGGATGAGATTCCTTGGAAGGAGCGCGACCACGCGCTCTTCGTCGCCTTCGCCCCGGTCGGCGCGCCGCGCTATGTCTGCGCCGCCGTCGTCGAGCACGGCGGCGTCGAGGGCGGCGGCGGCTCCGCGGTCGCGGCGCCCATCGTGCGCGACGTGCTGTGGGAAGCGCAAAAGCGCGACCCGGCGCGGCGCGTGCCGCACCCCGATTCGGTCGCCCAGAACGCCCCGCCGGCATCGCCGCCGCCGGAAAACGGCGGCCGCACGCCCCGCGGATAGAGTCGCATGGCCAGCTTTTATCCCGATATCGGCCACCGCGAACTGACCTTCGCCGACCGGGTGCGCGGGATCAATTGGGGCCTCATCCTGCTGCTTACCCTCATTTCGAGCATCGGGTTCGCGATGCTCTATTCCGCCGCCAACGGCAGCTGGCAGCCCTGGGCGTCAAAGCAGATGGCGCGCTTCGCGATCGCCTTGATCCCGATGATCGCGGCGGCGCTGATCGACATCCGCCATTGGTTCCGGATTTCCTATTGGCTTTACGGCATTGCCCTGGTGCTGATCGTCGCGGTCGATTTGCGCGGGGTCATCGGCATGGGAGCGCAGCGCTGGATCGATCTCGGCTTTATCCAGCTCCAGCCCTCCGAGCTGATGAAGATCGCGCTCGTCGTGGCGCTGGCCCATTATTTTCATTGCCTGCCGGCCGAGAGCAACGTTCGGCTTATCGATCTGATCGTTCCGGGCGCACTCGTCGCGGTCCCGGTCGTGCTGGTACTGAAGCAGCCCGATCTCGGCACCGCGATGATGCTGCTCATCACCGGCGCGGCCATCTTCTTCCTTGCCGGCGTGCGGCTGTGGATTTTCGGGGCGGCCGTCGCCGCCGCGGGCGCCATCGCCCCGCTCGCCTGGTCGATGCTGCGCGACTACCAGCGGGCGCGGCTCACCACCTTCCTGTCGCCCGATACCGATCCGCTCGGCGCCGGCTACCACATCATGCAGTCGAAGATCGCGCTGGGCTCCGGCGGGCTGTTCGGCAAGGGCTTCATGCTCGGGACCCAGACGCACCTCTCGTTCCTGCCCGAACGGCAGACCGATTTCATCTTCACGATGATCGCCGAGGAATTCGGTCTGGTCGGTGGGCTGACGCTGCTCGGCCTCTACGCGCTCGTCATCGTCTACGGCTTCACGATCGCACTGCGCAGCCGCAACCAGTTCGGCCGCCTTCTCGGGCTCGGCCTCGCGACGAACTTTTTCCTGTATGTGTTTATCAATACGGCGATGGTGATCGGCCTCATCCCGGTGGTCGGCGTGCCGTTGCCGCTGATCTCGTATGGCGGCAGCGCGATGGTCACCGTGATGCTGGGGTTCGGCCTGTTGATGAATGTCAGCATCCATCGCGACGTGCGCATCAACCGGCTCGGCGAGAGCCACGTCATGTAACTCGCCCCGAGGAGCACCAATGGCCGAAAAAGAAGCCGAAAGCGATGCACCGGAAACCACCCGGCATCTGCACGTCACCGTGCTGCTGGTCGCCTCGCGGCGCGCGCTCGACATGGCGCTGAACGAGCTGGGTTTCCCGGAGGATGACGACCGCGTCATCGAGCATGACGGGCGGCTCGCCTTTGTCACCTGCACGCACGAACCCGATTGCGACGATTTGTTTGCCCTCATCAGCGAACTGTCCGCACGCGGCGAGAGCTGGGAGCTGCAGTCGCGCATCGACACCGCTTCCGACCGGGTGATCTATCAGTCGCTCGCCCGGCACCGCCCGGTCGACGCGATCGACGCGCCGATCGAAGAAGAGGCCGAGCCGGAAGGCGAGGAGACCCCGGCCCACAATGTCGAGACCAGCGAAGGCGTGCAGGCCCTGAAGCGCGTGCTGCGCCGGATCGAGCCGGCCGACGCCTTCGCGACGATCCGCGCCGACCGCGACGGCCGCGCCACCGCGCGCATCCTGCGCCGCGGCTCGCGCCGGCTGCTGGCGCTGGCGACCGCCTCGGACGAGGCGACGCTGCGCGGGGTGATCCGCGAAATCCTGCCCAACGTGATGCTCGACGTGGCGATGAAACCACCGGGCTGAATCGAAAACCCGCGACCGTATCGCGCTTGCTCCGGCCGCGGCGCAGGCGCAAAATTGCCGGTCGCGCCGAAGCGCAAAACTTGCTGGTCCGCGCCGAAGGCGCGAAACTTGCTGGTCCGCGCCGCAGGCGCGAAACTTGCAAAACGCCAACGATTGATCGAACGGGGAGAGATCGAGCCATGTTGTCGCGCCGCACCCTCATCGTCCAACTGCCCGCCGCCGCGCTCGCCGCGTCCTACGCCGCCCGCGCCCTCGCCGCCGACAAATCGGTGACAATCGGCATCAACCTGCCGCTGACCGGAGCCGACGCCCAATCGGCGCAGAAGATCAAGGACGGCGCGACGATGGCGATCGACGAGGCGATGGCCAAGGGCGATATCGGCGGCTACAAGGTCGAGACCTTGGTGCTCGACGACGGCACCGCGACGGCCGGCCAATACGACCCGGCCCAGGCCGCGACCAACGCCCGCAAGATGGTCTCGGACAGCAGCGTCGTCGCCGCGATCGGCCCGCAGATGAGCGGCTCGGGCAAGGCGATGGCGCCGATCCTGTCGCAGGGCAATCTGGCGACGATCACCCCGAGCTCGACCAACCCCGACATCACCGCCCCGAAATTCGCCGGCCAGTACCGGCCGGGCGGCAAGGCGATCTATTTCCGCACGGTGACGACCGACGCCTTCCAGGGCCCCAACATGGCGAACTACTACGCCGATGTCCTGAAGGTGAAATCGGTCTATGTGCTCGACGACAGCGGCGCCTACGGCGTCGGCATCGCCGACACCTTCCAGGCCCAGGCCGAGAAGCGCGGCGTCAAGGTGCTCGGCCGCGACCAGCTCAACCCGAAAGAGGCCGACTACACGACCATCCTCACCAAGATCAAAGGCCTCAACCCGGATTCGCTCTATTACGGCGGCGTCGCGCAGGCCGGTGTCAAGCTGGTCAAGCAGTCATACGACATCGTGCCCAAGCTCACCAAAGGCGGCGGCGACGGCATGTACGGGCCGGAGGTGATCAAGGCCGGCGGCTTCCCGGCGGCCGAAGGCTGGTACGCGACGATCGCCGCGCCGCACGTGATGGACGACCCCGAGACCAAGGACTGGTCCGATCGCTTCCGCAAGAAATTCGGCGAGGCGCCCGAGGATTATTCGATCACCGCCTACGACGCCGCGACCGTGATCCTCGCCGCGATCAAGTCGGTCGCCGCCGCCGGCAAGCCGGTCAACCGCGACAACGTGCGCGACGCGATCCAGGCCTCGAAGGTCAAGACGCTGCAGGGCGAGGTCAGTTTCGACGACAACGGCGACCTGACCAACAAGGTCATCAGCGTGTTCAAGATCGTCAAGGATCCCAACCACCCGCTCGACGACCCGACCTATCAGTACAAGTACATGGGCGTGGCGCCGCAAAGCTCGTGAATTCCGGGTCGCGAGTTCTAATCAGGTTGAGCGGTGATGTCCCCCACCCCTACCCTCCCCCGCTAGCGGGGGAGGGAGACCCGCGAAGCGGGTG
>Ga0209483_1000811_pt1 | contig 25516 bp, 20 predicted proteins | sample NGEPerA_FD_184508 | JGI IMG/M metagenome (GOLD analysis project Ga0209483, IMG submission 184508) | Arctic peat soil microbial communities from the Barrow Environmental Observatory site, Barrow, Alaska, USA - NGEE PermafrostL2-A... | ecosystem: Environmental > Terrestrial > Soil > Wetlands >... | reverse complement strand
CGGAGTCCTGCTCCACGCTGAAATGGATCGCCGCGTCATGGAAACGGATCGCCAGTTCCTGGTAGCCGCGAATACCCCATCCGTGATACAACAGGCTTGTGGACATGAGTTTGTCTCCTTTCTGAAGATTGGTAACTCCAGAGGAGACGGCCATGTCCATTTTTTTTCAAGCACTACCTACGCAAAAGCCGGAAGAACCAGAAAGAATACGTTGATGGCCTTGCCGTGGCGTCGCACGCAGAATCGTTGTACGCCGCCGCCGCCGCCCGGTACTGGATCGTAAAGGTTTGCCGGAACGGGGTCGGTTGAATCTGGCCAGGCATTCAGCCAGACGCCGTCGGCAATTAATGGAATAACCGAGCCGCGGGCAGCCGTTGGCGTTTGATAGTCCGATGCAAGCAACGCCGGTGAAGGTGACGTTCTGGCCGAGTAACACCAACCGTTTATCGTGTAGCTGCACGGGTAGGGCAAAATCCATGGCCCCCACGGCGCGAACGCCTTCCCCACCCCGTTAGTGACCGCATTATCCTTTGCCTCGGGACAAAGGAACATCCGCGGGTCATTGAACGCTTGCGTGGATAAGGCGAGCGACGGCCAGACCGAATCTGGCGTAAGGCCTAGGTCGATCGGATTGTTATGATATCCCGCTTCGTAGAGGAAAATTGCGATTCCAATTTGTTTGAGTTGGGCAACGCAGACGACCGCGTTGGCCTGCCGGCGCGCGGCGGAAAGCGCGGGCAAAAGAATTCCAATCAATACCGCGATGATCCCGATGACAACAAGCAGCTCGACGAGCGTGAAGGCATCTCGCTCTGGGCGTTTCGTGCGTGAGAGCGCACCTCGGTCCGGAGCGGTGAACGGCATTGAATCAGTGATTAAACAAGATTCCATTGCATCGCTTCATTACGGTCGCTGGCATTTACTTTCCGGTGGCTGGCGCCGCGAGGGCATACCCCTCAGCGCTGCCAATCAATTTTTGGTGGCCCATACTATAATCTTTTCCCTCGGCGAGATCTCGGCCGCCGAACGCCGCCCAGATCGTATATTCGTAGTGTACGCCGGGTTTGAATTTGTTCTTGACACTTCCCGCGCCCGGCGCGTCTTGCCACGTCGTGACCTTTCCAAGCCACCCGATTTCATAGTCTGAACCGTCGTCGCCATGGCGCAGGAGCTTATAAGCCTCCGCAGAGGGATATTCCGGCCATTTTACCACGACCCAATGGTCATGTGTCCCTTTGCTAGCTATAGGCACCTGCGGCCCGAGGCGTTGCTCTTGGGTCGGTTGCGGCGGAGACGCTATGGCCTGTGGCCTTGTCGTGGGCAGGTGCGGGTAGCGACCGTGCTCTGTCACAATGCCCGCCGCCGCCAATGATGCCGACAATCCCACGAATGCGTAAATTTTCAATTTCCGGCGAGCCCCGAAGGCTTGCCGCTGCGATGTGCGAAGCGACATCTGATTCTGCTCCATTTCTTCGATACCCGTCCGCACTGCGCGGGCGAGGTCGCTAGCGCGCTGGTACCTGCGTGCGGGATCTTTTTCGAGGCACCTGTGGATGACGCGTTGCAAATCGCCGCTAATTACTGGATTTATCTGGCCCAATGGCCTTGGTGGCTCATCGCAGGCGATGCGTATCGACTGTAGCATCGTGCTCCCCTCAAAATCGTGCGGAAGCCTGTCACTCACTAGCTCATAGGCAATCACCCCGAGCGAGTAAACGTCGGATCGCGCATCGGTATCGCATGATTTCCCCCCGGCCTGCTCGGGTGCCATATAGCAGAGCGCCCCTAATATTTGACCGGGGCTTGTATGCATAGTGGGAGCCCCCGCGTGTGGCCCTGTCACGCGCGCGATGCCAAAGTCGAGAATCTTCGGTTCCCCGGTTTCGTCCACCAAAATGTTGGTCGGCTTCAAATCGCGATGGATCACGCCTTTCGCGTGCGCATACTCAACCGCGTCGCATATCCGCGCTAAAAGCTCCAATCGCTCGGCCAGACCTAGTTTTTTCGTCCGGGCATATTCGCTAAGGGTTTGTCCGTGAATGAATTCCATCGCGAAAAAGGGCTGCTGGCCTTGCGCCGTTAGGGGCGCTCCAGCCTCGTAAATACGCACAATCCCTGGATGTTGCATTTGGCCAAGGATGTTAGCTTCCTCCTCGAAACGACGAAGGGCTTCGTTAGAGGCGAACCCGGGCTTGATTAACTTGAGTGCCACAATGCGGCGCGGCCGTTCTTGCTCGGCCCGCCAGACCGTCCCCATCCCGCCCTCGCCGATACGTTCCAGTATCCGGTATTTCGGAATATCCGGCGGGGTTGAGAAATTGTCAGACGTTATATTTCGGTCATAATTTCTCGACTCGGCGTCTAGGGGCGTAGTATTCCGCCCGGTCGCGCGCGGAGCCTGCCAAGCATCGGTTGGAAGCCGCGACGCGCCTTCGAACATTGCGCTTGCTTGGGCTTCGCTTGCAAGTAAACGCTCAATCTTTTCTAACATTTCTGGATCGCCGGCACAGGCGTCGCATAGAAACGCGTGCCGTTCGGCCATTGGTAATTCCAGTGCATCAGCGAGCAAATCGAGCGTTCTTATCCATACGGCATCATTCATTGGGGGCCCCCCAGTTGACGGCCCGGATTGCGGGACAGTTGCGAGTCGGGTTGCAGAGGCTTATCCCCCTCGGGTTTGATCCGGTCGTAGAGCCAGAGCTTCGCCGCTGCTAGATCGCGCCGAACTGTCCGCTCGGAGATGTCTAAGATTTTGGCAATTTCGCGTTCCGATTCGTTGTCGACGAAACGAAGCCTCGCGATCTCAGCATGGCGCGGCGCAAGCAATTCTAGCTCTCGAAGCGGTTCGTCAAGCGTTTCGAGGTCAGCTTGGCGCGAAGGCGCCTCCACGTCACACGCGTCAATCGTTTGCTTCAGCGCGCCCCCACCACGGCGTTCGGTAGCGCGCCCGCGCGCGTGATCGATGAGGATTTGACGCATCGCCTGCGCGGCGGCGCGGTAGAAGTGGCCTTCGTCCTGCATGGGAGCGGATCGGCCAAGCAACTTGATGTAGGCCTCGTGCACGAGCGCTGTTGTTTGCAGCGTATGGTCTCGTCGTTCGCGCGACATATGCTTTTTCGCTAGCGAACGTAATTCGTTATACACGGCCTCAAGCCGGTCAATCCCCGCCCGATCACCGGTTTCCACTGCGCGAAGGATTTCCGAAATGGATTCCATTTTGACGGTACCGGCATGTGAAGGGCATCCGCCCGAGCGTAAGCGCCAATTCTAACCTGCGAGCATGAAGGAAACAAAGCGAATTCCCACCACCAATCTAGTCAGGCATCCAGAAAAGCCGCTCTGGCGAACGCGGATTGGGGAGCATGAAGGGTAATGCCGATAATGCCGCCCTTTAACAATTCGGCCCTAAAGGCCGGCTCAGGCGCGATTCCGGCATTAGTAACACCGTTTGATGGAGTTCTGCCGTCACATCTCAAGATTTGGAACTCCGCCAGCCCGCCGCCTGCGTAGCGAATTGGCCGAGGCTTAACCAGCACCCCTTCCTACCCCACATCCACCGCCGCCCCATCATGCCGGGCGGATTCGTACAGCGCGTTGATAATCGCCACTGATTTTCGTCCTTCCTCGCCGCTGGTCTCGGCGTCCTTGCCTTCATCCCAGGCGGCGAGGATGGCGGTAATGTTGCGGGCGTGGAGGTCCAGGCCGATGTCTGCCGCGGCGCCGGCGCCGCGGGATTGGCCGGCGGCGGAGGCGTTGATGCGGTCTTGCAGTTCCTTGTCGGCGGGGCGTTCGTCGCGGAACTTGTAGACCTTGAGGCCGGCCTCGGAGACGGCGGTGCCGTTCTCTCCGCCGATCTCGATGCGCACCGGCGAGCCGGGGTACATGGCGGTGGTACCCATGATGCTGCCGAACGCTCCGCTCTGGAACCGCAGGCTCGCCGACATCGTGTCTTCCACCTCGATTTTCGCATGAATGCGGCTGGCCGCGTACGCGCTCACGCGCGCCACCGGGCCGGCGATCCATTGCAGCAGGTCGATGGCATGCACGGATTGGTTCATGATGGCGCCGCCGCCGTCGAAGGCCCAGGTGCCGCGCCAGCCGCCGGCCAGGTAGTAATCATCGGGCCGATACCAGGGCGTGAAGCAGGCGGCATATGCCACCCGGCCAAAGCGGTTTTCCTCCGATGCCTGCCGCAGGGCGCGGTTGGCTTCCTGCCAGCGGTTTTGTGAGATGTAGGCGAGTTTGACGTTGTGCTTTTTGGCCGAGTCGATCATGCGGTCGATTCGATCGATGCGGATTTCCAGCGGCTTTTCCACGATCACGTTGACGTTGTGCTCGAACGCGATGAGCGCGGATTGCATGTGCACGCCGGACGGCGTGGCCAGGTTGATGCAGTCCAGCTCATGCTTGGCGTGCATCTCGGTCTGGTCTTTGTAGATCGGGATGCCGGTGACGCCATGGCGTTCCAGGGCCGCCTTGGCCTTCTCGGGGTTGAGGTCGCAGACCGCGACCAGTTTGGTATTTTCCAGTTGAGAGAGCACCTTGACGTGGGTATGTCCCACGGTGCTGGTGCCGATGACCGCGCAACGCCATAGCTTCGCCATTTCCGAAATCTCCAATTCAGACAGAGTTAACCACGAAGGCACGAAGACACGAAGTGAATCAACACTAATCCAGGGGACGCCAACGCAACCGCCCTTGCGAGTTTTCATCGCGGAAGAAGGCCGCGAATGAGCACGGATTGATAGGAATAATTGTTTTCATTCGTATGTTTTCATTAGAACTTCCATCGTCTTTGCATAGCGGTTATTTAACAATGAGCTTCTTCGTGTCTTCGTGCCTTTGTGGTTAATCCTCTTTTCCGAGTTTCGTGTTTAATCTCTTTTCCGTATTTCGCAGGTAAACCTTAAAATCCTTTTTCCGCGATGGCCACGGCCTTTAGCATGACCTTGGCTTTGTTCATGGTTTCCTCGTATTCGCTGGCCGGCACGGAGTCGGCGACGACGCCGGCGCCGGCTTGTAAGTCGAAGGCGCCGTTTTTCCAGACGATGGTGCGCAGGGCGATGCAGGTATCCATGTCGCCGGCGAAGTCCATGTAACCCACGGCCCCGCCATACGGGCCCCGGCGGGTAGGCTCGAGCTCGTCGATGATCTGCATGGCGCGAATTTTTGGCGCGCCGCTGACGGTGCCGACGGGGAGGCTGACGCGGAGGGCGTCGAAAGAGGTCATGCCGTCGGCGAGCGTGCCGGTGACGTTGGTGGTGATGTGCATGACGTGGCTGTAGCGCTCGACGGTCATGATGTCGTCCACCTTCACGCTGCCGATCCGGCTGACGCGGCCAATGTCGTTGCGATGCAGGTCTACCAGCATGATGTGCTCGGCCCGCTCCTTGGGGTCGGCCAGAAGCTCGGCCTCCAGAAGCCGATCTTCCTCGGGCGTGCTGCCGCGCCGGCGCGTGCCGGCCAGCGGGCGGCTGGTCGCTTTCCCATCCACCACCCGGCACAAAATCTCCGGGCTTGAGCCGATCAGCGTGCATCCCGGGCTTTTCAGATAAAACATGAACGGCGACGGATTGATAATCCGCAACGCCCGGTAAACGTCAAACGGATCCGCGCTGCTTTTCACGCGCAGGCGCTGGCTGGGCACGAATTGGAAGATGTCGCCGGCCTTGATGTATTCCTGCCCCCGGCGCACCGCGGCCTCGAATTGCGCTTGCGTGAAATTGCTCGCCACATCCAGCGAAGCCGGCACATCGGCGTCAATCTCCCCCAATCCTGAGCCCGGCGGCTGCCCGAGGCGCTGCACGATTTCATCGATCCGCCGGCCCGCGTCGCGGTACGCCGCCTCGTGGTTGGCGTGGGCGGTGAGGTCGGCATTCGCCACCACCTTGATCGTCTTATCCACATGATCGAAAACCACCAGCTCGTTATAAAGCCCGAACAGCAAATCCGGCAGCTTGCGATCATCCATCGGCGGATGGGGAAGTTGCTCGCCTTCGTAATAGCGAATGGTGTCGTAGCCCGCGTAGCCCACCAAGCCGCCGGTGAAGGCGGGGAGATGGGGATTCTTGGCATATCGGCGGGGGGGCAGAAGATGCCGCAGATCCGCCAGCGGGTCGGTCGTTTTGAATTGCCGCACCGGCTCGGAGATTTTCGTCCCGCCCGGCGAGATTTGCGCGTTCCCCTCGCTCACCTGATATACCAGCGACGGCGCGGTGGCGATAAAGCTGTATCGCGCGATCTTCTCTCCGCCGACCACGCTCTCAAGCAAAAAGGCGTGCGCATCGCGCCCCAAAACTTCAAACGCGCTCACCGGCGTCAGGCGGTCGCCGAGCAATTGCCGATAGACCGGAACGATGTCCGCATCGCGCGCGAAAGTGGAAAACGCCTGCAAATCCGGGAAATACCGCCGCATGCCGGCGATTGTAATGGGAATCACGATGAGATTCACCTGAGCAGCGCGACGGGCATCCGCCGGTTTCGCGGAAGTAGAATCCACACGAAAAGCAGCCAGGTGATAATCACCGGCGATTGCGGGTTCTCTTGAAGCTCACCTCCGCCGACTACCGCGAAGACCAACCATGCGGCGATGGCGAGCATGATCTGAACAGCGCTGGCGCGCCACGTTAACGGCCCCTTGCCAAGCCACCAAACCCAGAGCACGGCTTGCGCCTGCCAGAGCACATCTGGATTTCCGAATGTGTATCCCGCCTGCGACAGCCTCGCCAGTAGCGCGTAGTGGAAGGGCACGCCGGGATGAACGGGGGCCGCGTGGGCCAAAATCGCGAACAGCTTGATGGGCAGGGATTCATGCCAGCCGGGCACCGCAACGAGCAGATACGGCAATATGCATGGAAGCAATGCGAATGCGGCCAGCGAGAGGATCGCCCATCGCGGCCATCGCATAAACCAAGGCGCCCGCCCGCCGGCCAGATCGCGGTTCCAGCGATACAACAAGATTTCAATCAGTTTTTCTTCAACGGCGTCAAGGTAACCTGGCCCAGATCCATAACCGTGTCGGCATGGGTGCCCGGCGCGCTCATCCGAAGGGTTTGCGGGCCGGCCACCAGGCGGATCTGGCCCAGGCGCTGGGTGCGGTAGGAGGCCCATCCGCCAGTGTCGGCGGAACTGCCCGGCAGGCGGTTGGCGCCGACCGACAGCACATACCCGGCGTTGGCGTGATTGGCGTCGCAGGCGTAATTGAGATCGACGGCGTAGTCGCCACCGGGGGCATCGAACTCCCAATCGATCCACTTCGTGGGATTGTCCCACTGCTCGATGTGATCGCCCCGCGTATCCTGAATGAAGCGGGCACCGTTGTGAGCTTGTGCATAGACGGCCATCAGCGCGATCTTGCCGTTGACATCGGAGTGCGGCGACGGAGGGGCGATCGGGCCCGCGGGCGCCGAGGCGTGATAGAGCGAGTCCGCCGAGATCGCCACCGCACGCTTGCCGCGCGGCGGTATCCAGCCCAAACCCATCGCCGATGCGCCGGCGTACTGCGCGAACTCGATCTTGATCTCCTGGTAGTTTCCCGTCAGGCGGACCGTTTGGTCATCCCGGGCGGCGCCGCTTTGCCATTTGTCGATGACCAGCCTGCCGTCGATCCAGACGCGCACGGCATCGTCGTGAACCGCGACCAATTGGTACTGCCCGGCAATCCCGCCGCGTATCCAGCCGGTCCAGCGTGCCGAGAAATTCTCGCCCGGCACGCCGTCGGCGGGCGGCTGGCCGTTCCAATTGAACTCGACCTTGGGATCGACCCGCGTCAGCACCTTCAGGTCAAACTCCTGCCCGCGGTAATATTCGCCGAGCAGACCATGTTTGAGGCCCACCATGCGCAATTCCGCGACGCGCTTGTTGGCGGCGAGGCGCTCAAGCCCCTGCAATTGGGACGTGGCCGCATCGTACCAGAACAGGGCGCGCTGCTGCGTTCCTTCCCGGACCGGGCCGGGGGGGCCGGTCTTCGCGAGGGCAGCCCATGCGTTGGCGACGGCCATTTGCTCGTTGGCGGTGGCCGGCTCGGCCAAGTCGCGGGCGGCGGCTGATTTGCTCGCGGCATCCGATCCCTTCGCCAGCATCGGCAACCCGCGATCGGGCTGATTCAAAACGAACGCAAAGAACCGGCCGGCCTCCAGGTTGGCCGCCGGATCGTCGGGCATGGTTTTCAGTGTGTCGAACGCGGCTTTATGGCGGTCAAACTCGCCGGCGATCGCCCCAATCGCCGCCACACGCGCGTGCACCCGATTCATGAAGTTGAGGTCATAGGTTCGCCGCGCCGCCTGCTCGGCGTCGGGGGCGTCTTTGGCGGCCAGCGCGTAATCGCCGGCCGATATTTCGCGTTCGCACATCGCCATGCCAAGATGGGTGGCGGCACGAAGCTCAGGCGCGGGCGGACGGGTGGGCGGCGCCGCGACCGCCGCATGCATCGCCGACAGCAAGGCATCGCGCTCCATCTGCCGCGCCGCCGCAGGCGCGATCTTGAAACTGTCCCGCAGTCCCCGCGCCGCCTCCACGGCGGAGGCGGGATCGCCCCCGCGCGCCGCCGCGTCCCTCGCCTCGCGCAGCAAGACATACAGCGCCGCCGGGTCCTGGTTGCTCTGCCGAGCCTCGCCTAAAAGCGCTCGCGCCAACGTGATTTCACCCGCCGCGCCGTGTTCCGCGTATTCGGTGCTGAACGTCTCCTTCACCAGCTTTTCGGCGCCCGCCAGCGCGCTGGCGACCGGGATCGGATTGCGATTGCGCAAAGGCGGCCCAGCCGGCTGGGCCGGGAGAGCTGGATCCGTCGGCAAATGCAAAGCCGGATCCGGCGGCTGGGGAACGGGCTCGGGCGCGGACTGCGCCGGCGGCTGCTCCGGCGGCGCCTGATCCCGGGGCGGCAGCCGCGGCGCGGCGGGCGCCGCCGGCTCGCTGGGCGCGGGCCGCCTCACCGGCGCATCGGGCGGAGCCTTCCAATCATCATCAAAAATGTTCGATCCGCCCGACGATGTGTGATTCGCCGCCCCGGGCGCAAATTGCGGAATGATGATCCCCGCCAGCAGGGCGAATGTCGCCGGCCCGATCACATGGCAACTACTTGCGATTATTGCCGCGTCCCCCATGCCCTTTGCAATCGCCCGGGCGCGGCGGCTTGTGGCTTTCAAATGCTTCATATCTTTCCCCAGAATCGTCCACCGGGATTATCGTAACAATGCTTTCCATGCCGCGACCGCGCGCAATGTCGTTCGCCGTTACTATAAATATTTTACCTCAGGCGCACAAATCGGCGAATTTCCGAGGCCCTGTCTAAAACCGACAATTGCGGACCGAAGAAAAATGCAAGTGATTACGCAACGGCGTATCCATCTCACGGATGACGCGGCCCAACGCCATCCAACTCAAATGGGACGAACCCACCGAGGTCTTTGGCGGACTCGGCGGTCAGATAAAAGTCATTGTGTTCGGGGTCCTTGAAGCGCGGATCGGCAATCTTTGAATGCACGTCCATCCCGGCGGCGCGCCATTGCGGCCAGGTGTATTTGGCGAAGCGGATTTCTCCGCCGCCGGTTTTCCAATAGGTGTTGTGATCGAAGGCGACGTTGAGTTTGTCCCAGTTGCCGGTGAGCAATACGCCGGTGCTGTAGTAGACGATGTTGTTCTCGAAGGTAAAGCTGCGGTGGTCTTCGAGACGGGTACGCTGGATTTGGGCATCGCGGCCCAGGGCGAAGATGTTATTGCGGACGATGTTGTCCTTGCCGTAGTGCTGGTGGAAGCCGCCGTGGGTGGTGCGACAGACGAGATTATTCTCGGCGAGAATATCGGTGGTTCCCTCGTCGAAGTAGATGCCCCAGCCCCCGTACTTGATGGCGCCGATGTCGTGGAAGTGGTTGTGGAGGATGACGGTGCCTTTTTCGTTGCCAAGCGTGTAGATGCCGCCCATGTCGCTGAGAATGGGGGCGTCGCCTTTATGTTTGATGCCGATGTGGTGGATGTCGTTGAATTCGATGTGGTTGTTCTGGGAGAGGGAGTTGCCGTAGCCCCAGGTCCAGCCGACGGAAACGCCGGTGTACCAGAAACGGGCGATTTCATTGTGCATAACCGTGTTGTCGTGGGATTGGCCGATCCACGCGCCCACGGCACTGGGGAACAGACAGCCCCCGTCGGTGATCCGGCAATCACAGACTTCGTTGCCGAAAGCTTGATCCTCGGCATTTTCGCGGATTTGAGTTTCGCCGAGCTTCACCCCGCCGGCGGCCAAGTCGGTGATCGTGCAATGGAGGATGCGATTGTTCTGGCAACCTCGGCCCAGCTCGATTCCATAGCCGCCCACATGCGCGATGGTGCAATGGTCGAACGTGCATGAGCGCACACCCTGCCCCCACACCGCGCCCGGCACGCCGATGGCGGCCTGAGGGTAGCTGGTGAGCGTCGGCTCGGCTTTTTGGCCGGGCATCGGGCAATCATAATACCACTCGCTGTTTGAAAACGTGATGCCGCGAAAGTTGATGTTTGAGACCAAGCCTCCTCCGGAGGCGCTTCCTTCGAGGCGCAACACCTGCGGGAGGCGCGGCACAATGATTTGCGCCGCATTCGGATCGACGCCCGACGGGGCAATGAAATAAATCACGTGCTCGCGCGGGTCCAAATACCATTCGCCGGGCTCGCTGAGGGTTTCCTTCACGTTCTCGATGTAGTAACGATCCCCGGTTTCGGGCGCGAAGCCGGCGGGTTTGCTGGATTCCAGGCGGTTCTCCTTCTCATTGATGGCGGCAATGGGCAATCGCGATTCAACCCATCGGCTCATCACCACCGCTTCGCCATCGGGGGCGCTGGGCCACGCCTTCAGATCTCCTGTATTGAATTGGAATTGCGATTCTGGATGCCGCCACTGCGTGTTGTTTTTGGCCTTTGGCGTCTGGGCGACGGCTAAGGTTCCCGTCCTGGGCCAGCGGGCGCGAGGGGCACGTTGGCCGTTTACCCAAAGTTCTCGGAACAAGAACGCGCCGTTGGCCGGGGGGAGTTTTGCCATCCAGGCATCGTGGCCGTTGACGGTTGTCTTTTGCCAGCCCGTGATGCGTCGGCCGGCGCTGATGATCGGCGTCTCATCTTTGTAGGCCGTCCACGTCACCGGCGCGGCCACGGTCCCGGAATCCCGGGAATTCAACGCCAGCGGCTCGGAGAGAAAACAGACGCCGCCGCGCAGAAAAACGGTGGCCGGTTGCGTCACATCATGACCATGTGCCGCTCTCAACACGTCGCGCGCCTTTGCCGGCGTGGCAAGTGGGCCGTCGGTCCTGGCGTCGTTGGGCGCGGCGAATTCTCCCGACCAGCCGTCGTTGCCATCGGGCGCGACATAGATAGTCACATCCGCCCGGAGGGGTGTAGCAAGCACGCTGATCGCCACAAGGAAAAGGGATATCTGAAATCCGTGAATCGTGTGTGGAGGCATTGCTTGATCATACCAAGCCCTAACGAAATCACCGGTGACGCTTCCCCGGAAATTCGCGCACGGCCGCCGCGGGCAGGGATTCATTTCTCATCGGCGTCATCAGCGTCGGATTTGGCGGGGTCGGAGCGGCGCTGGGCTTTGGCTTTATCTTTATCTTCCGAAGTCTTTAGTTTCGGCGCCGCGAACGCCGATGGAGCGAGCTTTCGCATCATATCGAGCTGTGTCCGCACGTCGGCGGGGGCATTGGTGCGCTGCTCCTTGGTATCCACCGGCCCCTCGAATATTGTTTTGCCGGCGGCGTCCTTCACCGTTACCGTCTTGTGGCCTTCGCGGTCCATGGTGAGCGTGCAGGCCCGATCTCCGCTGATCAACGTCAGCGTACCGGCGACCGGACCCAGACCCTGCCACTGCAAACCCTGAGGAAGGGTTTTCTGCGCCCCTCCGGCGGGCGGATTCCAGCGCTGGATATATGGACGGTTGGGAACCGGCGAGAGCGGCGTGGCCCCACTGGGCGGCGAACCTAGCTGAGGGGGTGAGACAAAGTACGGATTCGCCCAATTCCCGAATGGATCGGTCCGCGTCCCTTCGTCCGGCAACGGCTCGATCTCATGCTCGACGAGCTTGGGATTGAGCGTGATTTCCTTGCCGTCGCGAATCACCGTCAGATCGATGGGCGTGCCCGGCTTATAGGTCCGCACCAGCACCGCCAACTGCTCGGCATTCACCAGCAATTGATCATCGAGCTTGCGAAGGACATCGTATTGCTTCAGGCCCGCTTCATCGGCGGGGCTTTTGGGGACAACCACATCAACCACCAGGCCCGTGCCCCTTGGCAATCCCAATTGCTTGCCGAGGACGACCGGCGCCTGCGACGCGCCCACGCCAAGCCACGCCCCCTTTTCCATTTTCATTTGCGCGCCGGGGCCGCCGGACGCCTGCTGGCGGGCGCGCTGCAATTGCCTCAGGGGCGCGTATGTGTTGTCCGGAGTCTGCTTCTCCTCGACGCGGTACAGGTGTCTCACATATCCAGAATCAGGCGCCGGCAGCACCTGGATTTGCACGGGGTCAGGCACGGCGGCGTCGGGCCGTTCGAACTCACCACCGCCGGCGTATGCCAACGCGGGCAGGCCGCCGGCGGCCAACAACAGTGTCCAGTTCAACAATCGCATGACAGACCTCCCTGAAAATGCGCGCCCCGAGAACCAGGCCCGGCGGCGCGGGTGTTAAGAAACGTCCGAGAAGCCCGAAACCAGAAATCCGAAATCCGAATGCAATGCGTCGTGCCTTCGTGTCTTCGTGGTGAAGAATTCTTCTCTTCGGATTTCGTGCTTCGGATTTCGGATTTTCATCTCCCGCTCGGGTTGTGGGCGCCGACTGCGCCGAATGATGAATGATCCGGCGTTAATACGTTTTCAACTGCACGTAAACCAGATGATCGCGCGGGACAACCTGCTCGGCCTTGAGCTGGCGGTTCTGGTCGAACCATCGCGTGCGCTGAAAATCCCGCCGATGCAGCACGCGCACCGGGGTGGAGTCGTCGGCCATGAAGGTGCCGTCGTCGAAGGTCTGCGAACGAACGTCCTGCTCGACGAGCATTGGCGCCTGTACGGTTGACGGGTCTGGAGTTGAATCCGTGGTTGCGACCGACGGCCGCGAACGCTCATCGGGCGCGATTCGGTGCAGCGCCGGCCCGGCCCAAAGCGCCGCCAGCGAGGCGGCCAACGCCGCCCCCGCGATGCTCAACGGCCAGCCGCGAAAACGCGACGAATGCTTGGGAGCCTTGTACGCAATCGGCGCCGGCTGCTCCTCCCGCAAAAATTGCCGAAAGCGCGCCTCGGCTCGGCCCGTCTGTCCATCAAGGGCGGCTGACAAATACTCGCGCACCATCTGTTCTTGTGGCTCTTGTGGGTCGAAATTATCGGGATTGAATTCCGCCATGAGACACCCTCATTTCCCCGCCGGCAGCGACGCGCCGCCGAGTTGTTGCTTGAGTTGCTGGCGCGCCCGGCTCAGCCGCATGTCAACGGCGGCGGGGGACAGGCCCAGCGCCTCGCCAATTTCCTTGCTGGATCGGCCATCGTAATACCGCAACATCACGGTAGACCGCGTCAGTTCATCCAGCGATTCCAACGCCTCGGCGACCAATGCGCGCTGCTCGCGGCGATCCAGTTCGTCCAGCGGACTGGGGCTCAGACGTTCATCCGCCGACGTCAGGTCGTCGAAGCCGGTCGAATCCACCGACAGCTTCATGTGCCTGCCCCGGCGGCATTGGTCGATCGCTAAATTTCGGGCGATGCCGCACAGCCAGGTGGCGAAGCGCGCCGGGTCTTTCAATTCGTCCAGCCGCTGCCAGGCGCGCAAAAACGCCTCCTGCACGACATCCCCGGCGGCGTCCGCGTTATTCAACACGGAAAACGCCACCGACAACGCCATCCGCTCGTATCGCCCGATCAGCTCGGCAAACGCATCGGCGTCGCGTTTTTTGGCGCGCAGCACCAGCGATTGAATTTGGCGGCTGGTTTGTTGCGTCAACGCGTCCATCGGCCTCCGCCGCCGCCCCGGTACCGCGGGGCTTCCTCAATGGTACGTTTCTGATCACCAGACGGATGAACCCATTGGCTTCTAACAGCGAAATGCGCATCGTCCATGTATCGCACGCCAGAGCCGGGCGAAAGCTGCTACAATTGATCGTTCCCAGTCGATCGCATTCAATGGTTACCGCCGAGCAAATCCTCCGCCTTTCCGGCCAAATCGCCGGGCAATTCGCGCCCGAGAAAATTGTGCTGTTCGGCTCGTATGCCTATGGCGATCCCACCGAGGATTCGGATGTCGATCTCCTCGTGGCCATGAACTCCAAATGCTCGGAACTCGACAAATCAATCGAGTTGCGCATGGCGGTGGATGTAACGTATCCACTGGATATGCTCGTACGACGCCCCAGGATATTGCGGCAGCGCGTGCGGTGGGGAGATTGCTTTCTAATCGAAATCCTTGAAAAAGGCCTGATACTCCATGAACGCGCTAACGAAAGAGTGGGTCAGCAAGGCAGAAGGAGACTTCGAAACCGCCTCACGCGAGAGGATCTCATGCGCGCGGTATAATTCAGCGGGCTGATGCCAACCATGATTAGCCGAGAGTGGTGACCTATGACTTTGACAGGAACCGTAAAGGATGGGGTGGTCGTTTTGGAAGATGGGGCCGTGCTGGCCGACGGAACGGCCGTGCGCGTTGAGCCGATAGAGCAACCGGACGCTCCCACAACGCTCGGTCAGCGGCTCAAGCGATTTGCGGGCAAGGCGAAAGGGCTCCCAAGTGACATGGCCGAGAATCACGATCATTATCTTCATGGAACGCCAAAAAAATGAAGACGTGGTTCGCCGACACTTACTATTACCTGGCGTTGCTCAATCAATCGGACGACACTCATGCTCAAGCGGACGCCATTTTACGATTATCACGTTTCCATGGGCGGCAAGCTCGTGGATTTTGCCGGCTGGGAGATGCCGATCCTCTATCGCGGCATCGTCGATGAACATGAGCAGACGCGCAACAGCGGCTCGATCTTCGACGTCTCCCACATGGGCCGGCTTCACTTCACCGGCAAGGACGCGGCGGCGTTTTTGTCGCGCGCGGTCACGCGCAACATCGCCGACCAGAAGGTCGGGCAGAGCCGATATAGCCTGGTCTGCAATGAAGCCGGCGGCGTGATGGACGATGTAATCGTCAGCCGGGACCAGAAACATTGGATCATGGTGTGCAACGCGAGCAACCGCGAGAAACTGGTCAATCATTTCGGCCAGGTCCGGCGCGACAGCGGCTTGGATTTGGACATGTCCGATCAAACCGAAGCCACCGCGATGGTGGCGCTGCAAGGACCAAAAGTGCTCGATCGGGTGAGCAGCGTGCTGCCGGTCGATGTGAAGGGGCTCAAGCGTTACAATTTCGAGAGCTCGTCGTTCATGCTGGTTAAGTTCACCGTGTTCCGCAGCGGCTACACGGGCGAGGATGGCGTCGAAATCATCATCCCCGCGAAGATGGCGGGCATGGCGATGAAGGCCATCGGCGGCTCGACCGACAAACCGGATGCCGTCATCAAGCCCGCCGGCCTTGGCGCCCGCGACACCCTGCGCCTTGAAGCGGGAATGCCCTTGTACGGCCACGAACTCACCGAAACCATCGACCCCCTTTCCGCGGGCCTGGGCTGGGCCGTAGACCTGGGCAAGGAATTCATCGGCGCGGCGGCTTTGCGAGAAATCGCCAAGACCGGCCCCAAGCGCAAGCTCGTCGGCCTGGAACTCGAGGGCCGCCGCATCGCCCGACAGGGCACGCCCGTTATGGCCGACGGCCAAATCGTCGGCGAAGTCACCAGCGGCACCTTCGGTCCCACCGTTCAAAAGAGCATCGCGATGGCCTATGTTGATGCGAATCACGCCGCCGAGGGGACGCAAGTTGCCGTTGATCTCAAAGGGGCGATGAACCCGGCGAAAGTGGTGAAGACGCCGTTTTATCGGCGGGCGAAATGACCGTATAATCACATCCAATGGAACCCCGGATCGTCGAGAAAATTCTCGCGAAGCTCGCCGATCTCATGGCTCAGGATCGCTTTGAAGAACTTGAGACCGACGCGCTCGAAATTAAGTCGGTGCCTTCCGATGGTCAGGCGTGGCGCGAGCAACATAAGACCGCCTGCGCCTTTCTCAACACCCGCGGCGGCATCATCATCCTGGGCATTAAGGAAGAAGGAAGCGGGGCGCAGCGCCGCTATCGCTTCACCGGCTGGCGTTCCGACGCGGAGGCCAAGGTTAAGGAGATTGCAAACCAGTTCACGGACGTCGCCGGCAGACGGCTTGACATCCCCCACGCGTTCCCTCCGCCTATTTTGTTCGATTTTCTGGACGGGAAGGTGGCGGCGGTCCTGGTGGATGAACTGTCGGCCGATCTGAAATACGCATTCTATCGCGAGCAGGCATACCGCCGCGTTCTCACTGGCGATCATCAGATCCCCCCCGCGGAAATCGAGAGGCAGGGGGAGTTTAGGGCCGAGTCCATACAGGCGCGGGAGCTACAGCCTGTCGCAGGCGTGGCCCTTGAGGGCATCGACCTGGACAAGCTCAATGACTACATCACGCAACTTAATCGGCCGGTGAAGATTGAGACGATCAAGCCGGACCTCGCCTCCGCGTTGCCGTTCCTTCAGCGCAAAAGCTTTCTGAATGACAGCGGCACGGCCACGACCCTCGGGGTACTGGTTTGCGGGAGCCATCCGGCGGATGTCCTGGGCTTTCGTTGCCAGGTGCATGGTTACGTGGATGTGCCCCAGGAGATCGCCCGCGACAAGCAGGACTTTGCAAATAACATCTTGCCATTGATGGAAAACAGTCTTGCGTATGTGCTGCGCAATATCCAGGTAGGCGTGTCAATTGAGCGTGGCGGAATGAGCCGGCCCCAATATCCCGAGGAACTGCTCCGCGAGACAGTGAATAATGCGCTGGCACATCGCGATTACTCAATCAATCGGCAAGTGATCATCAGCGTGGAACCGGGACGGCACATTTCGATACGCAACCCCGGAAGTTTTCGGTCGCATCTGCTCATCGAAAGCGCGCAAGGCCCGACACCCTTGCTGCGCATTGTTCCCGAAGCCAAGCCCCGCAATCCAAAACTCGCCGACGTGCTGCGCGTGTTTCGCAAATGGGAAGGGCGCGGAATTGGGATGGCCACCCTGGTCAACCTGGCCCTGCAAAACCAGATCGACCTGCCGTACTATCGCTTTCACACGGAGGAAGTGACGCTTTATTTGGTGACGGGCCGATTGCTCGACGACCGCTTGCAGCGGTTGTTCCAATCGTTTGACCGCTACCTGGGTGAACGACTCGGCGGCGGGCGTCTGACCGATCCACAGCAATTGGTGCTGGGCTATCTGATCAAATCGGAATGGGCGAACGAACGGGCTCGCCATACCGTTTTGCTGACTCCCGACAACAATCATTTCCACGAACTGATGGCTCTCGAAAGCAGCGGTTTAATCAGCCGCCATCCAGACAGCTCTGCGTCCTACCCCATTTTTGTTGCGGATCGTACGTTGATGCGCAAGGACTACGTCCCCGAGCTGCGCGCGATGTTCGGCCTCACCTTCGACGGATTGAATGAGCTTCACAAAGACATACTCAGCATCGTTTACCGATTCAACCATTTTTCCAACGCCCGCATCGTCAGCGCTAAACAGGCAAGCTTCATATTATGGCACGCGCGTGGCGGCATCGACGACATCAAGGCCTTTGATACGTTTTACCGCCAGGTGCGAAAGGCATTCAACCTTCTCGAAAGCGACCGGTTTGTGGAAAAATCGTTGTCGCCGCGGGGGTATTTGCTGAATCCGAGCGCGGGTGCCGGCACGCTTAGACTTCCAGGCGCCCAATAAATCGGTTGTGGTTGTCCGCGTCGCCTGCTCGAATGATCCTCTTCTGGAATCCCACCCGCTTTTGAAGTATACGTCTGCGTCCCAAGCGGCTTTTTGGGCAGCTTCTGAAGCAAAGGAGTTTATGTCCGTTCCCACGCAATCCCGTTTTCTTCCCTCCCACGAATGGCACGATCTGCAAGGCGATACCGTCACGATCGGCATTACGCAGTTTGCCGCCGATGAGTTGACGGATATTACCTACGTCGCGCTGCCGAAGGTGGGTACGAAAGTGCAGGCCAACCAGCGGTTCGGCGAAATCGAATCGGTCAAAACCAGCAGCGACTTGTACAGCGGCGTTTCGGGGACCGTCTTGGCGGTGAACGATGAGCTGACCACGAACCCTGGCCTGGTCAATTCCGATCCCCATAAGGGCGGGTGGATCGTCAAGATCAAGGCCGATAACCCGGCGGAAATGCAGAAATTGCTGTCCGCCGATGACTACCAGAAGAAAACCGGACACTGATCCGGGCGTATAATTATTCCCATTTGCGGGATGCTTTCGGAGCGCATGATCGCGTTCCCGAAGCAGTTGGCTTGCTCCGCAGTGATTTCGGGATCGGCCCGCGGCGATTATTGGAGGGCGGCGGTGAATCAAGGCATTCCAAATCCTCAAATTACCCAGCGAGCGATCCGTGAAGTCGTGGGAGTGATTCGCCAGTGGTATCTGACCATTTGCCACGACCTGTGCATTGAGCCGCCCAAAATACGGATTCGACAGGCGATGCACGAGCCGACGTATAATATCTGTCCCGATGGGTGCTACGAACATCGCGAGGACACCGTCACGCTTTATGTGGTCGGCGAAGACATCGCAGAGCAATATCTCTTAACGCTCGCCCACGAATTGCGTCATGCGCACCAGTTCCACAACGGGGTTGCTCCGACGGAGCGTGATGCGGAAGAATATGAACGTTATTTCGTGGGACGCTTCCGCCACGGGCCCGAAGCTGGTTCATATCGAGGCCCGATCGACGGCTTGATACGGGTCGTAAAATGCGCGCAATGCCACAATCGAATTGATCCTGCCCAGGGAGCGATTTGCAATCATTGCATGGCCCAGGTAAGTCGAACGCGGCGGGCGCCAGCGGCGGGTCATGATCGCGATAGAACCAACCGCAAACTTTGCGATGGATGCGGCAAACCGATTCGGCATTCCGAGGGAGCTCTGTGCGACGCGTGCCGTAAATCGTCCGCGAAGCTGCCAATGGCCGCGCGGCTCAAATCTGCGTATGAGCAACGGCGGCGGGACAAGCAACAGCGTCGGACAAATGAGGTTTTGATGTATCGGATCAACAACATCGACAATCACCCCGCCAACGGCCAACCCGGATGGTGGCTAATCGAGGACTCTTATTACGCATTTGCCGCCAGCGCGGGCGAGGCGATCATCAAGGTCAGCAATCAGCCATTATCGGATTGCCCCGCCCTGCAATTCCTGGGACCAAACCTTCCCGCACATATCAGACGAGTCGCCGTGCGCGGAGATTTCTGAATGTTGCGTCGGGGACTGTGATAAGGAACAGTGATGAAGTCATGGCTTACGACGCATTACCCTCACCCGGACCCTGACACGCACCCCTGGCACATTTACTTGCAATGTCAGCACAAGGCAGCCGTGAGCGGCATTGCAATTGGAGATCGTGTGTTCTACTACGAGTACAAGCGCCAGAGGCCGATTAAGGGCCACGGAAAATTGCTCGTCGGCCTACGGGGGATTGTCCGGATCGCGCATGTTTGCGGCGGACTTTATCATCGCAATGTGAAAATCGAGTTCGCGGACGGGGCCATCGGTAATTATTGCTGGGGCATTCCGACAGATCGGGCAAACACGGACGGCTTCGTGCGCTTGAAAGATATTTTGGACGTGCTCGAATACAAGCCGCGCAGCGTTTTGTTTGGTTTCAACGGCGGCACCGGGGTAAAACTGCTCGACGACTCGCAAAGCTGCGTGCTAGCGGAGTTGTTCGCGACCACTCCCAGGCCAAGCCGTTGATTGCAGTCCGCCATCCACTCGCCGGAACTTTTTGATTCCTGGGCTCTGCCCAGATGATACGATGAGCGCACAACAGCGCCGAGAACCAGTGGAAAACAAGGAATTGGACCGCGGCGCAAAGCCGATAGCAAAATAATACCCATCGTGAACGCGCGCAGAATGAACAGCCTTATGTTTTTCTTCTCCGCCTCTGGGCGTCTTGGCGGTGAATTGTTTTGTTTTAAGGGAGATTCCGCATGGATTGTGGACAAATGACCATTGATTTGAAGAGCGCCGATGGGCTGAAACCGGCCGATTCCGACGTCGGCGCGCTGCTCGCGCCGATCGACACATTCGTGCGGCGGCATATCGGTCCCGATGCGGCGGACGTGAAGGAGATGCTTGCGCTGCTGGGCGTGGATTCGTTGGACGATCTGATCGATCAGACGGTGCCGGCGGCGATCCGCCTCAAGAAGCCGTTGAACATCGGCGAGCCGCGCGGGGAGTTTGAGCTACTGGGGGAGCTCAAGAAAATAGCCGGCAAAAACAAGGTGTTTCGCTCGTTCATCGGCATGGGATATTACGACACCATTACCCCGCCGGTGATCCAGCGCAACATCCTTGAAAACCCCGGCTGGTACACGCAGTACACGCCCTACCAGGCAGAGATCGCGCAGGGCCGACTGGAGGCGCTGCTCAATTTTCAGACGATGGTCAGCGACCTCACCGGCCTGCCGTTGGCGAATGCGTCGCTGCTCGACGAGGCCACTGCCGCCGCCGAGGCGATGACGATGTGCTCCCACATTGCCGGCGCGCAGGCATCGGGCGATGCGCGGAAGACCGCGTTTTTGGTGGATGAAAGCTGCCATCCGCAGACGATTGCCGTCGTGCGGACGCGGGCCAAGTCGCAGGGAATTGAGCTAACCGTCGGCGACGCAAAACAAGCTGACCTCGCATCCGGCAAATATTTTGGCGTGCTCGTGCAGTATCCGGCGACGGATGGGCGCATTATCGACTACGGCGATGTCGTCGAAAAGGCGCACACAAATGGTGCATTGATCGTATATGCAACCGATTTGCTGGCGCTGACGTTGATTAAGCCGCCCGGGGAATTTGGGGCGGACATCGCGGTTGGATCGGCACAGCGATTCGGCGTGCCGATGGGCTTTGGCGGGCCGCATGCCGCCTTCATTGCCACCAAATCCGAGCACGCCCGCAAGATGCCCGGGCGGATCGTCGGCGTCTCCAAGGACGCCCAGGGCAATCCCGCCTATCGCCTGGCCATCCAAACCCGCGAACAGCACATCAAACGCGAAAAAGCCACCAGCAATATCTGCACGGCCCAGGTTCTGCTCGCGGTGATGGCGGGGATGTACGCGGTGTATCACGGGCCGCGGGGGTTGAGGAAGATCGCCGAGCGCGTGCGTCGGCTTACGGTAATTCTGGCTGAAAGCTTGCGCCGCCTCGATTATGCCCCGCAGCCTGCCGACTTTTTTGACACCCTGACGATTGATCTGGAAACACGCGGCGAAGTGGAAACAGTTTTGGCCACCGGCCGCGCCCGGGGATTGAATTTCCGTGATTACGGCGATACGCGAATTGGCATTTCGGTTGATGAGACAACTTCGGCGGCCGACCTATATGCAATTTGTGAGGCGATCACCGCCGGGGATTGCGGCATCCATTTCACGTTTGATCAGGTCGAATCCGACGTCAACGCGAAAACTCCACACACAATCGCCCGCACCACCTCCTACCTCACCCACCCCGTCTTCAACCGCTATCACAGCGAAACCGAGATGCTTCGCTACATGCGGACCCTGGAATCGCGCGATCTGTCGCTTACGCATTCGATGATTCCGCTGGGCTCATGCACGATGAAGCTCAACGGCACCAGTGAGATGTTCCCGGTGACCTGGCCGGAGTTTGGCCGGATGCACCCGTTCGCGCCGCCGGAGCAGACGCGCGGGTATCAGAAGGTTTTCAAGGATCTGGAAAAGTGGCTGGCGAATATCACCGGCTTGGCGGCGGTGTCGCTGCAGCCCAACGCCGGCTCGCAGGGGGAGTACGCGGGCCTGCTGGCGATTCGCGGCTACCATGAATCGCGCGGCCAGTCGCATCGCAACGTCTGCCTGATCCCCGTCTCCGCGCATGGCACCAATCCATCGAGCGCGGTGGTGGCCGGCATGAAGGTGGTGCCGGTGGCGTGCGACGCCAACGGCAGCATCGAAGTAGCCGACCTGAAAGCCAAGGCCCTGGCGCATCAAAATGATCTCGCCGCGATCATGCTTACGTATCCCTCGACGCATGGCGTGTTCGAGGAAGACGTGAAGGAAATCTGCAGGATCGTCCACGCCCACGGTGGGCAGGTTTACATGGACGGCGCCAACATGAACGCCCAGGTCGGCCTCACAAGCCCCGGCGCCATCGGAGCCGACGTCTGCCATCTCAATTTGCACAAAACCTTCTGCATCCCCCACGGCGGCGGCGGCCCAGGCATGGGCCCCATCGCCGTCGCCAAACATCTGGCGCCGTTCCTCCCCGGCAATCCACTGGCTCAGCACCCCACATCGAGTACACCGCGCGCGCCAATCGCGCAAGATGCTTCTCTCAGCACTCAGCACTCAGCACTCAGCACTCCCGTGTTAGCACTCGACTCTCAACCCTCTCCCCTCCCGCCCGTCCTTCCCGGCTACAGCATCGACGACGTCACCCGCCTCACCGTCGCCAGCGCCCGGCATTTTTTCGACAACCTTCGGCTGGGCGAGGAAGGAACCCGCATTGCCGAGCCGATTGTGCGCGAGATCGCCTCGCGGCTTGGATTCATGGTGGACGTGGGGCTCGGTTATCTCACGCTCGACCGCAAGACCGCCACGCTGTCCGGCGGGGAGGCGCAGCGCATCCGCCTAGCCACGCAGGTTGGCTCCGGACTGGTTGGTGTTTGCTATGTGCTTGATGAGCCGACCATCGGCCTGCACCAGCGCGACAACACGCGCCTTATTCGCACCCTCAAACGCCTGCAATCCATCGGGAATACCGTGCTGATGGTCGAGCATGATGAAGATTGCATCCGCGCCGCCGACTATCTCATCGACATCGGCCCCGGCGCCGGCGCGCACGGCGGCAATGTCATTGCCGCCGGCCCCGTGCCCGAAGTGTTCAGCCAATCGCATAGCACGACGATCAAATATCTGATCGGCGAAAGCGCCATCGTGATGCCGAGCCAGCGCCGGCCCATCGACATGGAAAAATGCCTGGAACTCAAGGGCTGCCGCGAGAACAATCTCAAGAACCTCGACGTGAAGATTCCCCTCGGCGGCCTGATTTGCATCACGGGCGTTAGCGGGTCGGGCAAATCCACCCTCATCAACCAGACCCTCCTGCCTGCACTCAAGCGCAAGCTCTATTCATCCAAGCTGAAAGCCGGCGTTCACAAGACGCTCAACGGCGCGGCGCGGGTGGATAAGGTGATCGAGATCGATCAGTCCCCCATCGGCCGCACGCCGCGCAGCAACTCGGCGACCTATACGGGCGTCTTCGATGAAGTCCGCAAGGTTTTCGCCAAGACGCGCGAAGCCAAGATTCGCGGCTACGAGGCCGGGCGATTCAGCTTCAACGTGAAAGGCGGACGCTGCGAGGCCTGCCAGGGGCAGGGCACCAAGTGCATCGAGATGCACTTCCTGCCGGATGTTTACGTCAACTGCGAAGTCTGCCACGGCACCCGCTACAACGCCCAGACCCTGGAAATCCACTATCGCGGCAAGAACGTCGCGCAGGTGCTGAACATGACGGTGGAGGAGGCCCTGGGCTTTTTCGAGAACTTCCCGCAGATTTATCGCATCCTCAAGGCGCTCAATGACGTGGGCCTTTCCTACGTCAAGCTCGGCCAGCCCAGCACGCAACTATCCGGCGGCGAGGCGCAGCGCGTGAAACTCGCCACGGAACTGGGCAAGAATCCCACCGGCCACACGCTGTACGTTCTCGATGAGCCGACCACCGGGCTGCATTTTGCCGACATCCACAACCTGCTGAACGTCTTGAATCGTCTTGCCGACCTGGGCAATACCATCCTGATCATCGAGCACAATCTCGACGTCATCAAATGCGCCGATTGGCTCATCGACATGGGCCCCGAAGGGGGCGACGGAGGGGGAAGAGTCATCGCGCAGGGCACTCCCGAGCAAATCTGCGACGTGTCGGAAAGTTTTACCGCGGAATATTTGAAGCCAAAACTTTTCCCGGCGGCCGCCGCGTCGCAGCGCGAAATCGTCGTGCAAAAAATCGCCTGATCGGTACACGCGTTGCGGCAATCGCGCGCCGGGAATTCATCGTGCGGCTCGCGCGCTTGCCACAACAATAGGGCCGTTTTCTCGTGGGTTTCCAACACAATTTCATCCGCGCGCCAACCCAGTGTTTTTCTTGCCGCCCGGCGCGGCTGACCGATTGCCGGCAATCTTTCGGGATGCGTGCCCGGCGGTTCACACCTGCCCGCGATCGGCGGAAAGGCTACATCCATCGCAAAAAAATAGAATGCAGCCGCAAGAAATTTGTTGACGCGATTTTTCACACTCGATAGATTTGTCATTCAGAGAAAGGAGGTACAAGCGCCATGGCAAAGAAAGCTGCATCGTCCGCCAAGAAGTCGTCGGGCTCCAAGAAGTCCACGAGCAAGAAGACCACGACCAAGTCGAAGAAATAACTTCGACCGCTGAAGCACCGTCTTCAGCCCGCCGGCCCCGTGGCAACCGCCGGCTGTAGTTGGTCACAAACACCCTCTAACCGTTTTGGGCTCTGGCTCCAACTTGGGCCCCGAAACAAAAAAGAAAGCCCGCGCCACGGCGAGGGGCTTTCTTTTTTTTGGGCCACGCAAAGGGCAATCCAACGATGGATGGAGCGGATTGATGTGTTGATCTCGCCGAGCCGATTGCGCCGCATGCCTCGGGCGGCGTCTTTATTCCGCCGGCCCCGGCTTCACCGCCCGCAACCCCAGAAACATCGGAATTTCCTTGCGCGCCAAGTTCTCGGCGGCGGCGCGCGGCCCGCGCTCGCTGGTCTTATGGCTCGGCCATTCCTCAATCGCATCAATCAACAACCCGGCATTGCGCAAGGCCTTCACATAAGCCTCCAAAGGTTTGTGGAAGCTCCATGTGTACGCCCCCGGGTCCTTGCCCGGATGCGTGACGATCGGCGATTTGCGCGGCAGCAAATACCGATCAACCCGCCGATACTGCACTTCCTTGGCCGCGTCCCACCCCCAGCCGGTCTCCTTGGGGCCGCGAAAACACGGATGCATCATCGCGATCACCAGCCGCCCGCCGGGCCGCAGCAGGCGATGGACGCCGGCGAAGACCGGCTGGATGGGATGAATATTCTGAATCGCCAATACGCACGCCGCCGCGCCAAAGGCCCCGGCGGGAAGAAAACCCAGCTCGCGCGCATCCCCCACGGAATACCGAATTGCCGCGGGACCGCGATCCAGCGCGGCGCGGATGAGTTCCGGGGCGGCATCCACGCCAGTCGCCTCGATGCCTCGTTCCTGCAAGATTCTGCAAAGCACCCCCTGCCCGCAGGCGATATCCACCGCGCTCTCGCCGGGCTGCAGCGCCAGCAGGCGCAGGACGCCGGGCAGTACAACCTCGCGGTGATATTCGCTGCC
>Ga0209483_1000810_pt1 | contig 25522 bp, 30 predicted proteins | sample NGEPerA_FD_184508 | JGI IMG/M metagenome (GOLD analysis project Ga0209483, IMG submission 184508) | Arctic peat soil microbial communities from the Barrow Environmental Observatory site, Barrow, Alaska, USA - NGEE PermafrostL2-A... | ecosystem: Environmental > Terrestrial > Soil > Wetlands >... | reverse complement strand
ACATCGAACGGCGCGGCGGGGGGGCAGAGGCGGGCTAGGCGGCGGCGCCGGCTGCGAGGAGCTGGGTAGCGTGGCTCAGAATTTGGCGGCCGCGCCGTTCGATGTGATCCACGAGCCTGAGCCAGTAGATATCCGGGAGGGCGTCGATGCCGGACTCACCGATTTGGGCGCGGAGCCCGCGGAGCGCCGTGAGGGTCTTGTCGGCCGTTCTTCGCGTGTTCGCGACGTAGAGCAGGTTGACGGGTGCGGAGACGCCTTTGAGATAGGTCGCGCTGTCTTCCGTGGCGGTGGTGCGAAACAGGTAGAGCGCCTGCCAAGGGGTGGAAACGCCGATCCAGAAGCGCGGGATTTCGCGCATGAGACCGGCGGCCGGTCCCGGAAAAGCGCGGGTCGCTATTCCTGCTCCAGGAAGGCTGAGCCTTCCTGGGATAACTGCTCACAGTCACGGCCGTTTTCTGGTGTCCAGGGGCGCCGCAGGCGCCGCGCGGAGCGCGCTTGCCCTGGACACCAGAAAACGGCCGTGACACCGAAGTACCCGAAAACAGGCAACCGGCCGCCCGCGTGAACCGCCGGCGAGACGCCGCGCTTTCTCATCGGCGTCTCCAGGCAGGTTTCCTAGCAGATCGCGGACGCTGCGAGGGACGCGGTAAAGAACGTTCGCGAAGTGGCGACGATCCAAATCCGTGCGGCTTCTGAGGAGACCCAGAAGACGCTAGCGTCGGCAGTTTCGGCGGCTGCCACTGCATCCGCTCGGAAGGCCGCGGGCGCGCAAATGTGGAAATGGGCCGGGGCGTGTGTGTTGGCGTCCACGCTGTGCCTCGTAGGAGCAGGCTGGTGGTCATTTCGTCGAGGTCGGAGTTAAGGATTCGCGAATGGGTGGGCTTTGGCGAAGCAGCAATGCGAGACGGCCGCTGCGGCGGCATCTTGGGCGAACACGCCGGAGGGGCAGCTAGCCTATGGTCTGGCGCAAGCGGGGAGCGTTCGTGGAGCCGATCGTCCCGAAGCGCGAGCCGCCGATCGTCGACGGCGCGGCGGGTTATTGGCAGAAAAGCCGCAGACCCTTGGCGGCTCGCGCGTGCTCCGATCGCGCTCCGCGCGATCGCGATCCGGCGCTTTGGCTCGATCGCTTCCAATTGCAACGAGCGGAACGCGCGGTAGGTGTAGATCCGGCCGATCCCCGGTACGTGTCGAAGTGGATGGCCGATCGGACAGAGCGCAGCGACGGACGTCCCGCGCTCCAGGAAACGAAGCGAGAGCCTCGCCGCCAGGGCCCACCACGCCGTGGCCGCGAACATCACGCGTGGCGCCTTTACAGGGTCCAAAATTGAGGCCATAGAATATCACGCCTTTTGTCGAATCCCGTCTCAGTGGCCATCGTCGGCGCCGGTCCCTTCGGTTTGTCCATTGCGGCATATCTTCGCCACGCGAAGATCGATCATCGAATCTTCGGCTCGCCCATGCAGAGCTGGCGCACGATGATGCCGCGGGGGATGTTCCTCAAGTCGGAGGGCTTCGCCTCGAATCTCTACGATCCCGAGGAGAGCTTCAAGCTCGGGCACTTTTGCCGAGAGACACGGCGTCCCTACGCCGACCTCGGCGAGCCCGTGCCGCTCGAGACATTCATCGAATACGGCACCGAATTTCAAAGGCGCTTGGTTCCGGCGCTCGAGCAGGTGGACGTCGTCTCGCTCAAGCGCTCCGGCGATGGGTACGAGCTCGCCACCGTTGCGGGCGAGAAGCTCGTCGCCCGACGGGTGGTGGTGGCCACCGGCATCTCCGCGTCGGCCTATCTTCCGCCGGTGTTGGAGCGGCTGCCGCGAGAATCCGTCACGCACAGCTCGGCCCACGCCGACCTCTCGCGCTTCCGCGACCGCCAGGTGGCGGTGGTCGGCGCGGGCTCCTCCGCCGTCGACATCGCCGCGATCCTGCACGAGCTCGGGGCCAAGGTGGAGCTGACGGGACGCGCCCCCCAGGTGGTGTTTCACGATCGCTCGCAGGAGCCGCGCCCGCTCATCGAGCGCATCTTGAACCCGCGCTCCGGGTTGGGCATCGGGTGGCGCTCGCGACTGTGCACCGATGCGCCGATGGTTTTCCACGCTATGCCGAAACGCTTCCGGCTACGGATCGTCAAGCGCCACCTCGGCCCGGCGCCCGGTTGGTTCGTCAAGGACAAGATGATCGGGAAGATCCCCATGCACATGGGGCTCACCTTGTTGGGCGCGGAGATGCGCAACGGCCGCGTGCACCTCCAGCTCACCGGCGCGGGCGGCGCCAAGGAGCTGGTCGCCGACCACGTCATCGCGGGAACCGGGTACCGTCCGTCGCTCGATCGGCTGCCGTTCTTGGATTCCGGCCTGCGGCGGTCGATCGCCGATCTGGTCGGTACGCCCGTCTTGACTCAATCGTTCGAGTCTTCGGCACCGGGTCTCTACTTCGTGGGGCTGGCTTCGGCCAACGCCTTCGGTCCGCTCATGCGGTTCGCGTTCGGGGCTGGCTACACGGCCAAGCGGCTAACCCGACATCTGGCCCGGCGGGGCGCCTGAGCGTGGCGCCTGTTGCTTTTACTCGATGAGCGCGGCTTTCTTGTCGCGCGCCCGCTCGAGCGAATAGCGGATCTGCCCCCTACAGTATAGGGATTCTGACGACGTTCCGTCTTCGGCGTACGCGGGCATCCCGTCGTGTCCCGAAATAGGATCGAGCACCGATCAAGCCGCATTGCGGTGGTAGTAGTTGAGCAAGCCACCGAGCCGTTCCCGCCGGAGCAATCGTCCGTTCTCGTTCGCCGGCGCCGGCGCGCCCTTGAGCAGCACATTGTCGAGACCTTGGTGGTTCCGCTCACCATGGTAGTGGGCGAGGTACTCGCCGATGGCCCGCCGTAGATGCTTTTCTCCCAGCGGCACGATCCGGTCCAAGTATTCGCTCTTGATCGAGAGCACAAATCTCTCCGCGTAAGCGTTCAAGTTCGGACTCCGCGCGGGCAATAGCAATGGCTTCACCCCTGCCCCACGCAGCATTTGCCGGAACTCCTTCGTGTACAGAGGATCCCGGTCCAAGATCAGGTACCGTTTGCCGTGCAGGAAGCCGTCGGCGGCGTCGAGCAGATTCCGCCCCATCTGCTTCATCCACTCACCGCCAGGATCCCGTGCCACGCCCACGACCTCGACCAGCCGGCTCCCGATGTCGATCACGAACAGCACGTGATACCGAACCAGACCCAACGCCGTCACGACCTCGACCGTGAAGAAATCCATCCCAGCAATCACCCCGAGATGCGCCTTGATGAACGTCGCCCACGAATACTGACTCTTGCGGGTCGGCGCCGGCTCGATGCCGTGCTCGCTCAAGATCCGCTCTACCGTCGTTCGCCCGATCTTGTAGCCCAGGTTGTTCAAGGCGTCCCGCAATCTCGTGTAGCCCCACGTCGTGTTGCGCGTCGCCATCTCCACCAGCAGCCTCACGATCTCCCCGGCCTTCCTCGGCCGCCCGGGTCCGCGCTTCTTGCTACCGTCGTACTTTGCCGCGACCAGCTCCCGGTACCATCGGAGGATCGTATCCGGCGTCGCAATCGTGGCCACCTGTTGCAACGCCTTCCGGCCGAGCGCCTTGCCCAGCTTCGCCAGCCGCCGACGCTCCCCGTCCGTCAACCGGAGCCGGTGCTTACCGAGCCGCTCCAAAAGCGCTGCGTTCTCCGCTCGCTGGTACTCGATCACCCGAGCCTGCTGTTCGCCCAACCACATTCCGATCCACGCCGCCAAGAACTGCAACGGCAGCGGCAAGAGCTTCTCCGCCGAGGTCGTCGCCGCCCGAGCCATTCGACTCTTCTACGCGTCGAGATCCCATCTGTAAAGGCCACCCTCGCCGTCCCGCAAGTCCCCAGCATCGCTTACCTTTGTCTCGATCCAGTTTTGGGACAGGACGAGGTCGGACCTCGGCCACCACGCGGTCAGTTACACGGCCGACGTCTACGGGCACGCGTGGACCACCGGGTGAAAGTGTCGGACCGGTTAGCAGAACGGCTCAACCTGCCCGAGCCGGCGAAGGTATTGCCGTTCCGGAAATCCGGCACCGCTACCGCCTAAAAATAGAGTCGGGGTCACGCCTACGACAAAACGGCTACGGCTGTGCCGCTCTCGGCGCCGCCGACTAGCCATAGGCAACGCAGATCCGATCGGCTCAGTCGCTTATAGCGGCATCTACTATCATGAACGACCCGCCGCTACTGTTGAACCCCGAACAACAGGTTCCGTTGTAAGGTGTGAACGAGACGGACGTTGCGACCCCTTGACCGTCATCGAGAACACCATAAATGGTGCAGGTGATGGTGTCGGAGGGTGTGCCGTTCACTTGAACAAACACGGAATCTCCGCCGTCACCACTCGATAGCGTCGCTGTACAAGGCGGATCGGCCGTGACCCGCAGGAGCGGCGATGGCAAGCCTTCCGTGGAGAGCGTCGTCCAGGCGGCCCCTGATGGGCAAGGAGGCTGGCCGCAGCTCGTGCAGGACGGAAGTACAACGATCCCCACAACACCGACCAACAACACCACAAGCAATCTCATCTGAGAGAAGTTATCATGTTTTTGACCCAATAATGGGTGACTTGCCGCTTCGCTGCGGGCAGGTCGCGCAAGCGCGGTTCTTCGGAGGACAAAGCCGGATGGATAGAAAGGGAAGGCTGAGCCGGGGGCTGTCAGGCGACACGTAAACTGACCCCCAGACGACACTAAAAGTGCCCCCCTCCCGGCAGGAGGGATCGATGGACCAGGGACAGAGAGACGTAGCACTCCGGGCGACGGAGGCGCCGATGTTAGAGCCGGAGATCTTGCGGCAGATTCGAGGGTTGGCGGCGACGAGCTGGGGATCCAAGCGCATCGCGGCGACGCTCGGAATCAGCCGCGGTATGGCCCGGCGGTACCTGCGGGGTGCGGCGCCGGGAGCGCAGGAGAGGCCTCGAGCGCGACGGCTCGACGCCGATCAGCGCACGGTCGCCGTGGCCCTTCTTGACGGCGAGGCGGCCGGCACTGGCCGTGGTCGCGCGGCAGCTTCTCGGCGCGCGCGCGGTGGAGTTGCGCACTCTGCAGCGGACAGTGGCGCCGCATCGCCAGTCTCGCCGCGCCGCCGAGGTGGCGACGGTGCGCTTCGAGACAGCACCAGGTCATCAGCTCCAGATCGCCTTCGGTGAGCGGCGCGTGGTCATCGGCGGCCGAGAGATGCGGGTCTACTTCTTCGTCGGCGTGCTCGGCTATTCGAGACGGATCTACGTGCGGGCGTTCTTGCGCGAGCGACACGACGATTGGCGCGAGGGGCTCGCCGGCGCCTTCCTGCACTTCGGCGGTGTCACGTAGACGGTGTTCGTCGACAATGCGCGCGCGCTGATTCTCGGACGCGACACCGAAATGGGTGACTTGTGAGCCGAGAGATTGTCGACGATGACGTGGATTTCCAGCTCGGCTGCGACCGCCTTGTCAATCTCCCGCAGGAAGCCCACGAAGTCGGTGCTGCGGTGCTGACGCTTGCACTGAGCGATCACCTTCCCGTTGGCGACGTTCGTGGCACCCCGACTTCGCGCAACGGAACCGGCACGAAGACGCTCAAGACCGACTACGGCCCGATGGAGATCGAGGTGCCCCGAGACCGCGACGGCAGCTTCGACCTACAGCTCGTGAAGAAGCGCCAGACCCGCTTCACGGGCTTCGACGAGAAGATCCTCGGCATGTAGGCCCGCGGGATGACGGTGCGGGACGTTCAGGGCCACCTCGAGGACCTGTACGGCGTCGACGTGTCGCCCGACCTGATCTCGCGGGTCACGTCGGCCGTGGCCGAGGACGTTGTGCCCTGGCAGACGCGGTCTCTGGACGCCGCCTACCACCGCGACACGTTCTACGAGGTGAGGCACTCCTCGCGAAGGCGACCGTTGAAGCTCTCGTCGGTGCCGTTCTGCCAGGGCTTGCCTGGGGCGATGTGCGCGGTCTCGATGCCCTCTGCCGTCGTCCAGCGCAGGATCGCGCTCGAGACGAACTCGGGCCCGTTGTCGGACCTCAGATAGCGATCCACACCGACGCGATCGTCGTAGTAGTGGACCATCTCGGCGAGGAAGATGTGGAAAACTCCTGCTTCCGCCCACTCCTGAAAGCGGCGATGAAGCGCAGATCCGCTGCCGAACTGCCGCGGGATCGCCTTCCACTGGCAGCCCGTCTTCAACCGATAGACGATGCCAGCCAAGGCGAGCCGGTCGTCGACGCGCGACCGACCTCCTCGTGCATGCGATGGCGGCTCGGGCAGCCACGGCTCCACGTACTTCCAAACCTCGTCGGGGACGTCTTCGAACTTGGCCTCCATGGCCAGTAAAGATCATGCCTCAAGTCGCGCCGCAACTTTTCGACACGTTCCGGGAGGCGCTCTTAATCACCACATTAGCCGCAAATGACCGAACACGTAAATGCCGTCGCCGTAGAGCGGGACTATTCCGAGTGTATCAAAACCGGCCGTCGCATTTGGCGGCAAATCAAGTCTGACGACACGCAAACCGGCGCCGCCATACCCCCTCGGAATGTCAACATGTCCGAGGGCCTGGCCGCCCCGATAAACGATAACGCGATAACGATCATTGTCATCCACGCTAACCTCAGCAGCACGAGAGTAATTAGTTTTTGCAAACGTCAGCCGCAACTCGCGGCATTTGACACTACAACTAAAACGATAGACGCCCGGAGCATTCCAAGCGGTACCCGCCGCGAATGGCCGGCCAAACTCGTCCGCGCGGCGAACATCGACCGGAAGGCTTGACAACATCGGCTCTTTGATAGGTCTAAATCTCTCCGCAAACCTCGTTCCTTGAGAACTTACCATAGCAATGAGCAAACAACTGGCGAGCGCCAACACCGCCACGAGCCCAACAACGACCGGAAGTATCCGTGACGTTCGAATCCCAATAGTCGGCCGCGCACCTGGAACAGTGCCACAGAACATCATCGCCGCCAGAACTATAAATGCGCAATCGAATGGGAAGCGATATCGGGGTTCTCCCAACGCAATCGCTGTCACCACACCAACCCCAATGACGATAGAAATCAGAACGATCGGTAAACAAGATCCTTCTCCTCCATCGCGAATCCACGATACAATCGGCCACAGCTCCGATATTCCGGGGACAATGACGAGCACAAATATAAACACCGTGCTAAATACCACGAACCATCTAGGGAGAGCCGGACTGTCCGGCCAATAGCTAAAGCGAAACAAATCGACAACATTGCGTGCCGCCCGAACGACTATACCCACAGGATCTTCAACGGCTTTGTGGCGTATCCAACCCCAGATTCGACCGTCGTCGTACATCGTGAATGGCAGCCGGATGGTTCCTTCGTACCCATGTTGCGCCAACGCGGGCGGCCACCAACCGGTATTCAGATATGGCTCTTTGGGATCAAAGAACTCGATGCCGGCTGCATGATCGAGTTGGCCCAATGCAACATTCATTGCGCCATTAGTCGAAACGACGCAAAACCCATGCTTCAGCGTGCTGCAGCGATGGGCCAGCGGGACAATCATAATCGTCAATCCGAGGATCGAACCCGCGAGGAGCCACATTGGTCCCCGCCTGTGCTGCCTTAACCAATACAACCCCAAAGCGCCACCGATTCCGACCGCGATGGGAAGCGCATTTGGTCGAAAACTCGCGGCCAGTGCCCACGCGACTCCCGGCCCGGTACCCAATAGTAAACGATTCGTAATCTTTCGCGCATGCGACGGCTGGCGGCTGACGACGAGTTCGTCTAATACCAGAGCCGCTACACTAATCCAGATAGCAGTGGCTACTGCGAATTGAAACAGCTCCTCCGCCAAGAAGAAGCCAGCATAATGGATGAAACCAAAGTGAAGTGATGACAGGGCGACAGCAATGAGAGCCATACCGCGGCCGCCAATTAGAAACGCAGTGTGCCCTACAATCAGGGGCACGAGACAGGACAATAAGATCAGTAGAAGCCCCGCGGTACTTAGACTTCCGTCGCGCGCCAGTAGAATCGCTAGAACGGCAGGTGTACCCGGCGGCCAAACCGTATCGTAAATTTCCTGAGACGAAGGAGATGCTAACATCCTTTCGGCGGTATCAGTGAGTTGCCGAGCATCCGAAATGATGTAGTGGCGTGGGTTATGCATTATCTCGCCGTACTCGTAACGAGCTACAACACCTCCTATCCAAACACCAGCCACAATAATCGTCAGATAGCGCTGAATTTTTGGTCCTCCTAGGCGCGATCTCACTGCAGACGTTATACGTTGTGCTCGTATACCGAGACCACGGTAGTAGGCGATAAGCATCCGTCTATATCAATAGACCGGGATGCTGGGAATCGCAACTGCGCCATTCAGGTGAACCGAGACCGCCGATTACTGTGGTTTCGAGAGCGTACCGCATTTTCACGACCGCCCAGACGCGGAAGTTCCCGGCGCTGCACGAACGGCCGGGCGTCCCCCGGAGGGCATCCGGCGTTTTCGGTTAACGACGTCGCTCCGTGGCTCAACCCTTAGGTCCCGCTCAGAAGTTACGCGTAGCAACACGAGCGCATGTCATACTTCGTGCCGGTGCGCCAGCGAATGAACCGCTAAGCGGACCTGGGCAAACGAAAGGGCAAGATCGGCGAGGCTCACCGGCTGAGCGTCCAGTGATCGATGCAACAGCGTTGGTGTCTTCCTTGTCCGGCAGACATTTGGGAGCGGTTGGCGTCTCTCCTTCGGGTCAGACCGTCACCTCGCTCCAAATGCGAGCCACGTAGTCGACCTCAGGTCCATCGGGCTTGCCGGGCAGCTCCATAGCCGGTTTCAAATTTCGCAGCTGCCTCCAGCCAGGAGCTGATCGATCTCGTCGAGAACGATCTGCCGCTTTTTTGAAACATGACATCCTCGGGAACCCGCGCGGCTCGGCGCCGCATCTGGTCCTTGGCCCAGATCCCGGGAAGATAAAGGCGAACGCGACGGGGACCGTCAGGATCTCGTTGGCCACTGACTGCGCGCTACCAATTGTCCTGCTTGCCGACCACGCCGCGATACTCTCGCACCACCCCCACCGAATGCTCCCCTTCTTCGGGATGCCCGTGTCGTCGATGATACATGCCGGAATCGGTCCGCACCCGTCGCACTGCCCACGGCGCGTCGACCACGAAGTAATGCACTGGACTGATGCCGGGACTCGACGTTCCGAGGGTCGACTCTTGCCGCCCTCGGCTACATGCTCTTTCGTTCTCCCAGCAGCAACAGTCCCGCCATATAGGCGCGTAACCGATCACGCATTTCCACCTGGCCCATCACTTCTCCTAGCCTCGCTATATACCCCTACGAACCGCTCCCTTGACGGCCAACTTTCTTGCGATGGCCCAAATCGCCGGCCGCCGCTTTGGTCACAGCGGATTTTTAGGATCCCAAGCAAGGGGAACAGCTCCAACATGTCCTCTGGCTGCAGGAGTAGCGCCGGCTGATCGGCTGCCCGTCCTATCGCGACCGTGAGCTGAATCTGCCAGGCCCGAGCACCTAACGCGATGATCTTCTCCAAAACGTCGGGCAGCTCGGTCATTGACAGGCGATTGATCTGGGTGTTCACCGACAAACCGACGCTCGCCGCTCGAAGGTTGCGCGCCGCCATAAGCGCGGATCGGTACGAGCCAACGACACCACGTAGATGATCGTGCGTGGTTTCTCGACCGTCCAGCGAGACGCTCGAGCTTTGGAGCCCGGACTCAGCACCGGCACGCGCTCTCTCGGCGGTGAGGCCGCGACCGCCGGTGGTCATTGAGCACTGCATACCGGCCTTTCGAATCGCGCGAACAATCTGCAACCAGTCGTCCCGCAGGTACGCCTCGCCGCCGATTAGCGTCACTTCGAGAACGACGAGTGCGGCCATCTGTTCGACCAGGTCCAAGCATTCCGTGGTGGTGAGCTCGTCAGGGCGCACCCGTCCGGCGCGTGACCCGCAGTGGCGGCAGGCGAGGTCGCACTTGAGCGTAATCTCCCAGACCGCATAGATCGGGCGCCAGGCGAGGTCCTGGTCACGCGCGACGGAAGCGAGCGGGAGGTGCCGCAATGCGGGCGCTGCCCGGGAGGCGACCCGCAGTTGCGAAATTCTCTCATCCCCTGACATTGCCGTGCTTCCCTCCCGGGCGTAACAGGTAGCGCTCTATCCTAATTTACATAGGATATAGTTGTTGTACTCAAATAATTTCGAGATCCACCATCGTTGTACACGCTTCCCCCGTAAGCGCAATTGAGGAGTCCAGAACCCTGATTAAAGGCCCAACTGGGGACGACAAGATTGAAACTATCGGAGCCCGGTCCAGCTTGCCATACCTCGATGTTACTGAAAGTGACTGGCCATGACGACGGATTTTGTGTGCAGGTCGTCATGTTATATTCCTCCAACACCCCGCCTTGGACGGAGGTCATCGGATGTGATGTGTTCGTGTAGAGGTATGTGTACTCGCCGCCTTGCGTTTGGTCGGTGGTTATTATTTCATATTGGCCTTTTGTTACGCTGTCTGCAATTGTGATCTGACCTAGGAGGCTATCACCTGCATACACCTTGAGCGGGGGCGAGTGCGTGCCAGACGAGCCTGAAACATACCAAGATGCGATGGTCCACCACTGTCCGCCAAAGCTCCCATTATTGCCCCATTGCAACACTGGCTGGATGATCTCGTTGGAGGACTCGAATGACGGAAAGAGATAAACGATCTGGTAATAAGGATCGGTCGGGTTATTCGGGACTGTCCAGTTCGCGAAGAGTCCGTTGTAATAGGCAAGACCGTCGATATACGTGGCATTTGCCCAGCTGTAGTCCGCCCACCCATTAAAGGCTGGTGGTACGACGCCGATTGTCCCCGACGCTGGACTCGCCGAACCCATTTGCTCAGGGGTACATGGGGTGTGGTGGTCAACGATCGATCCATTCACTATAACGTTACCATTTGCATCAACGATGGCTCCGTTTGGAACCTCGAACACGCAGGCGGAATCCATTAAATTACCGCTCGGCGCCATCGTTTTACCAATCGGTATGCTCGGAACGGTCGCTGGATTGGACGGCGCTGTAAGCGCGGACTCAACCGCTTCCGCGTCGTCAGCTCTGGTCCCGCACGACGCTGCTAGAAGTGACAAACCAACAAACCAACCTAGAGATCTACCCATCGTCCACCCTCCCTTTCGACAGTTGTTCATCTCATCCGTTCGCGGCAGTTGCATTGGCGACCGTCGCATTTATTGACGCACTATACTGACAAAATTAGCGTGTGGAAGAGAAATCAAGTCTCAAACTTTGTGTCGACAGACACTGGTAGGTTAACCTTGGATACCACGATGCTGGCCCGGTTTCGAAACCCCCGCTGCAATCAAAAAGTCGTCTGATGTCGCTATTCCGCTATGTTCTGGAGTGTAAGACCCTCAATACGTCCTTTAGCGAGTTTCGAAACCATCGCCAGTGACGGCCGCGCGCGCCTATCTGAGCACGATGCTTGCGCTTGCTTGCTTGTACAAGGTGAGGAGGTGACCAATCGCTCGAACGGCTCCAATTCGTCGTTCACCGGCCTGAGCGGTCCGGACAAACGGGCTAGTTCTCAGAGGTGTGCCTCGCCAGGAGGTCATCCGCGCCGTCTGTTTCGCGACGGTGGCAATGACGGGGCCGGCCAGGGCTGGCCGCGATAGTTCGCCATCGTGCATCATCGCGCGATGGTTGCCCTGATCCTGAGCCTCCTCGGAGCCCTGCGTTCCGCCCTCCGTACCCGCGCGGACCTTGCACTGGAAAACCTTGCCCTTCGCCAACAGTTGCTCAACCTGCGGCGAACATCGAGCCGCGCCCGCCTACGCAACTTCGACCGCGCATTCTGATTGGTCCTCTCTCGCTTCTGGTCTCGCTGGGCGGACGTGCTGGTTGTCGTCCAGCCAGACACCGTGGTCCGCTGGCATCGCGCCGGCTTCCGCCTGTTCTGGCGATGGAAGTCGCGCTCCGGCATCCCGTCCGATGGCGGCGTATCCCAGGAAACCAAACGGCTCATCCGCCAGATGGCCGAGGCCAACGTGGGCTGGGGCGCGCCCCGAATTCACGGCGAATTGCTCAAGCTCGGCATCGACATCGGCGAGCGAAGCGTGTCCCGCTTCATGCCGTTCAAGCCACGGAAGCCGCCCTCCCAAACCTGGCGCACCTTCCTCGACAACCATGTCGGCTCGCTGGCATCGATCGATTTCTTCACGGTTCCGACGGCGACGTTTCGCGTTCTGTATGTCTTCTTCGTCTTGGCCCACGACCGCCGCCGCGTTCTTCACTTCAACGTCACCGAGCACCCCAGCGCGGCCTGGACCGCCCAACAGATCGTCGAGGCCTTCCCCGACGACACAGCGCCGAGGTTCATGATCCGCGACCGCGACTGCATCTTCGGCGACCAGTTCCGCCGTCGCGTCCAGAGCCTCGGCATCGAGGAGATCCTCACGGCACCGCGGTCGCCTTGGCAGAATCCATATGCTGAGCGCCTCGTGGGATCCGTACGGCGGGAGTGTCTCGACCACGTCATCGTCCTCGGTGAGCGTCATCTTCATCGGATCGTGAAATCCTATTTCGCTTACTATCACGGGTCACGGACGCATCTGTCTCTGAGCAAGGATGCGCCGGAGCCGAGGGAGGTGTGCCCGCCCGCCATGGGCGAGATCGTGGAGCTACCCGAGGTCGGCGGCCTGCACCACCGGTACGTGCGCCTCGCCGCCTGACCGGAAGTCCCCGCCGTCTCCTCGCGGAGATGGATGGCAAACGTCTGCCCGGTCCACGACGACACGCTCCGACGGCCGCGTGGGCTGACACATGAGCACCACGTTAAACCTGCCGCCGATTCAGGATCCGCCTCCGTCCCTCCAGTCCGACGCCCGGATGACCGGTTGGCGAAGGACAGCCGGCACGCTTTTCGTCAAGCTAGCATAGGATCACGGTTCACGTATCGACGTTCCGCAGTGTGCAGGGCTCGCTCTTTTGTCGCCTGTATTCCCGCGGGGACGGGTTCCCTGGAAAACCTCCGTACGGCGCGCAGGAGACCGTCCGGTGAAGGGGACGACGCGCACCTGCGTATTCTCGGGCATTGCTCCCGGAACCTACGCCGTCGCCCTATTTCACGACGAGAATGGCAACGGCAAGCTCGACACGAATTTCCTGGGCATCCCGCGTGAGGGTGTCGGCGTCTCGAACAACAAGATGCGCACGCTGGGCCCGCCGACCTGGGAGGACTCAAAATTCGTGCTCGCGGGAAATCTGGTGTTGAACGTCACTCTTCACTACTGATTCGCGGCGGCGCTGACCTACCGTACGATTCCGAAGACGTGAGCGGCAACGCCAACGGCAGCACCGCCCATGACCAGCCAGGTCGCGTTGACCTTGAAACGGAGAAGGAGTGCCGCGGACATCAGACCGAGCAGTGCAGTTGGGAGGTCGACGATCGCGGCGCGCCCGAGCTCGGCGGTGACCGCTGCCATGAGCGCCAGTGAAGCGACGTTCACTCCGTCAAGGAATGTACCCGCCATCAGCGAGGCGCGAAGGCGGGGCAGAAGCGGCCCGCTGACCGCGACGAAGACGAACGCGGGAAGGAAGATGCCGGCCGTCGCCACTAGCGCGCCCGCCGGTCCCGCTAGGAGGTAGCCGATGAACGTCGCGGTAGTGAAGACCGGGCCAGGCGTTACCTGCCCTGCCGCGACGGCGTCGATGAGCTGCCCCTGAGTCAGCCAGTGTAGTCGTTCGACGAGATCCGCTCGGAGAAATGCCAGCAGAACGTATCCGCTGCCGAACAGCACAGACCCAATCTTGAGGAAGACCCAAAACAGCCCCGGTAGGGTGACCGTGGAGATCGCCGCAGCCCCCGCCGCCAGGGGCACCACCGGTACGAGCTGTCGTAGAGGAGCGTGTCCGCCGCCGCGGCCGCGGAGCGCCGCAACAAGCACGCCACAACCGAAAAGGATCAGGAGCTCGTGGACGCCGAGGAGCGAAGCCGCAACAGCTCCCAGACCCAGGATTCGCAGCAGCCAAGTTCGCGCCGCTGTAGGTGCAAGGTTCCAAAGGGCTTGCAGGACGACCGCCAAGATGACCGGTTTGATCCCCCAGAGGAGCCACGAAGTTTCGGGCAACTTTCCGAACCGGACATACGCCCACCCGAGCGCGCCTGTGATGAGCATGGCCGGGACGATGAAGGTTACGCCCGCCACGATCAGCCCGGACCACCGCCGGCGGGCCCATCCGATGTGAATCGCCATCTCTGTGGAGTTGGGTCCCGGGATGAGGTTCGTCGCGCCGAGCAGGTCCAAGAAGTGCTCCTCGGTCAGCCACTTGCGCCGCCGCACCACCTCGTCCCGCATCATGGCGATATGCGCCGCCGGGCCTCCGAATGCGGTCGCGCCCAGTCTGAGAAAAAGGAGTGCGAGCTCGGCCAGCGAGGTTCTCGCTAGCAGCACTTCTTTGTGCGCCGTTTCGCTACCTGCCGTCATGACTCCGCCGGGCTCATGCTCGCGTCCAACCTCAGATCGTGAGTTGGTACGCCAGGTAGCCTTGCCCGCGAGCGTCGCCTCCGAACGCGGGTCCTGCGGATGCCAGCAAGTGGTGTCTGTCGCTGAAATCGACGACCAGCCCCAGGTTCACCTGGAGCTCCACCGGATTTTCGTTCAGCGGAAAAGTGAAGAAGGCCTCCGCCCCGAAGGTGATCATGCCCAGCAGCTTGCGCTGAAGGAGCCAGCCGGCGACCACGTCGTTGTCTCCGGAAGCGAGGTGCAGGCCAGCACCTCCGTATGTCATCCACGGCCCGAAGCTCGTTTGGATCCAGATCGGCAACAGGACCTGCGTCGTTCCTGCTCCCAGGCCGCGTTCTTGCGAACCGGTCGGCAGCAGCACGAGCGGGAAGATCCCGATCTGCAGTCGCCGCTCTCCTTCTTCGACGAAGCGGTACCATTCGCTTTGCACTACCCAGCGTTACAGCTCGATTTCGCCGTCCTTTCACTGCTGTGAGCAGGTTGCGCGCAGGCGCCGGTCGTCGACGTCAGAGACGTTGATACGCGAGAAAACCGTTAGTGCGGATACACTAAATCAGATCGTCGACTTGGGCGGTATTCCCTGGGGACCATGACGTTCGCGTGTGACGTTACCCCTTGCGAACGGACAGGGAGGCACAGTTTGAGAGGTCGAACGGTTTCGAAACTCAAAGTCGTTCGCGCTGTCGACATTCGAATCCTCCGGTCGCCGAGCTCTGGTGCTGGTGCGTCGACAAATGGCATCATACGAAGCCGTCACGCACCGTCTCGATCGGCTCGGTGATGGCTGCCATCGTGTCCCTCGCCGTCGTTATCCTCACTCTGACCGTCGCCTACCTTTGTCTCGATCCAGTTTTGGGACAGGACGCGGTCTCCACTACCACCTCGTCCTGTTCGGACCGGAGGTACGCTGAGACGCGCTTTCCTACCGGCGGCTCCAACTTGCATATCGTAAAGGTGGTCGACCATGTAACCGGAGGAGATGAACTCCCACCCCCGGGCGTGACCTACATTCTCCTCGCGATCACGGCGGATCGAGTCGGGTGTCGAGGTCGAATGCTTCTTGCTCGGAGCTCGAGTACAGACCGTTGGCCAACCCTGGATCGAACGCCAGGTTCCAGCTGTGAGTAGAAACCACACTGGGAAAGAGTACGAAGGGATGCGCCGCCAGAAGCCCATCACCGAAGAGCTGCTGCCCAGCGCTCGGGTCTCCAGGGCGCAGCCAATTCGCGTTTGGCACATCGACTGGCAATACGATACGAATGTTGCCTGAATCAGCGACGGAGAACTTGGTCAACACATGAGGATTTGCGTTCAGATACGGAAAACCCGTATGAACCGCCAGTTCGACGATAGTGGTTGCGGGGTCCAAAGAGCAATAGACGACGCGCCGGCCGACGGAGTTCCAGCGTCCGCCCTCCTTGCGCGCACCCTCCCCGCTGTCCCACGTGGTTGCGTATTTCTTCTTGTCGAGTCTCCACCCGATCAGCCCTGCCAACGTCGGGACGACCGGACTAATCACGTGTAAACGTTTCTGTCGATGCGGCCGAGGAGCTGCTCCACAAGCTCAGCACCCTTGGGCGATTCAAGAAGATCGATCGGCCGTTTCTGCCGAAATGCGATGGCCGGCGCGGTGAGCCAGTTCTCAGCGGCCTCTCTCGTTCCGAAGACGTCAGTTGCCTTCGCCAGAACCTCAGCGAACTTCCACAATCGGCCACTCTGTTCAAGACTCAACGCCTTGCTTGAATAGGCCTTAATCCGTTGAGCTGTCCGAATCTTGATCCCGGTAGCGATGGACAGATCTCGGCCCTTCATGATGAGGGTATTTTTCATCACGTAGGTGAGCACCCTACCGGAGAACTTCTTTACGATGACGTCGTGGACGTCGAGTTCAGTACGGATTCGTCCCACAACGTATCTCGGCCCGCCCAGAATCTCGACCGTCTCCTTGAGCAGGGAGACTGATTGTTCTGTGATCGGCTCTTGCGTGACAGCGGCATGGTCTGACATGGTAGCTTCCTCCTGCGCCATCTGACGTTTTTATTCTGCCAGATGACGCGTGCTCGTGCCACCCGAAGGCGCACCATGCCGATGCGCGTCACAAAAGCCAAGTGCACCGCTCTTCCGGTGGGCGCTCCGCCGGAGGCGGGCAGGTTTTTCTTGTAGCGGCGCTCTCGACACGCTCGAACGCGTCGCCGCAGCTCCGAACCTCTGGGCTCGTTCGACACACGGTGCGACCGCGAAAATCGGCCGGCGCACTGGCTGGGCCGGCGAGCGGGCGATCTTTCTCTAGCCACTTTCTAGCCATTTCGAACCGGAGCGAGGCGGATTCAACCGCTCCCAAGCGACCCAACCCGACCCACCTTCAAAACATCTAGGTCCGCGCGATCTTTGTGCAAACCGGCGCACCCTTTGATGTTTTTGTTCTTCTACCCGTCGGGTTCGACTCCCGGCGCCTCCACTTCTTTTCTCTTACAATTTCAACTACTCGCGCTGCCGACCGGTGCTGTTGTCAGCCTGTTGGCAGGACGATCGGACGAAGGCGTCCGATCCGGCGCTGGCAGATCGAGCACGCTCACCGCGTCCCGGCGCGCGTCCGGGCTGAGGTGGGCGTAGCGCATCGTCATCTCGATCGTGGCGTGACCTAGCAGCTCCTGGACTGCCTTGAGCGGCACGTTTCGCATCACGAGGTGCGAAGCGAACGTGTGGCGCAGAGCGTGCCACCCGACCTGGCGCAGACTCGCCCGCAAGCACGCCCGCCGCAGAGGCCACTTGCACGCCCCCTTGGTGAGCATCTTCCCCGCCCCGTCGCAGAACACGAGCTCGCCTCGCAGATGCCGATGAGCTCGCAGCGCCCGAACAGCGGCGTCTGAGAGCGGCACCTCGCGCGGCTTCCCGCTCTTCGGCGTCGTGACCACCCCTCGCGTGACTGAGTGAGCGATCCTGATCTTGCCCGCGACGAGGTCTACGTCCTCCCAGCGGAGAGCCAGTAGCTCTCCCTGACGAAGCCCCGTCTTGAGCGCCAGCAGAATCACCGTCCGCCACTCCCCCTCCCCCGCGTCGATCAGCCGAGCCGCCTCTGCGAAATCCAAGAAGTCGAAAGGCGGCTTGGGCGCCTTCAGCCAGTCGATCTCCGGGACCCGATCCAGGCGTCCCCACTTCACCGCGATCGCCAGCGTTCGGCGGAGCACGGTCAGGTGATTGTTGATCGTCTTGGGTGACTTCTTGGCCTTGAGCGCGGCGCTCGTGTAGCCGGCGATCGCCTCGGCGTCGATCTCGTCCAGCTTCTTGGTACCGAACCGCGGCACCAGGTGATGGCGAAAGATCGAATGCTTCGTACCGATCTCCGACGGCTTGTTCTTCACCGCCACGTACTTCTCCAGGAACTCCTGAGCGAATGCTTCGAAGCGCGGCACCTCCTTTTTCGTCGGCCCCTGCCGTGACGTCAGCGCCCGCTCGATGTGCCTCCGCTCCGCGTCCTCGGCCGCCACCTTCGTGCTGACAGGTGGCGTGCCGCTGATGCGGAGCTTCCGCCCGCTCGTGAGCGTGATCGTCTTCCGGTAGCGCCATTTTCCGTCTCGTTCGTCCCGGTAAACCGCCATGGATTCCTCCTGACGGTCACGCGGACTTGCACAGCGACTGTAGCACCGCAGCCGGTATCCGAACGACGCGACCGAGACGAACGTGAGGCAGAGCACCCGACGCCAACAGCTTGTGGACCGTCTTGCGATCGATCCGCAAGGCGGCGGCAACCTCGGCGACGCTGAGGAACTGGGGTAACCGATTTCGACCCGTGACTTCGGACATCAGTCACTCCTCTCCTGCGCGTCACCCGCGCAACTCGATCCGCCGCCGACCGATACGCAGGTGTGCGGCCGGCCCAGCAGACAACTCATCGCGACACCTCGGGCCCCCGCCGGCGCGGTCCCGTCCGATCGCGGTCAGGTTCGAGACCAACCCGATCGACCTGGATCCGGAGCCTCGGATGACTGCGCTCGCGCGCCTCCAGCTGGGCCACCAGATCGGCCGGAACCTTCCACCGGCCGTTCGGCAATCGTTCCACCAGACCGTAGCGCTCCAGTCGTTCCAGACGCCGCACGTTGGCCACGGTCAACTCCGCGGGGGACGCGACGACGTTTCTCCCTCTCCTACCGCCCAGGGCCTCGAGCGAGCGCTGATGCAAAACAGGATCGTAGACCCCCTGATTCTGCTGGGCGAACTGAGCGAGGATCCGATCCGTCGACTTCGCCCAGCTCTCAGATGGACTGCTGACCTTCACCGAGTCTTCCGCTCGAAGACCTTCGGCGACCTCCGGTCTAACCGGGACGTAGTACACAGCGGCGTCCCGCCCTTCGACCGCGAGGTACATCGAACCCTCCAACTCGTCGTGCAGGCCGATGCCCTTCACGACGCCCTCGACCGTCTCGAACCTCTGACCGACTTCCAGTACCCGAACTCGCCCCCGACTGTCCGCAATGTGCCGAGACAGACGTCCGAGCGCCTCATCGCGCGCATCTACCCCCTTGAGCTCCGCATCCCAACCGGCCTGCAGCCACCACTCGCCCTTCGGTCCTCTATGCGCGAGCCGCATGAGTTTCAGCACTTTCAGCCGCGCCATGCACGCGACTCGCTCCGCACGGGGGGCCTTGGCCAGGCGATTCAGCGCCAGCTGGCCGTCCTCCAAGAGGTGATCAGCCAGCATTCGATCGATCAGCGTGAACCCTTCCCGGGTCACCTCCTTGGACCGCTCGCGGATCAGATCCGATTCCAACCGTGGTCCCAATTCTCGCGTGATGATCTCCTGCGCCCGCCACCGCATCCCGTGGCTGATGTACCGACCGTCGATCCGCAGGTCGTCACCATCCGCGTCGACCCCTCGGATGATGATGTGTACGTGCGAGTTGTTGGTGTTGTGGTGGTTGACCGCCGCCCAGATGAGTCTCCGCTGTGTGTCCTTCTCGACCTGGCTCATGAACCGCCGCGCGAACCCGGTCAGATCCAACTGGTGCCCGTCTCCTGGGGAGACGATGAACCGAAAATGTCTCTGCTCCTGCGCTACCGGACGACCGAACTCGTCCGCACTGAAGGTGTCGTCAGCGCCGTAGAGTTCTCCTGGCGACCCGTCACGCTCGACCCCATCCCGCTCCAGGTAGCCCAGGTGTTTCATCATCGCATCGTGGCTACGGGCCGTGGTCTTCACGTACCGACCCTTGACGACGCAACGGCGGGCGAGCCGGTGCGGTTCGCGCACTGCGATGGTGCTCCGCCGAACCGCTGCCGACCAGGACACTTCGACCCGGTACTTGCGACTCGACCGTCTGCGCGTACCGCTGCCGTGCCGTGGCGCTCACCCCGGGTGCCGTGCGATCACGCCCCACGTCGCCACCGAGCCAAGGGCGCGTCGATCTAAGGTTGAGTCCGTTCGCCTTTCTCGAAGTTTCGAAACCGTGGTCCACAGGGCGGAAATATTCGACGCGCGGGCAAACATCTGGTTTCAAAACCCGCCTGTTACCCAGGTTCCAGAGCCGGACTCGGAGAATCTAGTCAGTCGCAGCGCGCGGGCGAAATCGGCGAATCGGCTTCGTGGTGGGGCGCGTCCGATAGTTCGGAGCGCGCGGGCGTGGGTAGAATGTTCGAAATGCACCGCCACCATCGCGTCGTCATTCGCGGCGCCTTCCATGAAGAGGAGTTCGAGCTGATGTCATGGTTGGAAGCGTCGCCTTTTCAGAGGGCGTGCGCGCTGGAGCCCCATCACGCCGCTCACCTCTTCGGGCACCTGCTCGTGCTGGATCGACATTCGTTTGCACTTCATCGCCCGAACATCCTCGAGCTCACCGGCATGTCGTCACCGCTCGGGTCGCACCGGATCGACGATATGGAACTGAGGCAGATGGTCTTGGATCGCCTTTCCCGCATAGGAGGTCTGATCCTCGTCGCGGGTCCTGATCTTTCCGCTTGCGGCATAGATCTCAAGCCCAAGGTGTTCGACTGGACCGAGTCCTCCGAAAACTCGCAGTGGTCGGGCGACAGTTCAAAGTGGCCGCAGGAGAAAAAACTTCTCAGCCTGCATCCGAAGTTGCGGCCGCTGGTCAAGGCGGTCGTCGAAGGGATGACCAAGCGGGGCTTCCAGCCCAAAATCTTCTACGGCTGGCGTTCTGTCGCCACGCAGCAGGCCATTTTGAAGAAGGGCCATACCAAGGTCAAATTCAGCTTCCACAACATCCAGAAGAAGGACGGAACCCCCGACGCTTACGCCGCAGACATCGTCGACCAGCGCTGGGCGTGGGGCGATGCCGCTGCCGACCATGGTTATTGGAAGGCCCTAGGTGAGGAGGCCAAGAAGCAGAACCTTTATTGGGGCGGGGACTGGAAGAAGTCACCCGACTGGGCGCATGTTCAGTTGGTGCCAAAGGAACAACTGCAACGCTTCAAGAAAGCGAGTGGCTTGTGATCCATCTCGTCACGTTGTTCGTGAGCATCGTCGCCGGATCTCCTTCTGAACCGGCCGCAGGAGCCGTGGTGTGGTTGGTGGTAGGGGCTAGCGATTCTTCGCCAGCTAAGATTGCTCGTGCGGCGAAGACATTAGTCGCTTCGGGCTTCCCTGCTCTCGTGTTCGAAACCAAGGATTGCGGAGAAAAGCGGAACGTCTTCGGGGTGGCACTCGATGTTTCGGAGTCGGCAGATGCCGCGCGGGCCAGTCTCCAACGATTGAGACCGACCACAAAGGGCGCCTACATCAAACGTTGCGAGGTCGTGTCACGCTCTCTACTGGAGTATCGCTTTTCGGCCGTCGATTCGTCTATCGCGGACGTACCACACGACGTCGTTAATTGGGAAGACTCCGACCGCGTTTCGACCGCGATCAACCTGCCCGATGGACGCGACCTGATTGCACAACGCGTGTATATCAAAGATCCGGATGATCCCATGGAAGGAAGAACGGTGCACATGATCTTGGCTAACGGTTCAGGTAAAGGGACGGTCCTTTCTGAGGATTGCTTCTGGCCTGGGCGATTCAAAGAACACGACGGCCAACTTGCATTTCAATGCGCAGGAGAGGAGGCGGGAGACCAACTGCTGCACACGGTGCTGGTGTTCGACGCGAAGGGTAGTCCTCTCGCTAAGGTGGAGCACTGTCGGAATCCGAGCTTACCGGACGGCGCGGCCGTGATCTGCAGCAAGGAGTCCGTCAACGTGAATGGTCAGCTGAAGCTTCGGCCGACACGAGTCCCCTTGATGCCCGCGAAAGAGCCCGCTCAGCCGCATAAGCCTTGACGGTCGCGGAGCACGCTCGAGGCCGAGGCCCCGAGCGTGCACGATCGTCGGTCCCTGCCTCTGTGATAACATCCGCCTCCCACATGGCACGGACCACACTCGCGAGTTGGGCGGCGACGGCGAGTTGCTTGCTGGGCGTCGCATGCGGAAGCGCTACTCTTCGAAATACCGACGGTAGCGCGAATGGTGGCGGTGGAGGAGCCCTCGGCGGGACCGCCGGAACCAAGGGCGGGGGCGGAGCGAGCGGCGGTTCCGGCGCCGCCGGCCGTGATGGCGGTTCCAGCGCCGCCGGCCACGATGGTGGTGTCGACGGCCCAACAAGCGACGCGATGCCCGCTGCGCCGGGCACGATTCTATGGGCGCGCTCGGGATCGGCGGCATTTCTCACGGGGGTAACAGAAGCATCCACTGGGGTCCTCGTCACCGGGTTCACGAGCTCGCCGGCTAGCCTTGGTGGGGCGATCTTGACGCCAGCTGGATCGACCGACGCGGTGATCGCCGAGTACGCCATCGCCGACGGAAGCTATCTGTCTTCCAGCCGTTTTGGCGCCAGCTCTCCCGCCGGAACCGGAGTCGTGTGGGCCTACTCGATCGCCGTGAACCCCGCGACCGCAAAACCGGTGATCTCGGGATCATCGGTCTGCAATCCCGGAGGTACGCCTGCGTGCAATCAGATCGACGTCGGGCTGGGCCTGGTGACTCCCGGAGGGGGATCGGGTACCGACGCGTTCGTCGGCGAATACACGGTGTCCACGGGCCAAGCGGTGTGGGTCGACCGTCTCGAGGGTCCCGGCAACGATTACTTCCAGACGGCGCTCGCGAACGGACCGAACAACACCACCCTGGTCGGTGGCTATTTTGACCAGAGCACGACGTTCGCCACGAGCGGTGCGAGCCCGATGTTCATCGGAGGTGGCGACCGTGACGTCTTCATCGCTCAGCTCAATTCCAGCGGCGGAATCGGCATGACGAAGACTTTCGCGGATCCTGCCTTCGAGGAGGTCACCAGCCTCGCGTGGACCGGAAGCGAGATCGTGGCGGGCGGCTTCCTCGCTGGAATGGCGACCTTCGGCAGCACGATGCTCAGCTCCATGGATTTCGACGTATGGATCGGCAAGCTCGCGGTGTCTAACGGAGCTCCGGTCTGGACTGTTCCGCTCGGTGGTGCCGGTCCGGACAAGTATCCGTACGTCGCGGTCGATGCTCAGGGAAACATCTACGCCGCTGGCACCGTTTCGGGCACTGCGACCTTTGGCACGTACGGCGTTGGAGGTGCCGGCGGACTGGACATTTTCGTGGTGAAGCTGCGCAACTCGGACGGAGGTGTGATCTGGGCGACGTCCTTTGGTTCCACGGGGGATGACACCGCCGCAAACGTCGCCATGAATTCATCGGGAGAGCTGCTCGTATCTGGCACAGTCTCGGGGCCGATCGAAACCGGGGGCCCGTTCGCGGGGGGGAGTGATGCCGTTCTTGCCGCATTCAACGGTGACGGGACCCGCCTCTGGACGAAGGTCATCGGGTCGACGGGGATCGACTACGGCTCTGGCGTGGCCAGCGGAACCGACGCGTTTTATGCCAACGTCAACCTGGCGGCCGACATCGGACCCAGCATCGAAGGTGTGCCGATTCAGGGTGAATCGAGGCCAACGGGAGTGTTGCTGAAGGTCAAGCCCTAGCCAGAGCTGGGTCGAGAAGGCACGCCTTGGTTAACAGCGACAAGCACTGGATACGGCTCGGGCAGATCGATCCATATCTCAAGACGGTCAAGACCCTCGACCCGTACAAGCGGCCTGAGAATCTTCCTTCCGAAGGGGAGATCTATTTTGCCTCGGGCGACCGCTACCTTTCCGATATCTTCGAAGCGATCGAGCGTCACCTTGCGTCCGGTTTCAAGCCTCGAATCGCGGTCGATTTTGGCTGCTCCGTTGGGCGTATCGCGATTCCGTTGGCTAGGCGCTGCGAGACAGTCATCGGCTTGGACGTCTCCACAGACGCACTCGCCGAGGCCGGCCGGAACGCGACCCGTCTCGGCGTGACCAACGCGCGCTGGCTCGTCAGTGACGACGATCTCTCGCAGTTCCTCGAACCCGTCGACCTGTTTCACAGCTACAACGTCCTCCAACATTTGCCCGTGAGTCGCGGCATGGCCATCATTGCCCGCGCCGTGACCCGGTTGGCTCCAGGCGGTGTCATCGCCGTTCACGTCCCCTACGCCGACCGCGCCTCGGTCTTGCGCCACGCGGTCAACTGGGCGCAGGCACATGTTCCCGGAATCCACGCGCTCGCGAACCTGGCGCGGCGGCGCCCCGTCGACTATCCGCACATGCTGATGAATGCCTACGACCTGACGGCGATCGTGTCGCTCCTGGCCGAGCATCGGTTCGGCTCGATCCATTTCAAGCTCATCGACCAGGGCCGCTACCCTGGTGCGATCGTCATGGCGCGCGCGCCCATCTGAGCGACTACCCTTCCGCGGTGGTTCTGGAAGGTCCGACTTGTGCCGCGTCGGTCGGTTGATCTGACGGCCCGACGAGGGCGAGCAGCAGCCACCAGAGACCGAACGTCGGAGTGAACTCGAAGAAATAGTCCACGCATCCGTGGACGAAGAAGGTTCCGATGGCCACGACGACTCCAAGCTCCAGAGGCCCCGTGCCCCGCGCCAAGGTGGTGCGTGCGGCACGCCAAAGTCCATGCGCCAAGAGCGCCAGGACCAGCACACCCGCAAGTCCCAGATCGGCCACGGTCTCGAGATAGAAGTTGTTGGCGTGAATGCGCTCGTCGTCGAAATGTGCGCCACCCGTCGCCGCGATCACCTCTGGATAGCGATGACGAAAGTTGTCGGGGCCGACGCCCAGCAGGGGATGCTGACGCCAAAGTCGAAGCGCTGCCGCCCAGAGCTGCGGGCGCGAGGGGAGAGCGGGAGGTTCGCGCTGGTCCCCGGCGAGCGCCACGACTTGTCCTCGCTCTCGGGCAGCCGTCGATGAGTCCTCACCTGAGAGAACGTCGGCTGGCGCGCTCGGGTGCCAACCCAACCGCTGCGCTAAGGGGAAATCCGGTCCGCCTCGCACGAGCGTCGCGACGATCAACACGATTTCGACAACTAGAATCGCGCACGCGAGCAAGCGAACGTCCCGCCGTGAACCGCCAGCGGATCGTCCAAGAACGAGCAGGGCACAGGCAGACAGCGCGGCTTCGCCCAGCGCGGCACGGGAGGCGGTCGCCAGGATGCCGTGGAGCAAGATCACCGAGAGCAGCACGCCGGCGCCGAGCGGCATCCATCGCCGAGGCGTTGAACGGAGAACGCCACTTCCAACTGCCAGGACCACGAGGGTGAGCGGAAGCGAGGCTTCCCAATACATCGCCGCGATGTTGGGGAACGCGAAAGTGCCACTGGCACGGGTGAAGCCGATTCCCGAAAATTCTTGCGGGCGAAAGAGGTGCCACCACGAAGTCCAGTCGGGCCGCGCGCTCTCCAAGAAGGTGAGCGACGCGGACAACACTGCGCCACCGAGGAGGACCACAACGAGTTCTCGCCTGCGGAACGACGACGGTCGGATCAGATCGCGCGCCGCGAAGTACAGTAGGACGCCCGTCGTCGTTCGCAGTGCAAACTTGATGGCGGCCGTTCTGTGGCTGGGTGCGGTCGCCGCAGAGAGAGCCGTCACTGCCAGCCACAGAGCGACCGCCCGCGCGATGGGATCTCGGGCA